>Ga0134125_10001763_pt1 | contig 26296 bp, 24 predicted proteins | sample KB31751_FD_96464 | JGI IMG/M metagenome (GOLD analysis project Ga0134125, IMG submission 96464) | Terrestrial soil microbial communities with excess Nitrogen fertilizer from Kellogg Biological Station, Michigan, USA - KB3-175-1 | ecosystem: Environmental > Terrestrial > Soil > Unclassified ...
AACGAGTAGCTCGGCCGCCCGAACAGCGTCGAGAACAGGCCGAGCCGCACGCGCACGTCATCGATGATGTAGCGCGCCGGCTTCTCGCCTGGCGTCAGCGGCCGCGTGCGCAGGACGATGTCCTTGGCCCGAAAGCCGAGGCCGGTGAACATCTTCATCGTCAGCTCGCCGATCTGCACGTCCATGCCGATGGCCAGCGGCTGCCCGCTCATCACGTCGGCCGACAGCGCCGTCTCCAGGCGATCCTTGACTCGCTCGCGCGGCACCGACCAGTAGAACGCCAGGAGCGCCACGAACAGCGCGAAGATCGGATAGCCGGCGTAGGTGGCGAGCTTGCGCTGCCGCGGCGTCAGCTCGATGCGGCCCAGCCGATCGGCGATCGCTTGCAGGCGCGGGTTCATGACTTGTCCTTCTTGGCGCCGGGCTTCTCGCGCTCCCACGTCGCCACCGACATCTCGACGTCGAACTGCTCGTGCTTGTCGTCGCGCGTGCGTACGTCGAGCGACGTGGTCACCACCAGCGACTTGCCGGTCTCGATCGCCTTCATGAACTTGGTGAGCTGCTCGAGCGTGACCGCGTGCAGCCGCAGATCGACCGTCTGCTGCACGAACTTCTTGCCCGCCGCCGCCGGCGGCCGCGGCGTCGACTCGGGGATCTCGACGCCCGCCTCCTTCGCCGCCTCCTCGAGGTAGCGCTGCATCTGCACCGGCTGCCCGCCGAGGCGCGTCTCCATCTGCGACGCCTTGGCCTTGAGGCGCAGGTAGCTGTCGCGCTGCGTGTCGAGATCGCGCAGCGCCTGGCGCATGTCGGTGTTGCGCTCCTCCATCGACGACAGTCCGTCGGTGATGAGGAAGCCCACGATGAGCGTGACCATGATGACGAAGGTGATGCCCATGGCGCCGACCATCGTGCGCTCGCGCTGCGACAGCCGCTCCCAGCGGTCGCGAAGTGCCTGCATTCTGTCATTCAACGTCATGACGCTCGCTCCCTCACGGACACGTCGTGGCGATGGTGAGATCGAACTGTTTGAGCTCGCGCGGCTGCGGCTTCTCGCCCGTGGCCGGCGGGTCGCCCGACGGCGGCGCCGTCACCGACGAGATCTTGCCCTTCTCCGGCGTCTCGAAGCACTCGATCTTGTCGAGCTCCGCCGCCAGGTCGTCGACCTGCGACGCGGTTTCGACGGTGCCTTTCATATAGATCTTTTTTGGCTTTATTTCGAGCTCCGTAATATCGAGTTTTCCCTTATCGCCCGGTGGGACGTGGCGCGAGATCTCGTCGAGGATGTCATAAGCGGTCATCGTCGGCACCGGCGGAAATCCGCCCTTGGGCCCGCTGTGCAGCTCCTCCGACACCGCCTTGCCGTCGATGCGCGCCTCGCCGAACAGCTCGATGGTCTGCTTGCGCAGGCGCGTCTCCAGCGCCTCGCCCTCCTTGCGCAACCCGCGCAGCGACGCGGCGGCGTTGATCGCCGCGAAGGCGAGGATGGCCAGCACCGCGGCGGCGAGATACCCCGATTTGCCGCGCAGGTACGAATAGTCGGTGCGATAGGCCAGATCCGACTTGCGCAGGTTGACCTGCGGCACCGGCGCGGCCGCGGCCAGCGCCAACCCGAGGGCCTGCGCCGGCAGCTCGAGCGCGACCATGCCCTCGCCCGCGCGCGCCCGCTCGGCCATCGCCGGATCGAGGAACGGATCGTCGGCGATGAGGCCGAGGCGCGCCGACACCACGCCGAGCTCGGCCTCGACGTGCTCGACGAACCCTTGCAGGCGCGCCGCGCCGCCGGTGACGAGCACGCGGTCGGGCCCCGTCTCGCCCGCCGCGCGGTAGGCGGCGAGCGTCTGCTTGAGCTCGCGCATGAGCGGACGCAGCGCCTCGCGCACCACGGCGTCGACGCGCGCATGCGCCGGCGAGGCGAACGCGCTGCCCGGCGCGGCCAGGAACGCCTGCGCGTGCTTGGCGCTGATCGCGTCCTCCATCGACATGCGGAACTGATCGGAGATGGCGAGGGTGACGTCCTCGCCGCCGCGCGGGATCGAGCGCGCAAACAGCACCGTCCCCGCGCGCACCACACAGACGTTGGTGTGCCGGTGGCCGAAGTCGACGATCGCCTGCGTCTCGCCCTCCCCGCCCGCGCCGTCGCCGGCGAAGGCATGGCCGCGCAGCGCCGCGTACGAGAGCGCGGCGGCGCCGATGACGCGCGGCTCGGCGCCGATGGCCGCCAGCGCGTCGACGCGCTCCTTGACCGTCTCCTTCTGCGCCGCGACGGCGATGACGTTGGTCGTCGAGGTGCCGCCTTCGCCGAGGCGCGTCGTCGAGATGACGCTGTCGTAGACCAGCCCGTCGAGCTCGCCGAGGATCTGCGACTCGAGCTCGTAGCCGAGCACCTGCTCGATCTTCTTCGGGTCGGAGAACGGCATGGTCAGCAGGCGCAGCGTGGCCTCGCCGCCGAGCGAGGTGGCGAACATCTCCGCCTGCAGCTTCTCGTCGGCGATGAGCTCGGCCGCGGTGCGCGCCGCGCGCGCCAGCGCCGACTCGCCCTCGAGGGCAGGCAGGAGCGGCCGCTCGTAGAGCCCGGTGAGCTGCGACTGGCGGAAGCCGGCCGACAGCTCCGCGATCTTCACGGAGTAGGCCCCGAGATCGATTCCCAGAATCTTATGCGCCATGTGTCGTCAGTCCTGCCGCCAGTAGACCCAGGTGCCCTTGAGGTCGTTGGGGTCGCCGCTGGTGGTGTTCTGGTTGACGTGCTCCGAATCCCAGATGCCGCGAATGTGAACCTCGATCTTCTTGTCCTTGGTGCGCTGGATGGTGCCGACCGCGTCGAGACGATAGATGCGCCGCGCCTGCATCACCATCACCTGGTTGGCCTTGTTGACGTCGAGCTGGATGCCGAGCGCGCCGTTGCCGCTCGACGACGAGGACGACGACGAGTTGTTGGCGTTGCCGTTGCCGGTGGCCATGTTCTGCATCGCCTGCTCGGGGTTGTTGATGAAGTTGACGAGCTGCGTGACGTTCTGCACCACGGCGCCGCCGGTCATCTGCATGAGCGACAACATCTTCTGCGCGATCGCCGCGACCTGCAGATCGTCGGTGAGCACCTGATTGTTCGGATCCTTGGCCGCGTAGCGGATGATGGCGGCCATGATCGGCCACTTCTCCGGCGGGATGGCGCCGACGTTGATCTGGCAGCCGCCGTAGACGGTGAACAGCTCGCCGAAGGTGCCCCAGAAGTTGTCGCCGACGCCGCGCACGAGGTTGAGCTCCTCGAGCGTGTCGTAGAAGTTGTCGCGCGCCTTGTAGGGATCGCGCGAGCCGTCGTAGTTGTAGGCCTCGGCGCCGCCGCCCGTGCCTGACGAAGGCGCCTGCCCGCCCGGCAGCGTCACCATCGGCGCGAACTGCTGCGTGTCGAAGTCGGTCCAGTCGATGATGGCGCGCGCGGTCTCGTCGCGCTGCGCGATCTGTCCGTCGGAGTCGGGCCAGCCCCAGATGCGCCACGGCGGGTTCTCGTAGCGCGGCGGCCAGAAGAGCGCGGAGAGCAGGCCGTAGAGCGCCTGCGCCTGCTGCTGGTTGGGGTTGAGCCCGCCGCCGCAGTTGAGGTTGATGCGGCCGTCGTCGGAGGTCATGGTGACGTCGAAGGTGGCGCCCTTGCCGACGCCGAGGCCCTTCATCGTCGAGACGTCGATGCCGAGCAGCGCACCGAGGCCGGCGCGCTCGTCGGATTCGCCGCCGAACGCCTTCATGAGATAGGGGGCGAAGTCGGAGATCTGGATGTCGCCGACGAACTGGCGGTTCTTGTCGAGCACCGACTGCTGCACCTTGATGAGGAGGCGCGACAGCTGCATGCCCGAGCGCGCCAGATACTCGGCGCGCAAGGTGTCGCGCGCGTTGGCGGCGGCTTCGAGATCGACGCGCGCGTTGAACGAGAAGTCGCCGATGACGGCGCCGAGCACCGCGAGCGTGACGGTGACGACGATGAGCGCGATGCCCGCCTGGCGGCGCCGACGCACGATCACCGGCCGGCGCAGGCGTTGCCACAACTGTCGCAGGGCGCGGCTCATCGCGAGGTCCCCGCGGTCGGCCCGGTCAGCACCGGCGTCGTCGACGTCGACGTGCCGGTCGCCGCGCCCGTCGTGCCGGACGGCTGTCCGCTCGTGCCCGACGCCTGCTGCGTCAGCGCCGGCGGCTGGCCCACGCCGGTGACGGCGAGGTTGCGCGGCTGGTTGTTGAGCGGCTCGGACATCGCCACGCGCACCTCGGTCTGGAACGGCACTTCCTTGCCGCGCTCGTCGCGCACCGTGAGCGTGATGCGGATCTTCGACGGCAGACGGTCGGGCTGCCCGTCGAGCGAGGTGGTCACCCACTCGTCGCGCCACACCTTGTCGCGCTTGTCGTAGTAGTCGAGCTTGAGCTTGATGACGTCGTCGCAGACGATGTCGGCCTCGCCCGCCTGCTCGTCGACCTTCAGATACGACAAGCGCCGCGTCTCGCGCCGCATCAGGTTGGTCTTGCGCGAGTCGTCGCGGTCGCGCCCCGCGTAGTAATAGACGAGCGCGGTGTCGGCCTCGTTGGCGTCGGCGTAGAGCCGCTGGTGGCCGAAGTACGAGAAGAGGACCTCGTCGATGTCGCCGTGGTGCTTGCCGACGAGGCGCGTGCGCCGCTCCGGCTGCGAGGTGTCCTCGTTCTGCGACACGTAGACCATCGACAGCTCGTGCGCCATGCGCTCGAGCGCGAGGCGCACGGTGCGATAGCGGCCGGCCTGCGCCTCGATCGCGCTCTTGGTGGCGAAGGTCTGCTTGAACGAGGCCCAGGTCAGCGTCGTCACGATCGCCAGGATCGAGACGGCGACCATGACCTCGATCAGCGTGAAGCCGCGCTTGTTGTGCGCGCGCATCATATTTATTGTGCGTCGGCACATCCTGTTCGCGCGCGCGCGCATCAGTGTGTCCCCGTCGACGTCGAGGGCGAGGTCGTCGAGCCCGGGGTGCCGGTGCCGCTGCCGCTGCCGTTGGCGCCGGCCGCGGCCGCGCTGCCGATCTGGATCGCCTGATCGACGCGCCGCACGTCGGTGTAATAGGCGACGAGCTCCACCTTCTGCTCGCCGCGCCCTTCGTTCCACGTGATCTGGATGGTCACGCGCCGGATCGCCTGCTCGAGCACGTCCTTGATGATGCCGAACTGCGACGACATCGCGCTCGCGCCCGCGCTCAGCGGGTTCGACGACGACGTGCCGGTCTGCGCGCTCGCGCCGGCCTGGTTCTGGTCGCTCCCCGCCGGGCCGCCGCCCTGCAGCGTCTGGCGCGCCTGCTGCGCGTTCGACAGCACCGTCTGCAGCTGCTCCGCCGACGGCAGCTCCACCTTGTCGACGATCGCCTTCCACGCAAAGCGCGAGAAGCCCTTGTCGTCGAACTGCCCCGACTGCTCCTTCTCGAACTCGCCGAAGCCCTTTTCGTAGAGATCGTCCTCGACGTCGATCATCTTCTCGCGCGCGAGGAAGTTGGCCGCCGTCATCAGCTTGGCGTGGTTCTCGGCCTTGATGTTGCGCGACACGCCGACGACCATCCAGGTCAGCGCACCGGCGAGGATCGCCATCGCGATCATCACCTCGAGCAGCGAAAAGCCGCGCGTACGTGGCGCGAAGCCGCGCGTATGTGGCGCGCGCGCCGTCATCGCGTGACGTCCTTGCCTTCCTCGTCGCGCTCGCCGAAGTCGTGCGGGATGTCGACCTTGCCCGACATGACCTCGACGCGCCCGGTGAGCGGATGCACCACGAGCGAATAGAAGTCGTCGCCGTCGTGCAGCCGCACGATCGCGCGCTCGGTGTGCCCGTCGGGGAAGAAGTACAGATAGGCGCGCCCCTTGCGGTACGGCTCGCGCTGCCGCGGCGTGAACACGTCGAACAGCTCGGCGCGCCCCAGCTTCACCTGCGGCAGGGTCGTGTCCTTGAACGTCTGGAACTTGGCGCGCTTCGGCTTCGGCGGCGGATCGAGCGTCATCATCTGTCCGCCGACCGACGTGGCCATCTCCTGTATTTTGGCCTCGTCCTCGTCGCGCTTCTTCTCCGCGGCGGCCTCGTCGAACGCCTGCCCCTTGCCGGGCGAGTCCTCCTTGCCCGCGTTCAGGTAGGTGCGATCGTCCGAGCGCTCCGCCCAGTATTTGTTGGTGTCCAGATCGAGCACGATTCGAAAGTACGAGCCGGTGGTGACCGAGCGATCGAAGCAGTAGCGGATGGCCCCCGCCAGCTTCGCCGCCGAGCTACGCAGGCCGGTCTTGGCGACCGAGCGGAAGCCGTACACCGATATGCCCAGGAGGAGGCCGACGATGGCGATCACCACCATCACCTCGACGAGCGAGAAGCCGCGACGGGCGCGGCTCATATATCGGCGAACGGCCACGCGACGTCACGGCCCCCAGGAGGTGATGTCGTCGGTCGTGCCGTCCTGCTTGTCCTTGCCCTTGGACCAGACGTCGGCCGAGTCCGAGCCGTGCGTCGATGGGCAGGCGTACATGAGCGGCTGGCCGTAGTCGTCCTTCGGCTCCTTCGTCAGGTACTTCTGCGCCACCAGCTCGTTGAGCGACTTCGGGCAGGAGTCGGTGTTGTCCGTCGCGTAGTGGACGAGCGCCTCCTGCACGTTGTGGATGATCATCGCCGTGTTCTTCTTCTTCGCCTTCTCGAGCTGGCTCATCGCGCCGACGGCGACGGCGCCCATGATCATGCCGATGATGGCGACGACGACCATGATCTCGACCAGCGTCATACCGCGCGCGCGGCGGCGTCGCTGTGCGAGCGTCTTACCAATCCTGCGGTCCATGCGCTCCTCCTGGTTCATCCGACGAACTCGTTCATTTGCATGATCGGCATCAAGATCGAGAAGACGACGAAGGCCACCGAGCCGCCCATGAGCAGGATCATCACCGGCTCGAGCAGCGTGGTCAGGCGGCCCATCGTCAGATCGATCTCGAGGTCGTACGCGCGTGCCACTTCTTCCAGCATCTGCTCGAGCTGACCCGAGCGCTCACCGACGGAGATCATGTGCGTCACGATGGGCGGAAATTCGCCCGATCGCTTGAGCGGCGCGGCGATCGACTCGCCCTCCTGGATCGAGCCTTTGGCCTCCTCGATCACCTTCTGCAGAACGGTGTTCCCGAGGATCGATTTCACGATATCGAGCGCGCGCAACAGCGGCACGCCCGATGCCAGCATCGTCGACAGCGTCTTGGCGAAGCGGGTGATGGCGATCTTGCGCGCCAGCGGCCCGACGATCCACAGCTTCAAGACGATGCGATCGACGGTGGCGCGCCCGCTCGGCGTGCGCTTCCAGCGACGGAAGAGCATGATCGCGCCGATCACGAACATCAAGAGCACGAGGCCCCGCCAGCTCGACACCGTCTCGGAGATGCCGATGAGCAGCTGCGTGTTCCACGGCAGCGCCTTGCCGGTGTCGGCGAAGATCGACGTGACCTTGGGAACGACCGAGATCATGAGGATCGCCATGATGCCGGCGCCGATCACGGTCATCGCGATCGGATAGAACAAGGCCGAGATGATCTTGCCGCGCAGCTTGTTCTGCGCCTCGAGGAAGTCGGCGAGGCGGAACATGACCGGCTCGAGGTTGCCCGACGCCTCGCCGGCGCGGACCATGTTGACGTAGAGATCCTGGAAGACCTTGGGATGGCGCGCCATCGCGTCGCCGAGCGACGAGCCTTCGTTGACCTGCGTCTTGACGTCGGCGAGCACGCGCTTCAAGCCCGCGCGCTCGACCTGGTCGACGAGCGCGCCGAGCGAATCGGCGAGCGGCACGCCGGCGCGCAACAGCGTGCCGAGCTGACGCGTGAGCACGGCGACGGAGCCGCGATCGGCGGCCTCGCGCTCCTTCCAGTAGCGCATCGCGGCGACGGGGTTGAACAGCGCCAGCAAGCTCATGCCCGCGGCGGCGCCCGCGCCCTGCGCGACGGCGGCGGCGCGCAGCGACGCCTCCTTGGCCTCGGTGATGAGGATGCCGTCGCGCTTCAGGTTCGCGCGCAGCGCACGCAGGTTGTCCGCGTCCTTGACGCCGGACACCGCCTTGCCGCGCGTGTCGAACCCTTTGTACGAAAAGACCGGCATCGCCCTACTGCTTGTCCTCCGCGGTGACCATCATGACCTCTTCGATCGTGGTGATGCCCGAGAGCACCTTGGCCGCGCCGTCGTCGCGCAGCGTGCGCATGCCCTTGGCGATCGCCGTCTGCTTGATCCGGTTCGAGTCGGTGTTCTTGAGCGCCATCTCGCGGACGTCGTTGTCCATGAGCAACAGCTCGTAGATGCCCATTCGCCCGAGGTACCCGCCCTTGGAGTCGCTCGATCGCCTGCAGTGCGTGCAGCCGCCGTCGCGCGCCTGATAGAGCATGCCCTTGGGCGGCGGCGTGTACTTGCTGCGGATCGGCGGCACGCGCACCTCTCCGGCGAAGAACGCCGCCGGATCGATGCTCAGCTTGCGCAGCTCGCCATCGGTCGGGCGATAGAGCACGCGGCACTCGGGGCACAAGCGCCGCACCAGGCGCTGCGCGAGCAGCCCCACCAGCGACGAGGCCACGAGGAACGGCTCGATCCCCATGTCGACCAGACGCGTGATGGCGCCGGCGGCGTCGTTGGTGTGGACCGTCGAGAAGACGAGGTGGCCGGTGAGCGACGCCTGGATGGCCATGCCCGCGGTCTCGCCGTCGCGGATCTCGCCGACCATGATGACGTCGGGATCGTGGCGCAGGTAGCTGCGCAGCACCGACGCGAAGGTCAGCTCGATCTTGGCGTTGATCGGAACCTGCGTGATCCCCTCGAGCTGGTACTCGACCGGATCCTCGACGGTGAGGATGTTGAGGTCGGGCGTGTTGATCTTCGCCAGGCAGGCGTAGAGCGTGGTCGTCTTGCCCGAGCCGGTCGGTCCGGTGACGAGGATGATGCCGTGCGGGCGATGGATCAGCTCGTCGATGACCACCAGGTGATCGTCGCCGAAGCCGATGTCGGACAGATCGTGGAGCACGCTCGAGCGATCGAGCAGACGGATCGTGATGCGCTCGCCGTTGACGCCGGGCGCCGTCGCGACACGCATGTCGATGTCCTTGCCGGCGATCTTGCGCCGGATGCGGCCGTCTTGCGGCAGGCGCTTCTCGGCGATGTTGAGGCCGGCCATGATCTTCACGCGCGACAGGATCGAGTTCACGTAGTTGCGGTTCGCGCGCTTCACTTCCATCAAGTTGCCGTCGACGCGGTAACGGACGATGAGCTCTTTTTCGCGCGGCTCGATGTGGATATCGCTGGCGCGCTCCTTGACCGCGTTGAACATGAGCGAGTTGACCCAGCGGATGATCGGGGCCTCGTCGGTGAGGTCGAGGATGTCGGTGAGCTCCTCGGCCTCGCCCTCCATCTCGCCTTCGCCTTCGCCAAGATCGACGCCGCCTTCCTGGCGCGCGTAGACCTTGTTGATGGCCTCGACGATCTTGGCCGACGGCGCCACCACCGGCAGGATCTCGGCGTTGAGCACGCGACGCACGTCATCGAGCGCGTGCACGTCGAGCGGATCGGCGACCGCGACCTCCACCCCGCGCCCGACGCGGCGGATGGGCATGAGGCGGTGCTGCCTCGCGAAGTTGATCGGCACCAGCGCGGCGAGCTCGGTCTCGCACGCCTCGGGCTTGATCTCGTTGGCCATCGGCAGATCGAGCTGCGACGCCAGCGCGTGCAGCATCTGCTCTTCGGTGACGTAGTTGCGCCGCACCAGGATCTCGCCGATGCGGCCGCCCTCCTCGCGCTGCACGCGCAAGCCGTCGTCGAGCTGCTGCTCGGTGAGCTGCGTCTGGCGGATGAGGATCTGGCCGAGCGCGCGCGGGTGTGACCCCGCCGCCGGCATCTCGCCGGTCGCGCGCACTGCGGTGATTTCGTCCTCGTACTGCATCAGCTCCTCGTCCTCACGATGTTCACGCTCGGATCACCTTCACTGCGGCGGCGCCGGCACCGGCACGATGATCTTCGGCGGTAGCGGCGTCGGCACCGGCTGCGGATCGACCGTCACTTCGCCCGACATGTCGCGGCCGAGCATCTGCTCGGCGTTGCGCAGCTCGACCGCTTCCAGCTCTGCCTCGTGGGCCGTCTGGTTGATCTCCTCGAGCAGGCCGCGCTTGCGGCGATAGTCGACCTCCGCCTCGTAGTCCTTCTCGTCGCGGAACGCCGAGTAGCGCTCCATGAATTCCCGGCGCTCGCGCAGCTTGCGGTCGAAGATGCGGCGCAGATCGCCCGGATCCTTGATGATGTACGGCGTCAGGATGATGAGCAGGTTCTGCTTGGTAATCGTTTTGCTCGTGGACTTGAAAAGATATCCGAGAATCGGGATATCACCGAGCAGCGGAACCTTGTTCACTGTTTCTGACACGGAATCCTTGATCAGGCCACCGAGCACGATCGACTGCTGATCTCTGACGGTGACGACCGATTTGACCGTTCGCTTGCTCGTGGCCGGACCGAGCCCGTTGAAGTTCGGATTCGACACGTCCGACAATTCATTATCGATTTCCAAACGCACGAAATCGGATTCACTCACGTGCGGCGTAATCTCCAGCTTGAGCGCCACGTCCTGACGCTGCACCGACGTGCCGAAGCCGAAGGTCGCGCCCGGCAAGCTGCCGGTGGCGCCGGAGGCGCCGGGAACGCCGGCGGTGGGAAAGCCGCCGAGCGAGCCGGGGAACGGCAGGTTCTGGCCGACCTGGATGGTCGCCTTCTCGTTGTCGGTGGTGAGCACGTGCGGCATCGACACGACGTTGACGTCGCCGTTGTTCTGCAGCGCCTGCACGAACACGCCGAAGCTCGGCACCGACGTGCCCGGCGGCAGGCCGAGGATCTTGTCGGCGCCCGGGATCGCGGGGCCGCGCAAGCCCGCCGCGAGGCCCGACAGCGCCGCCGGCGAGAACAGGATCGAGTTCACGTCCGACGACGGCTCCGATCCGCCGAAGAGCAGCGACTGATCGCTGCCGGTCTGGAACGTCGAGCCGCCGTGCCAGGCGACGCCGAGCTTGCGCGTCTTGTCGACGGAGATCTCGAGGATCGTCGCCTCGACGAACACCTGCATGCGCGGCTGATCGAGCTGCCGGATCAGATCACGCACCGTGATGTAGTCGCGGCCCGACGCCAGGATGACGAGCGAGTTGGTCGGCTTGTCCGAAGAGATGCGCACGTCGCCTTCGAACAGCCCGGTCTTGCTGCCCGCCCCGCCGCCCGACGGTGACGGCGTCGACGGACGCGCGCCCGGCGCCGAGCTCGAGCCCGAGCTGCCGCGGCTCACCGCCGCCCCGAGCCCACCGAGCGTGCCGGCGATGTCGTCGGCGTTGGCGTTGGCCAGGCGATACACGTGCACGAGATCGGTCGCCGAGTCTCCCTGACGCATCGACATCTGGTCGAGCCGCTTGACCAGCGCGAGGATGCGCCGGTAGGCATTCTCCGTCGAGACGATGACGAGGAGGTTCTGCCGATCGTCGGGGATGATCTGCGACACCGACAGGTCCGAGCCGAGCGGCCCACCGCCCGGCACCTCGTGCCCCGCCGGCGCCGCCAGGTTCGGCCCGCGCCGTCCCGCCGCCGGTGCCGGCGCCGCGCCCGTCTTGGTGACGTTGAAGATGCTCGACAGCATCGTCGCCATGTCGGTCGCCGACACCGTGTGCAGCTTGACGACCCAGATCTTCTCGCCGCCCATCGGCACGTCGAGCTGCTTGGTCACGTCCTCCATGCGCCGGATGTTCGACGCCAGGTCGGTGATCACGAGCGTGTTGGTCGGCCCGTACGCGGTGATGTCACCGTCGCGGCTCTTCAAGCGATCGAGCACCACCTTCACGTCCTCGGGCGCCACGTGCTCGAGGCGCAGCAGGCGCGTCACGAACTGATCCTGCGTCGGCGGGTTGTTGTCGCCGCCGTAGGTCGGGATCGCGCTCTCGCGCGCGCGGTTCGACTCGATGATCTTGAGGACCTTGCCTTCGGGCTGCACCGTGAGGCCCATCGTCTCCAACGACGACAGGAACATGCGATAGACCTCGGGCGCCGTGACCGTGTCGGGCGCGAGGATCGTGACCTTCGACTGGCGGATCGAGCCGGGCACGATGATCGGCCGGCACATCATCGGCGAGATCGAGTTGAGCAGCGCCATCAGGTCGACTTCACCGCGCAGCTCCCACTTGAACTTCTTGTTCGGCGGATACTTGTGGCACTCGCGCAGCGCCTCCTGCTCACCCGGCAGCGGCGGCGTGTTGTCGACCGCGCCCGACGGCTTCGGCGTCGGAACTGCCGGTGGCGGCGCCGGCGGCGTCGCGCCGCGGTTCACCGTCGGCGGCGGAACGTTGCGCCCCTGCGCCACAGCCACGGCGGGAAGTAGGAAGACCACGAAGGCGATATGTATCGGTCGAGTCAAAGTCGTCCTCATCGGATTTCGTAGGTGAACGTCAGCGGCTGCTCGCGCCGGACGATGCGCACGGTCAGCTGGGCTGCGCTGCGCAGCCGGGTGTAGGCCTCGAGCGCCTTCTCCGGCGATGTAAGCTCGAAGCCGTTGATGGTTTGAATCGTGTCGCCGTTCGCGACGCCGAGCCGCGCCCACAAGCTCTGCGGCAGGATCGCATAGACCTTGAAGCCGATGATCTCGCCGCCGCCGACGGCAGGGATGACCCGTGCGCCGGCGATGATCGATTCCGGATCGGCGAGGAGCCGATCGACGAGCGCCCGCTCGACGACGCAATGGCCCGGCGTCTTGCAGCGAATGGCACGATCGAGCTCGTCACTGCTCACCGGCGTCGGCGCCGGCGGCCCGGTGAGCATCTGCACGTTCTCTGTCCTCAGCGAGATCCCCTGCTTCGCCAGCGCGCTCTGCGCCGCGCGGCGCCAATCCTTTGTCGGCGCGACCTCGACGCGACGATCGAGAAAATGCGACGGCACGAGATACCGCACGCACTCCTTGCGCGCCATGAGCTCGACGAGCTCGCGCACCGTCATCGCGCCCGTCGGCATCGCGCCGGCGCGCTCCTTCATGAGGCACAGGTCCGCATCGCCGCCGACGACGACGAGCTGCGCGAACAACGCCGCCGCGATCACGGCGCTCATGTGGCCTCGCTCGTCATCGGATCGAGTAGTCCAGCGTGACCGTCTCGCCGCGCCGCTCTACCTGCACCGACAGGTGGCTGGCGTTGCGCAGCTTGGTGTAGAGACCGAGCGCCGCGTCGGGCGTGGTCATCTCGCTGCCGTTGATGGCCTTGATGGTGTCGCCGTTCTGCAGCCCGATGCGCCCGAAGATCGACTGCGGACGGATCGCGTACAGCTTGAAGCCGTTGGGCTTGCCGTCCTTGATCGACGGCACGAAGCGCGCCGCCGTCGCCAGCATGGTCGTGTTCGAGAGCAGCTTCTCGACGAGCGCGCGATCGACGGTGCACGAGTTGCCGCTGCAGTTGACGCCCTTGTCGATGTCGCCGAGCTCGGGGTTGAGCGTCGACGGCGGCGGCGTGTTCTGCGCGACCGCCGGCGCCGGCGCGACGTTGCCGTCGAGCTCGAGGTACTCCGGCTTGCCGCCGTTGAGGATGTAGACGCGCTTGGACATCACGCGATACACCGTCGCGCCCGTCCCGCCGATGGCCGACCCGCGATGATACATCTCCGGGTCCTTCTCCTTCGTCGACATGTCGCGGATGACGGCCATCGAGTAGTTGTCGTCGGACGGGCAGACCATCGTCGACACCAGCTCGAGCTGCAGCGTCGACTTGGTCCACTCGTGCGACGGCGCGGCGTTCTCGCTCTCGACCGTCGGCTTGGGCGGCACGCAGCCCGAGCAGAAAATGTCGCGCGAGACGATCGCTTCGCCGCTCTTGTCGTGCGGCTTGGCCACCGCCGGCAGCGCCGCGCGATGCGCGGGCGCCTTGATGTCGTCACCAGCGAGGTACGCGCCCTCGAGGATGTGACCGGCCGCGCGGCCGGCGAAGGCCGCGCAGATCCCGATCACCACGAGGTTCACGACCCAAAAATATTTCTTCAGCAGGATTTCCATTGGACGCAAAAAGGCCTTCGGCCCCGGGCCGTCAGCTATCACCTTTCATGCCAGCGGTTTGCGGACGATTTCAGCTACTTGGAGGCGACGAGCGGGCTTTCCATTGCCAAATTGTCATTGGTGACGGACGCATCTGGATCATTTGGCTCTTCGAGCTTGCGATAGATCGTCCGCGTCGCAATCCCGAGGAGCTGCGCAGCCAGTCGCTTGTCGCCCTTCGTGTGTCTCAAGGTCTCGTGAATGACGCGCATCTCGATGTCGGAGAGCGGCGTCCCGATCTCGAACGTCAGCGCGCGCCCCGAGCCCGACGCCAGGGGCGGCGCGCCGCGCACCTCGCGCGGCAAGTCTTCGACGTCGATCGCGCTCGACTTGGTGAGCACGACCGCGCGCTCCATCGCGTTCTCGAGCTCGCGCACGTTGCCCGGCCAATTGTGCTCGGTGAGCACGTCGAGCGCGGCGCGCGTGCAGCCCGCCACCGCCTTGCCGTTCTTCTCGCGGAAGCGCGCCAGGAAGTGGTCGACGAGGAGCGGAATGTCGTCGCGGCGATCGCGCAGCGGCGGCACGTTCACCGCGATCACGTTGAGCCGATAGTAGAGATCCTCGCGGAACGCGCCGTCGGCGACGGCCTTGCGCAGATCCTTGTTGGTCGCGGCGACGAGCCGGATGTCGATCTTCTGCGCCTTGCCGCCGAGCCGCTCGATCTCGCCCTCCTGCAGCACGCGCAAGAGCTTGACCTGCACGCTCAGCGGGATCTCGCCAATCTCGTCGAGGAACAGCGTGCCGCCGTCGGCGAGCGCGAAGCGTCCGTCGCGGCGCGCGACGGCGCCGGTGAACGCGCCTTTCTCGTAGCCAAACAGCTCACCCTCGAGGATGCCCTCGGGGATGGCGGCACAGTTGACCGGAATGAACGCGCGTCCCGCGCGCGGCGACGACTCGTGGATCTGGCGCGCGAGCAGCTCCTTGCCGGTGCCCGACTCGCCGAGGAGCAGCACCGTCGCCATCGACGGCGCCGCCTGCTGCACCACCTCGAGCGTGCGGCGCATCGCCAGCGACTGACCGACGATCGGCCGCCGCCGCGTCGCCTCGAGCTGCGCCTTGAGCGTCTTGTTCTCCACCATCAGCGACTGCTTCTCGAGCGCCTTCGACACCACGCGCACGACGTGGGCGCGCTTGAGCGGCTTGGTGATGAAGTCGTACGCGCCTTCGCGCATCGCCTCGACGGCGGCCTCGACGGTGCCGTAGGCGGTCATCACCACCGTCTCGGTCTCCGGCGACACCTGCTTCACCGCCTTCAAGAGATCGACGCCCGAGATCCCCGGCATCATGAGGTCGGTCAGGACGACGTCGACACGCCGCTTGCGCACCACCTCGAGCGCGTCCTTGCCGTCCTTGGCGGCGATGACGGTCAGCCCTTCGCGCGCGAAGATGCGCTCGAGCGACTCGAGGTTCGAGGCTTCGTCGTCGACGACCAGCAGCGCGGGCTCACTCATGGTGCCGTCCCCTGTTGCGCGAAGCGCGCCAGCGGCCTGGTTTTCGCGATTTCAATGACTTGCGCCGCTGACATGTTGTCAATTCTACCCCACCGCTGACAATTTGCCAGCTCACCTTGTCATTTTGTCTTGGAAGGAGTCACAGACAAACCCGTCTCATGTAGGCGATGAGATCACAGATGCGTACCTGGATCCTCGCCGCGCTGTTTTGCGTCTCGGCCGGCTGCAGCGCGCCGCGCGGGCGAGCGGCGACGCCGGACGTGGTGCCGCGAGCGAACGGTGACGATCCGGGCGCAGATCCCGGCGGTGTCGATCCGGGCGACGTGTCGGAATCGTCGGGCCACCGGGGATTTCCGCGCCTGCTGCCTGCGTCGACGGCGGGCACGCTCTCGCCGATGCGCCTGGTCGTGATCGTCGCGGCCGGTGATCCGATGCAGAACGATCTGTTCGCCTTCGCCGACGCTGCGATCACGAGCGACTGGTACAAGACGGTGACCGCCGAGTACGGCGTGCTGCCGCCGACGGCGCCGGCGGTGCACCTGACCGGTGCGCCGCTGCCGACGGTGACGCCGGCGCTGACGTCGGACGCGGTCGCTGCCTACGTGAACGCGACGCTGGCGGCGACGACGAACGCGCCCACGCCCGACGGCAAGACGCTCTATCTCGTATACCTGCCGCCCGGCGTGAGCCTCGAGAACAACGTGCTCTGCAAGGGGCCGGGCGCGGCCGCCTATCATCTCCCGTTCGGCGACGGCGGCGACGGCTTCGCGGTGGTGCAGCGCTGCCAGATCGGCTTCGAGACGCAGCTGCAGCAGCTCACCGTCGTCGGCAGCCACGAGATCGCCGAAGCGGCGACGGACACCGGCGCGGGCTGGCGCGTGGCGATCCCGCCGTCGACGGTGCCGGTGTGGATGTCCGATCCGTGGCTCGAGTACGAAGACAACCGCGTCACCGAGAACGGCGATCTGTGCATCGACACGCGCATCCTCGAGGGCGGCTACTACTATCAGCGCGCGTTCTCCAACGCGGCGGCGGCGGCGGGCGGCGATCCGTGCGTGCCGTCGCTGGGGCTTCCGTACTACGCCGCGACGACGGACAAGGCGTGGTACTCGGGCATCCCCGGCGAGACGATGCGCATCCTCGTCACCGGCTGGTCGACGGCGCCGATGGACGATTGGGTGGTGCGGGCGCGGGTGCAGGAGGTCAGCCGCGTGGGCGCGGCCTGGAGCGCGGCGCAAGGCGCGCCGGCGCTCAACGACGGCAAGGCCGTGTCGTTCACCATCACGATCCCCGCCGACGCGACGCCGGGAGACTGGGCGTCGTTCTATCTTCTCGCCGAGCATCTGGACGCGCAGAAGCACGTGCTGCCGGGCGACGACTACGCGCACCTACAGATGTTCGGCGTCTACGTGCGGTGATTGTGCGTCTGACGCTGCGTCGGATACTCGACGTGTAACCGGGTTACAAGTTGCCCCGATTGGTCGGGCCGCCCGTCGACAATCGAGCGCGCCGGCGAGTAACGTGCCGTTGGCGTCGTCACTGCAATGACGGGCGCGCATGAGCAAACTGACGCTGGCTTCGGTGGTGGTCCTCGGCTTCGTGGCGGCGGGATGTCATGTGGCGCCGTGTGGTGGATGTGCGCAGTGGGAGACGTGCGAGCAGGCGACGCAGATCTGCGTGCTCAACAACGGCACCAAGTTCGATCTCATCGCCGACGACGGCAAGGTGCCCGGCGACAACTGGGATCCGCTCTTCGGCCCGCCCGACCCGTACATCTGCGCCGACGTCAACGGCATCGAGGGCTGCACCACCGACCAGTCGGACGACTCCTCGCCGTCGTGGAATCAGGAGGTGCTCGCCGATCTGGCCGGCGATTCGCTGCTCGCCATGCAGATCGGGATTCGCTACGAAGACTCCGACGTCGACAGCCCCGACCTCATCTGCCAGGGGACCATGACGGTGACCGCGGACGAGCTGCACGCGGGCGGCTTCAGCTTCAACTGCTCGAACGGCGCGACCGCGCGCTTCACCTTGAAGAACACCGACCGCGGCACGCCCGCCGTCGCCGAATAGCGCGGCGCGGTGATATGATGCCGGCACCATGCGCACTGCGCTTCTGGCGTGCGCGCTCCTCGGGGTGACGGCGACGAGCGCGCGATCGGAGACGAGGATGGGCGACGGAGACGCGAGCTTCGCCGCGGCGCTGCACGGAAAGCTGCGCGGCAAATCGGGCAACCTCTTCTACTCACCGGCGAGCGTGCGCATCGCGATGGCGATGGCGGCGGCGGGCGCGCGCGGCGAGACCGCGGCCGAGCTGAAGAAGGGGCTGGCGCTGCCCGCCGACGCGAACGCGGCGTTCGGCAAGCAGCTCGCCGCGTGGGCGGCGCTGGCGACGCCGCCGTTGCCGTCGCAGCCGGCGACGGATCCGCAGATGCAAAAGTGGCAGGAGGAGGAGCTCGCGCACAAGAAGGTCGTGCTGCGCGTGGCCAATCGCCTGTGGGCGCAGGCGGGGCACAAGTTTCGCGACGAGTACCTGAAGGTTTTGCGCGACGACTATCGCGCGCCGCTCGGCACCGTCGACTTCCACAAGAACGCCGAGGCGGCGCGCGTCGCGATCAACAGGTGGGTCGCCGACGCGACCGAGCAGAAGATCAAGGAGCTGATCGCGCACGGACTCTTGACCGCGGACACCAAGCTGGTGCTGACCAACGCGGTGTACTTCAAGGCGCAGTGGGACGAGGAGTTCAGCACGTCGCAGACCTCGCAGCAGCCCTTCTTCGCGACGGGCGGACGCCAAGAGAAGGTGCCGCTCATGCGGCGCATCGGCTATTACCAGCTCGCGAAATTCGACGGCGGCATGATGGCGGAGCTGCCCTACGGCGACGGGCGCGTGGTGATGGACGTGGTGCTGCCGGCGGCGCGCGACGGCATCGGCAAGATCGAAGAGGCGTACGTGGGCGGCGCGCTGGCCCGGTGGGTGGGCGCGCTGTCGTCGGTGCGCGTGGACGTGATGCTGCCGAAGTTTCGCACCTCGTCGTCGTTCCAGCTCGCAGACGAGCTGAGCGCGATGGGCATGCCGCTGCCGTTCAAGTTTCCCGGCGCCGATTTTTCGGGCATCGACGGCGGCAAGGAGCTCTACATCGGCAACGTGGTGCACCAGGCGTTCGTCGACGTCGACGAGCACGGCACCGAGGCGGCGGCGGCGACGGCGGTGATGATGAAGGCGGGGGCGGCGCCGCCGACGGCCAAGCCTGTCGAGTTCCGCTGCGACCACCCGTTCCTCTTCTTGATCCGCGATCGCGACAGCGGCGTGGTGCTGTTCGCGGGGCGGCTGGCCGATCCGAACGCCAAGTAGCGACCGAACGCGCGGCTACTCCGCGGGCAGCGAGACGGTGAACGTGGTGCCCTTGCCGACGGTGCTGTCGACGGCGATGGTGCCGCCGTGGCGCTCGACGATGCCGTGCACGATCGACAGGCCGAGCCCGGAGCCCTGCCCGACCTCCTTGGTCGTGAAGAAGGGATCGAAGATGCGCGGCAACACTTCGGCCGGGATGCCGGGCCCGTCGTCGGCGACCGTGATGACGGCCTTGCCCTCTTTGCGCTCGGTGGCGATGCGGATGAGGCCGCCGTCGCCGCGTTCGCCGAGCGCCTGCGCCGCGTTGGTCAAGAGGTTCATGAACACCTGGTGCAGCTGACCGGCGTGGCCGCGCACGCGGCCGACGTCGCCGTATTGGCGCTCGACCGTGATGCCGTTCTTCAGGTGGTGGCGCAACAGATCGAGCGAGTCGTCGATGCCGCGCTGCAGATCGACGTCGACGAGCCGATCGTCGTCGCCGCGCGAGTAGTTGTGGAGCGCCTGCACGATCTCTTTGGTGCGGCGCGCGCCGCGCTGGATCACGCGGATCATCTCCGACAGATCGTGCTGCGAGTCGGGCGCCACCGACAGCGTCGCCAGCGTCTGCTCGAGCGGCCCGACGGTGTTGACCACCGCGTTGACCGGGTTGTTGATCTCGTGCGCGATGCCGGCGACGAGGCGGCCCATCGACGCCATCTTCTCCGAGCGCACCAGCTCGTCCTGCGTGCGGCGCAGCTCGGCGAGCGCGGTGTTGAGCTCGGTGTTGCGGCGCTCGAGCTCGGCGGTGCGGCGCGTGACCTCCTGCTCGAGCGAGAGGTTGATCTCCGTCGAAGAGCGCAGCTTGTCGTTGAGCGCGCGGCGCATCTCCTCGAAGGCGTAGGTGAGGCGTCCGACCTCGTCGGCCTCGCCGGAGTGCGAGATCACCGGGCGGACGAGATCGCCCTTGGCCATGGCGTCGGCGCGGCGCTCGAGATCGCGGATCGGGCGCGTGAGATCGGTGGCGACGAGGATGACGAGGCCCATCGACACGGTCAGCAGCACGAAGAAGAAGTAGATGAGGATCTTCACCTGCGGCGCCAGGTCGGGCCCGCGCCCGCGATAGCCGGGCAGGAGCAGCGCGATCGAGCCGAAGTCCTGTTTGCCCACGTACAAACGCGCGTAGGCGCCGGTGAGCGAGTTGTCGTCGAGCTGCATGGCGCCGCGCTCGAGGCGGTGCATGAGCGCCTCGCCGGTCCACGGCAGCGGCGGCGCGCCGTGCTTGCCGCCGCCGAGCGCGATGGGCTTGCTGTCCTCCTCGGGCGGCAGGTAGTAGATGACGGCTTCGTCCTGCACCGAGCCTTTGGGCGCCTTCCAGCGCACGGCGTTGTCGAGCACCTTGAGGAGCTCGTCGCGCGTCAGCGGATGCGAGGCGCCGCGCTCGCGCAGCTCGGCGAGCGTCGAGTCGAGGCGCAGCTCGCTCTCGCGGCCGATGAAGCCGGTCGCCATCGTCTTGTACTGCATGTACGAGAGGAACAGCGACATGCCGCAGGCGAAGAAGGTGAGCGCGCCGAAGCCGGCCAGCATCTTCGATCGCAGCGACAGCGGCGTGCGGATCTTCTCCGGCGCGGGACGATGGCGCGCGGCGATGTGGACGAGCAGCGGCCGCATGATGGCGCGGTCCCAGAGTGCCTCGTAGAGGGCGGCGCCGATCGTGACGACGACGGCGGCGCCACACATGAGCGCGGCGTTCTCCAGGTCCATGCCGAAGAACCAGACGCCCTGCATGACGAGCGCGAGCTCGGCGACCAACCAGAACGCGACCTTGGCCAGCGCCAGCTTGTAGGGGATCGACTGCGCCGCGCGGTAGGCGGCGAGCGCGCGCGGATCGTCGCGCAGCAGCTGATCGGCGGGCTTTCGCGAGAGCGCGGCGTCGAGGTAGCGATCGATCGGCCGCGGCACCGCGCGCAGGTACGCCAGCCAGGCGCCGGTGAGCGCGGCGACGGTGATGGGATAGAAGGTCTCGAGCCGGACGTACTGCTCGAGGTTCACCGGGATGAAGAAGTAGGTGAACGCGGCGATGCCGAAGATGCCGCAGGCGCCGGTGGCGAACGCCGCGTGCAAGAGGCGCTCGTGATAGGCGTCGGCGAAGATGCGCAGCCCGTCGAGGTCGGGCAGGAGCGACGCGCGCGTGCGCTCGAGGATGCGCTCGTAGGCAAGCGCGCGGAAAATGGCGATGCCGAACGCGTGCGTGCTGGCGACGGCGATGACGGTGAAGACGTCGGCGCGGGGAAAGCCGGCGCGGTTGTTGAGCACGATGGCGACGGCGGCGGCGCCGATCGACCAGAGCGCGACGCGCAGGGCGAGCGCGCGGCGCGGATAGGCGCGCAAGGCGGCGTAGGCGGCGAAGCGCGTGTCGTTGTCGACGGTCTCGCCGGCGAGCCGGCGGCGGCAGGCGCGTGCGAGCGGCGCGCGCCAGAAGCGGGTGACGCCGAGCCAGACTGCGAGCGCGAGCGGGAAGACGACGGCGAGCAGGTGCGGCAGCATCGCGCGCTGCGCCGGATCGAGATCGAAGAAGGTGACCAGCGGCGCGAACACGAAGCCGAGCTCGACGAGCAGGAGCAGCACGTCGGGTACGAGCAGTCGTCGCGCGAACCTCAGTGAATCGTTCGAGGTCACCGCAGATGTTTTAGCAGGTCCTCGTGGGGGCGCGCGATGACCTCGCGCGCCAGCAGCATCCCCGTCGCCGTGATGTGCTCGGCGGCGAACATGGCGGCCTCCACGTCGGCCTGCTCGCCGGCGACGATGAAGTAGGCCTTGCCGCCCAGGCCGTCGGCGAGCCGCAGCTCGGCGAGCTCGACGCGCGCGGCCTTGGCGGCACAGTCTGCAGCGAGGAGGGTAGATGCGACGCTGAAGGTCTCGAAGATGCCGACGGCGTCGGCGGCGCCCGGCGCCGGCGCGTGGCGGCGCAGCGCCGCCAGCAGCGAATCGGCGGCTTGCGGCAAGAGCAGGCGGTCGACGAGCGTCGCCTGCGCCGTCTCGATCGCCGCGCCCATGGCTTCTTCCACGTCGGCGACCTCGCCGGTGACGATGACCACCAGCTTGCCCGACGACACCGGGCGCGCGAACACCAGCTCGACCGGCGCCTTCTTGACCATCGCGTCGGCGACGACCATGCCGCGCGCGACGCTCGACAGCTCGATCACGCCGAGCGCGGGCCCCGCGACCTCCGCAGCCTGCCCTTCACGACGGTGAAACGGACCCTGCACTCGCTCGCGGCCCTCTGCCGTCAGCCTTCGAGCTTGAAGAGCCGAACCTTGTCGGCGCCGAACTCGACCGCGTCGGTCTCGATCGCCTCGGGGCGGCGTCCCTGCGTCTTCACGCCTTCCCAGGTCGGCGCGTCGATGAGGTTCGACACCGTACGCCGCGTCGCCAGCGCGCACACGCGGAACGCCTGGTTCACCGGCTGGCCGAGCACGTCGTAGAAGCGCAGCTTGTCGGTGCCGAGCTCGCCGGCGAGCACCGCGCCCGACGCCGCGCCGATGGCGTAGTCGAGCACCGGCAGCTTGCGCGTCACGTTCTCGTCGAGGAACGTCTGCCGCGTCTTGACCATCTCGGCGACCGCCTCGAGCGCGTGCAGCCGATGGTCGCCGCCGATGAACGCCGCCAGCACGCCGTCGCCGATGAACTTGACGATGCGGCCGTGGTGCCCCTCGATGATGCCGCCGATGTGCTCGTAGAAGCGGCCGAGCGCGAGGCCGAGATCGACGGGCCCCAGCTGCTGCGCCAGCGGCGAGAAGTCGCGCACGTCGGTCAGCACGATCGTCGCATCCACTTCCTGCAAGAACAGCGTGCCCATGCGCCTGCCCCCCTTAGACGAAGCGGAAGTGATCTTTGAGCGTGCAGCGCCGCTCGCGCGTGAAGCTGACCGCGGTGGTGAGCCCCTCGCCCGTCGGCGACGCGATGGTGAACGAGGTGTAGCCTTCGCCGCGATAGCCGAGCCCGTTCAGGTTCGGCCCGTTCTTGACGAAGATCGACGTGTTGATGGTGCGCGCCATCGCCGAGAGCGCGTCGATGTTGGTGCCGTACATGACCGCGGTGTGGCCAAACCCGTGCTCGACGCGCTTGGCGCCGGCGATGGCCGCGGCGACGTCGGGATAGCGCACGATGCCGATGACCGGCATGAGCAGCTCGTGCTGCACGAACGGGTGCTCCTCGGGAACTTCGCAGATCGCCAGGCGCACGTCGTCGCCGACGTGGACGCCGATCTGCTTCAGGATCACGCCCGCGTTCTTGCCGACGAACTTCTTGTTGGTGTGATCGCCGTCGAGCACGACGCCTTCGAGCTGGCGCACCTGCTTGTCGTTCATGAGGTAGCAGCCCTCGCGAACCAGCTGCTCCTTCAGGCGATCGCAGATCGACGACACCGCCAGCACTTCCTTCTCGGCGGTGCAGATGATGTTGTTGTCGATCGACGCGCCCTCGACGATGCCCTTGGCGGCGATGTCGAGGTGCGCCGTCTCGTCGACGACCGCGGGCGGATTGCCCGGGCCGGCGGCGATGGCGCGCTTGCCCGAGTTCATCGCTTCCTTGACGACGCCGGGGCCGCCGGTGACCGCGAGGATGCGCACCAGCGGATGCTTCATGAGCGCCTGCGCGCTCTCGATGGTCGGCTCGGCGATGGCGCAGAGCAGGTTCTCGGGACCGCCGGCGCCGACGATGGCCTCGTTGAGCAGGTGCACCATCCAGCCGCAGACGCGCCACGCCGACGGGTGCGTGTTGAAGATGACCGAGTTGCCGCCGGCGAGCATGCCGATGCCGTTGCAGATGATGGTCTCGGTCGGATTCGTCGTCGGCGTGATGGCGCCGAACACGCCGTAGGGCGCGCGCTCGGTGATCATGAGGCCGTAGTCGCCCGAGTAGGTGATCGGGCGCAGGATCTCGGTGCCCGGCGTCTTGGTGGCGACGAGCGTGTTCTTCTTGAGCTTGTCCTCGACGCGCCCGAGGCCGGTCTCGGCGACGGCGTACTCGGCGATCTCGCGCAGGTGGGCGAGCGAGACCGCGCGCATCCCCTCGATCATCTTGTTGCGCGTATCGATCGGCGTGCGGTCGTATTGCTCGAACGCCTTGCGCGCCGCCTTCGCCGCCGAGTCGACGTCGGGGAAGATGCCGCGCTTCGCCGTCGGAATGCGGATGTTGCGGTGCTTGATCTCGTCGGGGCGCGGCTGCCCGTAGGCGGGCGCCTTGGGCAGCGGTAGGGTCTTGACGATCGCGCGATCGATCGCCTCCAGCGGCGTCGACGGCAGATCGGCGCCGCCGAGGCGCGCCATCACCTTCTCGACGATCTCCTGGATCCTCTTTTCGTCGAGCGATTGCATGAATTACCTCGACGGCACTTTCTGGTAGCGCGCAGAGCCCTCGATCTCGATCTCGTCGACGATCGCCATGATCGTCGCGTCGACCGGGCGATCTTTGGTCACCTTGGTCTGACGCGCCGACGAGCCCGACGCATAGAGCACGACCTCGCCGACGCCCGCGCCCACGGCGTCGACGGCGACGACGGTACCACCCGTCGCCTTGCCGTCGGCGTCGCACGCGCGCACGAGGAGGAGCTTGAGCCCGGTGAGCTCGTCCTCCTTGCGGGTCGAGATCACCGTCCCGACCACCTTGCCCATCACCATCGGCTGGGCCGCTTAACCGTTGCTGGCCTTCTTGGTGCCGCCGCCGCCGCCGCCGCTCGAGCCCTCGGCCGAGTCCTGACGACCGAGCGGCAGCACGAGATCGATGTTCGCGTGCGGACGCGGAATCACGTGCACCGACACCAGCTCGCCCACGCGCTCCGCCGCGCGCTGGCCCGCTTCCGTCGCCGCCTTCACCGCCGCGACGTCGCCGCGCACGATCGCGGTCACGAAGCCGCCGCCGATGCGCTCGTACCCGACGAGCTCGACGCGCGCCGCCTTGACCATCGCGTCGGCCGCCTCGACCATCCCAACGAAACCCTTCGTCTCGATCATTCCGAGTGCATCAGCCATTTGCTTTTATCCGCTCCATTATTTGTCGACGAACTTTTCCGGCATCTTGCCGCTGATGCCCTCGATCGCAGAGATGGCCGCCTGCGCCGCGGCGTCGATCTCCGCCTCGGGACCCGAAAGATACAAGCGGCCGAACGCGCCGTACGGCGTCAACGAGACCAGCGAGATCTGCGCCGCCTTCTCCGCCTCGTTGGCGGCGAACGCGACGTAGCCCGCGGGCTCGGTCTCGAGGATGAACAGCGACTGGCCGGGCAAAATCATCATGCCCTGCGAGTTGCGATTGATGATCTGCGCCTGGTACGGCTCGATGGCGCGGATGATCTGATTGGTCAGGACCTTCGGCTTCAGGCGGTCCGACTCCGACACCTTCATGAAGTCGAGGATGGCCGCGCCCGCGTTGCGCACCTCGCCCTGATCGGGATCGTGCACTTCGAGCAGGCCATACGCGCGCTCGACCACCTGCAGCGCGGGGACGACGGTGGTCGCCTTGAGCGCGACGTCGGTGACGCGGTTGATGGCGATGCCCGGCGCGATCTCGACGAAGAGCGACGCCATCCCCGGCAGCGGCAGGAAGCCGCGCGCGGTCTTGCCCATGAAGCTGGCGATCTGCGGCTGGAGCGCGTCGAGGAAGGTATAGGTGCGGAGCGTGGTCGCCATGAGTTGGCGCAAGTTACCAAAGCGCCCTCCGGCGATCAATATAGATGGGTGGCAGGCCGGGTGCGGTCAGCCGAACGCGATGGCGGACGCCGTCAGCAGGTACAAGGCCAACAAACCGCAGATGGTGAGCCAGCGCCGGCGGCGGCGCGCGCGTTCCTGGTCGTGCATCGTGGTCTCCGACGGCGGGTAGAGCATCAAGCGTGCCGTCGCCAAAGCCGCGGATTTCGCGGGCCGCGGCGGCGCGACCGCTGCATTCCTGCCTCAGTTGGTGAGCCGGCCCCCCACGTGCTACCGATGAGCAGTCGATGGTTTCGTGGCTGAGGCGCTGGTGGCCGCTGTTCGTCGTCGCGGTCGCGGTGACGTGGCAGTTCGGCGCGCCTCTGGTAGGGCGGGTCTGGTTCTTCGAGGACATCGCCGCCTATTTCGTGCCGCTCTACACGGCGGCCGCGGCGGCGATGCGTCATGGCTCGTTCCCGCTGTGGGAGCTGGGCGCGTGGTCGGGGCAGCCGATCATCGGCGATCCGCAGCTCGGGCTCTTCTATCCGCCCAATTGGGTGTGGATGCTGATGGGCGCGACGCGCATGTACGCGTGGATGCAGCTGGCACACGTGATCGTCGGCGCCGGCGGCATGTGGATGCTGGCGCGGGCGCGCGGGCGATCGACGGCGGCGTGCGCGCTCGCGGCGCTGACGCTCGCGTGCGGCGCGTTCATGGTGCTCGAGCTGCGCCACGCCATGTTCGTGGCGACGA
>Ga0134125_10001764_pt1 | contig 26287 bp, 23 predicted proteins | sample KB31751_FD_96464 | JGI IMG/M metagenome (GOLD analysis project Ga0134125, IMG submission 96464) | Terrestrial soil microbial communities with excess Nitrogen fertilizer from Kellogg Biological Station, Michigan, USA - KB3-175-1 | ecosystem: Environmental > Terrestrial > Soil > Unclassified ...
AACCCGTTTGTAGAAACATCCGCATTGTTATCTATTGCCTCGTAGAGGCTACCCCTTGTCCACAGGTTATGTCATTAAAAATCCTATTCAAATAGTAAAATCTTTTAATTTACGTATCTAAATATCTTTTTGTTGTGAAAAGCCACCCGGTTAGGGTAGCCTCTGCGAGGCAATAACGCTAACTTTGTTTTTTTTACAAACGGGTTATCCCTCCGGGATATTTTCTGCGCAATTCAATAATCACTGATTATTTTATTGATTTAATAAATTTATCATCCACACCATCCGTCATAGAACCGTTATTCAGCCACCCAAATAACATCGATAAACCATTTTTTTCGATCGAAAAAGCGGTTTACGGGTTTAAAACCATTGTTAATCGCTATCTGGTCGGTTTGCTCAATGGTGAATTTTTGTGATATCTCCATAAAGATGCATTCATCCTTTAAAAAACGAACGGCTTCATCACCGATCTTTACCTGTTGATCCGCCAGGCTCACTAAATAACTTTTGCAGGCGCCGGTATCGGGATCGTAGGTCGGATAATGTTCAAATTGTTTTATGTTAAAATCGGCGCCGAGCTCGCTGTTTATCCGCGTCAGCAGGTTTAAATTAAAACGTTTCGTTATTCCGCCTTTGTCGTTATAGGCCGCTAAAACGGTTTTTGGATTTTTTTTAAGATCCATCCCCACCAGCAACATATCGCCGGGATTTAAATGATCGCGCAGGCGCTTCAGAAACGCCCCGGCTTCGATAATGGACATATTGCCGATGTTGGAGCCTAAAAACAGGACGACCTTGCGTTTATTTGAGAGCGATGCGGCCTTCTCAAGCATATCAAAATAATCGCCGTTAAGGCCGGTTATCTGAAGGCCCGGAAGGGCGGCCGGCAGCGTATCGTTCAGGTAGGATATCACATTGGCCGAAATATCGATCGGCAAATAAGTAAAACGGGCTTTTTGTTCTAAAAGATATTTAAGAAGAAAAGTGGATTTCATCGCGTCGCCCGCGCCTAATTCTATCAGGTCAAAACCATCGCCGCCGCCTATCAGCGCGCGGCCGATATCGGCCGTTTTTTTTGAGAATATTTCCAGCTCGCAGCGGGTTGGGTAATATTCTTTGCAGTTCATCAGGTCCTGGAAAAGCTTATCGCCCACGGCATCGTAAAAATATTTGGAATGCAGCCGTTTCGGTACCGACCGCAAGCCATGAATTACATCATCATAAAAGGCTGTTTCTTTTGATGACCGTATGGGGGAGGATGTTGTTGCCCGGTTGGTGTTTTTCATGTGCTATATTTATTACTTAGCTAATCTTATACCAGTAAACTGCCAGCGTAAATGGGTTTGAAAAAAATTACGATAGGTGACGCGGCTATGCCCCGGCGAAGTAACTTCTGAGGCGCCGCGCAGCACTTTTTGGTTCACCATAAATTTGCCATTGTACTCACCGATAGCGCCGGGCGCTTTTATAAAGCCTGGGTATGGAAGGTAGGAGCTTTCAGTCCACTCCCAATATTTTCCCCAGCTAAACTTTGGCGCCGCGGCCTCCCATTCAAATTCGGTGGGCAGGCGCATGCCCTTCCAGGTCGCGTAGGCATAGGCTTCGAAATAACTGATGTGGCAAACCGGGTCATTGGGGTGCAACGGCCCCAGGCCATGAAAGGAATATTGATACCAATCCTCGTCGATCAAATGCCAGTACATGGGCGATTCTATCTTGTTGTTTCGCACCCAATCCCAGCCCTCGGCATGCCAGTGCCTGAAATCGTGGTAGCCGCCGGCGTTCATAAACTCAAGATATTCGGCATTGGTAACCAAGTTAGGACTGATCGCATACCCATTCAAATAAACCTTGTGGCGGTTAAGCTCGTTATCAAAACAAAAGCCTTCGCCGACAAACCCAATTTCGTAAATGCCCTCCGGCATTTTTATAAATTCGCCGTTTGCCGGATGATCAGTTTTTGGTGAAACGTAGTCTTTTGAGTAGGCCGGAAACAATGGGTTATGACCCAGGATGTATTTGATATCGGTATACAAAAGCTCCTGGTGCTGCTCCTCGTGGTTCAAACCCAGGATAACCAGCTCTGTGATGTCGGACGAAATATCCCCGCATAAAAATTTATCCATCGCTTCGTCCACATATTTGCGGTAAAGCTGAATTTCGATCACCGTCGGGCGGCTCAGATTGCCCCTGTCCGTGCGGATAACGCGGTTGCCTACGGTTTCGTAATAGCTGTTAAACACGTAGTTGTACTCGGGATTGTATTCCTGGTACCCCATAAAATAGGGCTTCAGGATAAAAGTTTCAAAAAACCAGGTGGTATGGCCTATATGCCATTTAGGCGGACTAACATCGGCAACGGGCTGCACCACGTAATCCTCGGTTTGCAGCGGAGCGCAAATGTGCTCGGTGTACTTGCGTACTTTCCGGTAACGTTCAGCTATGTTCATGGCGTTATTTGCTCTCCAAATATCGTTTAAGGTCCGAAATTGTTTTAATATTTAAACGCGCGGCCTGTTTTCTCCGCATCATTAAAGCATACGCATTATTGAACCCGATCGGTTTTAGCCACTCGATATTATATTTTTCATCGAACCGCTTTCGAACGTAATTATACGTTGCATCGCTGCTGGTGGTCAACGAGTCGACAGTTTTTGCGGATGGCTGCAGTATCGCTAACAGCCCTGTGCCTGTATATTCCGGGTAAAAGTCGATCTGGTCATTGATCAGCGCGTCGAAACATATCTTTGTGCCGCCCAGGCCGGTTTTGGTAGCCACTTCATAATCCGTATAACCTTTTATCAGCATGCTGTACATGCTTGCCAAAATATACTGCTCACCAAAAATTTTCGACCCGATCCGGATGATGCCCGCATGACCATCTCGTGCAGGTTTCCATAAACCCTTGCCTACTAAAAAATCTTCCGCAACCTTTTCAGGACTTTGGTGAAGATAGTCCGTGCGGTAATTTAAGGCGGTCATGGTGCTGTCATTTATTTTGCCTGCAAGCAAATTCAATACGCCCTCCAGATCCGGGAATTTTTTCAATGCGTCTTCGCGGATAATGGGCGCCGCATAATACGGCGGAAATATCTTTTTATCATCATTTAAAACAACAAGATCATACGCCTTTAACCTGCCATCTGTGGAATAGCCGCTGATCACATCCAACTGGTTCTCATATTCGGCTTTGTACATCACGGCATCGCTGATCACAATCGTATGGATCTTTAAGCCGTACTTACTTTGAAGGCCCAGGTTACCGTCCTGCCTGCCCATAAATTCGGGTGTAAACCCGGCGGTTAATTTGCTGCCGTATGCCGAAGGGATAAAGTAAAAAGACGCGAACAGAATTAACAGCAGCGGCAAAGTGGCAGCAGCAGTTTTTAATTTTTTGACGTTTAATCGTTGCAGCCGCGAAAGCAGGAAATCGAACAAAATAGCCAGCAACGCCGCCGGGATGGCGCCGGCCAGTATCATGTTGGTATTGTTTAAGGAGATACCGCCGAAGATAAATTCGCCCAAACCGCCCGCCGCTATATAGGATGCTAAAGTAGCAACGCCAACGGTTATGACCGTGGCCGTACGGATGCCGGCAAATATAACGGGCATGGCTAAGGGCAGCTCCGCTTTAAACAGCACCTGCCATTTGTTCATTCCCATGGCCATGGCGGCTTCCTTAATGGCCGGATCGACCCCGGTGATGCCGGTGTAGGTATTGCGGATGATGGGCAGCAATGCATAGAGCAGCAGGGCGACGATGGCGGGTTTGGCGCCGATGCCTAAAATGGGGATCATAAAACCTAATAACGCGATGCTGGGTATGGTTTGCAAAACCCCGGCGATGCCCAGAACCGGGCCGGAGAGCTGTTTTCTGCGGGTTATCAATATACCCAGCGGCAGGCCGATCAGCACCGCGATAAAAAGCGAGATAAATGTCAGGCCGATATGCTGCAACGTTTGTGTCACCAGCTTATCCGACTGCTGCCACATAAAATCCCATAAACTTTGCTGCTGCTCATTCATTGGATGTTAGTTTTTTATATTGGTAAAAGGCCCACATCAATTGTGAGAAGTTTATGTTGCGCCTTTCGTCGTCAAGTTCACGGCTAATAACTATCGTCTCGTTTTTATATTTAAGCAGTTGCAGGCCAGTCCAAATATCTGTCTCATCTGGTATTGTAACCGGTCTTCGTGATTTTCCTGCGAACCGCAGCCATTTCCATACGTCGCGAAATCGAATGCTTTTAAACTCCAGCAGCAACTGCTGCCCCTGTAAAAATTCCTTAACGAAGGTATTCGCCGGGTTAAAAAGCAACTCGGCGGGCGTCCCGTTTTGTACGATCTTTCCTTTATCCATCAGGCAAATACGGTCGCCAAGCTCAAACGCCTCCTGCACATCGTGGGTCACCATAATGATCGTTTTGCTTCTCAGCTCGTCCAGCGCCTTAAATTCAGCATGGATCTTTGCCCGGGTAACGTTATCCAGCGCGCCGAAAGGTTCGTCCATTAACAATAGCGGCGGACCGGCAACCAGCGCCCGCGCAAGGCCCACGCGCTGCTGCTGCCCGCCGCTTAATTCGTGCGGGTAGACGTTTAGATACTCGTCCGAAAGATGCAGCTTTTCGAGCAGCTCCGAAGTCCGTTTTTTGATTCGCCCATGATCCCACTTTAACAGCCGGGGAACGATGGCTATATTTTCGGCGACGGTATAATGCGGGAACAGGCCGTTGTTTTGCAGCACATAGCCGATGCCCAGGCGTAATAATTCGGGCGATTGTTCCGTAATATTTTTTCCATCGATAAAAATGCTGCCCGACGACGGCTCGATCAGCCGGTTGATCATTTTCAACGTGGTGGTTTTACCGCAGCCGCTGGTGCCCAACAGGACCAGGTTTTCGTGCTCGCTGACCTCAAAAGAAATGCCGTCAACCGCTTTGGTTTGGCCAAAATGTTTAGCCAGGTGCTCAGCCTTTATCATCCGCGATCGACTTAACTTTCTAAGGTCATGAATAAATTATTTAACGACTCGGCATACAGCGGGTGGGCAAATATGCAATACCGAAGCTCCTCGCAGGTCATGCCGCCCATCATGGCCATTTGCAGCACGGTCATGATCTCGCCGCCTTCGGGGCCTAAAATAGCCGCGCCTAAAATCTGTTTGGTATCCGTGTCTACTACGGCTTTCATAAACCCGCGGGTGTCGCCGGTTTCAATGGCGCGGGCCACATGGTCCATGGGGAGTTTGGCCACTTTAAAATTTAATTTTTGTTTTTTGGCCTCTGTTTCGCTCAGGCCGATGCGCCCCAGCTGCGGGTCGGTGAACATGCAGTAGGGCACGGGCCTGTTCTTTATCGTGAGTTTTTCGCCGTGTATCAAATTTCGATACACGATGGTATAATCGTTATACGAGATGTGGGTAAACGCCGGGCCGCCCTTCACATCGCCAAGGGCGTAAATGCCCGGCACGCTGGTTTCGAGCTTATCGTTTACGATAATATTCCCTTTCTCCGCGGTCTTTACGCCCGTCATCGCCAAGTTCAGCGATTCGGTTTGTGGTACGCGGCCAACCGCTAATAAAACGTGCGAACATTTTATTTTGCCGGCTTTGCCGTTATTCTCTATCGTCGCAACGATATTTCCTTTTTTCGTTTTTTTGAAACCGGTAGCAATCGTATTCGGATGAATCCTGATCTGCTCGGCCTCCAGTATTTTCGTTAGCGCTTCTGAAATATCCTCATCCTCGCGGGAAACGATCCTCCCTGATTTCTCCAGCACCGTTACCTTGCTGCCAAACCGCCGGAACATCTGTCCAAACTCCAGCCCGATATAGTTGCCGCCCAGGATCAGCAGATGCTCCGGAATATGATCCAGCTCCATGATCGTGGTCGATGTGAGGTAGCCGACATCCTCCAGCCCGTTAATTTCCGGGATAAATGTTTTCGCGCCGGTATTGATAAAAAATAGTTCCGCTTTAAATTCCAGCTTCTTCCCGCCGGGACGTTTTACCGAAATCGTTTTCATCCCGGTAAACGCCGCCTCGCCAAACAGCACGGTGAGGTTTTTGGTGGCTTCCAGCCCGTTTTGACTGCCGTCACGAAACAGGTGGACAATGCCGTCCTTCCGCTTTTTTATCGCGGGCATATCCACCCGGTAGTTTTTGATATGTATCCCAAGTGGTCCGCTGTTGGCAGCCAGGTAAGCCATTTTTGCCGATGCGATCATCGTTTTGGTAGGCGTACAGCCGTCATTCACGCAGGTGCCGCCTATCCAGCGTTTTTCAACCAATAAGGTCTTCTTCCCGGCGAGGGCCAGCTTTTTGGCCAGCGGCCCGCCCGCCTGCCCGGCGCCGATCACGATCGCGTCATACTGCTTCATCTAAGCCGTTACTTTTACGCCCTTCCAAAAGGCGATGTAGTCTTTAATATTTTCGGCCGCCGGTTTTGGCTCAGGATAGTACCAGGCGGCGTCGGGATTTTGCATGCCGTCGACATCCAGGGTATAGTACGATGCCAGGCCCTTCCACGGACAGGTGGTATGCGTATCCGAAGGCCTTAGATAGCCGGTATTCACACTGTCTTTAGGGAAATAGTGATTGTTCTCAACCACCACGGTGTCGCTGCTCTCGGCGATCACCCGGTTGTTCCATGTAGCTTTCATAGCGGTTTAGTTTGTTGTATAAAGATAAGCGGTTGGAGGTTAGGAACAACATGCGGCGCTGTCTTTTTTGTTTGTCCCATGTCAAAATCGGGAAACACATTAGTGAATAGTGAGTTGTGAATGGTGAGTAGTCAGCCAACAATAAGCCATTTCCTTCTCACTACTCACCCCTCACTATTCACCATTCAACCAATTTTTTTTAGAAACTTTATTTTAATTTTCTCTTTAAAGCTATATCTTTGCAATCCCAAAATCAGTCGAAAGTCTGTAGCCCGAAGTCTTGAGTCAGTATCGACTCAAAACTAAAGACGACCAGCTTAGGACTCGTAGAAAAAGGCCCGTTCGTCTAGGGGTTAGGACGTAAGATTTTCATTCTTGAAACAGGGGTTCGATTCCCCTACGGGCTACAGAGCCTTCAGCGAAAGTTGGAGGCTTTTTTTGTATATTTAAAAAATAAGATTATGCTTGTGCGACCGGGACGCGAACAGAATCCATATTTCCGGTGCGACATTCCGCGCTGGAAGGGGCTAACGATCCCCAAAAACATATTTAATATAGAACCTTATTTATACAAATCGCGGACACATTTTGTTCAATATAATTGCGCGGCGCGCGCTTCCTTTTCGATCTGCATGATCACATCCTCTAAGCAACTGAGATCATCAAAGCGTCCAAGGGTATTGACGAAACGGGTAAAGTCGATCGTTTCCCGCAAAACATCCTCCCTGCTGATGTGCGCGTTTAGCGGCGCCAGTTGAAAGATCGAATATAGCGGCACGGCATCCATGCGGTTGACCTGCAAATGCGCGAAGCCCTGGCCATCTGCTAGCGATATTTTAAAGATAATGATATAACGTTCGAGCAACTGCTCGTTAACATACGGAACACGGACAACCAGCCAATCAGCGGTCATGTTGCGCTCGGCAGTAACAGCCTTGAATGCCCGCCGTAGGTCGTGCATCCTTGGTTTGGGCATACCAGCGATCAAATGCTTTTGCGGGTACAATGAATGTACGATCTTGGTGCCGCGATACATCACTAGGTTAAAATTACTGGGCTTTCCATCCGACCCGGGAAAACTGGCAGACTGACCAATATATTTTACAAACATCTCTTCGTCTTTATGCGATTTATCACTCACCGCGCCTTGCGTAAAAATCTCATCAGCTACCTGGACCCAGTCGATACCCGGCACCCCACCCGGACTAAATTTGCTCGGGTTCCCTATGGAGTCCTTTCCAAAATAAAGCTCGTCTGAAAAATAACTGTGGCGGTCGATGACATGCTGCCAGCCTGTATGAGTGTTCCCATAAAAATGGATGAGCCCGGCTAGCGACACGCGGAATATCCTGTCCCAACCGTTGTGGCTCACCGCAAAAACAGGATATCGCCAAATCAAGTCCGCCGCTTGCTTTTCCAGTGCAACGATCTGGTTGGCGTTAAGGTAAACGGGGTTCATAATTCAAATATAGGTTATCCCCGATAAAAATGTTAATTAGATAAATACCTCACCGCCTGGTTAGGCGTCCGCGCTTACAATAACAATGTTTGGCTGCGCGCAAAATAAACTCCATTTTTTACGTCCCCGCAGGGTCTCTCATCGAGGATCCTGCAATGGATATCGCCTTGGGCTTTGTCGCAGGGTCCCTTCAGGAGACCCTGCGAGGATAAAAAAGCAGAAAGCCTTCAGCGAAAGTTGGAGGCTTTTTTTATTCCCATAGTTTGAAAACTAAATGCATATTTATCCGAAGTTTGCAAACTTCGGACAGCGAGCGTACAAAATTAAATCGCAATGCTATGTTTCGCAATTATTTAAAGATCGCATGGCGTAATATAATTCGCCACAAAACTTACCCGATCATAAATGTTGCCGGGTTGGCCGTGGGTTTTGCGGCATTCCTGCTTATTTTTTTGGTGGTCAGGTATGAGCAAAGCTTTGATCAATTTCATGGTCACAAAAACCAGTTATTCCGTTTAATCCGCGTGGCGCGAAATCCGGCACGTGAAGGCTACCGCATGGGTGTGCCGTTCCCGGTGGCACCCGGTTTAAGGAGCAAATTTCCGCAATTAGCCAATGCAGGAGCTATCGTTCCTGATGACTTTGTGCAAGTCATTATCAATGATAATGGAAATGGCGCCGCAAAAAGATTTAGAGAAACACACGGGATATTTTTCGCTGAGCCGCAATTTTTTGACATGTTCAGTTTTCCGATCGTGGCAGGCGAATACCGGAGCTCTCTCAAAATGCCCGGGAACGTTTTGTTAACACAGAGCCTTGGAGATAAATATTTCGGGCATTGGCAAAGGGCTACAGGCAAAATGATGAGGATGGATGGCGTACCGGTAAGGGTATGCGGTATATTAAAAGATATACCTGCTAATACCGATTTTCCGATCAAAGCGGTACTGTCTTACGCTACACATCAAGACTATCCTGAACTGAAAAAGTTTATGAACGACTGGGGCTATATTGAAGAGGACAATTATTGCTTTGTGCAATTGAACGAAAGCGAGTCACCCGAACGGTTTAAAAGCCAGCTTAAGCTGTACTCCGATCAGTATATCAAACCTTTCGATAAGGGTTATTTTTTATCGATCCAGCCCTTGAGTGAAATGCATTTTGATGCGCGTTACGGCACGTTCGATGGCCGCGTTTTCAGCAGCAACCTGATCATGGTGCTCAGCACCATCGGAATTTTCCTATTGGTGATAGCTTGTGTAAATTTTATCAATCTGAGCACTGCACAAGCTGTAAACCGGGCCAGGGAGGTTGGAGTGCGTAAAGTACTGGGCAGTAACCGCCGGCAGCTGATCCTCCAATTCCTGGGCGAAGCAGCATTTGTCAGCTGCTTTGCATTGGTCGTAGCGCTGGCAGCTACGCTGCTTGTTATACCGTTCATTAACAACCTGCTGTATATTCGTCTTACTGCTTCAGCCCTGTACCAGGGCAATATGATCTTTTTCCTCGTGTCTTCGTTGGGCGCGGTAATTCTTTTAGCTGGGTTTTACCCTGCTTTCCTGCTGTCAGGCTTTAACCCCGCGCGGGTATTAAAAGGTACGCTCTCCGCGGGGCAGGGTGGTATTTCGCTCCGGCGCGGCCTGGTCGTTTTTCAGTTTTTTACAGCACAGGCCCTCATCATTGTCACAATAGTAATGGCATCACAAATGAGTTACGTTAATACAGCTGATATGGGTTTTAACAAGGATGCCATTTTAACAGCGCAGGTTCCGCAGGACAGTGTCAGTGTTGCCAGCCAGGCTGTTTTGCGCACTGAATTAATGAAAATACCCGGTATCGAAAAAGTGAGTTTCGGTATGGGCGCACCTATTGGCGGCGGTTGGTTCACCGACTTGCGAACACCTGACAACGTCAGTAAAGCGCCAAATATGCTCACTGCGTTTAAAATGAACGACACCGGTTTTTTTAACCTGTTTCATTTGCAGTTTATCGCAGGCCGCCCCTATCACAACTCCGACACAATTCGTGAATTTGTCGTAAGCGAAAATGTGACCCGTAAACTGGGTTACCACACCCCTCAGCGCGCCATAGGGAAAATGATAAGTGTGGGTGGCTTTAAGCGGCCGATCGTGGGCGTTGTAAAAGACTTTCATATTGCCTCGATGCGCGACAGCATTCGTCCCGTAGTATTAACGACCCATAAATTGGAATATGGCATGGCCAGCGTTGAACTTAATTTGGTGCGGGCAAAGCCTGCTATTGCCGCCATGGAAAAGTTGTGGGGCAAAAATTATCCCGATTTCGCGTTTACACACAGTTTCCTTGACCAGGATGTCGCCGCTTATTACCGGCAGGAGACCCAACTATCGCAGCTTTACAAGCTGTTTGCGGCCGTTGCCATATTTATATCCTGTTTGGGTTTGTATGGCCTGGTAACATTTATGGCGGTGCAGCGGAAAAAGGAGATTGGCGTACGCAAAGTGCTCGGTGCGCCTGTCAGCGCTATACTGATCCTGCTGTCACGCGAGTTTACCTTGCTGATCGGTATCGCATTTCTGATCGCATCGCCCGTCGCCTGGTACTTTATGCATAATTGGTTAAAACAATATGCCTACCGGATTAATTTAGGCCCCATGCTTTTTGTAATAACCATTATAGGTTCAATCCTGGTCGCATGGGCAACGGTAGGCTACACGGCCATGAAAGCCGCCCTGGCCAATCCAGCAAGAAGTTTGCGCAATGAGTAGGAATTGAGTATGACCGTTTTAAATTCAAACTTACCGAAATAACGCGGGCCATTTCTGTGTCTGTGTGGTAATGCAGCCCCCTCTTTCTGGCGCGGTCGGGCGCGGGCGGCTGCCTGGTGGGCAATCCGCAGCAGATACTCGATAAACTAAACCGTTATATGGATATGGGCATGCGTGCCTTTATTTTATCCGGTTACCCGCTGCTCGACATGCAAAATACTTTGCCGACCTGGTGCTGCCCCACCTGCCCAATGTACCCATGCCCAAAGTTCAAAACCGGATCCCCTAAACGGACCCGGTTCCGCCGCTGACGACTGCGCCGCTGAGGTAGGTGAATGAGGGCGTAAGATTTCCATTCTTGAAATAGAGGTTCGATTCCACTACGGGTTACAACGCCGCTTTATGAAATAGGGCGGGTTTTTTGTTTAAACGGCAGATTGCAAATCTGCGGGTAATCTGGTCCAAGATGGAACATTCGGACTAACGGAAATTTAACAAACGGTGTGTCCTTTAAACATAATTTGCAGGCCATTCGATAAATATAAGCATATTTGCACAAAGTACGCAAATGTGACGATTTTTTATAGCTAACTGCGTTTTAAATTCATTATATTTGACTAAAATATACATATCATGTTAGTTTATTTTAAAGTAGGCAACTATAAGTCTATAAAAGACCCCATCCTCATCAACTTCAGCGCAACTGCCATCGGTGAACACCAGGAAACCAATGTTTATGCGAAAAATAAAGAAGAATTGCTTAAAACGGTATTACTCTATGGTTCCAATGCTAGTGGCAAATCAAAAATCATGGACGCATTTGTGTTTTTTAGATGGTCTATCATTAATTCAGCAACGGACAAACAAAGTAAACAGCCAATCGACACAGAACCATTTTTGCTTAATACTCGCACGCGAAAACAGCCGAGTTATTTCGAGGCGGAGTTTTTGATCAACAAAACGAAATACCGTTATGGATTTGAAGCTGATGCGAAATCGATTCAAAAAGAATGGCTATTGGAAGTAAAAGCAACGACCTCAAATCCTTTATTCTTAAGAATTGATCAGCAATTTGAAATCAACGAATCAAAATTTCCTGACGGAATAGGATTAGATAAAAGAACTCGCAAAAACGCACTTTTTCTTTCGGTTGCCGCCCAATGGAATACCCGTTTAGCGGAACAGATTGTCGGTTGGTTCGACAGTATTTATACAGTACATGGTATGATGGATGACGACTATAAAAATCTGACCACCAGTATGCTGAAAGAATCCAATTATGCCAAGTTAATAAATGAATTAATTCAAAAAGCAGATCTTGGCATTAATGGAATAGACGCACTGGACATGTCTGAACTCAAAGAAGAGATACTGGAAAAAATACCGCCAGAACTCAGAGAAGAATTTAAAGAGCGAATAGAACGCGACATGAAACCCGTTTTTGCAACACACAATGTTTATGATGACCATGGTAAAATTGTTGAACAACAACCTTTCAGTATGGCAGGTGTCGAGTCAGAAGGAACGCGAAAGTTTTATAACCTGTCCGGCGTGTTAACGGATGCCGTTCTTAATGGAAGACTTGTGGTGATCGATGAATTAGATGCAAGACTTCACACCTTACTGACAAGAGCAATCATTCAATTGTTTAACTCAAATAAACTAAAAACTGAAGCGCAGTTGTTTGCGGTAAGTCATGATACAGCATTATTAGATAAAGACCTTTTAAGACGTGACCAAATTTATTTCGTAGAAAAAGACCAGTTTGGTGCTACTAAAGTGCAAACTCTGGTAGGTTATAAAGCACGGAAAGAAGCACCGTATGATAAAAACTATCTTGAAGGAAAGTACGGGGCCATACCTTTTATTGAAAATCTTGAAACGGTCTTAGCAGATGGCGAAGAATAAAAATACCGGATTTAGTTTCAAGGATTTCGTAAAGCAATTAGAAGAAACGAAAGTAAAACCCACTGAAATTGAGGTTCAACAAGAGCGAAAATACTTTCTTATCGTAAGTGAGGGAGAACGCACAGAACCTATATATTTTGAGTTTCTTAGCAAACAGTTGCCCAAAAATCTTTTAAGAACAATCGAAGTCCACGGCGAAGGCGATAATACTGTTAACGTAGTCAGAAAGGCAATTGAACTAAAAGACGAGCGGGCGGCAAATCACCAATTACCCAATTATGATGAGGTATGGGCTTTTTTCGACAAGGATGATTTTCCGGCAGAACGCTACAATGCCGCTATACAGTTAGCGGCAAATTCCGGAATAGAAAGCGGTCATTCCAATCAATCTTTTGAACTTTGGTACGTATTGCATTTTCAATTTCTCCAAAACGCTCTCCATCGCGATGACTATATTAAAATCCTGAGCAAAATATTGAAATTCAAGTATGCTAAAAATACGCCAAAGGTAATTGAGAAAATCGCCAGCACAGGCAGTGAAGATCAAGCTATATTATGGGCAGAAGAATTGGAACGGATGCATAGGGGCGTGGCACCGGCCGAGGCCTGTCCTTATACGCGCGTCTATGAATTAGTAAAAAGACTAAGGGTATATATGAAGGGAAAAACAGTGGAAGGGAAAAATTAATGTTAAACCAATTCTAGATGAAAATATTAATAAACGACAGCCTGGAGAATGAAGAGCGATTGATAAAAATTTTTCAACGAGGGGGGTACGAACGGAATCATCTGATTTTCGTTCATTCTTTTGACGAATGCAGAACGTTCTTTGAGTTGCAATTATCTATGGGTAAAATTGATATCGATCTTATGGTTACTAATAATAACAATGATGAGGGATATAATCCATTTAAAGCAACTGCTTTGCTAATGCTAAAAAATTCGCTCGACGAATCGTATTCCCAGGGTAATTTCCGCATAAGCAGTATTCCAGTCATTTTATATTCTTCTGCCGACAATAAAACTGAACTTCAGGAAGCGGGATTTGACGCTATAGTAAAACGAAAAGAAGCATTTGAACATCCGTATTTTATCAGAGTTGTTGAACAATTGATAAAAAACTGGCGCGAGAAAGTAATAATTGACCTTGAAAATATTGGTTTATCGCCTAAACGATTTCCCTATTTCAGAAATGATCCGGAAAAGCAAAATTACTATAACCTGCATGGTCGCAATTATGAGCGGACTTTTTTCCACAGGACAATAATTTTATCGAGAGAATTTATAGCGAAACCCTCATATCTTGATTATGACTGGTTGCGTTATGACCATAACTTTATTGAAAAGGCAATCACTGGTTTCAGACAAACATATTTATATCATGTAAAATATGACCGCCAAAATAACGAGAGAACTATCCTTCACAGTTACCTAAAGAACAATAAGCTTATCATGGAAAGAGATGTTTTTAACAATCATCTTTACGAAACTCCGTTGTCGCAGGTTAATAGCACCGAAAGCCAAATTTGTGATTTTATTCTTCGCCCCAATTTACCTGAATACCAACACACCACTTTTTTTGAGGTAAAAAAAGAAGACGTACAAATGATGGTTAAAAAGAATGTTAAACGGCCGCAATTTAGTTCTCCAATGCACTCGCATCTATATCAGATAGCTGATTATCAATCCTATTCTCAATCTTCAGAAAACCAGGCTGAATTAAAAAGCAAATTGGGTTATCATACCAATAAATTTGAATACCAATTGTTAGTTGGGCGTTTAGAGGAAAAGGAAGAAGTAAAAGAAGTGTTTGAAGGGATGTTAAAAAAGCACTTCTCAGGTATCCAGGTATTAACTTTTGAAGATTTTGAAGAGTTAAATAATATGTATCTAAAAAAATTCTGCAGGCTTCAATTATAAAATATCTATAATATTAAAGCCGATTTCTTTTTGCTTCTTTTTCTTCTGACGCATGAGGGAAAGAAAAAGAAGTCCGGGCGGCTTTTTGAAGTGTTGGGAAGATGTTAAACCTCCTTTGGCGAGCGAATACAGCGCGGCCAAAAGCGCTTTGTTCTCGTGCCCCGCTGACAGGTATCCAACTATCCAGATACTCGCAGGTGTGGAGGTGGCTGCGTGGGGTTTGCGTTAAGGACAGAAGCGGATACAGGCCTTGCGCTTAATGCTTGTGCAGTATAAGCGGATGGCCTGGCCCGAGGAACGAGGGCAACGCCCATATTCGTCCCCTAAAGCCACTATTTTATGGTTTACATATATTTTTGGTTAAGTTATTGATAATCAATATTTTAACTGCAAAATAGAACTCACGGGGTCATGTTTCTATATCCTGCTAATTTTTTGGGTTTACAGTGTAAAATGATAACTATTTGATTAACAAATAGTTATATCGTAAAAGGTCGAAAAAGTGTAAACCTTTGTAAACCTTTTTTCAGGACGATACAGGGTGTCGATCTGTGCGGGGCGACACGAGTAGTTTATCTTCCTACCCGGCACGGAAGGCGCCGGGTTGTAGGTGCGCCAATAAAAGATATAATAATAAGACAGCCTTCGGCTACAATTTCCTACTTTTAAAAATTAGTAGTTTATCGTGGCAAAACAAACACCAGTTCCGGGCGTCAGCCCTTATCAGCCTGAGTTCCCGGTGGTGGGCATCGGCGCTTCGGCGGGTGGCCTCGAGGCCATAAGCCTGTTCCTGCAGGCGCTGCCAAAGCAAACCGGCATGGCCTTCATCTTTGTGCAGCACCTGAGCCAAACCCACCCCAGCATCCTGCTGGAAATATTGGAAAAGATATCCCCGATCCCGGTGGTTAGTATTACCGATGGCCTGAAAATGGAGGCCGATCATTTTTACGTAACGCCGGCCAACACTTGTGTTAAAGTGGCTGATGGCTCGCTTAAGCTTGAGCCGCTGGTAATAAAAAATAAAAAGGCTAACACCATCGACGTTTTACTTACTTCGCTGGGACTGGTTTATGAAAGCTATGCCGTAGGTATCGTTCTTTCGGGGGCGCTCAGCGATGGCACTTTGGGTTTGCAGGCCATCAAGTCATATGGGGGCCTTACCTTTGCGCAGGACGAAGCATCCGCGGCTTTTGAAGGGATGCCGAAGAGCGCTGCCGATCATGGCGTGGTCGATTTCGTGCTGCCGCCAAACCAGATCGCCACCCACCTGGTCAATATCAATTACCCCTTCGACACGCTTGCATCACCGAAAAACCACGGTAACAACAAGGAAGGGGACCAGGATATTTTTAAACAAATACTGACGGTTCTGCGCGTACGCAGGGGCGTGGATTTTCAGTATTATAAATCCAATACCTTAAAGCGCCGGATCATCCGCCGCATGGCGCTTAATAAGATCGAAAAGCCTGCCGACTATCTTTACCTGCTAAGGGAAAATAAAGGGGAACAGGATGCGCTGTATAACGACATGCTGATCTCGGTGACGCACTTTTTCCGCGATCCGCAAACTTTTACAACCCTATGCAATGATGTTTTCCCTGTGCTTATCCGGCAGAAGGATGCCGATGGCGAAGCGCTGCGCATCTGGATAGCCGGCTGTGCTACGGGCGAAGAGGCTTATTCCATGGCTATATGTTTACAGGAATATCTTGGGGATAAAATTGCGACGATGAAGATACAGATCTTCGCAACCGACATTTCCGAAATCGCGATCAACAAAGCCCGCGCCGGGATGTACCGGCAAACCGAACTGGAAGGGCTGAGTACTTCAAGGATCGCCCAGTTTTTTGAAAAAACGGACGGACACTACCAGGTAGTCAAAGAAATTCGCGATATGTGCGTCTTTGCCAGTCACAACCTGCTAAAGGACCCCCCATTTTCGCGTATCGACCTGATCAGTTGCCGGAATGTGCTCATCTACCTGGAACCTGTTCTCCAAAAAAGAGCGTTACACACTTTTCACTATGCCTTAAATGAGTCGGGCTATTTGTTTTTGGGTAAATCCGAAAGCATTGGCAACCTCACGGATATTTACAGTGCTTATCGCCCGGCCGAAAAGATATACCTCCGCAAAGGACCGGTCGGCCGGTTTATGAACGTAGCTTCGCTCACCAACGAACAAAACTTCCGCGATATCGATCAAGGAAAAAAGGGGGATGATACCAAACGGGATATTTATAAGCTGGCTGATGAAGCTATGCTGGCCGGGTTTGTTCCGCCGGGGGTGCTGGTGAACGATAAGTTTGATATCATCCAGTTTCGCGGAGCCACCGAAAACTGGCTGGGCCAGCCGCAGGGAAGGCCAAACTTCAATGTATTGAAAATTGCCCGTAGCGGTTTGGCTTTCGAAATTCGCAGCCTTCTGCAGCAGGCAAAAAAAAGTGGAAAGCCGGCGCGGAAATATAGTATTTTATATGAGCATAACGATTTGCAGCACTTCCTTAATTTAGAGGTCGTACCACTAACCGACCAGGATGAACAGCACTTCCTCATCGTGTTCCAGGCGGCCTCTTCATCGGGATTACAAACCGGGATATTTGAAACCGGGAGGGCTCCTAATGACCAGGTTTATAATGAGTCTGATCTAAGGGTCGAACAATTGGAGCGGGAGCTGATCCAGTCACGTGCGGATATGCGGGTGATCAGCGAGGAGCAGGAGTCGGCCAATGAAGAATTGCAAAGCGCCAATGAAGAACTGCTTTCCAGCAGCGAGGAGCTGCAGAGCCTTAACGAGGAACTGGAAACTTCGCGCGAAGAATTGCAGAGCACGAACGAGGAGATCGTGGTCATTAACAATGAACTGATTGACCGAAACAACCAATTGAATATTTCACGCCTCTACTCAGACAATATCCTCGACACTATACGCGACCCGTTGCTGATCCTGGACAAGCAACTGAAGGTTATCCGCGCAACCGCTGGTTTCTATGAAAAATTCCAGGTCGCCGAGCAGGATACGGAAGGGCAGTACCTGTATGACCTGGGTGATGGCCAGTGGGACATTCCCGAACTGCGGCACCTGCTCGACAATATCCTGCCGAAGCGCAATGAAGTGAAAGACTTTGAAGTAAGTCACAATTTTGAGCATATCGGACGCAAAACTATCCTGGTTAATGCGCGGAGGGTGAACGAAAGTAACGAACATATCCTGCTGTCCATGGAGGACGTGACCATTCAGCGTGAGCTGGATAAAGCGACAAACCAGAAGCACCGGGCCAGCTTGCATAAATCTGAACATAGGATACGCGCGATAGCAGTTTCGGGCATCGGTACCTGGTCATTTGATTTGCAGGGTAAACATTTTCTGCCTGATGAGCAGTTTTGCCGCATCATTGGCATCGATCCCGTTCCGGAATTAGCGTGGGATGAATGGATGAAAGTGCTGAGCGACGTGGATAAAGACAAGTTTGAACGCATGTGGAAGGTTTTTTTAAGCGGCAGGGATAAACAGCTTGAAATACAATTTAACCTGACCGGCAAATCTGGTAAGGCGGACATGAAAGGGGGGGTATATAAAGAAGGAAAAGAGCGGGAAATTGTTGGGATAATTTCTTTAGTTTCCTGATTTTATAAGCCGGTAACCAAACCAACTATGAATGTATATTTGCAAAAGAAGCCGATGCTACCGACTGAAAAACGGGTAGCTGTCCGGGCCCACCTATATGCGGCCGCTTTGATAATGCTATCTGTTATTACCATGGCCGCGCATGCGCAAACCGCCGATAAACCGGTACCCCCGCGCATTGTGGTCACCGCTGATCCTGAGCTGGACGATAACAATTCCCTTATCCGTTTCCTGCTCTACAGCAACGATCTTGACGTGGAGGGGCTGGTTTATGCAAGCAGCGCTTTTCACTGGAAGGGCGATGGCAAAGGCACCAAATGGTTTGTCCCGGGCAGGGAGTATACCCGGTTTGGGTTGAATTTATGCCCGTGCACCTCGTGGCGCTGGGATAAAAATGAGCGCTTTATTCATAACGCGGTTGACGCTTATGCCAAAGTTTACCCTAACCTGAAGGTGCACAACCCAAATTACCCGGCGCCCGATCAGCTCCGGTCAAAGATCAGGTACGGGAACATTGAATTCGACGGCGATATCTCGAAGGATTCGCCGGGGTCTGACCTTATCAAATCCCTGATGCTCGACGATAAGCCGGGGCCGCTTTATATCACCGCCTGGGGCGGGCAAAGCACCATCGCCCGCGCGCTCAAATCCATACAGGAGCAATACCAGTACACCACTCAATGGAACCGGATAAAAGCCAAAATTTCCCGCAAGGTAATTTTGCTGCCATCCGGCGACCAGGACGACACTTATGCCGATTATATTAAACCCAACTGGCCCGGTATTGAATACAGGCAGTTCAGCGGCGGGCCAAACTTTGGTTACGGCGCACAGCTCCGGGCCAAGCCCGAAGATTCGGTTTATATGACAGCCTCATGGATGATGCAGAACGTAACCGGTCGCGGACCGCTGGGCGCGTTGTACCGTGTTTGGGGCGACGGCAAACAAATGGTAAAGGGCGATGTGATGGATTATTTCGGCCTGGCAGGCTATACCACCGCCCAGCTGCGCAAAATGGGCTACATTGTTTGGATGCCGGTACAGCAAAAGGGGGCATGGCTGGGCGAGGGCGACACCCCGACCTATATGGACATGCTGGCCAATGGCCTGCGCGCTTATGAGGCTGGTTCATACGGCGGCTGGGGCGGGCGCGCAATCATTGAAATGAGCGGCAAAAATATTTTCTTTCAACCGGCCGACACCACATCGCGCGGCATGGCCGCAACGCTCAGCACTATGACGGAACAGGCCAACAAAGCCGCCGCCGCGTTGGCTTACCCGGACTTCTTTCCGGCGGCGCAAAACGATTTTGCCGCCCGGCTCAAATGGTCCGTAACGCCCTCCTATGCCGGCGCCAATCACCAGCCCGTGGTAAAAATAGAAGGGCCGCTCAATGTGAGGGCCTCCGCCGGCGAAAAGATACGCCTTTATGGTGCCGTTTCCGATCCCGACGGCAATGCTGTTTCGGTAAAATGGTGGCAGTACCATGTGGGCACCTATCCCGGCAAAGTGATGATTGCCAGCCCGGCCGCTTTGCAAACAGAGCTTCAAATCCCCGGGAATGCCGTCTCCGGCCAAACCATACACATCATTTTAGAAGCCACCGACAATGGTTCGCCTGCGCTGACCAGCTACCAACGGGTGATCGTGACGGTACGATAAGTGAAAGTGCGGGCTCGTCGAATTTGCTTATGGTAATAAGATTAGTTTTACCTTGTCTCTAAAAAAAAAACAACGAAAAAAAATAATTCACAGACAATGAAAAAAGCGATTTTAATAGCCCTGGTGGGTGCTACGTCATTTTGTTTTGGATTTGCATTTAAGGCAGGGATCACTCCAGAAAACAAATCGATAACAAAAAAAGTAACCGGCATCGGCGGCATCTTTTTTAAATGCAAGGACCCCAAAAAAATGAAGGAGTGGTACCAGCAACATCTTGGCTTAAACACAAATAGCTATGGGGCAACTTTTGAATGGTACCAGGGCGCCGACACCACGAAAAAGGGGATAACACAATGGACCCCGTTTAAGGAAACGACGAAATACTTTGAACCTTCCGCAAAGGATTTTATGATAAATTACAGGGTAGAGAACCTGGCAGGGCTTGTGGAAGAATTTAAAAGAGACGGCGTAACTATCGTTGATAACGTTGAAACAGTTGGTTACGGCAAATTTGTTCACATCATGGATATTGAAGGGAACAAACTTGAATTGTGGGAGCCCAAAGATCATTGAGTCCCACAATTCAGCTCTAATATATAGCGAAACTTCGCATCCAGTCAACACACAAGCCTAGGTCCGCCAGCTATCTGCTTCAGCCACTACTTCGGCCCGGCTATTTTAAGCAGGTCGGCATCGGGGTGGTTGCGCACTTTGCACACGTTGTTAAATAGCATGGTAGCGCCTTTTTGCGCGGTATATGCCGGCCATAGCGGCAGGCCCGGCGCATTGGGGTTGCCTGTCCTGGCAAAATTGATCCAGCCGCTGCTCATTTTAGCAGCCAATGCGTAGGCTTCCCTGCCTCCGCCGGTCATCTCCTGGCAGCGGGCAATGTTATCAAACTCGAACGCGATATCCATGCAATGCATGGCTTTATAGATGCCGCCATTTACAGGCGACTGCCAGGTAAACAGGTACATGTAAACCGGCGCAGCGCCCGGCACAGCCTTCATATCGGCCTGCTTGATAGCCAGCGACCGGAAGTTGAGGTCGATATCGGTATAGCCAGCTGGCGTTGTGGTGCCCGGGTAGGCTTTGATCACGGCGGCCATGTAAGCGCCGGCCCGGTCGCCGTATCGTTTTTTAAGCGAGGCTTTCATATCGTCCATGGTTTGGTTTTTTGGGCCGGGTATAAATGGGCTAAACTCATTTTTTGTGGTCCCCACCATCAAGGGGACATTTTTGGCAAGCGCCATCGCAGCGGCATCAGTGGGTTGATAAGGCAAAAAGTCGCCGTCCAGCACCGCGTTCCATCCCACGTTTGCGGGTTTTCCTTCTTTACGCAAATCGGCGCTTACCTTGCGTATAGCTTTTTTACTGGCTTCGTTTAGCACGTCGTAAGGCAGTTTCTGCAGCGAATCCACCTGCGAAGGTTGCAGGTGCAATATATCCAGCAGGGTTGCCGCTACGCGCTGCGATACCTGCTTTTCGGTAAACGCGGTAATATAGCTGCCACTTTGCACAATGGCTTTATGGAACAGCCCCTTGGCCGATGGCGCGTTCATCAGGCAAGTTACTTTGCCACCCCCGCCCGACTGTCCGAAAATGGTCACGTTATCCGGATCGCCGCCAAATTGCGCAATGTTTTGCTTTACCCATTGCAAGGCCGCAACCAGGTCAAGCAGCCCGGCGTTGCCCGATCCTTTGTATTTATCGCCATACGCCGAAAGATCCAAAAAGCCCAGCACATTTAAACGGTGGTTTACCGAAACCAGCACCACGTCGCCTTTTTTTGCCAGGTTCTCACCGTCGTACGATGGTAGTTCGATCGACGAGCCCGCCGTAAAGCCCCCGCCATGGAGCCATACCATTACCGGGCGCTTTTTGCCGTCGTGCAGTTTTTGCGTCCATACGTTCAGCGTTTGGCAATGCTCGTTGGGATAACCCAGGTCGTGGTTAAACGCAAACTCGAATGCATCATTGACCGATGTGGTCGGGTCGGTGGGGCAAACCGGCCCATAGCTCATCGAGCTGCGTTCGCCGCTCCATGACACTGGTTTTTCCGGAGCCATAAACCGGTCGGCTTTGGCGTAAGGGATGCCTTTAAACGTAAAGATGCCGTTATGTATATAACCTTTTACTTTACCGCTTTCGGTGGAAGTAACCGCTATATTATCGCCGGCAATAATGGTAGCCGTGCGGTCCTGGCAAAACGCCGTTGCACAGGAAACAAATAGAACGAACAGGGAGAAGGTAAGGCTTTTTTTCATAATTGTTTGAATCAGGTTAAAGCATAGTGCATGTCGCGCAAATGTCATTGTGTAAAAATAACACAATGAATTTTATTTAGTGTAACAAACGCATTACAATTATGAGGATATCTAAAGAATTCCGGCTTAGATCAATTATTATGAAAAATAAAAGATAAAAAACTCTTTTATTGGTGAAACTAGCGTTATCTTTGTGCCGTAATGGGGGTTTTTTCAAAAACATGCGAATATGCGATACGGGCGGTTTTTTTTATAGCCCATAAAACCGCATCAGGCGGCCGGGTGGGCATTAAAGAGATATCCGCCGGGATCGATTCGCCCGAACCGTTTCTCGCAAAAATATTGCAGGACCTGAGTCGTAAAGGCATGATCCAGTCGGCTAAGGGGCCAAATGGCGGGTTTTATTTCGACGAAGGGGCGTTGAAGCGTCCGCTGAAGGATATTGTGGAGGCGGTTGACGGAAACGCGGTTTTCACCGGCTGCGCGCTGGGTTTAAAGCAATGCTCGGAGATAAATCCGTGCCCGCTGCACAACCAGTTCAAGGCCATCCGCAGCGAGATAAATCAACTGCTGCAAACAACAGAGATAGGCAAGTTTAACCACGATCTGCTGCTGGGTATCAGTTCGCTAAGGAAGTAAAAAAAATTATCTGATTAAAAGATATAAAGGTATTAATATATTCTATCGGGTTCGACAATGAGAGATATAACAGACATAGACAGCATAAAACTTTTTGTAGATGAGTTTTATGGAAAGGTGCGCCGCGACAGTCTGATAGGCCCGGTGTTTTTACAGGTTTTACCCGCCGACTGGCAGCCCCATCTGGATAAAATGTATGCGTTTTGGAATGCCGTTTTATTTGGCGTCGCCGGGTTTAAGGGCAACCCGTTTTCAAAACATGCGCCGCTTAAAATTGAACAGGAACACTTCGACCGCTGGCTGGCACTTTTCGGCGAAACCATCGACGCCCATTTTGAAGGGCCCGTTGCCGGCGAAACCAAAAAAAAGGCCGGTTTAATGGCCGAAATGTTTTTGCACCGCTTGCGCCATATCGGCGCGCCCGAAAAGGTTGTCGTTTAATATGAAATACGCAAAAAAAAATAATGTTCAGCTTGTTAGGAGCGCCGCCGCCATTTTTTGGATGGGATTTTTTATGGCTATCAGCTTTATGGAGGCGCCGATTAAGTTTACCGCCCCCGGCATCAGTATGGCCCAGGGTCTGCAGATCGGCAAGGTTGTTTTCGGAATGCTTAACATTTGCGAATGGATCTTTTTGGCTGGCATTGTCGTTACCTGTTTTGTTAAAAAGCCGGCAAAGCCCGAGGGCTGGCTTATAACCGGTCTTGCTTTGATATTAACGCTCGAAACCTTTTGGCTTCTGCCGGCGCTTGATGCCGATGCCGGCCGGATCATACAAGGGCAAACGATAACCGGGCATAGCTTGCACTGGTGTTATGTAGCACTCGAACTGATCAAAGCGCCCATGCTTTTATTCGCCGCTATAACCGGTGTACGCAGCCTGCTTAAGTCCGGCCCAGTGCCAGCTATATCTGATCTCATAACGACCTTATAAAAAGTAAAATAATGATCATAAACGAAGTTTTAGCGCAATTGGAAAACGCCAATGCGCCTGTGATAAAAGTATTACAGGCACATACAGCCGGCAAAACGCTGGTTTTAGGTTTTAAAGCAGGGATGATATTGAAAGAGCACCGCACAGCTGTGCCCGCCATGCTGCTTGTAATAAAAGGCGCCGTTACCTACAAAGAGGAAGGGAAAGCGATCCCTTTACGCACATACGCCGAACTTGAAATACCTGTGAATGTACTGCATGCGGTGGAGGCCACAGAAGACAGCATATGCTTGCTGCTTGTCGCAAAACCGGCCAACTGATCATAAAAATAATTAAACATCAAAATAAATTACATCATGAATACTATAGAATTAAATTCACCTGTCGGCTTAGTTAATCAAGAAGTTGTTGAAAAAAGCGAATCGCTTTATAAACGCTTTAACAGGTTTGTTGAAAGTCAGTCTAAAAACCGGGCCGGCTGGTTTATGGGCTCGCTGCTTTGGCAGGGTGTATTGTGTTTGCCCGTCCCTGCGTTTCTTATATTCTATTATCACGCCCCCATCTGGATATTGATCGTCACCGTACTATTGTTTTTTGCTAACCTTGTTGCAGGTATGTGCGGCTCAAAGATCAATGTGCTGATGAATTTGCTGATAGGCGGCACATTGCTGCATATTGCCCTCGTTCTGTCATTCGTTCTGTAAAGAGCGCGCAATCAATTTATTATTCGAAATTGTGAATTTTGCCAATCTTAGTGTATCTTTGACACTAAGATTGGCAAAATACGATGGATCTATCTGTCCGGCCCGTAAACATTCATAAAACCACGCTGCGTGTTGCCGTGGGCTCGCTGTTTTTTTTGGCGGGCTTATGCTTTGCCAGCTGGGCCTCGCGCATAGCCACAGTGCAGCAAACCATGGGCCTTTCAGATGCCGGGCTGGGCGCCGTGCTTTTCGCGCTGCCGGTTGGGTTGATGTTCTCCCTGCCGTTTTCGGGATGGGTGATCCCCAAAGCGGGCAGTAAAAAAGTTTTGCTTATCGCGATATTGGTATACAGCTGCTGCCTGGTAAGCCTGGGGCTGGCCCAAAATACATTTCAACTGGTTATTTGCCTGCTATGCTATGGCTTTGCAAGCAATACGGTGAATATTTCGGTCAACACCCAGGCCGTGGCCGCCGAGGGTATGCACAGCCGGCCTATTATGGCTTCATTTCATGGCTTGTGGAGCCTGGCGGGGTTTACCGGCGCCGGTATAGGCACTTTCATGATAGGCCGGGGCATTGATCCGCTTCATCATTTTATCATCATCATGGGCATTGTGGTTGTAGGCGTGGCCATAGCTTCAAAATATCTTTATAAAGATGACGCTAAAAAGCTGCCGTCAGATCCATTGCCGTTTCTTTCGCGCATCAGGCTCATTATCCCGTTGCTTACCCTGGGTTCTATCGCTTTTTGCTCCATGATATGCGAAGGCGCCATGTTCGACTGGAGCGTTATCTACTTCAAAAAGGTACTATTGGCGCCTATCACGCTGCAGGGTGCAGGGTTTACCGCTTTTATGCTCACCATGGCAGGCGGCCGTTTCATTGCCGACTGGTTTGCGCACCGGTTTGGCTTAACACGCACCTTGCAAATAAGCGGTGCCTTAATCGCAACCGGTTTGCTTATCGCTGTTATATTCCCACATTTCTATACGGCTATGGCCGGATTTTTATTGGTGGGCGCGGGGGTGTCGTCGGTAGTGCCTATGGTATACAGCGCTGCCGGCAAATCAAAAACCATGTCGCCGGGTGTGGCCCTGGCTGCTGTATCCACTATCGGCTTTATCGGGTTTTTGGTAGGCCCGCCGCTTATAGGCTTCATCGCGGGGCTCGCCACTTTGCGGGCATCGTTTGTGTTTATCGCCGTTATGGGCGCCAGCGTGGTCATCTTATCCACAAGGGCAAAGTTTAATTAAGCTTCGTTCAAGTCCGGCGCGCCCGGGTTCAGGATATATTCAAAATTCTCGTGGCCGTTATGAAAAACAAATTTGAGCCGTTCTTTCGGCACTTCGATATCCAAAGCCATAGCGCCAAGCGTGGCCGGCAAATTATCGCGTATAAGTTTTAGGTCGGTAACCGCTGGCATTTCGATATATACACCTTCATCCTGCGCCTCAATTTTCCAGCCGGCTATATTCGCGTTTCTTAAAAGCGCTATCCATTTTTGCTGATAAGCATTCATAATCCATATTTAGTAACAATAAAGCGGCCAACGGAATAATGGTTTTAATTTAATGAAAAAACCCGGTTCGTGATGGCAGGGAGGTATCAACTCAAGCCCTCTTTAACCCCTAAAACATCAGGGCAAACGCATCTAATTTTTGAGGATATTGAGCAAATAATCATTATCCCATCCGGCAATCAGTCGTTTTCCTTTAACGCTTCTCTTCTTACTGGTTTCGTTTTTAATCAGGTTAAGGGC
>Ga0134125_10001765_pt1 | contig 26277 bp, 27 predicted proteins | sample KB31751_FD_96464 | JGI IMG/M metagenome (GOLD analysis project Ga0134125, IMG submission 96464) | Terrestrial soil microbial communities with excess Nitrogen fertilizer from Kellogg Biological Station, Michigan, USA - KB3-175-1 | ecosystem: Environmental > Terrestrial > Soil > Unclassified ...
AGGCGCTGTCCGCGCTGTCGGCGGCCGGGGCCGGAGACCGGCTCGGCATCACGGGTTTCTGCTTCGGTGGCGGCATGACCTGGAACGCCCTCGCCGCCGGTACCCAGGTCAAGGCGGCGGTGCCCTTCTACGGCCCGCCGCCGAAGAACCTGGCCGGGCTGGCCACCACCCCGGCCGCAGTATTCGCCGTCTATGCCGAGCGTGACACCCGGATCACCAGCTCGCAAGACCAGATCGAGCAACAGCTGCGCCGCACTGGCCGTCCGTACCGGATCACCGTCTACCCCGGTGTGGACCACGCGTTTCACAACGACACCGGCCCGCGTTACAACGCGACCCAGGCCGAAGCGGCCTGGGTCGCCACCATCGAGTGGTTCCAGCGCTACCTGCCCTAGGCGGGGGTGGGGGTGGAGACCGGGGCGGGGGCGGTGTGCATGACGGCCAGGGCGATCGATCTGCACCGCCGCGACGATGAACGGCAGTGAAGTGGCCTGCAGGAACCCGGCCGCCATGGTGCGCCGCATGCCCAGCTGGGAGCGGTACAGCAGCGCGGGTAGCGCCCGCACCACGAACAGCGCGGCCAGGAACAGCGGTACCTGCAGCAATGTCGAGGACGACGCGAACAGCGCCTTGGCGTCGAACATCACCCCGCTGGTGACGAAGAACACCGGGATCAAAAACCCGTAGCCGATCGCGTCGAGCTTGACCTCGGTGTGCGGGTGCACGGTGGCCGCGTCGGCGTCGATCAGCCGCAGCACCGCTCCGGCCAGGAACGCCCCGAGAATCGCCTCGAAACCCAATCCCTGGGCCAGCGCGAGAAACGCGACGAGCAGCAGCGTGGCGAACCGGATCCGGATCTGCGCGGTGGTGTCCATCAGCTTGGCGAACACCCGCTCGGCGCGGGCGCTGCGCCCGGCCCGCATCAGCGCCACCGCCAGCAGCACCGCGACCAGCGCCAAGCCAGTCAGCAACAACAACCGCGCGGGCAGGCCGGTGGACTCCTCGGAGAACAACAGCGACAGCAGGATCACCGCGCCGAAGTCGGCGATCGACGCCGCGGCGATGATCAGCTGGCCGGTGGCGCCGCCTAGCTGGCCGGAATCTTTGAGTACCGGCACCACCAGCCCCAGCGACGTGGAGCACAGGATGATCGCGATGAGCAGCGGCGCCGAGGCGAACCCGCCGGCCGCCAGCAGCAGCGCGACACCGACCGCGATCGCGAAGGACACCACGAATCCGGTCAGCGCCAGGGTCAGTGGCCGCCCGCGCAGCTTGTGCACGTCGATCTCCAGACCGGCCAGGAACAGCAGGAATGCCAGGCCGATCAGGGCGAGCACCTGGACCGGCGCGTCGACGTGCACCCAGCCCAGCAGCGAGGGGCCGAGCACGATGCCGGCCACGATCTCCAGCACGGGTGAGGGCACCCGCAATGCAGGCACGGCGTTGACCACCAGCGGTGCGACGAACGCCACCACCACGATGATCAGCAGGTTGGTGAAGTGCATCGCCAGCCACCTCGTTTTCTCAGGCGGGTAGGTCCGCGAGGGCGTCGAGCATCCCGCGGTGGAACGTCGGGTAGGCGTAGATCATCTGGCGCAGGGTGGTGACCGGCAGCCGGGCGTGCACCGCGAGGGTGAGCATGGACAGCACTTCACCCCCACGCGGGCCGACCGACGTCGCACCGACCAGCACGCCGCGGTCGGCATCGCACACCAGCTTGATCAGCCCTTCGTTGCCGGGGCCGTGGATGAAGCCCCGGCTCGACGCCGGCACCGGCGCGCTGCCGGTGCGCACGTCCAGCCCGGCCGCGCGGGCAGCCGCCTCGGACAGCCCCACCGACCCGATCTCCGGATCGGTGAAGGTGACCCTGGGCAGCGCGGTGTAGTCGGCGGGATGCCCGGGGACGCCGAGGATGTCATCGGCGGCGACCCGGGCCTGGTACACGGCGAGGTGGGTGAACCCGCCGATGCCGGTGACGTCGCCGATCGCCCACAACCCGTCGGCGACCCGCATGCGGTCGTCGACGGCCACCGCGTGCGCTGACTCGTCTAGGCCCACCGACGCCAGCCCGGTGCCGCGCAGGTGGGGACGCCGCCCGACGGCGACGAGCAGCTGCTCACCCTCGACCGTGTCGCCGTCATCCAGCTCAACGGTGGTGCAGTGCACGGACCGGGAGACCGCGACCGCGCGCCGCCCGGTACGCAGGATTAGCCCTTCGGCTGTCAACACCGCTGCGACCACTGCGCTGGCTTCCGGCTCTTCGGCCGGCACCAGCCGATCGGCGCCTTCCACCACGGTGACCGCCGACCCGAACCGGCTGAACGCCTGGGCCAGCTCGAGACCGATGGCACCACCACCGAGCACGACCAGCGAACCGGGCGGCTCGGGAGCTTCGATCGCCTCCCGGTTGGTCCAGTAACCGGCCTCGGCCAGCCCCGGGATCGGTGGCCGGACCGGCGCGGAACCGGTAGCCAGCACCACGCCCACCGAGGCGGTGAACACCGTCTCACCGACCCGGACCCGCCGCGGCCCCACCATCGTCGCCTGGCCCCGGATGAACCGACCACCGTGCTTTTCGAACCGCTGCACCGCGACGGTGTCGTCCCAGTTGTCGGTGGCCTCGGCGCGGATCCGATGGGCCACCGGGGCGTAGTCGGGATGCACTTGGGCGGTGCCGGCGAGCTGGCCGACCCGCCCGGCCTCGGCGAGCGTCTCCGCCCCGCGAACGATCATCTTGCTGGGGATGCAGCCCCAGTACGGGCACTCCCCGCCGACGAGATCGCGCTCGACGCCCAGCACGGTCAGCCCGGCATCGGCAAGCCGGGAGGCCACTTCCTCACCGCCGGGCCCCAGCCCGATCACCACCACGTCCACGTCCTGCGCGATACCTGTCACGGCTGATTGGAGCCTTCGAGCAGGGCTGCCGTTACACGTGATCGCGCGGTTCAACGAGCGGTCCGGGCGTCATAGCGCACGAAGGCCGGCACGAGCAGGACGAGCACCCCGATTCCGGCCAGGCAGGCCAGCCCGCCCGAGACGACCGACACCTGAGGGGTGAACGCAGTCGCCACCGCGCCCGCTTCCAGATCGCCCAGCCGCGGGCCACCCGTGACCACCACGATGAAGACCCCTTGCAACCGCCCCTGCATCCCCGGTGGGGTGGCGACCTGCAGGATCGTCGAGCGGTAGACCGCGCTGACGGTGTCGGCCGCGCCCGCGACCGCGAGCAGCAGCAACCCCAACCACAGCGTCGAGGCGAGCCCGAACACCGTGATCGCCACCCCCCACGCCGCGATCGAGATCACCACCCCGAGCCCGTGACGGTGCACCCGGGCGATGGCCCCACCCAGCAACGTGGCGACGACCGCACCCACCGCGGGCGCGGCGTAGAGCAGGCCGGCAGTGCCGGCACCGCCGCTGTACCGGCGCTCGGCCAACGCGGGGAACAGCGACGTCGGACTCCCGAAGATCATCGCAATCAGGTCGGCGACGAACGTCATCAACACCACTCGGCGTGCTGCCAGGAAACGCAGGCCCTCCACGACCGAGGCCAGCCCGGCCCGCTGGGCGCCGGTACCCGGTGGCAGCGACGGCAGCCGTACCGCCGCGTAGAAGGCCCCCGCGAAGGACGCGACGTCGATCGCATACGCCCACCCGAAGCCACCGGCGGCCACCGCGACCCCGGCCAGCACCGGCCCGGCGATGACGGTGAGCTGCATGCTGCCGAAGGACAGCGTGTTGGCCGCCGGCAGCTTCTCGGCCCGCACCAGTTGCGGGATGATCGCCCGCCGGGCCGGCGAGTCGACCGCCGCGAACGCCGACTGCACGGCGACGCACCCGAACAGCACGCTGACCCGGTTGATGCCCAGCACCGCCTGGACCAGCAAGACAACGCTGACCAGCATCGTGCCGGTCGAGGTCAGCAACACCAGCTTGCGGCGATCGACCGCGTCCGCGATCGACCCGCCGTAGAGCCCGAAGACCACCAGCGGGACGAAACCGGCGGCCCCGATCAATCCCACGTCCAGCGACGAACGGGTGATCGCGTACACCTGCAGTGGTACCGCGACGCGGGTCACCTGCGTGCCGACCTGCGACACCGTCTGACCGGCGAACAACCGCCGGAAGGCCACCGACTCGCGCAGCGGCGATACATCGGAGGCGGCCGCCCGCAGGGCCCGACCGACCAGCGCGCCCAGTGCCATGTCCCACCCAGCGTCGCACGCGCTGCTCGATGTGGGCAGGCCTGCTTCGGGCTCCAGACCACCGTGCTCGCCGACTGGCCCGCGGCTGGGCCATCACGGCGGCGCACCATCGCCGACTGATGTGACTCGTATCTTCCGCCGGGCGAATCGATCCGGGACGCTCACGGTGTGAGTGGGCCGACGTTGTTGGCTACCAAGCTGGCGCCGCCGTTGCGCCGCGGGTTGATGCATCGGCGGCGCCTGGTGCAGGTGCTCGACGGCGCGGCGCGCCACCGGTTGACCTTGCTCGTCGCCCCCGCCGGTTGGGGTAAGACCTCGCTGCTGGCCGACTGGCACACCACCGGGCGCCGGCAACGGGTCGGCTGGCTGGCATTGGATCCGGAGGACAGCGACCCGGTGCGGTTCTGGAACTACCTGATCAGCGCGGTGCGCGCGGTGCTGCCCGGGGTGGGTGAACGCGCGCTGGCAACGCTGAGCATCCGCGGCCGGGCCTTGTATGACGCCGCCCTACCGGCGCTGATCAACGACCTCGCAACGCTCGACGAGGACGTCCACCTGGTACTGGACGACTACCACGTGCTGACCGACCCGGAGCTGCACCGTTCGGTGGCCTACCTGCTGGCCCACCAACCACCACGGCTGCACCTGATGATCGCGACCCGCAGCGATCCCCCGTTGCCATTCGCGCGGCTGCGGGCCCACGGGGAAATCCTGGAGATCCGGGCCAAGGATCTGGCCTTCACCGACACCGAGGCCACCACCATGCTCAACGGGGCCCTGGCACTGGGTCTCGACGTCGCCGACGTCAAGCGGCTATCCGCCCGCACCGAGGGTTGGGCCGCCGGGCTGTACCTGGCCGGGCTGTCCCTGCGGGAACACCCCGACCGGGCCGCATTCGTCGCGGAGTTCCACGGCACCGACCGTTTCGTGCTCGATTTCCTCGGCTCCGAGGTGCTCGCGTCGCAGCCGGCTGACTTGCGCACCTTCCTGCTGGAGACCTCGATCCTGCCCCGGCTGTCAGCGTCACTGTGCCAGGCGGTGACCGGCCGGGCGGATAGCGCGGTTGCGCTGGAGCGCATCGAGCGATCTAACCTGTTCCTTGTCCCACTGGACTCCGAGCGGCACTGGTTCCGCTACCACCGCCTGTTCGGTGAGCTGCTCCGGCACGAACTCGGTGTCGCCGAACCACAACGGGTCCCCGAACTGCACCGGCGGGCGGCTGCCTGGTTTCGAGCCGCGGGCCAGGTGAGCGAGGCGATCGACCACGCCGCGGCGGCGGGCGATGTCGACGGCGCCGCCGAGCTCGTCGCCGGGCACTGGAACACCTGGTTCAACGCCGGACGGCTGGCCACCGTCGAGGGCTGGCTGGATCGGCTACCGCCTGGCGCGCAGCTCGCCGACCCGCGGCTGTGCGTGGCGCAGGCCTGGCTGTTACTGGACACCGGGCGGTTGGATGCCGTGGACCGGTGGCTCGCCGGGGCTGAGGCGGCCGCCGCCGACCCAGCTGACGCGGTGACGCTGCGCGAGATCGCGGTGCTGCGCACGGTGCACCGGTTCAAGATCGGCGACGTGGGGGCCAGCCATCTCGCGGCCCGCCGGGTACTCGAGCTCATCCACGGTGAGGTGTGCTTCGCCGGCACAGTCGCGTACGCCCTGCTGGGCGTGACGTTGTTCTGGAAGGGCGAACTGGCCGCGGCGTTGCGGCCGTTGACCGAAGCGGTCGCGCTGGCGCGGCGTACCGGCAACCTGCTCGGGGAGACCTACGCTCTGAGTTATCTCGCGTTGACCCACGCGGAGCAGGGAGAAGTCGGCGAAGGCCGGCGAGTGGCCGGGGCAGCACTGAGCCGGTCGGCAGAGCCGCTCGTGGCGGAACATTTCGTCACCGGGCTGGGGCACTTGGCGCAAGCGCTGGCTTTGGCGGCCACCGGTCAGGTGGAACAGGCAGCTGCGGCTGCGGCGAGGGCGGTACAACTGGCCCGGCGGGGCGGCGGCCGGCTGGAACTCGGCCTGGCGTTGGCCACCCACGCGCAGGCTCTGCTGGCCGCAGGAGAGGATGGCGCCCCGATGCTGGCCGAGGCCAAGCGGATAGTGCGCGCCTGCCGCGACCCGGGGTGGTTACCCGAGTTGCTGACCCGGCTGAGCCGCGCCACGACACCCGTCGGGCCGCGGCTGGTGCCGGACGGTACCGCTGTGGTGGCTTTCAGCGACCGGGAGCGGCAACTGTTACCGCTGCTCGCCGGCACGCTGTCGCAACGGGAGATCGGAGCGGTGCTGCATCTGTCGCTCAACACCGTCAAAACCCACAGCCGCATGCTGTACCGGAAGCTGGGCGCAAGCTCTCGAGCCGACGCCGTCCAGCGCGCTCGGCGCATCGGGCTGCTATAAGAACACCAGAGTTCGTCGATATACGCTTGACATAATCTATGTTCACAACTGTAATTACGGAGTGCGGCGATCCGGCCGAGTCGTCGGGTCCCTGTGGTTTTGGAGGGAGCCATCGAAAGTTGGGTGTGGAGCGGCTCGACGATGAGGATTTCCCGGCGTTGAGCATGGGACAGGCAGCGGAGCTGTTGGGCGTTCAGCCGGCATTTCTCCGCAGTCTGGACGCCGCCGAAGTGCTACGGCCGGGTCGTTCAAGCGGCGGCCATCGCCGCTACTCGCGCCGTGAGCTGGTGCTGGCTTCACGGATCCGGGCGCTGTTCGACGAAGGCCTGAGTTTGGATGCCGCGCACCGCATCGTCATGCTGGAAGATCAACTCGAGGGTGCGCGCCAGCGGATCACCGAGCTGGAGCAGCGCCTGGGTGAGCGCGGCTGGGGTCGGCGCCGAGAACAATTCTAAGGGCGACGACGAGCGACCGGCGCTCGTTTCCCCGCAGATCAAGGCGGGTCCAGATGGCGGCGCACTGGTCCCACTCTGATCCAGGTTTGAGAGCTGGACGTACTGCTACGTCGATGCACGGGGATGCGGATCCCAGTGGATGCTGCTGTCGACCGGTGGGTTCGGGCGCGGTCATAGCCGGCACGGCGCGTCGGGTCACGAAGAACGGCATAGGCGTGCAGCACCTGCGCCAAGCTGGGCTGAGCGGAGTCACCGAGATTTTCTGGAACGCAGTGCTGGCCATGGGTATCGGGGTGAAGCTGGCGCAGCCGCCGCCGGTAGGCGCTGGTCAACGCGCCGATCTCGGCGTTCGGTGACACATCCAGGATGGCGTACAAGTCGTCGTCGCCGAGCTGATCCATGCCGCGAGGGTCCCCTGGGTGCTGGCTGCCTGTCATCGCCGCGGCCTCCTGTGTGGTCTCTCATCGGTGTGTGTCACGGTACTGGACTCCGACCGCAGTATGTTCCTCTTGACTAGATAAAATCTATAGTTATCATTGCAGGTATGGGCTGGCAGCGCAGCCCGTGAGTGACCCAGTGAGTGACCCTCGTAAGTGACGTAGTGGCATCGCCCCACACAGGGAAGGAGAGCTTGCGATGCTGATGCGTACCGACCCGTTCCGGGAGCTGGATCGCCTGACCCAACAGTTCTTCGGCACCAACGGGACGACGGCCCGCCCGGCGGTGATGCCGATGGATGCCTACCGCCATGGCGAGGACTTCGTCGTCGAGTTCGACCTGCCCGGCGTCGACCCGGCCTCGATCGACCTGGACGTCGAGCGCAACGTGCTGACCGTCAAAGCGCAACGCCGGCCCACTGTGGGCGAAGGTGTGGAGCTGCAGGTCGCCGAGCGGCCGCGTGGAGTGTTCTCCCGCCAACTGTTCCTCGGCGACACTCTCGACGTCGACCGCATCGAGGCCGGCTACCACGCCGGCGTGCTCACCTTGCGAATCCCGGTCGCCGAGCAGGCCAAGCCTCGCAAGATCCAAGTCGCCTCGCGTGAGGAGACCAAACAGCTCAATGCCTGACCGCCGGTGGCCTCGCCGCGGTTTCCACGTCTGCGGCGGGGCCACCGCCTACCCCGCACATCCGGTGATTCACGAAGGCTCTACATCCTCGGGAGTGGCGGATGGCTCACGTCATAGACCACGGCGAGCAGGGGAGGGCCGCACCATTCGACGTCGTGGTCTCTCAAGAAAGCGGGCGCACTGCGGTGTACCTGCGGGGCGAGCTGGACGCGAGCACAGCACCCCGCTTGGAATCCCTACTGGACCAGCTGCGTCATGACGGCCACCACCAGATCGCCCTGGACCTTTTCCAACTGGCCTTCCTCGGCGCCGCCGGGCTACGGGTCTTAGTCCGCACCCATCACGCCCTGCACGCCACCGGCGGCACGCTCCTGCTCACCCGGCCCGCCCGGATGGTGCACCGCATCCTGGCGATCACTGGGCTGGATGCCGTATTGATCATCCAGTGACTGCGCTGGAACCCGCGGATGGCGCGCCGCCGGCGGCGGACACCAATCGCATACTCACCCGGCTCATCTCACCCGGGTGAAAGGACGCTGGACTACTGACCCCGGCGTGCACCGCGCCCAACGTAGTTGCATGCCCTCCAAGGACTACCAACCCGCTCTCGCAGCGTCGTCAACGGCTACCAACCAGGCAGCGGAAAGCGAGCTCGTCGAGGCCCTCCGGCGCCGTGATGACAACGCCTACCGGATCCTGGTCCGCCGCTACAACCCGCTGATGTTGCGGCTGGCCCGCCAGCATGTGCCCAACCAGGCCATCGCCGAAGAGGTCGTGCAGGACAGCTGGGTGGCGGTGTTGCGGGGCATCGACGCCTTCCAGGGCCGTTGCCAATTCGCCACCTGGCTGATGCGGATCCTGCTCAACACCGCGCGCAAGAGGGGCGTCCGGGAACGCACCCCCGCGCGCTGGGACGCCCTGGGAGTGGGCAGCACGCACGCCGAGCCCGTCCAAGCGGCGGAGCTGAATCCGGAAGCTGTCGTGCTGGCCGCTGAGATTCGCACCATGCTCGAGCAGGCGATCCGCGCGTTGCCCGAGCGGCAACGTGCCGTGCTGATGCTGCGCGACGTCGATGGCTGGCCGGCTGATGAGGTGTGCACAGCACTGGACGTCTCCACCGGCAATCAGCGAGTACTGCTGCACCGGGCCCGGGCGGCAGTACGGTCAACGCTGCACTCTACCGACCCTATCTGGGCCGATCCTCTCGGGACCGGCCTTGTCTGGCGCCACCATGATCTCGTACCGGCCTGATGGCTCCCACACCGTCAGGTGTCCGAAGCGGGATGCACCACGCAGTCGGGGCCCGGGAAGACCAACCGCTCCTGGCCATCGTCGAAGCGAACCAGGAAGGGCGGCTGGCCGTCCGGTCCCCGCACCTCCACCACGTCACCCATGCGGTCGGGACGGCTGACAATGCGGCCGTGCACGCACAGCCGATCACCGATACGCGCTCGCATGATGGATCACCTCGCTGGCTTCCGAATCGGGGATCGAGATACCACATCCCGACGCTAGGCCCGTCGGTGTTGGAGCTCAACCACCCACAGGGTCACGGTTGCGGCGCACGACACACCGCGCAGGGACGCACGACACACCGAGCGGGAGGGCGCGACACGCGGGGGTGCGGCGGGCGGGGATGATGTGGGGGTGCATGCGAGACGGGCAGCGCTGCGGATCGGGCCTTACCGGGTCGACCCGCCGGTCGTGCTCGCGCCGATGGCCGGAATCACCAATGTGGCGTTCCGGCGGCTGTGCCGCCAAACCATGTCACCCCAAGGTGCCGGACTGTTCGTCTGCGAGATGATCACCAGCCGGGCGCTGATCGAGCGCCATCCCGGCACCTTGAACATGATCAGCTTCGACCCCGCGGAGCGGCCCCGCTCGATGCAGCTTTACGGGGTCGACCCGGCGACGATCCGCAAGGCCGTGGAGATGGTCCGTGACGAGGATCTCGCTGATCACATCGACCTCAACTTCGGTTGCCCGGTCCCGAAGGTCACCCGCCGCGGCGGCGGGGCCGCGCTGCCGTACAAGCGAGCCCTGTTCGGCGAGATCGTCCGCGGCGCCGTCGAAGCGGCCGGGCACCTGCCCGTCACGGTGAAGTTCCGGATCGGCATCGACGACGAGCACCACACATACCTCGATGCCGGCCGGATCGCCCAGGACGCCGGAGTCGCCGCGGTGGCACTGCACGCGCGCACCGCTGCCCAGCGATACTCGGGAACCGCCGACTGGGGCGCCATCGCCGCGCTCAAGCAGGCCGTCACCTCCATCCCGGTGCTGGGCAACGGGGACATCTTCGCTGCCGCGGATGCGATCCGGATGATCGAGCACACCGGCTGCGACGGGGTCGTGGTGGGTCGCGGCTGCTTGGGACGGCCGTGGCTGTTCGCCGAGCTGCAAGCCGCCTTCGCCGGCACCCCGCCCCCGACGCCGCCGCATCTCGGTCAGGTGGCGGCGATCCTGCGCCGCCACGCGGATCTGCTCGCCGAGCATCTCGGCCCCGACAAGGGCCTGCGTGACTTACGCAAGCACGTCTCCTGGTACCTGCACGGTTTCCCGGTGGGCGGGGACGTGCGGCGCGCGCTGGGGATGGTGTCCAGCTTCGCCGAGCTGGATTGTCACCTGGCCCGGCTGGATGCCGATGCGCCGTACCCGGCCGGCGCCGACGGTCCACGGGGGCGTCAGGGGTCCCCCGGCCGGGTAGCGCTACCGCAGGGCTGGCTGGACGATCCCCTGGATCTCGCGGTCCCGGCGGATGCCGAACTACCCTATTCGGGCGGGTAAGCCCGGCGTTCACAGCCGGTTCACGTTATCGCCGAGCCCGGTTGAGATTTCCCCCGTACCCTCTGGCAATGCGCGAGAGCTTCCATGCCGAGCTGGACAGCCTGATCCTCGACCTGGCCAGGGCCGCTCGGATGGCCGGCCAGCTGATGGCCAATGCCTCGACCTCGCTGAGTCACGCCGACCTGGCACTCGCCGAGCTGGTCATCTCCGCTGAGAGTGAGATGAAGGCGCTGTGCGATGACATGGACCAGCGCTGCGTCAAGCTGCTCGTATTGCAGGCACCGGTGGCCACCGATCTGCGGGTAGTGGTTGCCGCCATGCACGCGGTGGGCGACGTGGAACGAATGTGCAACCTGGCCCAGCACATCGCCAAGATCGCCCGGATGAAGCACCCGGCCGTGCCGATCCCGGACGACGTCCGCCCGGTGTTCGCCCGGATGGGCATGCTCGCCACCAACCTGGCGCAGGACGCCGCGGCAGCGATAGAGAGCCAGGATCCGCTTTCTGCTCCCCGGCTGGCGCAGGCCGACGATGAGGTGGACGCGCTGCGCCGGCGCATCTTCCAGATCCTGTTCGCGGAGAACTGGACGCATGGGGTCGAGCCAGCCGTGGATGCCGCACTGATCGGTCGGTACTACGAACGCTTCGCCGACCACGCGGTGGCGATCGCACGCCAGGTCAGTTTCCTCGTCACCGGCCTACCGCCGGAGCGATGATGTCTCGATGACCACACCGCCGAACCCGAACTGGCCGGCCGAACCGAACCGAGACCCGGCTCCGGGCGCCCACAGCTACCCCATGCCGGGCCCGACCAACGGGTTCGCGATCGCGTCGCTCGTGCTGGGGATCCTCTGGATCTGGTGGATCGGCAGTATCCTTGCGCTGATCTTCGGATATATCGCCCGCAAGCAGATCATGGAACGCAACGAAGGCGGAAACGGCCTGGCCATCGCGGGTATCGTGCTCGGCTGGGTCGGCGTCGGGGTACTGGCGCTTTTCTTCATCTTTTTTGCGATCGGTCTGGCCTAGCCGCGGTCGAGGAGGAATTCCACATCGGTGTGGTGGTGGGTGAAACCCAGCTTGTGATACGTGGCCAGCGCGGCGGCGTTGTCCGAGTCGACATACAGCATCGCCTCCGGTGCGCCCCGCTCGCGCAGGTACACCAGGCCCGCCACGGTCAGCGCCCTACCGAGGCCAGTGCCCTGAGCATCCGGGTCCACCGCGAGCACGTAGACCTCGCCGAGCCCATCGGGATGCATCTTCGTCCAATGAAAACCCAGCAACCGGCCGGCTTGATCGATCGCCAGCAGGAAACCCTTGGGATCGAACCACGGCTGCGTCTCGAGCAGCGTGAGTTCGTTGGTATCCAGCCGGCTCTGCTCGGGATGCCAGGCGAATGCGCGCTTGTTCACCCGCACCACCGCAGCCTCGTCCTGCCCCGGCACGAAACTGCGCAGCGCCACCCCGTCGGGAACCGCGTGCGGCGGGATCGGATCAGCCAATCCGCGACGTAACTGATACAGGGCCCGCCTGCTGACCAGCCCGGCCCGCTGCGCCAGCCGTAGCGCGCCGGGATGCTCACCGTGTGCCCACAGCCACAACGGCCCGCGCGCGCGATCGAGCAGCGCGGCGAGCATCGCACCACCCACCCCGCGGCACCGATGCTCCGGGTGCACCGCGAACTCGGCGGTGCGACGATCGGACCGCTCGTCGACAGCCGCGTAGCCGACCAGCGTCCCCGCGGAATTGCGCGCGAGCAGGTGCACCCCCGCACGGGAACTCCGATGCGGGCGCAGCCGCAGCATCGCCGCTTCGGAGACGGCGTGGAAACCGTCGGCCGTATCGGCTGCGGCCAGCAGGGCGAGCGCCTCGGCGATCTGGCTGTCCGACAGATGGGTAAGCCAGGCCAGCGCCACAGTCATGCCCTGGTCAACTCCGCTGGGCAGGCAGCGACCGGGAATCCGTCGGTTGAGGGCCGCCCCGGTCCGGGTCGGCCCAATCCGGATCGGTGCTGTCCACAGCCTCGGCATCGTGCTCGGCGGCGCGATCGTGTTCGGCCCGCTCCCGGGAACTCATGTTGCGCACCGGCCGGACGAACTTGTAGCCCACATTGCGGACCGTGCCGATGAGCTGCTCGTGCTCGGGGCCGAGCTTGGCCCGCAGCCGCCGCACATGGACATCGACGGTGCGGGTGCCGCCGAAGAAGTCGTAGCCCCATACCTCCTGCAGCAACTGCGCGCGGGTGAACACCCGTCCGGCGTGCTGCGCGAGGTACTTGAGCAGCTCGAACTCCTTGTAGGTGAGATCCAGCGGGCGCCCGCGCAGCCGGGCGGTATACGTCGTCTCGTCGATCACCAGTTCGCCGAGCACCAGAGCGCTACCGCGGCCGACGCTGGACTCGGTGGCGCGCCGGGCGACGAGTAACCGAAGCCGCGCGTCGACTTCAGCCGGTCCCGCGGTGGGCAGCAGGATCTCGTCGGATCCCCAGTCAGCCGACAACGCGACCAGTCCGCCCTCACTGATCACCACCACCACCGGCACGTCCAGCCCGGTGGATCCGAGTAACCGGCACAGGCTACGCGAACCGGCCAGGTCCAGCCGCGCATCGACGAGCACCGCATCGTAAGGACCGGCGTCGAGCAGGGCCGCGACCTCTGGCGCGGCCGAGCGCACTCCGTGCGGCAACAGGGACAACGCAGGCAGGACGGAGGCCGCTCCAGAATCCGCGGTGAGTAACAGCAGTTCCATGCCCGTTCCCTCCTGTGGAGGCCGGCAATGTCACCACCGGACCGCGATACCTAGGATTCCAAGGCCGCGACCTGTGCGGTGTTTTGCGGAGAATACCGTGCCCGTCGCACGACCCTACGAAACGGACAGGATGGTGGCGCTGCGTGCGCAAGCTGATCGTCGCAGTGCTGCTCGTCGTGGCCCTGGCTCTGGCGGCGGATTTCGCCGCCGCGGCGTACGCCGAACACACCGTGGCCACTCAGATGCGAGAGCAGTTCCGGCTGCGCAGCGACCCGTCCGTGCGGATCAACGGCTTCCCGTTCCTCACCCAAGCACTGGCCGGCCACTACACCGCCATCGACGTGCGGGCCACCGGTGTTTCGGTCGATCCGTTGCACGATCTCGACATTGAGGCGACGCTGCACGACGTCGACGCTCCGCTGGCCGAGGTGACCTCCGGCGACCTGCACTCAGTGCGAGCGGCCCGGGTGGACGGTCGGATCCGGATCAAGGACACCGACCTCGGGCGAGCGATCGGGATCGAAGATCTCCGCATCCAGCAGCCCTCTGACCAGGAGATCAAGGAACTGCTTCCGGCCGGGACACCGACCGGCGACTCCCCGCACGGCGACCGCGCGCCGGTGCGCATGGTGGCCACCACCGACCTGCTGGGTCGGCGCACCGAGATCGTCGGGCTCGGGTTGATCGCGCTGACCGGTGGCGTGGTGCGGATCACCGTCAGTGACGTCCGGCTGGCGAGTGACGGGCTCGGCGCGGTGAGCCTGCCGCGACCCGTCCGCCAGACCCTGCTCAACACGCTGAGCACCACCGTCAAACCCGGCGAGCTGCCCTTCGCCGTGACCCCTACCACGGTCTGGGTGGAGACCGGCTCGGTGGTCGTGGAGGGCACCGCGTCCAACGTTTCGCTTGCCGGCGTGTCGCGGTCCAGTGCCCGGTGTGTCGCGCTCCTGTGCCCGCTCGCCTGACGTCACCGAACTCGACAGGGCTGTTCGTCGGGCGGCGGCTGGCACCTTTGTGGAATGACAGTCCCGTAGAGCGGGACTGTCAGGTAGTGTCGATCGGGTGCACCCGCTGCTGACCAAGCGCCGGGCAGTTGATTTCTGCCGCCTGCACAGCAGCCTGTGTTGCCTGCCCTGACCGGGCGGCGACTTTCCACTTGATCGCGGGTGTGTTCCCGCAGTATCCCCTCGCGACCCCTGCGACATGTCACAGAGCAGCGGAACCCGGGAAATGTCCCCTAGAAGTTGTGAACGAGATCAATACAAACGAGGAGCTATCGCATGAGCCGCGAAAATGTCCTGGTCACGGCGGACTGGGCGGAGCAGAACCTGGACACCAACGGCATCGTTTTCGTCGAGGTCGACGAGGACACCACTGCATACGACGCGGGGCACATCCCGGGCGCAGTGAAGATCAACTGGAAGACCGAGCTGCAGGACCCGGTGATCCGCGACTTCGTGGACAAGGGCGCCTTCGAGAAGCTGCTGTCCGACAAGGGCATCGGCAACGATGACACTGTGGTGCTCTACGGCGGAAACAACAACTGGTTCGCCGCCTACGCCTACTGGTACTTCAAGCTCTACGGGCACGATGACGTCAAGCTGCTCGACGGCGGCCGCAAGAAGTGGGAGCTCGACGGCCGCACCCTGAGCACCGACGAGGTGAGCCGGCCGGCCACCAGCTACACCGCGAAGCAGGATCAGGACACCTCGATCCGGGCCTTCCGCCAGGAGGTGGTCGATGCGATCGGGAACAAGAACCTGGTCGACGTCCGCTCGCCCGACGAGTTCTCCGGCAAGATCATGGCTCCGGCGCATCTGCCTCAAGAGCAGGCTCAGCGCCCAGGTCACATCCCCAGCGCGCTGAACGTGCCGTGGTCCAAGGCTGCCAACGAGGACGGCACCTTCAAGTCCGACGACGAACTGCGCGCTCTCTACGAGGCGGCTGGCTTGGACGACAGCAAACCGACCATCGCCTACTGCCGGATCGGTGAGCGCTCCAGCCACACCTGGTTCGTGCTGCACGAGCTGCTCGGGCACTCCGACGCCAAGAACTACGACGGTTCCTGGACCGAGTACGGCTCGCTGGTCGGCGCCCCGATCGAGCTCGGCAGCAAGGGCTGATCGCCGTGTGCAGCGCACCGGAACAGACCCCGGAGTTGCCACCGGGGACGGATCTGTCCAGGCAAACCGTGGTGGCCGGCACCGTGCGGGCAGCCAAGGAGCCCGTCGGAGGTGCATTCGTCCGGTTGCTCGACGGCACCGGCGAGTTCACCGCCGAGGTGGTGTCCTCAGCCTCCGGGCAGTTCCGGTTCTTCACTGCTCCCGGCTCCTGGACCGTCCGCGCACTGCACCGAACCGGCAACGGTGAGGCGGCCGTGACCGCCGACGGCCCAGGTCTGTACACGGTCGCGGTCACCGTGTCCTGACCGGTTGGGTTGGGGGCTCTTCAAGGACTACCAACCCCGGATCGGAACGTCTCAAACGGTAGCCAACCCCGCCAGCGTGCTGGCGGGGTTGGCTACCGTTATGAGCAAGCCGCGGGGGGGTTGGTAGTCCTTGAAGAGCCCCCAACCGGGTCGGTGGCCAGGGCAGCGGGCAGGGCGATCTCCAGTGCGGCCATCAGCTGGTCGGGAGTGGGCGCGCGCTGGGGGTCCAGCAGCCACTGCACCTGCAGGCCGTCATAGATTGCGATGAGGAATCCGGCGACGTGCCGCGCAGTGTGATCGGACAGCCCCTGAACCGAGGCCTGCACCATGTCCGCCACCGAGGCGCGCAACCGCTCGTAGCACTCGGCGAGCTGGACTCGCAACTGCGGCACCCGCTGCGCCTGCGCCAGGGCCTCGACGAAGGCCACCATCAGCGGGCGGTACTGGTCGAAGGTGCTCACCAGCGCCTGCCACGACGCCTGCACCCGCTCCAGCGGCGTCGCGCTGGGATCAGCGAACACGATCCGGGTGATCTGCTCGATGTACTCGTCGAAGCATTGCTGCATCGCCCCGTTGAGCAGGGCCTCCTTGGATCCGAAGTGGTAGCCGATCGACGCCAGATTGGTCCCCGAGGCGGCCACCAGGTCCCGGGCCGTGGTACGGGCGTAACCGCGTTCCAGCAGGCAACGTCGAGCGCCGTCGAGCAGCGCCTCCCGGTGTCCCATGCCCGGAGGATACTACCGGCGTTAGACAAACGTATGTATATTGCCAGGCTATGGCGAGCGCGTTACCCCCCGGCCCGCCACTGCCAGCCGCGCTCCAGGCTGGGCTGGTCTGGCTGGATCCGATCCGCTTCGTGCAGCACTGCCACCGGCGTTACGGCGACGTGTTCGCCATCCGGATTCCGGTGATCGGCACGCTGGTCTTCCTGGCCGACCCGGAGCACATCCGCACGGTGACCCGTGGCGACCCCGCGATCTTCCATGCCGGAGAGGCGGCCGCCCCGATCGCCCGTGAGGTGGTGGGCACGCGCTCGCTGTTCGTCATCGACGATGACGAACACCGGCGTAGCCGCGGTCTGATGCTGCCGGCCTTCCACGGCGACTCGGTGCGCCGGCAGGTCGCCGAGATAGTCGCCATCACCGCTGAGGAGGTGGCGAGGTGGCCGGTCGGCGAACAGTTCCCCCTGTACCCGTGCATGCAGCGGCTTACCCTTGAGGTCATCCTGCGCACCGTCATCGGCGTGCACGACCCACACCGGCTAGCCGCGCTGCGGGCGGCGTTGCCGCCCATGCTGGAGATCGGCTCGCCGGTGGAGTTGATCCCGCCACCGGAGGTGCTGCTGCGGTTCAGCGTGTGGCGTCGCCGCGCGCAGCGTCGGGCCGCAGCTCTGGCGCTGCTCAGTGATGAGGTCACCCGCTGCCGTGCGGACCCGCGACTGGAACAGCGGACCGACGCGCTGGCGATGCTGGTGCGCAGTCGCAGCAGCGCAGGCCAGGGTATGCCCGACGACGAGCTCGTCGACCAGCTCGTCACGCTGCTGCTGGCCGGTCACGACACTACCGCCACCGCGCTGGCTTGGACCTTCGAGCGGTTGACCCGCCACCCCGAGCTGCTCGCGCGGACCGCGCAGGCCGCCGCGGACGGCGATGACGCGTGGCTCGACGCGGTATGCAAGGAAAGCCTGCGGGTGCGGCCGGTGGTCTTCGAGTTCGGCCGCAAGCTCACTGCTGACCTCCGGCTGGGCGGATACCACCTGCCGGCGGGTGTCACCCTGATGCCCAGTATCAACCTGGTGCAGCACAGCAGCCGGTACTACCCCGACCCTGAGCAGTTCCAGCCCCAGCGCTTCCTCGACCACCGGCCGGATCCGGCGATCTGGCTGCCCTTCGGCGGTGGGATACGCCGCTGCCTCGGTGCCACCTTCGCACAGGTGGAAATGCGCACCGTGCTCCGGGAGATCCTGCGCCGGATCGAGCTGGCTGCGACCACCACGCCGGATGAGCCGGTACGGGCCCGCCACGTGACGATGGTGCCGCGGCAGGGAGCCCTGGTGACGGTGCGCCGCCGCATCGCCGTCGACCGCGTTGCGACGGCGTGATCGACGTTCGTGCGCGCAGCGCTACCTCCGGAACCTCGATCCGAGGGCCGTGGCAGGCTAACCACCCTGCATAGCCGGTCACTGGGGAGGTAAGCAGATGCGTCGAGTTGCGATTGTGGTAGTTGCGGCAGCTGTGGCAGCGGGGGCACTGGGTGGCTGCGGGCACGGTACCGCGCCCGGCGCCAATCCCGCCGGTGCGTCAGCGAAGCCGCCGGCCGCGTCGGCCGTCCGCACGATCAGCATCAAGGTCCGCGGTGGTAAGGCCAGCGGCGACACCGGCCGGATCGCCGTGCCCGTAGGTACCCCGATCGTGTTGTCGGTGAGCAGCGACGTCGCCGACGAGATCCACGTGCACGGCTACGACCGCAAAGCCAAGATTCCCGCGGGCGCGACCGCGGCGGTGACGTTCGTGGCGAACACTCCCGGTGTCTTCGAGGTGGAGCTGGAGAATTCCAAGCTTCAGCTGCTGCAACTGCAAGTGGGCTGAGTACCACTCACTGGCCGATGATCGCTGTTTGTGTGCTGGGCACGACATGAGGTGTCGCTGACGACACACAAAGTGCGATCACCGCACGCTGCTGGCGGGCTCAACGGATCAGCCTATGATCTCGGGCGTGGCAGCCACCAGTGGTTCCAGCGGCGACGAGGCACTCCGGATCGCGGCGCAGCGCGCGCAACGCACCGGCATCCGGAACATGCCCGAGTTCACTGACCTGCCGATTCCCGGCGACACCGCGAACCTGCGGGAGGGTCCTGAGCTGCACCCTCACTGCCTCGCGTTGCTGCCACTGATCGGTGTCTGGCGCGGCGAAGGGGAGATCGTCTACCCGACCATCGACGGTCCATTCCACTTCGGTCAGCAGCTGGTGATCTGCCACGACGGGCGGCCGTTCCTGCGCTACGAGTCGCGAGCGTGGTTGCTCGACGACGACGGAAACGTCATCCGGCCGGCCGCCCGCGAGACCGGGTTCTGGCGGCCCCAAACCGATGACACCATCGAGCTGCTCGCCGCCCACGGCACCGGCATCGTGGAGTTGTACTACGGGCGGCCGCGCAACCAGACTTCATGGGAGCTGTCCACCGACGCGGTGGTGCGCAGCGCGTCGGCCAAGGACGTCACCAGCGCGCACCGCCTCTACGGCATCGTCGAGGGCGGCGACCTTGCCTACGTCGAGGAACGCGCCATGGTCGGCCAGCCCCTACAACCTCACGTCTCCGCCCGCCTCCGCCGCGTTATCGGCTGACTCCCTCACCCGATATGGAGACCTATCGGGTCAAACTGGGTCGAAAAAGCCCGATATGTCTCCATATCGGGCTTGGGGAGCGGGGCAGAAAAGGAGTCAGCCCCCGGGGATGCCGCATAAGGGCGGCGGGCCCGAGGTGGACTAGCGCTCGGGCAACCCCGGGGGCCGGGTGACTGCCTTGGATTCGCCGGCCGCCTCTCGCTTCTCCGCCGTCATGATCGAACACGGTCGGGGTGGAGGTGGCCTTCCACGGCCGTCGGCGGCTCTAGCTGGCAGCCACCTCACGAGTCCTATAGCCGTTCAACCTTGGACCACCTCCTTTCCCGTGTGCCTGCACGCTATCCGGCGCCGCGCTGGGGCCGCAACGGCAATGTCAACCCCGGCCCCAGCGCGGCCCAAGCGGCCCCCCACGACCTGGCGCGATACCCGTTCGAGCACAGCGGTCGCGCTACCATCATGGGGTGGACACCAGCTTGCGCCGGACGCTGCACCAGCGGGGGATGCGGCTGACCCCACAACGTCAGCTGGTGCTCGACGCGGTGCGAGAACTGGAACACGCCACCCCAGAACGCATCTGCGAGCACGTCCAGCGCGTCGCGCCCGCGGTCAACATCACCACCATCTACCGCACTCTTGAGCTACTCGAAGGTCTCGATCTGGTGCAACACACCCACCTCGGGCACGGCGCGCCGAGCTACTCCACCCAAGGCCATGGGCACGTCCACCTGGTGTGCCACCGCTGCGCAGCCGTCACCGAAGTGCCGCCGGAGGAACTCACCGACCTGATCGAGCGGCTGCGGTCCCGGTTCGGGTTCGTGGTCGACCCCAGCCATCTGGCCCTGTCGGGACGCTGCGCCGAGCACGCCGAACCAGCGGTGGAGAACAACGGCTCGTGACCTCACCACTGCTGCAGTTGCCGGGCGCGGTGCGCCCGTCCGAGGGCTCCCCCGACCCCGGCGTCGCCTGGCACCACGGCGACCCGCTCGGTGAGCAGCGCGCCGCCGAGCACAGGGTGGCGGTAGTGGACCGGTCCAACCGGGAGGTCATCGCCGTGCCGGGTGAGGACCGGCTGACCTGGTTGCACACCATCACCTCCCAGCACCTGCTCGCGCTGGGAGACGGCGAGCACACCGAGGCACTGGTGCTGGACCTGCGCGGACATGTCGAGCACCACGCGGTGGTGTCCCATGTGGACGGCACGGTGTGGCTGGACACCGAGCCGGGCGCAGCGCAGAGGCTGCTGGCCTACCTGAACTCGATGGTGTTCTGGTCGAAGGTGGTCCCGCGAGATGCGACGACGGAACGAGCCGTGCTATCTCTGCTCGGCCCTGACTCTGACCGGGTGATCGCAGCAGTCGGGGATCTAGGCGGTTTCGTCCGCGTCGCGGCCGGTCGGACGGACCTGGTGGTGCCCCGTGACGAGCTCAGCCAGGTCTGGCGGCGACTCGTCGAGGCCGGCGCCACCCCGGCGGGCACCTGGGCCTACGAGGCCATCCGCGCCGCGACCCTGCATCCTCGGCTGGGCATCGACACCGACGAGCGCACCATCCCGCACGAGGTCGGCTGGATCGGTCCTGCGGTGCACCTGGATAAGGGGTGTTACCGGGGCCAGGAGACGGTGGCTCGGGTGGCCAATCTGGGCCGGCCGCCGCGGCGGATGGTGCTGCTGCACCTGGAGTCACCCGAGCAGGCGCCCAGCACCGGGGACCCGGTACGGGCCGGCGAGCGTGTCGTCGGCCGGGTCGGCACCGTGGCCGTCCACCACGAACTGGGTCCCATCGCCCTAGCCCTGCTCAAACGCTCCATAGAACCCGACACCCCGCTACAGGCGGGCGAAGCGGCAGCCTCCATCGACCCCACCAGCCTCCCCCCCGACACCGGCGAACCCCCCGGCCGCGCCGCGCTGCGCCGTCTCCGGGGATAACCGAACGCATGGAGCAGGCTCAGCGTTTTATCGCACCCCGAACTACCCCGCCCAGCCCGCTGAATGCGAGGCAGGTGGCAGGATGAGCGGCGTGATCGAGCGGATACTCGAGCCCGGGTTTGTGGCTGGGCTCGGGGAGCTACCGATGGGGGAGGTGCGGGCGCGGCGGGATCTCGCGGCGCAGGAGGAGACCGACCTGTCCTACCTTCGACGGCTGCTGCACGCCCGAATCGACATCGTGCGCGCCGAACAGCGACGGCGCCAGGAGGGCAGCAGCGCTCCCGTCGTCGGCGAGCTGGCGGCGATCCTGGCCGAGAACGCCATCGCCCCGGCGACCGGATCGGGCCGCCACCAACCGTTACAGCCCTCGCGGGTCGAGGCGCACCGCCGCCACATCGAGGCGCTGGTCGCCGATGTCGACCTGTCCGATGTGGGCTCGCTGTCCGCCGAGCAGCTCGCCGGCGCGCTGGCGGCCTACCAGACGGAGGAGACGTCGGTGTCTCGCCGTCGCCGTGAGGTGCAGCACGTGGTGGACACCTGCAATGCCGAGATCGGTTCCCGGTATGCCCAGGGAACAGCCTCGGTGGACGAGCTGCTCGCCGAGCAACGCGGACTCACCAACTGACGCCGCCCGACACTCCCGGCGGGAGCTGCCACGTCGCATCCGCTGCGGGGAACCCTGTACGGTGGTAGCCAACGGATTGTTGTCGAGCGAACGAGGCCGCCGCTCCCCCGGATGGCCCCGTCCCTGCGTGCGAGGGGGTCGAGCCATGGGGCGCGGCCGAGCCAAGGCCAAGCAGACGAAGGTGGCCCGGGAGCTCAAGTACAGCTCTCCCGCCACGGATCTCGAAGCTCTGCAACGCGAGCTGTCGGGCGGCAACGGCGGCAACCACAGTGACAGCTACGGTGAATCGGACCGCAGCGAGGACTCCTACGCCGACGAGTATGACGAATACCGTCGCTGACACTGATCCGGCTCCGATCAAAACCGTGGATGCTCCCCGTGCAGCATCGCGCGAGCGGACCCTTTCGAGTCGACATCGACGGTGACATCACGCGATTTGCGCACCTCGCCGAGAACCCACGCGGGAACGTGCCGCGCGGTGAGCACGGCCAGCGCCCGATCCACCTCGGCGGCGTCGACCACCGCGACCATCCCGACACCCATGTTGAACGTGTTTTCCATCTCCGCGCGCTCCACCCGGCCCCGGCGGGCGATCAGCGCGAACTCGGCGGCCGGCGTCCAGCTGCCGCGATCGAGCACCGCAACCAGCCCGCGCGGCATCACTCGCGACAAGTTCGCCACCAACCCGCCGCCGGTGATGTGGGCGAAGGTTCGCACCTCGGTCTCCGCTACCAGGGCCAGGCAGTGCTTGGCATAGATCCGGGTTGGTTCGAGCAGCTGCTCTCCCAACGTGCGGCCGAACTCCTCGACATGCCCCTCCAACGGCATCCGGGCGATATCCAGTAGCACATGCCGGGCCAGCGAATAGCCGTTGGAGTGCAGCCCCGACGAGCCCATCGCCACCACCACGTCACCGGGCCGGACACACTCCGGCCCGAGGATCGCATCGGCCTCGACGACACCCACGCCGGTCGCGGACAGGTCGTAGTCGTCGTCGGTCATCATCCCGGGATGCTCGGCGGTCTCCCCGCCCAACAGCGCGCAGCCGGCCTGGACGCAGCCATCGGCGATTCCCCGGACGAGCTCCGCGATGCGTTCCGGCACCACCTTCCCGACCGCTATGTAGTCCTGCAGGAACAGCGGTTCTGCTCCGCAGACCACCAGATCGTCGACGACCATCGCGACCAGATCGAGGCCGATGGTGTGATGGACGTCCATCGCCTGCGCCACGGCGATCTTGGTGCCGACACCGTCGGTGGAACTGGCCAGCACGGGTTCGCGCCAGCGCTCCAGTTTGAGCTTGAACAGGCCGGCGAAACCGCCGATCGTGCCCAGCACCTCCGGGCGGCGTGCTCGTTCGGTGTGTGGGCGCAGTGCGGCGACCGCCTGTTCCCCGGCAGCGATATTCACCCCGGCCGCTGCGTAGGTCCTGCGTGGGTTGTCGATCTCGGTCATGGCGAGCGCTCCAGGACACGTGGTGATGGCGCGAAAGATGCCCCGACGAGCTGTTACAGCAACGTTACCCGGTCACAGACCCGGTCAGGGTCCGTGTCTAGGGACGGTGTAGGGCATCTTCGGCGCCGGTCCCCACCGGTAAGGCCGGCGCAGCGTCACCGGCGATGCCGCGCTCCACCCCGTCGAGCTCTTCGAGCAGGTGCTTGCCGATGGACTCGCCGGCGGGCAGCGGGATCGGATAGCGACCGTCGAAGCACGCCGTGCACAACCGGGACGCCGGCTGCTCGGAGGCAGCGATGAGGTTGTCCAGGCTGACGTAACCGAGGCTGTCGGCGCCGATACAGCGCCGGATCCCGTCGACCCCCGCGCCGTTGGCGATCAGTTCGGCGCGGGAGGCGAAGTCGATGCCGTAGAAACACGGCCAGCGCACCGGCGGGCTGGCGATGCGGACGTGTACCTCGATCGCGCCGGCCTCGCGCAGCATCCGGACCAGCGCGCGCTGGGTGTTGCCGCGCACGATGGAGTCGTCCACCACCACCAGGCGCTTGCCGCGGATGACGTCACGTAGTGGGTTGAGTTTGAGGCGGATGCCCAGCTGCCGGATCGTCTGAGAGGGCTGGATGAAGGTGCGCCCGACGTAAGCATTTTTCACCAGGCCCTTCCCGTAGGGGATGCCCGAGGCTTCGGCGTAACCGATCGCGGCCGGCGTGCCCGATTCGGGTACCGGAATCACCAGATCGGCCTCGACCGGGTGCTCCTTCGCCAACCGGCGGCCGATCTCGACGCGGGTGGCGTGCACGCCGCGCCCGGCGATCGTGGTGTCCGGCCGGGCCAGGTAGACGTACTCGAACACGCAGCCCTTGGGCTCGGGGCTGGCGAAGCGGGAGCTGCGCAGCCCGTCGGGGTCGATGGCCAGCAGCTCACCCGGCTCCACCTCACGGACGAAGCTCGCGCCGACGATGTCCAGTGCCGCGGTCTCGCTGGCCACCACCCAGCCGCGCTCCAGCCTGCCCAGCACCAGCGGGCGGACGCCGTGCGGGTCGCGCGCCGCATACAGGGTGTCCTCATCGCAGAACACCAGCGAGAACGCCCCCCGCAACCGGGGCAGCACCCGCTGGGCCGCGTTTTCGATCCCGATGTCCGCGGCGGCCGCAGCAAGCAGGCCGGTGATCAGATCCGAGTCGGTGGTCGCCCCGTTCCGGGCGCCGATCTTGCGGGCCTGGATGAGCAGCTCAGCGGTGTTGACCAGGTTGCCGTTGTGGCCCAGCGCCAGGCCGGACCCGGCGGCCGTGGTGTGGAAGGTGGGCTGGGCGTTCTCCCACGTCGTCGAGCCGGTGGTGGAGTACCGGCAGTGGCCGACGGCGATGTGCCCGGTCAGGCTGGACAACACCTGCTCATCGAACACCTGGCTGACCAAGCCGAGATCTTTGAACACCAGCACCTGCGAGCCATCGGACACCGCGATGCCGGCGGCCTCCTGGCCCCGGTGCTGCAACGCGTACAGGCCGAAGTAGGCGAGTTTGGCGACCTCTTCACCGGGTGCCCATACACCGAATACCCCACACTCTTCGCGCGGTCCGGCATAGTCTTCGCGGTCGTCTCGACGGTCGGGGTCTTGCCGGGGCTCATCGTTGCCCACGTGCGACTCCACACTCGGGGGTATCCAGACAGCCTCGAGTCTACGGGCTGGCTACACCCGACGCCCGAGCAGAGCCAGCAACCGGGTCTGCGTGTCGGCGTCGCCCACCTCGATCGGCGGAGCGAACAGTCCGGTGCCGACCAGTTGATCGACCTGCGGTTCGATGAACGCCAGCACGTCTGACACCAGCTCCTCGTCGAGCTGCTCGTTCGCTCCGATGGCCCGGGCCAGGTCCCACGTGTGCACCGTGAGGTCCATCGTCATCTCCTGGCAGTAGCCCTCCGCGGGGCGGCGCCCGTAGGAAAGCTCGACAGATCGCCGTAGCGCACCTGGAGCGGCGAACGCCTCGCGCGCCGCGGCCGCCGCACTCGCCCAGGCCGCCACCGCGTCGTCCCCAAGCTGATCGCCGTCGAAGCGATCGCCGACATCGTCGACGGTGGCCCCTTCCAGCAGCAGCGGCGCCCACAACTGCTCGACGACCAGGTGATTCACCAGCTGGCGCACATCCCACTCCGCACACGGCGTGGGCTTATCCCACTGGTCGGGCCGCACCCTCCGCACCCGCGTATCGAACTCCCCCACCGCTTTCTCATATTTCCCCAACGTCATATCCCCATCGTGCCGCTTATCGCATTCAGCGGCAGCGGCAGCCAGGGGGACAGGTCCGCGCGGGGGCCGGAGGCCACGACGCGGCCTTCGGTGATCGCGGTCTGCCAGGTGAGGCGAGCAGTGGCCAGTTGGAGCCAGGTTCTGGGGTCGGTTTCGACCACGTTGGGTGGGGTGCCTCTGGCGTGGCGAGGGCCCGCGACGCACTGCACCGCAGCGAACGGCGGTACCCGCACCTCGACCGCGGCGCCGGGCGCCAGCTGCGCCAACGCGCGAAGGCTGCGCCGCACAGCTTGCGCGACCTCCGCCCGCCCCGGCTCGCCGGCCGTCCCGTCCAACCACTTCCCCACCTCGTCTCTCACCCGCCTCCTCCTATCGCGGTCACGGGGTGCCGAACAGGGCGGAAAGGGTGGAGTTCCAGGCGGTGCGGAGGTCGGTGAGGGGCAAGGGGGCTAGGGGGGTGATGTCCAGGGTGGGAGCGGGGTGGATCTCGCCTAGGCGGGTCACCGGGACCTGGTGGACCGAGCACAGTTGCGCGACACGCGGGGCATGAGCGCAGGACACGCCAAGGAGGACGCGGGCGGAGGACTCGGAGAACAGGGCGACG
>Ga0134125_10001766_pt1 | contig 26265 bp, 24 predicted proteins | sample KB31751_FD_96464 | JGI IMG/M metagenome (GOLD analysis project Ga0134125, IMG submission 96464) | Terrestrial soil microbial communities with excess Nitrogen fertilizer from Kellogg Biological Station, Michigan, USA - KB3-175-1 | ecosystem: Environmental > Terrestrial > Soil > Unclassified ...
ATCTTCGTCAACCTGTTCACCAGCCTCAATATCTATACCGAAGTGGGTCTGGTGACACTGATGGGGCTGATCAGCAAGCACGGCATCCTGATGGTGGAGTTTGCCAATCAGTCGCAACTGGCGGGCATGAGCAAGCGGGAGGCGATCGAACACGCTGCGGGCGTGCGTCTGCGTCCTATCCTGATGACTACTGCGGCAATGGTGCTTGGCGTGATGCCGCTGGTCATCGCATCCGGCGCGGGCGCGGCCGGCCGCTTCAACATGGGCCTGGTGATCTCCACCGGCATGGCCATCGGCACCTTGTTCACCCTGTTCGTGGTGCCGGCGTTCTATCTGCTGCTGTCCAGCGATCATCACGGTGGAAAATCGCCGAATGATTTGCGTCTCCACGCACCCGAGCACGCACCACAAGCATGATCGAATGCGGTTTCCGGACCAGGAAGAAGGCGCGATGATTCGCGCCTTTTTCTTGCCGGCCACCCGGGCGAAGCCACGTTGGGATGCCCGGCGGCTTGTATCTCCCGAAGCATGCGCGGCTGTCTCCAGCGAGCGAAGAACCGCCCAAAGCAAGAAGACGACGCAAGCCCGGCCACAGAACCCGACTCGTGCGCCACGCAGCAGGAATTGAGGGGTTACGATTCCGCCTTCGCCAGAGGGCGGGAAATCGTCGTCGATGATCGACGAGAGAATGATGGTGCCGGCACCAGGAGTCGAACCCGGGACCTACTGATTACAAATCAGTTGCTCTACCAACTGAGCTATGCCGGCGCACTGGCGGCGGATTCTAGCAGGCGGGGCTATTCCGGGCCACGTGCGGGCGGCGCTCTTCAGAAGCAGGCGATGCGACGGGAATCCACGCCGCGCGGCACGTGACTGCGCCAGCGGGCGCCTGCATCACCGGGCAGCACCAGGTCGAGCCAGTATTCGGCCACGGTCTCGCTGCGCTCGGTCATCTGCGCCGGAAAGCCGGCGGCGATCACCTCGGCGCGGCGCTTGCGCGCGTTCGCCTGATCCTTGAACAGACCCAGCGAGATGGTGTTTGGCTGCTCGCCGGAACTGACCACGAAATAGTCGTCGATGTGGTGATCGGCCAGCTCGCGCGCCCGCGCCAGCGCCTGCGCGCGGGTGGGCATGGCGGGCAGGTAGACCCACCATCCATGTGATTGATTGACTTGCTCCTGGCGCGAACGCATGCGCCGGGCCTGGCCCGACATGGCGTCCCGCGTCCGCCGCACATCTTCCGGTGTGGTGAACGGGCCCAGCGCCACACACGATGGGGCGGACGCCGGGCTCCCGATTTTCGCCGCTGCCGCTGGTTCTGGCACGGAAGCGGGGCGCGCGGCCGGAACCGGACCGGGCGCTGTAGCGGGCGCGGCCGGTTCGGGCAATTCGGACAGCAGGCGCAGTTCCGGCACGCCCGGATCAGCGGCCATCCCGGCGCGCGAATAGGGCTGGCCCAGCAGCAACCAGGCGCCCACGGCAATGTTGAGGGCGATCAGCAAGACGAACATCAAACGCAGAAACATCGAACCCCCGTACCCGTGCCGAACGCCTTCACCGGATGCTACTCGTCTGCATCGGCCCACAACGCCAGGCCGCGCAACACCGCATTGTGGGTAACCTGCGCCGGCAGCGACAGCAGCGGCACCAGTTGCTCGGCGTCGCCACCGCTGAGGCACAGCGTGGGGCGCGCGCCCAGGTCATCGGTCGACCGCCCGACAAAACGCTCGATCAGCGCCACCGCCGCCAGCCAGCAACCGGACACCACCGCGTCGGTGGTGTTGTCCGCCCGCTCCCGGACGCGGCCCGCCGCGTCCATCCGCACTTGCGCGGTGGCGTTGAGCAGGGTTTGCTGCATCAGCATCGGTCCGGGTGCGATCAAGCCGCCCAGATGACGACCGTCGGTCGCCAGCGCATCCAGGGTCAAGGCCGTACCCACGCCGACCAGCACGTGGGGCCCGCCACCATGCGCGTGCGCCGCGACCATCGCCAGGAACCGGTCCACGCCCAGACGCTGCGGCTCGGCATACGCATTGCGCACGCCGCAGGCCGCCGCAGGCGAACGGCGCCAGTCGATCGGCGCCCCGCAAACGTGCGTGACGATCGCGGCGATCAGGGCTTCGCGACTGGAATCGACCACCGAGGCGGCCAGCACGAGGTCGGGATGCGGCCACGGCGCCAGCGCTTCGAGCAGTGCCGCGTCGAGGTTCTCGTTCCAATTCACGGCGCCGTGCGCCAGCCAGCGGTCGGACCTCAGCGCCCATTTCAGGCGGGTATTGCCCAGATCCAGCAGCAATTTCATGCGCGGCGCACCGAGACGTCGGCGCTGTCGACCCTGCGCCTTTCGCCGTCCGGCAGGCGCACCAACAGGGCACCGCGGCCGTCCACGCCGTCACCGATGCCTTCGAATGCCCCTTGGCCACCGCTGACGGCGAGCGGCTGCCCGCGCAACAGGTCGTAGCGCGCGTAATCCGCGGCGAAGGCGTCAAAGCCGTCGCGCTCGAACGTTTGCAAACCGTCGATCAGCGCACCGACCAGCGCAGCGGCCACGCGATTTCGGTCCGGTGCGGTACCGCCAGCCAGGGTGGCCAGATCGCTTACCGGCTGTCTCGCCTGCTCGCGCAACTGCGCGGTCAGACGCAGGTTGAGGCCGACCCCGATCACCGCCGCACACGGCCCCTGGTATTCACCGCTGAGTTCCACCAGTACGCCGGCAAGCTTGCCTTCCGTGGCGAGCACGTCGTTCGGCCATTTCAGGCCGGCTCCCGCGATACCGAGCTGCTCCAGCGCACGCAACACCATCACGCCAATGGCCAGGGAGAGACCAGACATGGATGCGAAACCGGCGTCGAAACGTTTCAGGCAGGACAGATGAATGTTGAGTCCGGGCGGCGACAACCATGTGCGACCGCGGCGACCGCGTCCCGCGCTCTGGGTTTCGGCAAACACCATGCTGAGGTCCGCGGCGGTGGCTATGCGCCGCTGCAACTCGCTGGAGGTGGAATCGAGTTGCCAATGCACCTCGAGCCCGCCCATGGCGGCGACGTGCCTGGCACTCAGCGCGGCACGAATCCGGGCCGGGTCCAGCACCTGCAGTGGCCACGGCACCTTGTAACCGGCGCTGCCCGATTCCACCGGCAAGCCGAGTGCGCGCAGTGCTTCGATCTGCTTCCAGATCGCCGCACGCGTCAAGCCGGCCCGCGCCGCCAGTTCCACACCGGATACCGTCTCCCCGCTGGCCAGCAACGGCAACAACGCCTCGATCGCCATCAGAAACCGCCTCTCGTGGCGGCGAGGGAACGGCGGGATCGTGGTGAAACGGAAAGAGAAATGCACATTTCGCAAATAGTAACGGGACAGTTCAGGGAGCGGCAGATCCAGTTGTTAAAATCAAGTTATTCAAGGCACTGGCACTGTCCGAACATTTCTGACACGATCCCGGACCTTCGCATGCGGATCAAGGATTTGAGTCGCCATGAATGTAAAACATTGGTTCATTGGCTGTGTTGTGGGCATGGCGGGCGTCGGCGCCACGCTGAGCGTGCACGCCGATCAGGCCGATCCCGCCACCAGCGCGCACATGTCGCCTGACCGTGGCACGCGCATCGTGGCGGACACCGATGGCGCCTGCCCCGCGCGCGAATGCCCGACGACGGACGAAGCCGCCGCAAGCGATGCAAGCCGGCCGGATACGCGCAGCAACCGTTCGGGCGGGGGGTCGGCCACGCCATCCACCTCCAGCCGCCGCTCGCACCTGGGGTGGCAGTCATTGCTGCCAGGTTCGATCCAGTAAGCGGGAGTAGCCGCACCCGCGCTCAGGCGTGGGTCAATTTCACGCAGAAGCGGGCGCCGCCGAATTCCGGCGAACGGTCCACCCCCAGCTCGCCGCGATAAGCACGCACGATGTCCTGCACGATGGACAACCCGATGCCGTGGCCCTGCACTCTCTCGTCGCCGCGCACGCCGCGCTGCAAGACCTTGTCGATCTTGTCTTCCTCGATGCCGGGGCCGTCGTCTTCCACGCTCAGCACCAGGTTCGGCCGCAGGCGACCGGGCTGCGGCTCTGATTTCACCACCAGTAACACATGGTGGTTGGCCCATTTGAAGGCGTTCTCCAGCAGATTGCCGAGCAACTCCAGCAAGTCACCCTGCTCACCGTAGAACACGGCGCCTTCGTCGATGTCGAATTCGCACAAGACGTTCTTCGCGGCGTAGACCTTCTCCAGGCTCTGCACCAGATCCTCGGCATGGCCGGCGATCGGCACCGCGCTGGCGAACGTCTGGCGGCCGGACGTGGCGGCACGGGACAACTGGTAGGCCACCAGTTCGTCCATCCGGCGCACCTGGTCGAGCACGGCGCTGCGACGCTCCTCTTCCTCGCCAGTGGTTTCCAGTTGCGACCGGATCACCGCCAGCGGCGTCTTCAGGCTGTGCGCCAGATCGGCCAGGGTGTGCCGATAGCGGGTGCGCTGCTCGCGCTCGTTGTCGATGAAGGCATTGATGCGGTGCGTGAGGCCGGTCAACTCCAGTGGATATTGGCTGTCCAGGTGTTCGCTGTCACCGCGCTCGACCCGGCTCATGTCGTTGGCCACCTTGCGCAGCGGCGTCAGGCTCCAGCGCAGCAACAGCATCTGCAGCACGATCAGCATCACGCCCAGGATCGCCAGCCACATCACCAGGGTGCGCCGGTACACCGCGTTCTCGCCTTCGAACTGATCCTCCGTCTGCGCAACCATGAAGGTGAGCTTGACCGAGCGGTTGTCCGAGCTGTCGAACGCCACGCCGTAGGCGTAGTAGTAGAGCCGCCCCATGCGGGTATCGACCGGGCCTACGAACTGGCTTTCACCCGGCTGCAGCGGCTTCAGGAAATGGAAATCACGGCCGATCGCCGACGAGGATTCCCAATGGTAGCCATGCTCGCCAAGCGCCATCGCGTACAGACCGGAACCGGGTCGCATGAAATTGGGGTCGGGCGGCGAATCGGGTGGCAACACCTTGCCGTACCGGGTCACCTCGGTGCCGGCCAGGTAGGCGATCACGAAATTCTGCAGCCGATCCTGCAGGCTGCTGCGCGCAGCCCGGTACTGGGCCTGCGACAGGGTCAGCCCGACGATGCCCAGGAACGCCGCCAGCGCAAAGCCGGTGGCGATCGCCGCGCGCGCCGCCAGCGACAGCGGGCGACGCGGCGGAACCGGGTTATTCGTCGTCGCCGTCGGTGCGCGGGATGGCAAAGCGATATCCGCGTCCACGTACCGTCTCGATGGGTTTGAGGGTGCCTTCCGGGTCCAGCTTGCGGCGCAGGCGGCCGATGAACACTTCCAGCACGTTGGAGTCGCGGTCGAAATCCTGCTGGTAGATGTGCTCGGTGAGGTCAGCCTTGGACACCAGTTCGCCCGCATGCAGCATCAGGTATTCCAGCACCTTGTATTCGTAGCTGGTCAGGTCGACCAGCTTGCTTTCGACCGACACTGTCTGCGCGGTGGTGTCCAGCTTGATCACGCCGCAGGCCAGCACCGGCTTGGACCAGCCGCTGGCGCGACGCACCAGCGCGTTGATGCGCGCCAGCAGTTCCTCGACGTGGAACGGCTTGACCAGATAGTCGTCGGCACCGTGCTTCAGCCCCTCGACCTTGTCCTGCCAGCTGCCCCGCGCAGTGAGAATTAGGATGGGATAACGCTGGCCGTGCTCGCGCAGGGCCTTGACCAGCTCCATGCCCGACATCTTGGGCAGGCCCAGGTCGATGATCGCGAGGTCGAACGGCACCTCCCGCCCCAGGTAGATGCCTTCTTCGCCGTCCTGTGCCGCGTCAACCGCAAAACCGTCCCGCTTCAGGCGCGCCGCCAGCGTCTCGCGCAATGGCGCCTCGTCCTCCACCAACAGGATGCGCATCAGTGTTTCTCCTTGCTGCCTCCGGACTTGCCGGACGAACTTCTGGTTGACCGGGTCGAGCCCGGTGTCTTTCCCGTTTCCGACGATACCGCGACCACCCGCACATGTCCTTCCGGCGTGAGCACCTTGATGCGGTACTCCAGGCGCCGACCGAGGCGATGCGGCTCGGCCGACAACACCTTGCCGCCGGTGTCGCTCTGCACCTGCCTCACTGCCTGGTCCAGCGTCACCGACGGGGCCGCCGGCGGCTCGGCCACCGCCGCGAAAGCCCACATCAGCAGCGCCGTCAGCGCCACACTCCTGCCCATGTTCATTCTCAACCGCCCGCACGTTACCTGCCCAATTGTGCAGCCTAGGTAACAGGGCCTGAATAGGGGCCGGCCGGACGCGCGGACGCCACCCATCAACTGACCTGCAACGCCGCCTGTTCCAGCACGTTCCAGCCCGCCCCCGGCAGGTGTGCGTTCTCGCTGATGACGCGGCGAAAACCCCGCGCGCCCGGTTCACCCTGATAGAGCCCCAGCACATGTCGGCTGACGTGCTTCAGCGCGGTTCCACGCGCCAGCTCCGCCTCGACGTAGGGCCGCATGTGCCCGAGGATGTCGCTTCGCGAAGGAAGCGGCTGACCGTAAAGCGCCGCCTCGATCTGCGCCAGCAGGTAGGGGTCGTGGTACGCCGCCCGGCCCAGCATCACGCCATCCACCTGGCGCAGATGCATCTGCACCTGCTCCAGCGTGACGATGCCGCCGTTGATGATGACGATCAGCTGGGGAAACTCGCGCTTCAGCCGGTATACCCGTTCGTAATCCAGCGGCGGGATATCGCGGTTCTCCTTCGGCGACAGCCCCTGCAGCCAGGCCTTGCGCGCATGCACCGCCAGCACGCCTACGCCCGCCTCCAGCATGGTTTCGGTGAACTGCTGCAGATCGGCGTAATCATCCTGGTCGTCCACACCGATGCGGCATTTCACGGTGACCGGGATGTCCACCTCCTGCCGCATCGCCCGCACGCAATCGCCCACCAGCGCGGGCTCGCGCATCAGGCAGGCGCCGAAGCGCCCCGACTGCACCCGGTCAGACGGACAGCCGACATTGAGGTTGATCTCGTCATAACCCGCATCGGCGCCCAACCGTGCCGCCAGCGCGAGCTCGCGCGGATCGCTGCCGCCCAGCTGCAACGCCAACGGATGTTCCTGCTGGCTGTGTTCCAGCAACCGCAACTGCCCGCCGCGCACCAGCGCTGCACTGGTCACCATCTCGGTATACAAACGCGCCCGCGGCGACAGCAGGCGGTGGAAATAGCGGCAGTGACGGTCCGTCCAGTCCATCATCGGGGCGATGCAGACGCGCCAGTCGGCGGCTTGGAGAGACGACGGGTGGGGCAAGGAAGCGGGATACATCCTCACATGGTCCCCGAAAATGGCACCGCTGTCGCCACCTCAAGAGGCTTGCGCCGGCAGCCGCACGGCAAGGCCCGACCTCGCGTGGCAAAGCGCCTTTGGGCGAAGTAAACCTTCCCCAAACGGAGGGCATAGATCGTTCAAAGTGTGACGCAATTCACTTGCTTATGTTACCTTTCGTCATCTCAAACCCACCAATATGGTCGCCATGAAGAGTCTCTGCAGTCTCCTCACGCTGTCTCTCGTCCTGCTGCTTGCCGGATGTGCCTCCACGCGTGGCTCGAACCAGGCGCCGGTGGTCAATCCCGAGGCCCATGCAGTGAGCTCGTATCACATTGGCGTGGACGATCAACTGCAGATTTCGGTGTGGCACAACCCGGATCTCAGCGTCAGCGTCCCGGTGCGTCCGGATGGCAGGATCACGGTGCCGCTGATCGGCGATGTCGAGGCCGGTGGCCATACGCCCGAGGAAGTCGCCGCAGTCATCAAGGACAAGCTGCAATCCTACGTTCGCGATCCACAGGTGGCGGTCATCCTTACCCAGCTGCGCAGCCATGAATACCTGTCACGCGTACGCGTGACAGGCGCCGTGCGTACGCCGGTGTCGGTACCTTATCGCCAGGGCATGACGGTGCTGGATGCCGTGTTGGCTGCCGGTGGCACCACCGAGTTCGCCGCACCAGACAGGACCGAGCTGTATCGCAAGAGCGACGATGCCACCACCAAGTCCTACGCCGTCCACCTCGGCGACATCCTGCAAAAGGGCGCGTTGGACACGAATTACCCGGTGCAGCCGGGCGACGTCATCACCGTGCCGCAGCGCTCGTTCTGAGCCACGCCCGGGATGCAGGGGATCAACATGAACGAACAACCCACCTCGTTGCAGGCCCTGGTGCCTGTATTGCTGAGCGAGGCGAGACGCCATCGCGTCGGCCTTGGCGTGCTGTTTGCCGTCATTGCGCTGGGTGCCCTGGTCGTCGGGGTGCTGTGGCCAAAGAAATACGACGCCTCCGTCACCATCCTGGCGCAGGAAAGCAGCATCATCACGCCGCTGATGGAGGGGGCGGCCACGCCTACCGGCACGGCAAACCGTGCCGGCATCGCGCGCGCGGTGATCTTCAGCAGCAAGGTGATGGATGAAATCCTCGTCGCGGGCGGCTGGATGGCGACGCATCCCAGCGCGATCGAGCAGGATCGCATCATCGACGGCATCAAGGGCCGCACGACCATCCGCTTCGGTCGCGACAACCTGATCACCATCAGCTATCACGACGTGGATCCCAAGCGGGCCTACATCGTCACGCGCCAATTCGGCCAGCTTTTCATCAGCGAGAGCCTGGCTTCCAAACAGCGCGAAAGCCGCGATGCCTACGAGTTCATCAATGGCCAGGTCGAGACTTACCGGGAGAAGCTGACCACAGCCGAAAACAAGCTCAAGGAATACCGCGAAGCCAACGCCGATGCCAGGCCCGGCAGCGAAGCCGACACCGCATCCCGGATCAGCCAGTTGCGCACGCAGGTCGAAAACACGCACATGGACCTGATGGAGAAAAGGTCGCAGGAGGCGTCCCTGGTCGCCCAGCTCTCGGGTGAGTCGGAAATCACCTCCGTCCAGACCACCGAAGGCGTCTACCGCGCCCAGTTGGCCGACCTGCAAACCCAGCTCGACAAGCTGTCGATGACCTATACGGACGAATATCCGGACGTGGTGCGTGTTCGCCACCAGATCCAGGATTTGCGCCAGCAACTGGCCCAGTCCGAACAGCAGAAGCAGAACGCACGCCTTGCCGGCACACCCACCACCATCGACAACAACGCAAAATTCAACCCGCTCTATCAGCAGCTGAAAAGCCAGTTGTCGGCGCTGCGCGGAGACATCGCCGCCACCAACGCCCGCATGGCTGCAAGCCAATCGATGCTGACAGCCGAACTGGAGCGCAGCAAGCGCATCGCCGGGTCCGAAAACGCCACCTCCGAGCTCACCCGCGACTACGACGTCAACCGGGACGTTTACCAGGACCTGCTGAAGCGCCGCGAGAACGCGCGGGTCTCGATGAACCTCGACGCTGGCCAGCGCGGGCTTACCTTCGTCGTGCAAAATCCCGCCGTGATGCCTTTGACACCTTCGGGCTTGCGCTTCATGCACTTCGGCCTGGCGGGCATTCTTCTGGCGCTGGCCGCTCCATGCGGCCTGCTGTTCACCATTGCCCGGTTCGATCCAAGGGTACGTTCGGCAGAACAGCTTGAGCGACTGACGGGCCTGACCACCCTGGCTACGGTTCCCTTCTATTCCACACCGCAGGATCAGCGAAAGGGGCATTTGCAGAATATGGTTGTCGCACTGACCGTTGCCGGCGTCATTGCCGCCTACGCGATTCTTTTCTGGCTCAAACTGCGGGGAATGGCATGAACGCGAAGAACCGCGGAAGCGCACCGCCCGGTGGCAGTGCAGGTGCCGAAAACGACGCTGCTGTCGTCGTGCCTGCCGGCGCACTCCCAAACCAGGGTTCGCCCAGCAACTCGATCGCGCTGATGGCCGAGCCGGGTCAGCTTGCACCACAGCAGTTGGGCCAGCGGCGGCTTATCCATCGCGATCCGTCGGTGCGCAAGCAATCGGACGCGTTTCGCGAAATCCGCACGCGTTTGCTGGAGCTGGCGGGGACACAGAATTTCGTGACATTGCTCGTGTCGGTAAGCCCGCGATCGGGCAGCAGCTTCGTGGCGCGCAATCTCGCCGCTGCTTTCGCCTTCGACGAAAGCAAGACCAGTCTGCTGATCGACTGCAACCTGCGCTACCCGGAGCAGCACAAGGCGCTGGGCGTGGACGCCAATCAGGGCGGACTGATCGACTTTCTCGAACACCCGTCGCCGGGCATCAAGCCCATGATCTACCACACCGGCATTCCGCGGGTGCGGTTGATTCCTGCGGGGCAAGCCCGCGAGAACAGCGGCGAATACTTTTCATCGTTCCGGATGCGCGCGGTCATCGATTCGCTGCGCTGCCGCTATCCCGATCGCTACATTTTCCTCGACGGCCCCACGATCAAGGGCTCGCCCGATGCGCGCATCCTGTCCGAACTGGCTGACTTCGTGGTCGTTGTCGCCGGCTACGGTCGCGATACGCCCAAGGCAATCAATCAGGCGGTCGCGCATTTCGACCCGGAGAAGCTCGCGGGCGTAGTGTTCAACCACGCACCCTGAGCGAAAGAAGCAAGGCTCCAGACAGGCGCGCGGTCATCCGTAATCGCGCCGCCAGCGCGAACCCTGAAGCCATCGGCAAATCGGTTTCAGCTCAGAAAAATACGCCGCAACACTGCATCGGCCGTCATCACAGGCGCGTCCACAGGGAGGGATGAATATGTCGACACCCAGCAAACTCGCCAGCGCCATCGCGCTGGCTTTCGCCCTCGCGCCGAGCGCGGCAACCGCGGGCCAGCTCGACTACAACCTGTATGGCGGCATCGCGCACAGCGACAACATCAACCTGACCGCGCATGACCCGATCAGCCAGACCATGCTGATCCCCGGCGTCAATTTCACCTATGAGCAACAAGGTGAGGACCTGCAGGCCAACATCATCGGCGATGTGGAATACCGCGACTATCTCGGCAACCGGTTCAATGACCAGACCCAGGTCGAGCTGGCCAGCCAGCTCAACTGGAGCGTGCTGCCCGATCGCCTGGACTTCGCGGTGCAGGACTACGCCGGCATCCAGCCGCTGGACACGCTGGCCAGCGACGCACCGGGCAACCAGCAGCAAACCAACGTGTTTGCCATCGGACCCATCTACCATTTCCGGCTCGGCAACACCGTGCGCGGCCAGGCCGAGTTGCGCTATATCGACAGCTATGCGGAGAAAACCCGGGCATTCAATTCCCACCGCAACCAGGGCGCGCTGCGCTTCGCCAAGATTCTGGGGCCGACCAGTCAGCTGTCACTCAACGCCACCGTGCAACAGGTCGATTTCTACAACGACACCGGCTCGAACTACGACCGCAACGAGTTGTACTTCCGGTACGTCAGTCAACTGACTTTTTTCGACATCGACGCGGCACTGGGTGAATCGCAGATCAATTACGATCGCGCCGGCGAGCGCACACAGTCGAGTCCGCTGGCTCGTGCCACGGTGAGCTGGCGCCCCACCGAAAGCAGCACCTTCTCGGCCAACGTGACGCGACAGTACTCCGACGCCGCGCAAGACATGATGCTGATGCCAGGCCAGACACCGCTTGCCAATACCACCGGTATCAGCACCGGTGATGCCGTGGTCAGCTCCGAGGTCTATCTGGAACGCCGCGTGCAGCTCACCTACGCGTTGCGTACGGAGCGTCTGACGCTGTCGATCAGCCCCAGTTACCGCAAGCTCGGTTACGGCAACGACCCCACCTACGACCAGACCGGGCGCGGGGCCAATGTCGCCATCGACTACCGGTTGCGTCCGACCATGACCCTTTCGGCCTTTGCCAGTGGTGAGCAGCTGAAATACCACACCCTTTCCCGCCGCGACAAAACCGTCACCTACGGACTGGAACTGGCGGACCAGTGGACGCAACACTGGAGCTGGCGCGCGGCACTGACGCAGCAACGGCGCACGAGCAACGTGCCGGACCAGGGTTTCCGCGAAACCATGGCCTACGTTGGCATCGTTTTCAAACGATGATTGCGCGGCACGATGCCGAGCGCCCTTTCTTTTTCGGGGCGGACCAGGGCTTGTTCGGCATCTATCATCCGCCCGTCGCGCCAGCCACACAGGCTGCCCTGCTGTGTCCGCCACTGGGCCAGGATCACATTCGCAGCCACCGGCTTTATCGCCAATTGGCCACGGTGCTGGCCGCCGCGGGCATGCCGGCACTGCGTTTTGATTTCTTTGGCAGCGGGGACTCGGCCGGCGACAGCGCGGACATCCGCTGGGATCGTTGCCTGACGGACACCGCCGCCGCGGCTGCCGAGTTACGGCGGCTCAGTGGCTGCGATCGCATTGCGGTTTTCGGTGCACGCCTCGGTGGAAGCATAGCCGTCGCTGCTGCTGCGAGCGTGGATCCCAGCCGAATCGTCGCCTGGGATCCGGTGCTGGACGGAGCTGACTATGTGGCCCGGCTCGATGCGCTGCAGGACAGCTTGCGCATCGATACCCGACGCTTCAATCAACCCCGCGCAGCGGAGGCAGCAGCCGGGCAATGGCAGGGCTTCACGATCGATGCCCGCCTGCGCCAGCAACTCGCCGAACTTCGGCTGGAACCCCCTTCCACGCAGATGCACCTGATCGAGTCCGCACTTCCGGCAACGACGACGCCGAGCCGGCAACGATTCATTGCCCATGGCGCGACCGTCACGCCCCTGTCCTCGTCCACACCCTGGGAGGAACTGGAACGGCTGGAGATGGCGATCATCTCGCACGAACTGGTCCAGTCCGCCAGTGGACTTTTGCGGGAGGCGACATGACCGAGCAGGCGTTCCGTTTCGGCCGTGCGCAGCATCTGGTCGGCATTGCCGGGCTGCCATCGGCGACGTCGGCGCAAACCGGCATCATCGTGCTCAATGCCGGCCTGGTGCACCGTATCGGTCCGTTCCGGTTGCATGTCGCCATCGCGCGTCGGCTGAATGCCTGTGGTTATCCCACGCTGCGCTTCGACCTCTCCACGCTTGGCGATAGTGCCGCTAGCGACGAGTCATTGCCTCGCGCCCAGCAAGTCCGCGCCGACGTGGCCGATGCCATGGACCTCCTCGGCGCACAGGCCGGCTGCACCCGTTTCGTGCTGGTCGGGTTGTGCTCGGGCGCCGAAAACGCCCATCTGGTGGCATGCAGCGATCCCCGCATTGCCGGCGCCATCTTCCTCGATGGCTTTGCTTACCGCACGCCGGGCTTTCTGTTGCGTCACTACCTGCCCAAGCTGGCAAATCCCGTCCGCATCTGGCGCTTTGTGCACCGCCGGTTGCGTCCCTCCAGGCAACTTGCAGCACCGGATTTCGGCATGGCCATACCGCCACTGGCGCAGGTGCGGGCAGAGCTTGCCGACATGCTGCAGCGCGGACTCAAGCTTTGCTTTGTCTACAGCGGCGGCAACACCGAGTATTTCAACCATCGCCGCCAATTTAGGGAATGCTACGGTGCCGTGGCGAATCATCCGGGAACCAGCCTCGAGTATTTCAAGGCGGCCGATCACACCTACATTCTTGAAGATGACCGGCGGCAGCTGGTCGATACCATCGAGCGCTGGCTCCTTCGCAATCTCCCGCAGACCACCGCGGGCAGCGGCGCGTGAGCCGCGGCCGCAGCCACGGCGCGCATGCCGCGGCCCGAGCAAGGTTCTGACTGCGGCAGGGATGCCGTAGTGACGAAAAACCCCATTCCCCAGACCGGTTGGATCCTCATGTTCCGCACTCTGTCATACGGTTCGACCCGCTGGGTGCCAGCCTCGCTCACTCTAGTCGTGTGGCTGTTTATCAGTTGCCTCCACGCCACCCAGGTCACGGCTCCAGGCAGCGGTATGCCGGCCACCGCATCCAGCACGGCCGATCGCAGCGTGGTGCAACTGGGACAAGTGGCCGTAAGCGCCATCGCCGAAGCGGATTCGCGCTGGCAGACGATCACGTTGCATCGCCACGGTGCCGAAGGCAACACCGTCGCGGTCACCTTGGGCATCCCGTTTCCGCCGCACATGCTGCGCGACGCCAAGCGCGTACTCATCCTCGACGAAAGCGGCCAGACGATCCCGTCGCACGTCGAAGCGACGTTGCACTGGTACGTCAACGGTGGCGGCATCCGCGCCGTAAAGGTGCAGTTCCGCACCACGCTGGAGGGCAACAGCCGCACGCTCCACTTCGCGGTGGGCGATCCCGACGGCAAGACCGTCGACGGCTGGGCGTATGCCGACGGATTGATCAAGGATGCCGATGGCGTGCTGGTGCCTGCGGTGCTCGCCACGCTGAGCCCCGAGTGGATGTCGGCCTCGCTGATCGCCGGACCGCAACGGCCCGCCGTGCCCAAGTCCGCCTACGATCGCTACTTCGCCACCCAGTTCCGCTGGGCCGAGGCACTGCCTCGCGAGAACGGTGCCGCCTGGCTGTTCGATCGCCCCACCACGTTGTTCCAGCAATACGTTCGCACCGGCCGCGTGGATTATCTGGCCGCCGCCACGCAAAGCTATCGCTTCTACATGAGCCACATCCGGCGGCAAGGGGCACCCGGCTGGCCGTTGTGCGGCGGTGGCTGGAGCCTGGGCGAGGTCAACGTCTGCGACCCCAAATACGTCTACATCGAACCGATCCTGCTGGCGCTGGGGCTCACGGGCGACGACAGCGAGCACGACGCGACCCTGATCCAGCGCATGATGGGAGCATGGGATACCGGTGGCTGGAGCATCGCCGTCGGACCCTACGTCAAGCCGGACCAGCTGTTCACCGAGCGCCAGACCGGACTTGGCCTGATCGCAGCGGTCAGTGCGTACGAAATTACCGGCGAGAAACGGTATCTCGATGGCATCAAGGATCGCGTGGGCTGGCTCTACCAGCACCAGCAACACAACCCCGATGGCCTCGGCGTCGACGGTTCCTGGCGCAACAGCTGGCAGGTTCACGAAGGCAACGACCACAACGCGGCCACCGACATCCGCGGCTCGTCGCCATGGATGACCGAGAACATCATCGACGGCCTGTGGCATGCCTGGCTCGCCACCGGTGACAAGCGCATTCCGGTGATGATTACCGCCTTCGGCCGCTACATGGAGCGCTACGGCTGGATCGACCTGAAAGCCATGAGAGCGGCCGGCGTCGACTGGCGCAACCCGTGCAGCGGGCCGGATGGCCAGATCAGCTGGTACTGGTCCTCTGCCCACGCCACGACGGAACAATTGATCGCCGTGCAGAATTCCGAAGGCTGGTACAGCGATTCGCACAACGTGGAAATGACCCTGCCGGTAGCTGCCGCCCGCTATTTCGAGACCGACCCCGCGCAGCAAAAAGCGCTCGACAAGCGACTGAAACAGCTGTCCAGTTCCTATGACCTCGACTGTGCGGATGTGAGTGCCACGCCGCGGCGCTTCAATTGGAACAACCGGGGCGTGGGCGTCGTGCAATGGTTCATGCAGCAAACCGCGTCCGACACGCGTTGAACCTGCCGCACCAGCCGACAAAAGCAACACCGAGGTTTGCATGACCCCGACGACCAGCGATGAAGACCGCCGTTCCGCCGGCACGATGTCCTCCACAACCTATGCGCAAATCGATGCGCACATCGACCGTGACTGCGCCAAGGCGGTGGACGTCTGGGACGGCATCCTGGGCTGGACCGGCCGCTTTCCCGAGATGTATCAAGCCTTCTACCGGGATTGCCCCAGCGGTCAGCCCCTGCTGAAGTTCCTGCGACACGAACCGACCCAGACCATGGTCGGCACGGCGGGCATCGGGCCTCGCCGCGTATTGTGGCGGGGCCGGGAAATTCGCGCTGGCGTGGTGGCGCATCTCTGCGTCAAGCCCGCGCATCGGTCGGTGAGGCCAGCCGTATTCCTGCTGCGATCGCTGGTAAATGAAGCAAAGGGATCGTTCGATGTGCTGTATGGATTGCCCCGCCCCAAGGGTGCGGCGCTCTGCAAGCTCGCCGGCTACAAGATAGGCGGGCAACTGATACGACGCGTAAAGATTCTTCGGCACCAGAACTATGCCGCCAGATTCCTGCCGCGCTTGCTTGCCATCCCTGCCGGAAGGTTGCTCGATCTGGCCGTTCGTATCGGCGAAGTCGTACGCCACCGCGGCGAGCCCGCTGCACCATTCGCCGAATGGTCGGATGTCGTCGACCCGCGCATGGGCGAACTTTGGGAGAAAACGGATCACGGGGACGGCTGGATCTCCATCCGGGACACCGAAGCGCTACGCTGGCGTTTCGATCGCCTGCTGTCCACGAAGCGCCGTTACCTGTTGCTCGGCCATGGTCCCGGTGAGCCGCTGTCGGCCTGGTTTGCCTGCGATACCCACCCGCGTGATGCAAGCATCCTCACCATCAACGATTTCTGGTCGATCGATGGCGTGAACGCCATGGACCCCCTCGCAATACGAACGCTGTGCAGCGCCGCGCGCGATGCAGGATTCCATGCGCTGGAGCTGCGGTTCACCGGTTCGGAGCAGGCGCATGCGAGCTGGGCGGCCGAAGGGTTTTCCGAGCGGGGAAGGCAACCCCTGTATGTTTGCTGGCTCAACCCCGACGTGGCCGGTGACCTCGAAGGCAATCTGCACATCACCGACATCGAAAACGACGGCTGATCCTCCGCCGGTGCAGCGTCCCGCTCCGCTCAACTCCCAGCGGGTGACCGCGGCTCCAGCAGCGTGCGCCGTACCCAGCGATACAACGGTCGCGCCCAGCGCTTGAGGGGCTTCTTCGAGTTCCACGCCAGCCACTGGCGCTGGCGCGCCACGCCGCTGCCCAGCGCCAGCTCCAGCGCGCGCTGCGCGGGCATGCCGCGCCAAAGCGTGTAGCGGCCAAGGACCAGGCACCCATCGACCACGTGAGCGCGAACCGTGGGCTCAGACGTGAACAGAAAACGGATACCGGCCTTCGCTGCCGCCTGCGCCACCGACAGCGAATAAAACCCGCCCGGTATCGACGCCACGGTCACTGGCACACCCAATAAGGCGGAGAGAATGTCGACGCTCTGCTGCCACTCGCGTTCGAGCTCGACCATCGAAAGACGGGAAATTTCGGCCGGGTGCGTATGCGAGTGGCTGCCCACCACATGCCCGGCGGCGTGCAGGGCCATCACATCTTCGGCACTGACAAACCCCCGCTGGCCGATCTGTGCCGTGGTGATCAGGAAATGCCCGATCATGCCCCGGCGGGTCAACGCCGCTGCCACGGCGACGGCGCTCGCACCACCGTCATCGAACGTGAGCAGGCCGTGAGCCCTTGCCGCAACGGAAGCGGTATCGGTTACTGCCGCAAAACGCGGGCCACCGGCAGCCAGCGCTTCCAGATGCGTGTCGAACTCGGCCGCATCCAGTTTGTAGTGGGCCGCCGCGCCGCCCGGGAAACCGCTGGCGTCGGCCTGCCCCGGCTCGACCACGTCGTGGTACATCAACGAAGGAATCTTCATCGTGCAGTCGCCTTGGCCACGGCACGGCGCCAGCCCAGGTAGCGGGTCAGCCACGGTTGGCCCCAATTGGCACTGGCACGGCCGCGGGTGTCGATCGGTTGCGCCGTACCGGCGGCGATCTCGCCGAAGCGGCTGGCCAGGGCGTCGAGATTTTCCGATACCACGCGATACTGGATCACGTTGTAGGATTCGCGCCTTTCGTCGAACGCGTAGCTGTAGTGGCCATAGACCGGCCCGGTATCGACGCCGGCATCGACCTTCAGCAAGGTCATGCCTACCCGGTCCAGGTCACGCTCGGCCAGTGCCCAGAAACAGCCATGGGCATTGCGGTATTCCGGGCAGATGCCTGGATGCAGCACGAAGCAGCCCAACCTCGGCAGGTCGATCAGCTTCTTCTTCAGTAGCTGTTTGCAGCGAGCCAGCATCAGATCGGGAGCGATGCCGCGCAAAAACCCCAGCACCTCGGGATCATTGACGCTGGCGGCCACGATCTGGGGCACCGCTGGCGGAGCGCCGTAACGGCGGCGCATGTCGGCCAGCGCCTGGCGCATCCAGGCATGATCGTGCGCAGCGACCACCAGGCGCTGGTAGAAGCGCATCGCCACCACATCCAGAAAGCGCAGCGGACCGACACGGCGCAGCTCGCGCCGGAAGCGCGCCCGCTTTTGCGCCGCCGTTTCATCCAGCACCACGATGCCCGCCAGCTCGGTGAATGACGCCAGCCAGGCGGCCAGGCCTTCGCGGTCGAAGTCGTCGCCGGCATGACAGATCAGCACGCTGCGCACGGGGTTCATCGCGCACCGTGCGGCGGTGGCGGCAGTTCGAAGTCGCGCCAGTCGTTCGGGTTGCCGCTCTTGCCGGCCTCCGCCGCCTTGATGATGTTGTACATCTCGCGCGCGGTCACGTAGTGCAGCACGTGGCGGCTGCCGTCGTTGTAGGCCGTCTCCAGATGGCGGTGCATCGTGTGCGCGGCCTCGCCCAGCAAGGTATCCATGTCGCGCTCCTGCGTGCCATGCGTGTGCACCTTGATGAAGATCCATTCCGGCCGGCCCTCGACGTGGATGCCGGTGCGCACCCAGTCGTCCACCCGCGCCGGCGTGGGCGGGCAGGCGCGGCGCACGTCCGAGGCCTCGATGCGCGGAATCAGGCCGAAGCGCCGTTCGCGCCAGTTCAGGCCCAGCGGCCCCTGCACGATCATCAGGTCGCCGCTGGGCTTGCCGCCGACCCGCACCAACTCGCCGGTGTTGTGCGATTTCGGACGCAACGGATCGTCGGCGGCGTAATAGATCGCATTGATCATCCGCGTCTGCGTGTCGCTCGGTGCCGACGGCAAGGTGAAATCGGCATAGCAGCCCAGCTCACGCAGCAAGGTCAGCTCATTGTTGATGCCGCACCAGCGGCCGTCGGCGCGCGAGTTGTCCAGGCTCCAGTTGCCGTGGATGAAGCCGAAGCGCAACTGGCCGGTGCGCGGATCGCGCGGCAACGCCCCATGGCGCTCGTGCAGCAGCTTGTTGAAGCGGTCGATGGTGGCGTTGAAGTTTTCGGCGGTGTCGTTGTCGTGATGCAGGTGGATCTCGATCTCGCCATAACCGTCGGCGCAAAGCTGCGCGAGCTTGTCGAGATGCTCCTCGACGTATTCCTCTTCGGGATAGAAGAAGCTGTGTTGCGGCGGGCGGCCATCGGCATCGCGATGCGCGCCCGCCAGGGCACGATAGTCGCGGCACCAGCGATCGACCCGCGCACGCTGCGTGGCCATGTCGACCCGTCCCCAGTTCGGCTCGAAATGGTCGACGAAGCAGAACATCACGTGGACCGGCCCATCGACCGGTGGTGGCCGTTTCCTGCGCAGGTAACTGCCCAGCCATATCTGCATGTTGCGGGCGCGGATCGCCCAGGTCAGCAATGCCGCCGCCGTGATCAGCAGCAGCACCAGAAGCGCCAGCACGACAGTCCACATCAGCGTGTTACCTCCGCCGGCACCAGCGTCAGCAACTGCTCGGCATTGTTGCGCCACTGGCGCTCGCGGGCGATATAGTCGCGCGCCGCCGCACCGACGCGGCGACGCTCCTCCGTCTGGGTGGCAAGATCGAGCACGCGCTGCACGCAGGCGCCAGTCTGCCTCCGCGGAAACAGCCAGCCGGTTCGGCCATCGTCGATCACCTCGGCGACCGGCGCATAGTCAGGTGCCACCACGGCCACGCCCATCGCCATCTGTTCGAACAGTTTCATCGGCGAACCGTACTGGTTGGAGTCGGGCAACACGGCGTAATCCATGCAGGCAATCCAGCTGGCGATTTCGTCGTGCGCGACACGGCCGGGCAACAGCACGCGATCGCTCAGCCCGCGGCTGGCCACCAGCTCGCGCACCGCCGGCAAGGTGCGCCCATCGCCGACCAGCACCAATGCCAGCTGCGGCGCTTCGTCCAGGCGCTGCGAGATGGCATCGACAAAACCGTCGACGCCATGCCAGTGCGCGAACACGCCGATGTGGCCGCACACCACCCGCCCGGCCAGGCCGCGCTGCTCGCGTAGTTGCTCGCGGTCGAAACGGCTCGGATCGAAACGCGCCAGGTCTGCCGCATTGGGCGAGACCACCGATGGCGCGATTTGCGGATAGGCCGCCTCGGCCTGGTCGCGGAAATAGCTGGAGATGAAAACCAGGCCGGTGCAATGACGCAGGCACCAGCTTTCGATGCGCCGCGCGAGGCGTTTCAGTCGCAATGGACGTACGCGTTCCACCAGGGCCGAATCGTTTATTTCGAGCACCACGGGAATGCCGTGGCGCCGCGCCAGCCAGATGGTTGCGCACAGGAACAGCGAGTAGCGCTCGTAGATCAACTGCGGCCGCAGGCGACGGATGGCAGCGGCCATGCGGAACAGGGTGACCACGTTGTAGGCAAGTTCCATGAACTCGAACAACACGCCGGGCAACCTCGCCACGGCACCCGCCAACCGTCCCTTGCCGGCTGCCGCCTGCGCCGCCGGAGCGGGCTCATGTTCGGGATCGGCGCCGGGAAACGACATCACCGTGACCTGGTGGCCCAGGTCACGCAAGGCGTGGACGATGCCGCGGATATGCACGCCCTCGACATGCCTGCCGCGGGTGCGATGGTGATAGAGAATTCTCATGAGGCTTCCGGAAGCAGGGCATGGAACGCGTGGCCTTCGGCACACCATTGCGGCAGCAGCATGGCCAGCGCCTCGCCGGCCAACGCACTGTCGTCGTGCATCAATACGATTTCGCCGGCCTGCGGCGGTCGACGCCGCAACTGGGCGGCAAGCTCCGTCGGCGACTGGCTGCGATAATCCATGCTGTCATAGGACCAGTAGGCGATGCTGCGGCCACGACGGGCCAGGTGCAGGAACAAAGGCAAGGGCAGGACGCCCTGCGGCGGCCGCACGCGGTGTCGCGGCCGATGATCGAAGCCGGCCAGCAATACGTCCGTCCGCTCCAGCTCCGCCACCTGCTCGCGCAGAGGCAACCGTCCGAACCGGTTGTGGCTCCAGGAATGATTGCCCAGCAGGTGCCCTTCGGCCACGATCCGCTCGATCACGGCGGGGTGCCGCTCCGCCCGATCGCCGACCACGAAAAAACTTGCCCGGATATCGTGCGCGGCCAGCAGATCCAGCAGGCGCGGCGTGTGCTCGGGATGCGGGCCATCGTCGAAGCTGAGAAACCGGGCATCGCGCGGGCCATGCGTCTGCACCAGCGTGTCCGGCAACAGGCTCAACAGATGTTGCTTTTTCAGTCTGAAATTCATGTGGCCGAATCGATGCGAGGGGGGCGGGCGGCTGCCTGCAGAATGCCGCTCAGCCGAGCCACATTATCGTCCCAACGAAAGCCGCTCGCGTGCGCTGCGATCCGGCTGCTGTCCCATTCGCGGGCAGCGGCGTCCACCAGCGCCGTCGACAGTGAAGCCGACTCCCGCGGCGGCACGAGCAACCCCGCGTATTCGGGAACCACTTCGGGAATGCCGCCCACGCGGGTGGCTACCACCGGGACGCCGCAGGCCATCGCTTCCAGGATCACGTTCGGCACGCCTTCGTTATGGCTGGGCAGGCAGAGCAGGTCGGCTGCGCGAAACCAGTCGCCCAGCGCGGCGTGCGCTACGGGACCGGCCAGCGATACGCTGTCGGAACAACCCAACGCTGCCGCGCGTTCCAGCAGCGCACCACGGCACGGGCCGGGACCGACATAGACCAGCCGCGCCAGGGGCTGTTCCGCCAGCAACGCCGGAAACGCTTCCAGCAGATCCAGACATCCCTTGCTCGACTTCAGGTTGCCCACGTAGAGCAGCAGTGGACTTTGCGACGAAAGACCCAATCGCGTGCGCGCCTCACTACGCGAACCGGGGGCGAAGCGATCGCTGTCGACGCCGTTGTAGATAACGTGCACGCGATCGGCCGCCGCCCCGGTCGCCATCGCCTTTTCAGCCAATGCGCGACTGACCGCCACCACCGCGCCCGCACCGCGCAGGGCGGAACGTATCTGCCGGCGACGCAGCGGATAGCCGGCTTGCACGTTGAGGTCGCTGCCGTGCACCTTCACGACATACGGAATGCGCAATCGCCGCGCCAGCCAGCCGGCGGCGGCGGCATCGGGATAGGCCCAACTGACCAGCATGCAATCGTAGCCGCCCGCGCGCAGACGGCGCCCGCGCTGCAGCCACAGCGACAGCAACCAGGTCATGGCATGCAGCGAGCGGCCGAAGCGCGGCGGATAGAAGAACGTGAAGTGATCCGTGCGCAAGTTATCCACGCTGACTTCACCGCGTACTCCGCGCAGGCGCTCGCGAAAGTCCACCGCGGTGAGCACGTCGATATCGTGATGCTGGCCCAGCCGTTCGAATTGCTGGCGATTGAACGCGCCGCGCAACGGATCCCATGGCGTCGGAAAAAGATTGGTGAGGATCAGGATCTTCAATCGCACGACTCAGCCCACCGATGCCTGATACAGATCGGCATAACGCGCCGCCATGTTTTCCAGCGAACCATGCGCCTCCACCCACGCCCGCGCCGCTTGTGCCACGGCGGCAGCCCGTGCCGGCTGCCCCAGCAACGCCAGCATTCCAGCAGCCAATGCCGCCGCGTCGCTGGCCGGTACCAGCTTGCCAGTTTCTCCGTCGCGAACGATCTCGCCGTTGCCACCGACATCGGTGGCCACGATCGGCAACGCCACGGCGCAGGCTTCCAGCAAGGCCATCGAATAGCCTTCGCTCACCGACGACAGCACGAACAGGTCGAGGCCCTGCAGCAGTTCGCGAACATCGTTGCGATCACCAAGGAAATGCACGCTGTCCGTCACCCCCTCGTCGCGCGCGGTCTGCTGCAAGGCGTCGCGCAACTCGCCGTCCCCGATCAGGACCAGCACCGTGTCAGGCTGCTGTTCGCGCAGCAGCCGGAAAGCGCGAATCAGGCTGGCCTGATCCTTCGCCCAGTTCAGCCGGCCCACCGTGCCGATCACGCGGGTGGTGGCAGCGACACCAAGCCGTTGGCGCAACGACTGGCGCATGGCTTCCGAAGCCACGCGGAAGGACGCCAGTGGAATACCGTTCGGCACCACCCTGGCCTTTTCCCGCGGAACGATGCCGCGCTGAATCGCGTCCCTGCGCGCCGCCTCGCAAACGGTGACGACAGCGTCCGTGCGCACCAGCGCGCGCCGATAAAACCACTCGCGTCGCGCCGCCCTCCGGTTGCCGCCCATGCCATGACGGGTGTTGATGATTCGCCGCAAACCGAGCCCGCAGGTAGCCAGCACGGCCTGGTAATGGGCGACCGCATTGTGGGTGTGCAGTACCTCGGTGGCGTGTTCGCTTATGCGGCGCCGCGCACGCGCCAGCGCGCGCAGATCCAGACCCTGTCGCTTGCCGCAGGCATGCACCGGAATCTGCAGCGCCGCCAATTCATGGGCCAGCGCGCCCTCCTCGTACAAGCACACCACTTGGCAACGGTGTCCTTGCCGATGCTGGATCTTGACCAGTTCCAGAACCATGCGTTCCAGCCCGCCACGATTCAGGTTCTCCACGAAGTGGGTGATGTTCACGACGGTAGCTCGGACACGGTGACACGCAGCTTTCCGCTGGGCGTCAGTGGAATGTCGTCGACGAAGCGGCAATCCAGTTCGACGCTGCCACCCAGTACCTTGGCGACCTCACGGCGGATGTATGCCAGCGAGGCCTCATCGAAATCCGCCCCGCGCACGATGGCCAGGTCCAGCCGGTCCAGTTGGCGCTGCACCAGCTGGAAACGCTGCACACCAGGCACATCCTTCAGCATGTGCGGGAAAAATTCGCCAGGCAGCACGTGGCCCGACGGTGTGCGGATGGCATCCAGCACCCGCCCGTCGACCCGGCTCAGCAACGGCAGACCACGACCACAGCTGCACGCCCCGGTGGCCGCCGTGGCCATATCGCCGTTGGCGTAGCGAAGGAACGGCATGCCGTAGTTGAAGAGGTCGGTGATCACCACCTCGCCCGTGTGCGTGTCTGCTGGGGCGTCGTGCGGTTTGTGCAGCTCGACCACCAGGTGATCGGCGTTTACATGCAGGCCCTGGCGCTTCTCGCACTCCGCGGCGATCAGCATGAATTCGCGGCAGCCGTAGGTATTGAACGCCGGTGCGCCGAACGCCTGCTCAATGATTTCGCGCTGGAACTCGTGCAGGGCCTCGGCCGCGCCGATAATGCCCCGCGGCCGCCAGATGCTGCGCTTGTTGGCAATCAGCCACTGCGCCAGGCGCACCAGCGGGCCGACGTAGGCGACGATGATTTCCGGGCGGTAGCGATCGATGGCGTCGGCGTACTCGACCATGTTGGCCTCGGTCATGTGGAAACTGTTCAACACATGCCGCGCGAAAAGCCGGTTGTAGATGGCGTCCTTCAACTGGTGCGTGCGGGTCGGCTCGCCCACCGCGCCGCCCCACAGAAACAGCGTGCGCCGCCCCATGCGCGAACCGGCCCACTCATAGCCACGCCACATCACCGCGGTGCGTCGGTCGTTGCTCTCGCGCGTGTAGCCGAAACGCATCGGCTCGCCGGTGGACCCACCGGTAGCCTTGGTCAGCAGGCGGCCGCGCCAGGAGTCGGCCTGCAGTTCCTCGAAGTTGGCGCGGATATCCGCCTTGGTCAGCAAGGGCAGCTTCGCGTAATCATCGAGACTGCGGATATCCGCCGGCACCACTCCCAACTCGCGCCAGCGGCGCTGGTAGTAAGGCACTTCGCGATGGCAATGCTCGAGCAACCGCTTCAGGCGCTGCCACTGCAGTTCGGCGATCCGCTCCGGCGCCAGCCATTGGTCACGCTGGTACTCGGCCAGCCAGGCCAACGTGTGTCGCCGTCGCAGGCCGCTTTCGTAGGCCGGAAACAACACGCGCCGAAATGTCTGTTCATACCAATCGCTCATCACGTATGCCTCGCTGCGCGCGCACCGGCCCAACCCAGAAACTGTCCCAGCATGCGTGGCCGGCCACCCGCAAAGCGCAGATGCAGTCCCTGTAGCTGGCCGATGTCATCCCTGCTCCAGCATCCAAGCACCAACGTCAGGCACAGGTAGGCGCCCGACAACAGCAAGCCCCCGAACAGCAAGGTCCACAGCGGCGGCAGGTGCAAACCGAGCACTGGCAAGGCGACCAGCGCCGCGCCCAGCCCAGCGGAAACGATGCGCAGCAGGCGCCCCCACTGCAACGTCGTTCCGCCGACCCGAACGCCGATGGTCACATACGCGGTCGAGCCGATCAGGGTTCCGGAGAGGATGGCGGCCACCGCGCCATACAGCCCGAAATGACGGATCAACACGACATCCAGAATGATTTTCATCAACCCGAAAACGATCGTGAGTATCAATATGGTCTGTTGCCGGTCGGCGCTGATCAGCAGGCTGCTCGCCCCCTGGGTCGCCGTGCCCACGCCGCCGGAAAAAATGAGCAGTGCGAATACCGGGGCTGCGGCGGCGTAGGAACTGCCATACAGCAGGCCGATCACCGGTCCGGCGAAACACACGCCGAAGGTCACCACCGGCACCGCCAGCAATACGAGATAGGACGTCACCATCGCGAAACGCCGGCCGGCCACAGCCTGCCCCTGGCTCAACGCCTTGGCCATCATCGGCAACAACAAGGCACCGAACACGCCTGGTACCAGCAGGATGATGCCCGTGGCGAGCTGGTAGGCCACCTTGAAATAGCCTGCCGACGTGGCGTTGACGTACATGTTCAGAAACAGTATTTCCACGTCGCTGGCGATCAGGAAGCTGATGACGACCGTGGCCGAGACGATGCGCAAATGCCGACGCATGCGCCGCAACAGATCCGCTGGCAGCGCACCCAGCGTTGGCAGCATGGCCATCACGCGATGGGCCTGGACATGTGAAACCGCCAGAAAGACCACGCTGGAAACGGCATACACCACCACGAACACGAAAATGTCCCCCTTCATCAGCATGGCGATGACAACCATGACCAGGTTCAACGGCGCGGCCACCAGGGCGACCTTGGCCGTCGCGTCGAAAGCCTCGAAGCCCTTGGCCACCGCAATGTTGAACATGTAGGACGCGCGCATCACCATCGCGCCCAGCAGCAGCACGAACTCCAGCAGCTTTATCGGAAGGGGGAATCGGCTGCCCATGGAGAAATACAGCACCACGCCGATACCGACCGCAGCGAGCATGTGCATCCGTTGAACGTGGCGCAGGCGTTTGACCACGGGGACGATCAACTCGTCCTGACCGCTGCCGCGCAGTTCGGCAACGAACTTGATCACGCCAGTGGTGATGCCCGAATTGGTGATGACCATGCCCACGGAGACAAACCACATGAACAAGCCGTAGATACCGTAGAACTCCGGACCCAGATGGCGGGCGATCATGATCGCCGCGAGCATGCCGAGGGCATACTCCGTATAG
>Ga0134125_10001767_pt1 | contig 26264 bp, 21 predicted proteins | sample KB31751_FD_96464 | JGI IMG/M metagenome (GOLD analysis project Ga0134125, IMG submission 96464) | Terrestrial soil microbial communities with excess Nitrogen fertilizer from Kellogg Biological Station, Michigan, USA - KB3-175-1 | ecosystem: Environmental > Terrestrial > Soil > Unclassified ...
CCGATCGCACCCGCCCCTGCGGTCGCCGTCGCGACGCAGTTCGTGGTGGTCGTGACCGCCTCCATCTGAATGATGGAGAGCGACACATCGTTATTCGCACAACCGACCGAGGCGACCGTCGCCACGGCGAACAGGAGCAGTGCGCGTTTCATGCACCTACCTCCATCGTAAATCGTATCATCGCCTTTTTCCCTCGAGCAAGATTTCGTGGATGCGTGTAGGCGTAAGCGGCACAGTACGCGCACGGCCCGGCTCGTCGACGACGACGAACTGGATGTGGTCGCCGCCGCGCTTCTTGTCCACGGACACGCGCGCCAGCGTTCCCGGCGACAGGCGCCCGTCGAGGTCGGTGGGCAGCCCGACCGCCTCGAGCAGCTTGCGGATGCGCGGCTCGAGCGCCGGCCCGCCCTCGGCGGCGGCGATGCGCGCCGCCGCCAGCATGCCGAGCCCGACCGCCTCGCCGTGGCGTAGCGGATTGGCGTCGGCGCGCGAGGCCGACTCGAGCGCGTGCCCGACGGTGTGCCCGAAGTTGAGCAGCGCGCGCGCGCCCGTGGTCTCGCGCTCGTCGGTGCCGACGACACGCGCCTTGATGGCGCACGAGCGCGCCACCAGGTCGGCGAGGAGCTCGGGATCGCCGGCGCGCGCCCGACCCGCTTCGCGCTCGAGCAGCTCGAGCAGCGGCACGTCGGCGATGAAGGCGTGCTTGATGACCTCGGCGAGCCCGGCGGCGCTGTCGCGATCGGAGAGCGTCGCCAGCGACGTCACGTCGGCCCAGACCAGGCGCGGCTGCCAGAAGGTGCCGACCAGGTTCTTGCCCGCCGGCAGGTTGACGCCGGTCTTGCCGCCGACGGAAGAGTCGACCTGCGCCAGGAGCGTCGTCGGCACCTGCACGTAGGCGACGCCGCGCAAAAAGATCGACGCCACGAAGCCGCCGAGGTCGCCGACCACGCCGCCGCCGAGCGCGACGATCAGCGCCGCCCGATCGAGCCTTTCGCGCGCGAAGGACTCGCACAGCTCCTCGGCGCGCCCGAGCGACTTCGAGCCTTCGCCGTCGGGCACCACGGCAGCGGTGACCTTGCGGTTGCGGCCGCGCAGCGCATCGGCGTAGCGCGCCAGGTGCAGGCGCGACACGGTGTCGTCGGTGACGATGCCGATCTTCCCCTCGGGCAGGCGCGCGCACAGCTCGGCGGCGAAGCGCTCCTCGGCGCCGGGCTCGGCGTCGACGAAGATCGGATAGGACCGATCGGTCGGATCGTTGGCGATCGCGACGTCGATGCGCGCCTGCTTCATCAGCCGCTTTCCAGCGCCTCTTGGATCTGCCGCGCCACCTGCGACGGCACCAGGCCCGTCGTGTCGATGGTGACGTGCGCGCGGGCGTAGGCGGCGCTGCGTTGCAGCATCAGCTTCTCGATCTCGGCGCGCACGTCCTTGCCCGCGAGCATCGGCCGCGTCTCGGCGTTGCCGAGGCGGCGCAACAGCTCCTCCGTCGACGCGGTCAGCAGCACGACCTTGCCGGCGTGGAGCATGAAGTCCATGTTGTCGCCGTGCGCGGGCGCGCCGCCGCCGACGGCGATCACCTGCGGCCCTTGCGCCGTCACGCGCCGCAGCGCCGCCGCCTCGCGCGCCCGAAACCCGCCTTCGCGCTCGTTGAAGAAGATCTCGGCGATCGTCATGTGCGCCTCTTCTTCGATCACGGCGTCGAGATCGACGAAGCGCCGCTCGAGCTTCGCGGCGAGCAGGAGGCCCACCGTCGACTTGCCGCCGCCCGACAAGCCAACGAGGAAGATGGGCCGCAGGACCTTAATACTCTGCGAGGTCGGCACGATAAGCCTCCAAGCTACGCAAGAGCTCATCCATCGTGTCGCCGCCGAGCTTGTCGACGAGCGCATCGGCGAGCACGAACGCGACCGCTGCTTCCGCCACCACCGCCGCCGCCGGCACCGCGCACGAGTCGGTGCGCTCCTTCTGCGCGTCGAAAGGCTGCTTCGTCGCCAGATCCACCGAAGGCAGCGGCCGCGCCAGCGTGGGGATCGGCTTCATCGCCGCGCGCGCCACCAGCGGCTCGCCGTTGGTGATGCCGCCTTCGACGCCGCCCATGTTGTTCGTCGGGCGCACGAAGCGTTTGCCGTCGTGGAGGATGGGATCGAACAGCGCCGAGCCGCGCATCGCCGCCGCGCCGAAGCCGGCGCCGATCTCGACGCCCTTCATCGCCTGGATCGACATCAGCGCCATCGCCAGGCGCCCGTCGAGGCGCTCCGACCACTCGACGTGCGAGCCGAGCCCGGGCGGCACGTTCCACGCCACCACTTCGACGACGCCGCCGACGGAGTCGCCGTCCTTCTGCGCCGCCTTGATGGCCGCGATCATCTGCTCGCCGGCGCGCGCATCGACGCAGCGGACGTCCGACGCCTCCGCGGCCTCGCGCGCCGCGCGCAAACCGGCGTCGTCGCGCGCCGTCAACGCCGGCGCCTCGACGTCGGCGATGCGCGTGACGTGGCACAGCGTCTCGATCCCGCACGCGCCCAGGAGCGCCTTGCACACCGCGCCCGCGGCCACCCGCGCCGTCGTCGAGCGCGCGCTCGATCGCTCGAGCACGTCGCGCGCGTCGTGCAGCCCGAGCTTGAGCGCCCCCGCCAGATCGGCGTGCCCCGGCCGCGGCCGCGTCAACGCCTTGGCCCGCTCGCCCGCCGGCGGCGTGAACGGATGCATCACGTCGGTCCAGTTCGCGAAGTCCGCGTTCGGCACCATCATCGCCAGCGGCGCGCCGAGCGTGACGCCCCCGCGCAATCCCGCGAGCACCTGCACGGCGTCCTTCTCGATCTTCATGCGACCGCCGCGGCCATAGCCACCCTGCCGCCTCCGCAGATCCGCGTTCACCGCCGCCTCGTCGACGCGCAACCCATGCGGCAATCCCTCGAGGATGGCGACTAAAGCGGGCCCGTGAGACTCGCCCGCGGTCATGAGACGCAACCTTGCCATTTACTTTTGTGTGGGGAGTGTAATGCGGTTACCGCGCCACGACAGAGCGGTTCACGATCCGCGGCGTGATGAAGATGAGCAGCTCCGTCCGGTCGTCGTTCTCGCGGCGGTTCTTGAAGAGCCAGCCGATGACCGGAATGTCGGCGAACCACGGCACCTTGGTGTACGACAGGCCGGTGTTGCGCGTGTAGATGCCGCCGATGACCGCGGTGTCGCCGTCGCGCACCAACATCTGCGTGCGCGCCTCGCGCTTGAGGATCGTCGGATCGCCGCGCGCGCCGACGTTGACGAAGTCGGGCTCGTTGCGCGTGATGTGCACGTTCATGAGGACCGAGCCCTCGTTGGTCACGTGCGGCTTGACCGTGAGGTTGAGCTGCGCGTCGACGAACACGGTGTTGGCGCCCGCCGCCGACACGACCGAGATCGGGATCGACGTGCCCTGCGAGATCGACGCCTCGATGTTGTCGAGCGTCATGACCTTCGGCGCCGACACGATGCGCACGTTGCCGGTGTTCTCCAGCGACGACAGACGCAGGTTGATGTTGACCGCGCCGTTGAGCGAGCCGAGCGTCACGCCGAGGGCGCCGCCCGAGCCGGTGCCGACGGCGGCCGGCATGTTGACCACGTAGTTCGGCGAGGCCGCGCCCGACTGGGCCAGCTGCAGGCCCTGCGTGACCGTCTGCGCGTCGGTGGCGCCGCCGGCCACGCCCACCGTCGACGGGAAGGCGATGCCGGTCGGGTTGCCGGTGGCGGCCGAGTTGATCGAGTTGCCGCCCCACTGGATGCCGATGTCGCGCGTGAAGTTGGTGGTCGCCTCGACGATGCGCGACTCGATCAACACCTGCGGCGTCTGCGTGTCGAGGTGGCCGACGAGATCTTCGGCCAGCGCGATGTTCGCCGACACGTCGGTGAGTATGAGCTGATTGGTGCGCGTGTCGACCGAGACGTGGCCGCGCGGCGACATCACCTCGTGGATGCGCGGCAGCATCTGCGTCCCGTCGGCGTAGCTGAGCGGGATGAGCTTGGTGTGCATCGGCTCGAGCTCGACCGACGCCTTGGCGCGCGCCACCTCCGCCTCGAGCTCCTTCTCGAGCACCGACTGCGGCGCGATGCGGATGAGGTTGCCCTGGCGCTGCACACCGAGCCCCTTGGCCCGGGCGATGACGTCGAGCGCCTGATCCCACGGCACGTCGCGCAGGTGCATCGTGACCGTGCCCTTGACGTCGTCGGCGAGCACGATGTTGACCTGCCCGACGTCGGAGATGAACTTGAAGAGGTTCTGCAAGTCGGCGTTGACGAAGTCGAGATCCATGCGCTTGCCGGTGTAGACCTTGCGCTGCCGCCCGGCGCGCCCGACGCCCGCGGCCGGCGCCACCTGCAGCGGCAGCGGCGACGAGTAGCCGGCCACCTTGGTCGGCGCGACGTTCTGCGTCCCCGAGCGCGGGAACTCCCAGGTGAGCGTGCCCGCGTCGCGCACCAGCTTCGGCTGCGCGTGCGGCCCGTCGCCGGTGAGCGCCACTTCCACGCGCACGGCGCCGGCGTCGTCGGGATCGGCGTAGGTCGACACGCTGCGGATCGGCCCGGCGAAGGCGCTGGCGTCGAGCGTGCGCTCCAGCTTCTTCGGCAAGGAAGCGCCCGCGATCTTGAGGACCGCCTTGTTCTCGTCGGCCCGAATCACGCTCGCCTGCGCGTCGCCCTTGTCGCCGACGTCGACGATCACGCGCTCGGCGTCGCCGTCGTCGGCGAAGCGCACGTCGCGAACCTTGCTCGCCGCCGCCAGCTTCTCCGTCGGCAGCGCGTCTTTGTTCATCGGCTTGACCGCCGGCGCCGCGGCGACCTTCGCCGCCGCCGCCATCTTCGCCGGCGTCGGCACCATCGCCAGCCGCCTGCGCGTCTCGGCCTCGATGCGCGCCAGCTCGGCGCGCGCCGCCACCAGCCGCGAATCGAGCGCCGCGCCCTCGGCCCGCTTCTTGTCCTGCTCGGCCACCAGGCGCGCCATCTCCGCCTGCGCCGCCTGCAGATCGCTCTTCGCCGTCGCCAGCGCCGCCTGCTTCTTCTGCTGCTCGCCGGTCACGCGCGTCATCTCCGCCTGCGCCGCCGCCAGCTTCTTCTGCAGCGCCGCGCGCTCGCCGCTCATCTGCGCCTGCAGCTCGCCGCGCTCGTGCTCCATGCGCGCGCGCTCCTCGGCCGACTGCTGCGCCGCCTGCGACTCCTCGGCCTTCTGCGCCTGCGCCGCCGCCTTGCGATCGGCGTCGAGCTTGCGCAGCTCCGCCTGCAGCCTGGCCAGATCCGCGTGCGCCCGCGCCGCGTCCGCCGAGGTCGCGCGCGCCGCCTCGATCTTGCGCGCCAGCTCGTCGTTCTTCGACTGCAGCTCGCCCGACTTGCGCTCCAGCTCGCCCGACGTTTTGGCCAGCTGATCGTTGCGCGCCTGCAGCTCGTTCGACTTCGCGGCCAGCTCGTTCGCCTTGCGGTCGAGCTCGCTCGACGTCGCCGCCAGCGCGTTCGACTTGCGGTCGAGCTCGCCCGACGTCTTGGCCAGCTGATCGTTGCGCGCCTGCAGCTCGTCCGACTGCCGCCGCACGTCGTCGCGCAGCTGCGCCAGGTGCGCCTCTTCCGCGCGCCGCGCCGTCTCGAGCTTCTTGGCCTCGGCGCGCGCCGCGTCGAGCTTGGTCAGCTCCTTCATGCGCGCGTCGGCGACCGCCTGCATCTCCTTCTTCACGCTGTCGAGCCGCGCGCTCTCCTGCGCCCGCGCCTCGGCCGCCTTGCGCGCCTCGCGCTCGGCCTGCTGCATCTTCTCCAACGAGCCCGACGCCAGCGCCGCCGCGTGCTGCGCGCGCTCGGAGGCCTGGGCGCGCTCCGCCGCCAGCGCCGTCGCCTCGCGCCGCGCCTCTTCCACGCGCGCCCGCTCCGACTCTTGCGCCGTCGCCAGCTTGGCCAGCTCCGCGCGCGCCTTGTCGAGATCGGCCTGCGCCGCCGCCTGCGCCGCCGCCTGCTTCTCGGACGCCGCGCGCAGCGTCGCCACCTTCTGCTGCTCGACGCGCGCCGCCTCTTCCGCCGCCTGCGCGCGCGCCGCCGCCGCCTGCGCGCGATTGTCCGCTTCACGCGACGCCGACTCCGACGCCCGCGCGCGATCATCCGTCGCCCGCGCGCGCTCGGCCGACGCCGCCGCCTGCGCCAGCCGCGCCGCTTCCTCGGCCCGCGCCGACGCGCGCCGCTCTTCGGCCACGCGCGCCGCTTCCGACGCCGCCTGCCGCGAGCGCGCCGCCTCCGCCGCGTCGGCGAGCTTGGCCTGCCGCTCCTCGGCCGCCTTGCGCACCGCCGCCTGCGTCTCGGCCAGCTTCTTCGCCTCCGCCTCGCGCTGCGCCGCCATGGCCTGCGCCTCGCCGCGCAGCTTGTCGAGCCGCGCCTGCTCCGCCGCCACTTCCGCGCGCTGCTGATCGCGCTGCGCCGCCAGATCGCGCTGCGCCTGCGCCTGCGCCGCCGCGTTCTGCGCCGCCGCCTGTGCCGACTGCACCGTCACCGTCGAAGCGCGCGACTGCACGTCCTTCAAGCGAGCTTCTTCGGCCTTGCGCGCCGCGATGACTCGATCCAATTCATCCTTGGCGGCCTGTGCCCGCGTGCGCGCCGCGTCGGCTTCGTGCACCGCATCATTCGCACGTGCCACCGCGCTCCGCTCCGCGTTCTCCGCCACCTGCCGCCGCTGCTCGGTCGCCTGCGTCTGCGCCTCGGCCTCGACGCGCCGCTTGCGCGCCTCGTCCATCTTCGCCTGGTCGGCGCGGATCTGCTCCGCCGTCGCCATGCCCGCGCCGCCCGCCGGCATCGGCTCGTCCGGCGTCACCGTGATCACGAGATCATGCCCGACGGCCTTGACGTCGTAGCTCGACGGCCGCTTGAACCCGATCATCACGCGCGCCGTGCGCGACACGTCGCTCTGATACTGCGCCGTCGCGATCTGTCCGACCGCCCAGGTATCGACGTCGATCGGCCCCGCGCGCAGCTCGTCCGATCCGATCTTGCCGTCGGCCACGTCGACCATGACGCGCGACGGCCGCTCGAGACGATAGGCCGTGAAGCTCGGCGTCGCCGAGCCATGCACGACGATGATCGTCTTGCCCCCATCGGCGCGGGCCGTCACCTTGGTGACGACGTTCTCCGCCGCGCTCGCCACCCCCCCGACGACAACGGCCACCAGGATCGTGGCCAGTGAGAAATGAGTAACGCGCCTCATGACGGCTCCTTTGGTCGTCGTCATCGATAGTCGTCGCCGCATCGGTCGTCGCTGCATCACTTTTGCCCCGCGTGCGCACTCCACTTCGGCGCGCCATGTCGGCTCGCTGCACTCGCCTCCGGGGGCGCGAAGATCCCTTCGTTTCGTGCGCACGCTCATTGCCCCACGTTCTCGCCCTGGTGGAGCTCCACCACGCGCTCGGTGACCTTCGGTTTCCCGCCCCCGCCCAGGTCCTCTTCGATCTGGAAGAACACGCGATCGGGCGCGACGCGCGTGACCAGCGCGTCCGACTTCGACACGTGATCGCCGCGTATCACCGCCGTGCCCGTCCCGGTGGGATCGACGAACATCGCCTTCGGCTGCATCCCGTTGCCGCCGACGATCGCCTGCAGCTTCAGCTCCTCGAGCGCGTACTTGTCGAGCAGGATGCGATGCTGCGGCTTGACGTTCACCATCTGCGTCGCGAACGTCGACAAGAACGAGCGGAACGGATCGCGGTTGTTCGCCGACTCCTTGAAGTCGTCGTTGGTCAGCGGCCGCTTGCGCACCTCTTGCAGCAACGACTCCTTCGACTGCTCCACGCCCGGCTGCAGCGCCGCCACCGGCGATCCGGCCGGTGCCGCCGCCGGCTTGGGCGGTCGCGGCGGCGGTGCCTTGCGATCCTCGTCGCTCGGCCCGCACGCCGCGGCGAGCAAGACGAGCGCCATCGCCGCGCGTCTCAATGGCCACCTCCGGAGGAGATCGACGTGCCCGACTTCTGCGCTCCGCCGCCCTTGTCGGTGAACATGAACGTCGTCGCCGTGAAGTTCGCCTTCAACAGATTCGGCTGATCGGGCGACACCCCGACGGTGACCGGATCGAGCGACAGATCCTCGATGTTGACGATGCGCTTGAGATCGCCCACCTGCTTGAAGAAGTGGTTGATCTGGTGGTAGCTGCCCGAGAGCGACATCTTGATCGGGATCTTCACGTACATCTCGACGGGCTGCGCCGGCTCGCGCACCGACTCCACCTTCGTCAACCCGGCGAGCTCGATCTGCGCCGACACGTTCTCGATGAACTGCTCGATGTCGGCCGCCTTCGGCAGCACGCGCAGGAGCTCCTTCTGCTCGTCGAGCAGCGCGTTCACCTCGTTGCGGAACGCCAGGTACTCCGCCTTGCGCCGCTCGTACTCCTTCTTCTCCTTCTCGAGCCGCGTGCGATCCTGCTCGAGGTGCGCCTGCTCGTCCTGCATGTCGCTGTAGAAGAAGTACCAGTAGCCGCCCGCGAGCACCGCCACGAGCCCGACGATGATGCCGAGCTTCACCGTCAGCTGCAGCGCCGCGATTCTGTCGAAGAAGTTCTGCATTAGTAGTTCACCCGACACGTCACGTCGAACGTCACGTACGAGACGTTCAACTTCGTGTCGACCTCCGGCTTCGTCTGTTGCCAGTTGACGTCGCTGAAGAACGCCGAGACCTGCAGCCGCTTCAAGAACTCCGCGACGTCTTCGTCGCTCTTGGCGCCGCCCTTGATCTTGACGTTGTGATTCGTCTCCGAATAGCTGATGAGCCAGGCGCGGCGCGTGTCCCAGTTCGGGTTGAACCCGGCGTTGGGATTGCGCTTGATCTGCTCCTCGTACTGCTCCTTGTTGAACGTCGGGCCCTTGCCCGGCGTCAGGATGTCGGAGAGCTCGCGCATCATATAGGTCGGACCGCCGCGATTGGCCTGCAGCCGCTTGATCGCGTCGCGCTGGCGGATGAGCTCGTCACGCTGCGCCTTGATGACCTCGTAATCGCCGATCTCCGCCTTGAGCTTGGCGATGTCCTTCGACAGCTGCGTGTTGTGCTCGCGCAGCGAGTTGATCTGGGCGACCTGCGTGCCGTGGAACACGATGATGCCGACCAGCGCCGCCGAGAACACCACGACGCCGATGAGCAGCTGCCGCTGCCCCTGCTCGCGTCGCTTCGCTGCCTTGACCGGCAGCAGGTTGATCTTGATCATCGTTGCACGCTCACTGGAACTTGTCTCCGGGCGAACGGAGCGCGAGCCCCAGCGACACCATCGCCTGCGGCCCGTGGCTGCGCAAAAACGCCGGATCGATGTTCGAGGCGCCCGCGTCGCGGAACGGCTCGACGATCTCGACCGGCACGCGCGCGCGCTGCTCGATCGCGGCCAACAGCGGCGGCACGCGCGCCGACCCGCCCGACAGGTAGATCTTGGAGATCGACGTGTCGGGATGCGACGCCAGGAAGAAGTCGATCGACTTCTGGAACTCGCCCGCCATCTGCTGCGACGTCATCTGCAGGATGCGCGCGACGTCCGCCGAGGCATCGCCATCGGTGAACGCGACCTTGAGCGCCTCCGCCTCTTCACCCGACACGCCGAGGTGGCGCTTGATGTCATCGGTGAACGAGTTGCCGCCGGTGGTCACGTCGCGCGTGAAGGCCGAGGTCCCACCCGCCAGGATATTGATGTTGCTGAGCGACGCCCCGACGTTGACCAGCGCCACCACATCGCCGGTCTCGCCGTACGCCGACTCGAACGCGTTCTGCATGGCGAACGCCGCCACGTCCACCACCACCGGTGTGAGCGACGCCTCACGTGCCACCGCCGCGTAGTCGGCGACCACTTCCTTCTTGGCCGCGACCAGCAGGAGCTCCATCTGCCCCTGCGCGTTCTTGCCGCCGAGCGCCTGGTAGTCGATCTCGACGTCGTTGCGGTTGAACGGAATGTGGTGCTCGGCTTCCCACGGCACCTGCTCTTCGAGCTCCTCCGGCGTCATCGCCGGCACGAAGATCTTCTTGATGATGAGGGCGTTGCCCGAGATCGCGAGCGCGACCTCCTTCTGCTTGATCTTCAGCCGCTCGAACAGCGCGCGCACCGCGTCGACCACGCCCGAGTGGTTGAGGATGGCGCCGTCGACGATGGTGTCGGGGGGAATCGGCTCGATGCCGAAGTTGAGCAGCTGAAAGCCGCCGCCCTTCTTCTTCACCTGCGTGACCTTGACAGCCGAGCTGCCGAGATCGAGTCCGATGCAGTTCTTCGCCATCGCCGCGTCCTCTTTTCAGGGCGCGGCGTCTGGCCGGGCCCGTCAGTCTTCTTCTGCGTCGCCGAAGACCATCACGCGATCGGTCGGCTTCAGGCCGAGCGCCTCGAGGATCTTCCGCTTCGTGTCCATCCGCGCCTTCATGCCGCGCTCGACCCGGTCGATGGTCAGTGTCGACAACCCCGCTCGCCGCGCGAGCTCGGCCTTCGACATCATCCGCTCCGTCCGCAACTTGCGGACGTTGTTCTTCGACTTGGTCGACTTCTGCGCGCGCGCGCTACTCTTCGTCGCCTCCTTGGAGTCGTCGTTCTTCGGTGCGACTTCGTCTTTCTCGTGCGCTTCCATCGGCCGAGGAGAATGATGGGATCGCACCCTCCTCAACGTCAAGAGAATATAAAAGATACTTAATTAAGTATTCTTTCATCACACGTTGTCCTACATCCTACCACCTGTAGGAGGGTGGTCAAATTTTTGTCCGACCTACAGATCATCGATGCCGAACTCCTTGATCTTGTAGAGCAGCGCCCGATGGCTGATCTCCAAGATTTTCGCCGCGTTGGTCCGGTTTCCCTTGGTCTCGCGCAGCGCCTTGCGGATGAGCTCCTCTTCGATGATCCGCGTCGTCTTTTTGATCGAGAGCTCGCCCGACTGCAGCGATAACCTGATCCGGTCGCGACTCTCCCGGATTCGCTCGGGTAACCCGTCGGCCTCGATGCGCTTTCCGTCACAAAGCACCATCGCCCGCTCGATCGTGTTCTCGAGCTCGCGCACGTTTCCCGGCCAGCGATAGTCCATGAGCAGCTTCATCGCCTCCGGGCTGGCGCCGTCGATCGCGGTCCCCAGCTTGACGTTGGTGCGCGCGATGAAGTGCTCGCAGAGGTCGGTGATGTCCTCGCGCCGATCGCGCAGCGGCGGCAGCGCGATCGTGATCACGTTGAGCCGGTAGAACAAATCTTCGCGGAAGCGACCTTCCTTCGCCTCGGTCGCCAGATCGCGCACGGTCGCCGCCACCACGCGCACGTCGATCTTCAGATCCTCGACCGATCCGATCGGACGCACGACGTGTTCCTGGAGGACGCGCAGGAGCTTGACCTGCATGCCGAGCGGCAGCTCGCCGATCTCGTCGAGAAACAGGGTTCCGCCCGACGCCTCTTCGAAGAGCCCCTTTTTGTCGCGGATGGCGTCGGTGAACGCGCCCTTCTTGTGCCCGAAGAGCTCCGACTCGAGCAGCGACTCGGGGATCGCTCCGCAGTTCACCGCGACGAACGGACCCGACGCGCGCGGCGACTGGTCGTGGACGGCGCGCGCCACCAGCTCCTTGCCGGTGCCGCTCTCGCCGAGGATCAAGACCGTCGTCTTGTAATCGGCGATCTTCTTGATGGTGCGGAAGATCTCGAGCATCTTCGGCGCACGCGCGATCATCGACGGCGGCCCGCTCTGGTCTTCGCGGCCGGCGCGCGCGAGCTGCTGCTTGAGCGCCGCGTTCTCGCGACGCAGCCGCTCGCGCTCCTCGGCCTTCTTGAGCACGAGCACGACCTCGTCGGCGCGGAACGGCTTGGACACGTAGTCGTAGGCGCCGCGCTTCATCGCCTCGACGGCGACCTCGAGGTTGGCGAACGCAGACATCAGGATCACCGTCGTCGGCAGGTTGCGCCGGTGGATCTCGTCCATGAGCTCGAGCCCGTCGAGCTTGGGCATGCGAATGTCCGAGAGCACGACGTCGTAGGAGCGCGCGGCCAGCTCCGCCAGCGCCTGCTCGCCCGACGCGACGGCGGTGGCTTCGTAGCCCTTCGACTTGAGGAGCAGCACCAGCATCTGGCGCAGGGCCTCCTCGTCGTCGACGACGAGAACATGACGTAACGCACCGTTGGCCGTACCGGCCCCGGCAGGTGCCGCCGCTCGTGCGGCCTGCTTCTCGCGCGTGCTCGCGTGCAACAGTCGCCTCTTGCCCCAGCGTAGAGTGGCATGTTTCGACGAATCCCGCAAAAAATGCGGGGTCTTCGATCTGTGTGTCCACAGGTGAGATGGAGGTGGAAATCGCGCCAACGGCGTTGCGTGTAGTTGCCAACTTCGTTGGCGCAGCGCGTGATTGCGGCGCGTGATTCCGGGCGGTTAGAATGGGGAAAGTCGGCGCGCGGCTTGCTGACTTGCGAGTTTGCGCACGCTCATTCTAAGATGCGCCGTTCTCGGAGGACCACTATGCGCTCACGTACCTGGAAGCTCGTTCGGCTCGTCGCTCCGATCGGGCTGATTCCTTTGTTCGCCTGTCTGTCGCCGCCGGTCGAATCGCCGAAGACCACGGTCACGCAAGAAACCAGCGTGCGCGTCGAGCAGTCGCTCAAGAACAAGGTCGATCTCTTGTTCATGGTCGACAACTCGCTGTCGATGCAGCCGAAGCAGATGGAGCTGCAGAACCGCTTCCCGCAGCTCATCAAGCAGCTCGACACCTTCGCCATGCAGGGCAACCCGGCGTCGTACCACATCGGCGTCGTGACCTCGGACCTCGGCGCCGGTCAGAACACGGCGAACTGCAAGGCGGGCGGCGACGGCGCCAAGCTGCAGGTCACCGCGAACACGGCCGGCAGCGTCCCGCCGCCGGCGAACTGCGCGAACTTCGCGCTCTCGGGCGGCGTGCGCTACCTCGACTACAACCAGATCACCGGCACCAACAACGTCATGGGCGGCCTGTCGGTCCCCGACGCGTTCAACTGCATGGCGCACGTCGGCGACACCGGCTGCGGCTTCGAGCACCAGCTCGAGTCGGCCTACCGCGCGCTCCACAACAACATCGCCGAGAACACCGGCTTCCTCCGCTCGGACGCGATCCTCGCCGTCGTCTTCGTCACCGACGAGGATGACTGCTCGGCTCCGGACGACACGGATCTCTTCGTGAACACGACGCAGGCGATGAGCATGTACGGCGTCCTGCACTCGTTCCGCTGCACCCAGTTCGGCGTGCAGTGCAACGGGCAGCCGGTGCCGGCGATGTCGGTCTCGAATCTGATGGGCTGCAGCTCGTACGATCTGTCGAACGGCGGCAAGCTCACCGACGTCAGCACGTACGTCAACTTCTTCACCAAGCCGGCGGCCCAGGGCGGTGTGAAGGTCGATCCGAACGACGTCATCCTCGTCGGCATCACGGCGCCGAGCGATCCGGTCGGCGTGACGATCACCACGCCGTGCGCCGATCAGATGAGCCAGCCGTCGTGCCCGATCCTCAACCACTCCTGCATCGCGCCGAGCAACATGAACTTCTTCGGTGACCCGGCGGTGCGCGTCAACTCTGTCGTCGACGCGGCGCACAACCACAGCCTCACGTCGATCTGCGACACCGACTACACCGCCGCGATCCAGTCGCTCGGCGATCTCATCATCTCGTCGCTCGGCGCCGGCTGCTTGAACTCGCCGATCGCGAACCGCCCGGACGGCACGCCCGACTGCGTCGTCACCGACGTGACCACGCTGCCCGACGGGAGCCAGAGCTCGAAGGAAGTTCCGTCGTGCGCCGAGAACAACCACATGATCCCGTGCTGGCAGGTCGTCGACCGCCTGACCGACTACAACGGCGGCAGCTGCTTCCAGTCGCCGCTGCCGTCGACCTGCAAGCTGCCGTCGACGTGCCAGCCGGTGCCGAACGCGGCGCACATCGGCGACACGCCGGTGCCGACCTGCTCGGGCACGGGCAAGGCTTCGGACCCGGCGACGTGCGAGCTGGCGACGGTTTCGATCGATCGCGGCCTCGACTCGACCGGCAAGCCGAACGACGCGCCTGCGGGCACCGTCGCGCAGGTGTCGTGCGCGACGATCGCTTCGTCGATGTAGTCGTCGCCTCCTCCGCTACTTCGTAGTCACTTCCCGCCAACCAGGTTGCCGACCGCCGCCGCCAACGCGGCGGCCGGCCCCCTTTTTCCCGTCGGCGCGCGCCTTGCTCTGCAAGCGCGCATGCGTCGCTTGCTTCTCGCGCTCGTGCTCGCCGGCTGTGGCAACGGCGGCGCTGTCGTGTCCCCCGATATGTCGCCTGCGAATCCGTGTGGGCAGGACGTCTGCGTCCGAACCGCGCCCAAGAACAAGGTCGACATGCTCTTCGTGCTCAGCGACGGGCCGACGATGGGCACAAAGCTCGCCGCGTTTCGCGCGTCGCTGCCGGCGCTGCTCGACACGCTCGCGCAGTATCCCGCCGCCGGCGCCCCGGCCGATTATCATTTCGGCGTCGTCACCGCCGATCTCGGCGCGGGAGGGACTGCGCTCCCGTCGTTCGGCTGCCAGCCCGGCGGCGACGGCGCAACGCTGCGCGCGAGCGCAGACATGACCGGCGGCGTGCGCTACGTCGAGTACGACCAGCTCACGGGCATGCAGAACGTCCCCGACGTCGCGGCGACGCTGGACGCCATCAGCGACGTGGGCACCTCAGGCTGCACGTTTCAGCAGCCGCTGCAGGCCGGCTATCAGGCGCTGCACGACTTCGTGCCCGAGAACGCAGGCTTTCTGCGCAGCGACGCGGTGCTCGTCGTCGTCTACGTGAGCGACGCCGACGATTGCTCGGCGCCCTACGACACCGATCTGTTCGACGCGTCCAGCGACGGCGTCGCCCGGTACGGGCCGCTCGATCGCTTCCGCTGCACCCAGTTCGGCGTGCAGTGCAACGGCGCGCCGGTGCCGCCGATGTCGGTCTCGGGCCTCACCGGCTGCAGCTCCTACGACCTATCGAACGGCGGCAAGCTCACTGCCGTCGACCGGTACATCAACTTCTTCGCCACGCCGGCGGCCCAGGGTGGCGTGAAGCTCGATCCGAGCGACGTCGTCCTCGCGGCAATCGCAGCGCCGGCGGATCCCGTCGGCGTGACGATCACGAGCCCGTGCGCCGACGACGCCAGCGTCGCGATGTGCCCGACGTTGAATCCGTCGTGCATCGCAGTGAACGACACGTCGCGGTTCGGCGACCCCGCGGTCCGGCTGCAGGCTGTCGTCGGCGCGGCCAGGTACCACCAGGCCGGATCGATCTGCAACGACAGCGACGATGACGTGATGAAGAAGCTGCTCCCACTCGGTCAGGGAGGCGTCGGGCCCGCCTGCTTGCAGACGCCGGTAGCGACGCGCGTCGACGGCACGCCCGACTGCGTGGTGGAGAACATCACGACCAGGCCGGACGGCTCGCAATCGATCGCCGATGTCCCGTCGTGCGCGGAGAACGGCGGCGTCACTCCGTGCTGGCGGCTCGTCGATCGGCTCGCCGACTACGACACGGGAGGCTGCACGCCGCCGGACGTGGTGCCACCAATGACCTGCAAGCTACCGCCGTACTGTCAGCCGGTGATCGACCCCGTCGACGGCATGCGGCAGCTCTACGTGCCGATCGTCGACTGGGGCGGCGGTGCGCCCGACCACGCGACGACGAGCGACTTCCACTGCGCGTCGCCGCGCTAGCCGACGACGCGGTTGCGGCCGGCGCGCTTGGCTTTGTACAGGTTGTCGTCGGCCATCTTGATGAAGGCGTCGGCGGCGACCTCGTTGACGGTCGTGCCGACGCCGAGCGAGATGGTGACGGCGATGTGATCGCCCTCGAAGTCGAACGGATCGGCCGAGACCAGGCGCCGCAGATCCTCGGCCACCTTCATCGACTGATCGCGGCTCGTCTCCGGCAGCGTGAGCGCGAACTCCTCGCCGCCGTAGCGCGCGAACACTTCCTCTTTGCGCACGCGCGTGCGGACACGCCGCGCCAGCTCGCGCAGCACGTAGTCGCCGGTCAAGTGGCCGTGCTCGTCGTTGATCTTCTTGAAGTGGTCGATGTCGAACATGACCAGCGACAGCGGCCGCTGGTGGCGCGTGCAGCGCGGGATCTCCTTCTCGAGGTTCTCGATGAAGTAGCGCTTGTTGAACGCCTGCGTCAGACCATCGATGATGGTCATGCGATAGATTTCTTCGTGGTAGGCGGTCTCGATGTTGCCACCGACGAGGAACTTGAAGATCGCGTTGCCGATCTTCAGAAGGTCGCCGTCGCGCAGGGAGTACTGCGTGATCTGCGCATCGTTGACGTAGCTGCCGTTGGTCGAGCCGAGATCCGAGACCGCCCAGCCGTTGCCGGCGCGCGTGACCTTGGCGTGGCGGCGCGAGACCGAGTCGCGATCGACCTGGATGTCGCAGTCGGCGCCGCGCCCGATCGTGATCTCCTTGGCGCCGGCGAGCTCGTAGCGCTTGCCGAGCTCGGCGCCCGCCGGATAGATGAGGACGAGACACGCCTGCTCGGGATCCGAGGCCTGCTTCTCGACGGGCCGTATCTGCGTGATGCGTGTCTTCCAGTCTTCCATTGGCAGGGAGGCGGACACGCGGGTCGGGCGCGAGTTGCCTCGTACATTTTTACCGCGCCCAAAGTACTTCTGTCAACGTGACGCCACGTCGGGAAAACGGCTACGGTGTATGCGCGTGGCGCAAGCGATGCGAAGTGATTCCGAGGCCTTCTCGTTCGGCAGCGGGGAGCGGGGCGTGCTCCTCGTGCATGGCTTTACCGGATCGCCGTTCGAGATGCGACTTGCCGGCGAAGATCTTGCGCGGCGCGGCTTCGCCGTCGATGGCGTGAAGCTCGCCGGGCACGCGGACACGACGCGCGCGCTCGCCGCGACCACGTGGCACGACTGGTACCGGTCGGCAGAGGACGCAGTCACGCGGTTGCGCGCGCGCGTCGGCGGCCGGCGCGTGGCGGTGGTCGGGCTGTCGATGGGTGGGCTCCTGACGCTCGAGCTGGCGCGGCAGCACGGCGACGCGCTCGCGTGCATCGGCGTGCTCTCGGCGCCGCTGTGGCTGCCGCCGCAAGCGGAGAAGTTCGCGCGCGTGACGGCGCGCCTGCCCATCGTGCGCGGCCTCGCGCTGCCCAAGCTCGCCGGCAGCGACATCCGCGATCGCGAGATGAAGGCGCGCAACGCGCACGCAGTGCCGAAGGCGGGCATGCCGCTGCCGGCGCTGGCGAGCCTCGTCGAGCTCGGCGCCTACTTGCGCGACAAGCTCGGCGACGTGAAGACGCCGACGCTCATCATGCACTCCGAGCGGGACCACACGGTGCCGTACGAGTGCATGGACGCGATCGCCAATCGGCTCGGCACATCGGAGTATCGCAAGGTGACGCTGAAGGAGAGCTACCACGTGATCACGCTCGACCTCGAACGCGATAAAGTGTTCGCGACCGTGGCCGAATGGGTGGGCGCGTATCTCTGAACGTTCTGGGATGATGGAGGGGACCATGCCGCGCTTCGTGGTGTCGATCGATCAGGGAACCACCGGCACGACGGTGCTGGTGTTCGACGAGAAGCTGGAGCTGCGCGCGCGCGGCTATCGCGAGTTCGAGCAGCACTTCCCCAAGCCGGGCTGGGTCGAGCACGATCCCGAGCAGATCTGGCAGTCGGTGGTCGGCGCGCTCACCGACGCGTTGCACCAGTCGGGCGCCGAGGTCGACGCGGCGCAGGTCGTGGCCATCGGCATCACCAACCAGCGCGAGACGACGCTGGTGTGGGAGCGCGCCACTGGCAAGCCGCTGCATCGCGCGATCGTCTGGCAGGATCGCCGCACCGCCGACATCTGCGCCAAGATGAAGGCCGCCTGGCTCGAGGACGAGTTCAAGCGCGCGACCGGGCTGGTGCTCGATCCCTACTTCTCGGGCACCAAGCTGCAGTGGCTGCTCGACAACGTCGACGGGCTGCGCGCGCGCGCAGACCGTGGTGAAGTTTGCTTCGGCACCGTCGACAGCTATCTCGTGTGGCGGCTGACCGGCGGCGCGGCGCACGTGACCGACGTGTCGAACGCGTCGCGCACGCTGCTGTTCGATCTGCACGCGCTCGATTGGAGCGCGCGGCTGTGTGACCTGTTGAAGGTGCCGCGCGCGATCCTGCCGGACGTGCGTGGCTCGTCGGAGCGCTACGGCGAGACGCGCGGCGTGCCCGGGCTGCGCGACGGGATCATGGTCTGCGGCATCGCCGGCGATCAGCAGGCGGCGCTGTTCGGTCAGGCCTGCTTCGCCGTCGGCGATGCGAAGTGCACGTACGGCACCGGCGCGTTCATGCTGATGAACACGGGAACGCGCGCGGTACCGTCGCAGAATGGGCTACTGACGACGGTCGGGTGGAAGCTCGGCGACGAGGTGGTGTACGCGCTCGAGGGCTCGACCTTCATCGCCGGCGCGATGGTGCAGTGGCTGCGCGACGGGCTCGGGATCATCGGGTCGGCCCGCGAGATCGAGGCGCTCGCCGCCTCGGTGCCCGACTCGGGCGGCGTGGTGGCGGTGCCGGCGCTCGCGGGGTTGGGCGCGCCACATTGGCGGCCCGAAGCGCGCGGCCTCATCACCGGCTTGACGCGCGGGACGACCAAGGCGCATCTGGCGCGCGCGGTGCTCGAGGGGATCGCGCTGCAGATCGCGGATCTGCTCGGCGCCATGCAGGCGGACGCGGGCGTGCCGGTGCGGGCGCTCAAGGTCGACGGCGGGGCGAGCGCGAACAATCTGTTGATGCAGTATCAGGCGGACGTGCTCGGCTGCGAGATCGTGCGGCCGGCGCTCGTGGAGACGACGGCGCTGGGCGCGGCGCTGCTCGCGGGGATCGCGGCCGGCGTGTGGAAGGACACCGGCGACGCGGCGCGCGCGTGGAAGGAAGAGCGCCGCTTCAAGCCGTCGATGCCGCAAGCGCAGGTCGACGAGCACAAGCGGCGCTGGAAAGCAGCCGTAGAGCGCGCGTAAGGCGCCCAGGGAAAAGCTCACAGGGAGTTCCGAGAGGTCAGAGAGACCAAGAAGGTTTGGTTCTGTTCTGTGTTCAGTCTTATCCCTGAGCTCTTCGATCTCTGAATCGCCCCGGTATTCCCGGAGGCTCCATTGCTTGAGAGGATGGGGTCATGGGAAGAGCGAGCAAACATTCGGCCGAGGTGCGTGAGCGCGCCGTGCGGCTGGTGTTCGAGCAGAGCGAAGCACACGGATCGCAGTGGGCGGCCATCGTGGCGATTGCGCCGAAGCTGGACTGCACGCCGGAGACGCTACGCCGTTGGGTGCGTCAGGCAGAGCGCGACGCCGGTGGGCGGCCGGGGCTGACGACGAGTGAGCGCGAGCGGCTGAAGCAGCTCGAGCGGGAGAATCGCGAGCTGAAGCGAGCGAACGAGATTCTGCGCAAGGCATCGGCGTTTTTCGCGCAGGCGGAGCTCGACCGCCGACCCAAGTGATGGTCGAGTTCATCGACGAGCACCGCGGCGAGTACGGGGTCGAGCCGATCTGCGCAGTTCTGCCGATCGCCCCGTCGACGTATCACGAGCACGCCCGCCGCCGTCGCGAGCCGGCGCGACGCCCTCAGCGCACCAAGCGGGACGAGCGCCTCCGCGTCGAAGTGCGGCGCGTGCACCGCGAGAGCCTCGGCGGCGTCTACGGCGCCGACAAGGTCTGGCGGCAGTTGCGTCGAGAGCGCCAGTGGGTGGCGCGCTGCACCGTCGAGCGGCTGATGCGAGCCGAAGGGCTTCGTGGCGCCGTTCGCGGTCGAGCGTTCACCGTGACGACGAGGCCCGGCGATGAAGCAGCGCGCCCTGCAGATCTCGTGAAGCGAGAGTTTTCTGCGACTCGGCCCAACCAACTCTGGGTCGCGGACTTCACGTACGTCGCAACCTGGGCGGGCTTCGTGTACGTCGCCTTCGTCATCGACGTCTTCTCGCGCGCCATCGTCGGCTGGCGCGTCTCGCGCTCGATGCGCACCGACCTGGCGCTCGACGCGCTGGAGCAGGCACTGCACGCCCGCCCGCACGCCGACGGGCTGATTCACCACAGCGATCGCGGCTCGCAATACCTCGCGATTCGCTATACGGAGCGCTTGGCGGCGGCCGGCGTCGAGCGCTCCGTCGGCACCGTCGGAGATTCGTATGACAACGCGCTCGCCGAGAGCATCATCGGACTTTTCAAAACGGAGGTGATCAGGCGTCGCGGACCGTGGCGCGGCATCGACGCTGTCGAGTACGCGACGCTCGAATGGGTCGACTGGTTCAACAACCGCCGCTTGCTCGAACCCATCGGCTACGTGCCGCCGGCAGAGTATGAGGCGGCGTATTATCGAGGTCAGCAGGGTCAGGCCATGGCGGCCTGACTCACGAAACTGAGTCTCCGGAGAACCCGGGGCGGTTCACTCCCTGTTTGCTTTTGCCTTGGACACACATCGCCCGGATTGGGTTCCCTACGAATAACGCGCGGGCGGCGCGCGTTGTTCCTACGTGTCAGCCAAGCCGCGCCGGCGCGTGTCGGTAGCGCCACAACTCTTTCGCACGTTGTGCGACGTCGCACGCGCATCGCTCCCAAGGCCGCGCGCCGCGCGGGGTTCCAACGGCGTGACCTTTCGCAGAACTTTCGGCCCCCCGTTTGCGTCTGTACGGGTGTCGAAACCAAGAGGGGAAACGACGATGGGCGCACTCAAGCTACAGCTGCCGTTCGACTACGCGATGCTCGCCGATGGTCCGCTTCTCGAGCGCGTGCTCGGAAAAGATCAGGTCGCGTGGCGCGAGCTCATCCGCCGCTTCCGCGGGCTCGTGTTCCGCTGCATCACCAAGGTCGCGGGCAAGTACGACGCCGTGCTGTCGAACGAAGACGTGAACGAGATCTTCGGCGACATGTGCTTCAATCTCCTGCGCGACGACATGCGCAAGCTGCGCGCGTATGATCCGGCGCGCGGCGCCAAGCTCGGCTCGTGGCTCGGCCTGCTCGCGATCAACACGGCGTACGACTATCTGCGCCAGACCTCGCGCCGTCCGCTGCTCGATCGCATCGACGGCTCGCCCGAGCGCGCGGGCGACTCGCCGTCGGCGCTCGACTCGCTGCTCGAGAAGGAGCGCTGGGGCTACTTGAACGCGCTGCTCGCCGACTTCTCGGAGCGCGACCGCCGCTTCGTCGAGCTCTACTACGGCGCGGGCCTCTTGCCCGAAGAGGTCGCGGCGGCGATGGGCATCAGCGTCAAGACGGTCTACTCGAAGAAGAACAAGCTGCGCACCAAGCTGCTCGCGCTCGCCGAGCACGACAAGCAGCTCGACCACGCGCGCAAGGCCGCCTGATCGCGACGGACGAACGATCGCGACGGACGAACGATCGCTACTGAAAGCTCGCCGCGCCGTAGAACGTCATGTGCGCGCCGGTGGCGGTGATGTCGCTGGCGTCGGGCGTGACCGCCGACGAGTTGTCGACGATGCCGCCGCCGGTCGGGTTCTGCGCACGCACGGCGATGCGGCCGCAACCACCACCGCCGCCGCCGCCGAAGTCGGTGGCGCTCGGCACGGGGATCTGACCGTCGCGACCGTTGGTGTAGTGCTGCCCCGGCTTGGCGTTCGACGCGCCGCCGTTGCCACCATCGCCGCCGGCGCCGCTCATCGCGGTCCCGCCGAGCGCGGGCGTGGTGCTGGCGTTGGCGTCGCCGCCGTTGGTGCTCATGTCGTCGCCGGCACCGCCGCCGCCGCCGTTGGCCGCCAGCACCGCCGTCGCGGCGAGCGAGACCTGCACGGCCTCGAGGACGATGGCGCCGCCCGAGCCGCCGCCGCCGCCGCCGTCGCTCATGCCCGCCTTGAGCCCGCCGCAGCCTCCGGCGTCGATGACACCGCTGACGGTGAGCGCGCCGTTGACCGCGATCTGGATGGCGCCGCCGCCGCCGCCGCCGTGGCCGCCGTTGTTCGCGCCCGCGCCGCCGCCGCCGCCGGCGCCACCGACGAGCATGAAGCTTGGCGACGTGAGGTCGCCCCAGGGTCCGCCGCCGTTCGGCGTCGCCCCGGTGAAGAGCCCGCCCGATCCGCCGGCGTCACCGTAGCCGGCGCCACCGCCGCCCGCGGCCGCGTTGCCACCACCGCCGCCGGCGCCCGCCTTACCGGCGCCGGGGCCCATGCCGTCCACCGAGGTGGCGCCGCCCGGATATCCGCCCGGGCCGGGCAGGTTGGCCATCGGCCCCGGCATGACGGTGCGGCAGGAGACGTCGATGGTTCCGGCCATGCTGACATCGCCCGCCGAGGCGATGGCGAACGCGTTGCCGCCGGTCACCGTGATCTTGGCGTTGCTCTCGACCTTCAAGCTCGCGACCGAGAAGACGCCGACGCCCGGCCCGCCGTTCTGCGCCACGACGTGGAAGCCGACGCCGTTGACCACGCCGGTCATGCCCGGGCGGTTCAGCCCGGGCGGTCCCATGATCAGGCCGCTGTCGGTATTGATGGTGATGTTGGCGTTGACGTCGACGGGCAACAGGCCGCTCATGCCGTAGTCGCCGGCGGTGACCGGCCCGCTCGGCTGCAGCGCGAGGCAGTGATGCGCCGGCGTCTCCGAGCAGCCGGTGGCGCACTCGCAGCCGGCCATGTCGACGCTGCCGCCGCCGGCGTCGCCGCCGCCGCTCATGGTCATGTCGCTTCCGCCGCCGGTGTCGAGGCCCGCGAACGAAAATTGGCACGCCGTCGCGGCGGCACAGACGAGGAGCGCTGCACGCAACCAGCGCATCGAAACCACTCTATCCCTAGGGCTGGCCGCCGTCCACCGTCGGCGCGACATCGCAGATGCCCTTGCCTTCGAGCGGCTGACACGAGTAGCCCTCGCTGACGCGGCACCCGGCGTCGTCGGTGCAGATGCGGCGGCACTTGCCGACGGGAGCTGGAGCGCACAGCGAGTCGGTCGGACATTCGCTGTCGAGCGCGCAGGTCTTCTCGCAGTAGCCGAAGGGGTGGCCCGCGATGTTGCAGTCGTACGGCATGGTGCCGCACTGCGAGTCCTGGCTACAGCGCGAGCCGATCGGCAGGTACTGCGTATTGGTGGCATTGCTGCACGCGGCAGCGACGAAGATGACGAGCGTGAGGGCGGCCCACTTCACGGCTCGACGATAACACGGCACGCAAGAAATCAGCGCTTCTGCGCGGTCGGCTTCGGCGGCGTCGCGGGCCTACCGGGCGGCGCTTTCGGCGGCGTCGACTTCGGCATCGGCTTGAGCGCGTTGGGCGCGATCATGGTGCCGTCGGGCTTCGCCGCCGACTGCACGCGCACGGTCTTCTGCGGTACCAGCGTCCTCGGCGGCGCCACGCCCACCGGCGTGAGCTGCTGCTTCTGCAGCTGCTCCTTCAGCTTCTCCGGCGGCTCGATCGGCTTGCCGGTCACGTCGAAGCCCGGCGGCGGCGGCGGCGGATACTCCTTCTTGAGCGGGCCGCCGGTGTCGTGCTCCTTGACGTGCGCGGGCCGCTCCCACGGAATCTCCTCGAGCGGCTGATCGCCGACTGCGACGTACATGAAGCGCGCCCACATCGGCACGCTCAGCATGAACGACGCGTCCTTGTAGCCGAGCTGGCGCTCGTACTTGTCGTCGCCGAGCCAGGCCGTCGTCATCCAGCGCGAGGTGAAGCCGTAGAACCAGACGTCGCTGGTGCGGCTCGAGGTGCCGGTCTTGCCGGCGGAGAGGATCTTGGTGGCGCGGATCGGCGCCGAGTGGCCCGTGGTGACCACTTCGCGCAAGAGCTTCGACGTCAGGTACGCGGTGCGCGGCTCGATCACCGGCTTCGGCTCGATGCCCATCGTCGCCGCGACGCGATCGAGGTGCTCGTCGCCGTCGACCCACGGATCGTCCCACGCCGTGTCGTCGAGGATGACGCGCCCCTGGCGATCGATCACGCGGCGCACCATCACCGGCTCGATCGGCTTGCCGTTGCGCGCGAAGACGGCGAAGGCGCGCGTCATGTCGTCCATGTGCGTGCAGGAGGCGCCGAGCGCCAGCGACGAGCAGAACTCTTTTTCGCACTTCGGGTTGGTCACCAGGGGCGTGGTGATGCCGAGGCGATGCGACCACTTCTCGATGTCCTTGGTGCCGAGGATGTGGAAGATCTCGACCGACGGCGGGTTCTTCGACCACACCAGCGCGCGCTCGAGCGTGACCGAGGCGTTGTAGCTGCCGTCGACGTTCTGCGGGATCCACAGCTCGCCCGTCGTCGGATCGACCTCGGCCTTGAGCTTGTCGTTCCACACCGTGTCGTAGGCGTAGCCGCGATCGAGCGCGAGCGAATAATAGATGGGCTTGTAGGCCGAGCCGGGCTGGCGGCACGCCTGGGTGACGCGGTTGAACTCGGAGCGATCGAAGTCGTCGCCGCCGGCCATCGCCAGCACGTAACCGTCGCGGTGATCGAAGGTGTAGAGCGCGCCCTGCACGCGCGGCGTCTGCTCGAGCGCCAGCACCTGCGTCTTCGGCAGCTTCTTCGGCTCGAGCTGCTCGGGCACCCAGGTCGCCTCGCCCTGCTCGTCGTAGATGAAGTCGGAGAAGCGCGGAATGGTCGAGCGGAAGTCCCAGCGCACCCAGATGACGTCGTGCTTGTGCAGCGCCTCCGAGGCCGAGGTGATCTGCTTGTCGTTGGTCGCGTCCGACGCCGAGTAGGGCGCCGCCCACGTCATGTTCTCGAGGGGGAGCAGATAGAGCTTGGCGCCGACGCGCACCGCGGCGCCCTGCGCGCTCACCTTCTCGACGAGGCCGAGGTAGAGCTTGCCCTCGACGAGCGGACCCTTGCCGTAGCGGGCGGCGGCGCGCTTTCTGAACTCGGCGGCCTTGGCCTCGTCGACGAGGCGCGCCTCGGGGCCGCGCCAGCCCTGGCGCTTGTCGAGCTTGCGCGTGGCGTGGTCGACGGTGTTCGCGGCGAACTCGTCGAGAAAGGGAATGACCGTGGTCTCGACGCGATAGCCGCCTTCGTAGACCGCCTTCTGCCCGAGCTTCTTGACCAGATCGCGGCGCACCTGCTCGGTGAAGTAGGGCGTGACCTCGTGGAAGTAGTCGCGGCGCTGCAGCTCGTGCAGCGGCGCCTTCTTCCACTTGTCGGCCTCCTGCCGCGACAGGGCGCCGTTCTCGACCATGTTGTCGAGCACCTCGCCGCGCCGCTTGTACGCCGCCTTCTGGTCGACGAACGGCGAGTAGCGCGACGGCGCCTGCGCCAGCCCGGCGATGAGCGCCTGCTGCCCGAGGTCGAGCTCGGCCACGTCCTTGTCGAAGTATTTGCGCGCCGCCGCCTCGACGCCGAAGGCGCCGTTGCCGAGGAAGATGTGGTTGAGGTAGAGCGACAGGATCTCGCGCTTGGTGTATCTCGCCTCGAGGCGGCGCGCGAAGATCAGCTCCTTGATCTTGCGTGACCAGCTGCGCTCCGACGAGAGGAACGCCTTGGCCACCTGCTGCGTGATGGTCGAGCCGCCCTGCTTGACGCCGCCGGCGCGCAGGTTGGCGGCGAACGCGCGCACGAGGCCGCGCAGGTCGAAGCCGCCGTGCGAGAAGAAGCGGCGATCTTCGGTCGACAAGAAGGCGTCGACCAGCGTCTGCGGTACGTGATCGAGCGGGATGACCTCGCGCCGCTCGGTCGACAATTCGGCCAGGAGCGTGCCGTCCTGCCCCCACAGCGTCGTCATGCCCGGCGCCGTCGACGCGTAGGTCGTCAGATCGGGCACCGGCGGCAGCTCCTTGCAGAAGTGCAGGTAGACACCGAAGCCGACGAACATCAGCGCCGCCACCGACGCGCACGCGGCGAAGAAGTACAGCTTGATGAGCCAATAGAGCAGCCCGCCGTCGGACGGATTGGCGACGGTTACGCGCTGCACGCTGCCTCCGCTCGCAGTCGCACGGGATCGAAAGTCTACTGGATGGATTCGCTACGTGCCAGCGTCGAGCGGCGCGCCGCACGTGCCCATATTGCACGCCTGACCGGCGTCGCAGCAGGTGACAACGTGCGTTGTCGGATCTTCACACGGCGGCCCACCGAGTGTGCACTGGCAGGTGCCGTCCATGCACTGCTGCGTGTTCGAGCAGTCGACGGCGGTGGCGCAGGTGCCGAGATAGGGCGCGACGTAGCAGTCCTCGGGGTACTGGCAGCTGGTGCGGCCCGCCTTCGCCGAGGTGCGGCAGCAGACGGCATCGGTCGCCTGGCAGTTCGACTTGCGCAGCGTGTCGACGTCGCTGCCGTTGGCCGCGGGGATGATCGTGCGCGGCGGGTCGCAGTCGCCACCGACGGTGCCGCGCAAGAAGAAGCTGTTGTTGCAGGAGAAGAGCGCGA
>Ga0134125_10001768_pt1 | contig 26257 bp, 26 predicted proteins | sample KB31751_FD_96464 | JGI IMG/M metagenome (GOLD analysis project Ga0134125, IMG submission 96464) | Terrestrial soil microbial communities with excess Nitrogen fertilizer from Kellogg Biological Station, Michigan, USA - KB3-175-1 | ecosystem: Environmental > Terrestrial > Soil > Unclassified ...
CAGGATGGTGTCCATGGCGGTCACGCAGCAGCCGTCGTCGCCCGCCGGCGCCGCGCATCCGCGTAAAGCGTCGCCACCGCGCATGAAGCCAGCCGCGCCCGCAACGAATCCGCGCGCGACGTCAGCACGATCGGAACGCGCGCTCCGAGCACAATGCCGGCGCTATCGGCCTTGGCGAAATAGGCCAGATTCTTGGCCAGCATATTGCCAGCCTCGAGGTCCGGCACCACGAGGATCTGCGCCCGACCCGCGACTTCGGATTTGATCCCTTTGATCTTCGCCGCTTCCTTGTCGATCGCATTGTCAAAAGCGAGTGGCCCATCCAATAGCCCACCGGTGATCTGGCCACGGTCAGCCATTTTGCAGAGTGCCGCAGCCTCAAGCGTGGACGGTATCTTTGCCGTCACGGTCTCGACCGCCGACAGGATGGCGACGCGTGGCAAGGTACCGAAGCCGGCCTGGATGAACAGATCGATCGCGTTCTGAATGATGTCGCGCTTGCAATCGAGATCGGGGAAGATGTTGATCGCGGCATCGGTGATGAACACGGTGTCGGCGTAGGCCGGAACGTCCATCATGAAGACATGGCTGATCCGCCGTTCAGTCCGCAATCCCGTCTTCGCCGTCACGCTGCGCATGAGTTCGTCGGTGTGCAAGCTGCCCTTCATCAACATTTCACCTTTGGCCGCGTGAATGAGTTCCACGGCCCTGGCGGCGGCCGCCTCGCTATGGGGTGCGTCGACGATCCCGAAGCCTGCGATGTCGATGCTATGGCCGAGCGCGACGTCCTTTATCTTCGCTGCAGGGCCGACCAGGGTCGGCGTGATCAGGCCGGCCGAAGCAGCCTCGACGACTCCGCGCAGCGAGCTTTCGTCACAGGGATGCACCACCAGCGTAGAGGCCGTCGGAACGGCCTTTGCAGCGGCTATCAGGCGATCATACTTGCTCTGGGACCGCCCTTCGCCCACACTCGCAGCTTGCACGCTCATCGCCAGACTCCTTGATTCGCGGGGCGCGTCAGGACGCCTTTGCCTGAAAAGAACTTCTGCTCTGGTCCGAGGACTCATTGCTCACGCCGACTAACTGCGCGATGCGGTGCAGACGCTTTGCCCGCTCGCCGGAGATTTCTCCGGCGGCCGAGAGCACTTCGCTGATCGCAGCAAATTCCGCGCGGCGCCGATCCATATCCCGCGGAAGCATCTCGGGAATGGCTGCCAGGCTTGCTTCCTGATCGAGCAACAGCATGAAGAATTGCTCGCGCACGAGGGTCTTGAACTCCGCCAGCGTCAGGCGGGACGCGCTATCGTCCCTACGTATGCGGCGCAAGGCTTCGAGGCTTCGTTCATCGACCATGCCGCGCGCCATGCCGACATAGAGCAGTGCTCGGATGCCGGATTCCCTGCGCCCCCCGCTCCCGATCCTGGATTTCAGCTCGGCGATGCGCGCATCGAGTGCCTTGCGATGCTCCGCAGACATCTCCGGACGCGGCGACGGATCGGCGTGCGGATCGATGCCGACGGCGGCCTGCAATGCGGGCGATCCATAGATGGAGAGGAAAAGCGTCTCGCTGAGGGCTTCCTGCGTGTCCCGCCACTTATCAAGGAGATTGACGATGCTGTTCGACACCGTCTCCTGAGCCCTGAGGAAAGGATTATCCCTGGTTGCTGGCTTGCGGTTCTCCCGAGCCTTCTGCGCGCTCGCGGCTACCGCCTTCATCAGGGGGCCTTCGCGTCCGAAGATTTCATATCCTACTCGCAGCGGATGTAAGTTGCGCGTCTTCTCCGCGAGCTGCGGTGTCGCGACCGCGCGAACCCAGGGTTGAACGAATTTCCTATAGTTGGCGAGATTTATCTCCGACACGCGCTTGGCGGTCGCAAACCGCCGCTCGTCTTCGAGCGAATTGCCGCCCATTGCGCGGAGATCATCGAGCGTGCGCTGTTCGCATCGCATGATCCAGTTGCCGCCGGCGAGATCGGCACGTGCGGTTTTCGCCGATTTGGCCTCGAAGGTCGCCTCATAGAGGCCCGGCGGCAGCACATCGATCAGGTCAATGTTGCTCGAGAACTCGCTGTGCTCTTTCTTGGCAACACCGCCGGAGACGAAAATCCCGAGATGCCCGACTGTCTCATGAACCGTGTAGACGATCGTCTGCCCATAATACCTGATCTCGTCGACGTCGCGATAGAGATCGAGAATCCAGCCGAGCGCCTGTTGCGGTGGCGTGATGTTGTCGCCCTTGGAGCAGAACACCACGATCGGAGATCGTATCTTGCGCAGATCAACCACCTCTCCATCGGAGGTCTTGATCCGCCCGGCGGCGAGATTGTTGCCGACGAACAATTCATCGACGATGAACTGGATCTCATCGGCATTCAGGTTGACGTGCCCACCCCACCAGCGCTCGAATTCAAGATAGCGTTCGGCTTCCGTGTCGACCTTGGAATAGACGTTGTATTGCTTGGTCCAGAGCGTGTTCGAGGGATTCATGTTCTCGAAATTCTGCACAAGCCAGGCGCCGTCGAACTTGCCGCCTCCGAGATCGCTGGTCAGCGCGGTCAGCCAGCTCCCACCCAGCAATCCGCCCGAGTAGCGCATCGGGTTCTTCCCGCGCACGCCAGCCCAATAAGAAAGCGGGGCTCCGGCGATGATCATGGGTCCAAACAATTCAGGCCGCAGCGACGCCAGGATCATCACCGCCCAGCCCGCCTGACAATTGCCGATCACGCAGGGCTTGCCGTCGGCATCCGGATGCAGCGCGATCACCATTTCAAGAAACGAGCCTTCGGCGCGCGCGATGTCTTCGATGGTCTGACCGGGCATGGGCTCCGGCATGAAGCCGATGAAGTAGCAGGGATGACCGGCCTTCATCGCGACGCCGATCTCGCTGTCGGCCTTGAAGCCGCCGATACCCGGTCCATGACCGGCACGAGGGTCGATCACGACAAAGGGACGCCGGGTGAGATCGATCTCTACGCCGGCAGGTGGCTTGACGCGCACCAGGCCATAATTCACCGGCCGTTTCAACTTCCTGCCGTCGGCGATCAATTCGATCTCGTAGTTGAGAACGTGAGGGACCGTTTCGGAGAGATGCTCGCGATACTGCTCGCCGCGCCGCCGCATCACGTCCAGAAACAGGACGCTACGCTGCCCAGTGTCGATGAGGTATTCGAGGGCGGATGCAAAAGGTCCAGGCATCGCGCTGCTCGGTGTCGCCGGCTGTTCCATCATGACTTCTCACCCTGGCCCGCCCGCGCCACCTTGTTCGAACGGGCGACGAGGACTCTTGATTTAGGTCAAGGTTTCAATTCTTCGGCAGCATCGCGGGAGACGTCGACCGGCTCGTCGCGGCTCCAGGCCATCAGCAATTCCCAGGCCACCGCGAGGATGATCGGTCCGACAAACAGACCAACAATGCCATGTGCGAGCGTTCCGCCCAGCACGCCCATGAAAATGACGAGCACCGGCGTGGACAGGCCGCGACCCATCAGCAGCGGCTTAAGCACATTGTCGGACAGACCAACCAGCACAAGATAAATCGTGATCAAGACTGCTGCCCCGACCTCCTTGACCATCCAGACCCAGATCATGACGGGAAGCAAAATCGGCGCTGATCCGATCTGCACGATCCCCAACACGAGCACGGCGAAGGCCAAAACGCCGGCATGGGGAACGCCGGCGATCTTCATGCCAATCCCGGCCATGAGCGATTGGAGCACCGCTACCCCGATCACGCCCTGCGTCACGGTGCGGATCGTGGCAGCAGCCAATGCAAGGAAATCGGTGCTTCGCGGCGGGACAATTCTGGCCAGCATTTTCCGGATCGCCGCCACAAACTTCGGCCCCGATGGAAACAGAGCGCCCGCGATTACGACAGACGCGAGAAACTTGAGCGTTCCGGTTCCGGCGCTGCCCGCGAACGCCAAAATCGTGCCCGCCAACGGCTTCAGGTGAGGCGCAACCTGGCGAAATGCGGCCTCGAGATTGAGCGACGCCTGGTTCCAGAACTCATGCAGCGGCTTACCAATGAGGGGCCACTTGCTCACGCTCGCCGGCGGAGCAGGAATCGTCAACTCACCTGTGCTCAGATGCTCGGAAATGCCTCGCAGCCCCTCCACCAGGCCGAGACCAAGCCAAGTCGCCGGCCCGAGGAAGACGGCAAGCACCACAACGACGATCATGGAGGCGGCAATCCGCGGCCGGTGGCCGAGATGCGCGGAAAGCCAGTCATACGCGGGATATAGCGCAACGGCAAGAACGAGGGCCCAGGCCAGGATCGGGATGAATGGACGCAGCAGGATGAACGACCAATAGATAAGGAAGGCGAGTAGTCCGAGGCGAATAGCGATCTGAATGACCTCATCGCCAGAGCGTTGCTGGCGAAGCAATCTCGGATGCGTCTCGCCTGCGTCCATCAGCATCATCGGGCCCTTCCGATCGTCGCGTTCGGCGCACAAGTGCTCAGTGGACCTCCATTGGCACGCGCGCCCTCCCCGTCAGGCTTGATCCAGATCAATCGGCTGAAGCCTCCTGCGTCTCATCTCGAGCAGGGTCGGATAAGCGGCAAAGAGTAAGATGCACGATGGCGCCAGCCACATATTCCGCTCGTGAGCAACTCCGCGACGGACGGCCGGTCGAAATCCGGTCGCTACGGCCGGACGACGAGGCCGATATGCTCGCCGCCATCGATCGCACCGGCGCCGAGTCGCTGCAGCGCCGCTTCTTCGTGACCAAGCGCGGCTTCTCTGAGACGGAAAAAGCATTTTTCATGAATATCGACTTCGTCAACCAGGTTGCGCTGGTTGCCGAAGTCGACGAGGACGGCAGGCCCGCGATCGTCGGCGGTGGCCGCTATGTCATCGTCAAACCCGGTCAGGCGGAGGTGGCGTTCACCGTGGTCGACGCGTATCAGGGGCAAGGGATTGGAGCGAACCTGACGCGGCACTTGATCGGGCTCGCTCGAGCCGCCGGGCTGCTGCAACTGGCGGCCGACGTCCTGCCCGAGAACATGGCCATGCGCAAGGTCCTCGGAAGGTTCGGCTTCCAGGCGGCCCGTAGCGTAGATCCGCAGGTGGTTCACCTGACCCTGCCGCTTGTCTAGAGGCCGTTACCACAATCCAAGTATCGAGCGGCGATACTGGCTCCGGCGGGCCTCCTGGAGGCAGACAAAACTGCCGTGGAAGCCATGCCCATAGGACCTCTGTCCGCTGAAATAATATTTTCGCTTCTTGAAATCGAGCCAGACCACGGTGTCCGCCGGGCAATGCCGCTGCGCCTCGAATTCGTATCGAAACGGGGTGAGCACAAGTGCGCTCGCAACGGTCGCGACGAAGGTGACGATCAACACCGCCAAAACCCTCGCCGCAAGCTTGCTATACGATTGCATCGATCTCGCCAGATCGCTTCCTTTAAATACCTGCGGCGGAAAGTCTGCTCAAATCGCACCAGGAGCGCTTGATCTGGATCAAGGCCGGATGGAGCCAGTGGTGATGCAGCAGCTCGGGCGGAGCTCTGGATATCCGTCTTGCCATGCGCATGCAGGCTCGCAGCAATCGTGATGATGATCGAGATTCCACAAAGAGAACCCAGAATCGCTCAGGCGGTGACTGACCTGCTGCCTACGGCGAATGGATACGCATCAGGCGATTAATGCCATTTGAAGCGGTTCAAGCTCCAGCCAGGCGCTAGCTCCAACCGGAATATCGTCGGTCGGCGCGGCCATCACCTTGAGTGACGCCCCTCCCTGCCGAGGCCTGACAACGTAGTCCCAGTGCTCACCCAAGAATGCACGCTCAACTACAATGACGCCCACCGAGGCGCTTTCGTAGCGCGCTGCCGGCGGCGTCTCGGAGAGACGCATGCTGTGCGGCCGGACTGAAAACATGACCCTCCCCCCGCAGGGCACGTCTCGCTCGAATGCAGAGTATGGCACCGAGAAGCCGTCGAATGAAACCATGCTTCCGTCGCTGGTGCCTTCGATGAGGTTCGTTCGCCCGATGAAGCCAGCCACAAAACGTGTTTTCGGTTTGCTGTAAAGCTCGCGCGGATCGGCGATCTGCTCGATACGGCCGTGATTCAAGACCGCGATGCGATCGGAGGTCACCATCGCTTCGGCCTGATCGTGAGTCACGTAGACGGTCGTCACGTGAAACTCGTTATGCAGGCGCCGGATCTCAAAGCGCATCTCCTCGCGCAGGGCTGCGTCCAGATTGGACAAGGGTTCGTCCAGCAGGAGGACAGACGGCCGGATTACGATAGCGCGCGCTAGCGCGACGCGTTGTTGCTGGCCGCCGCTGAGCTCGGCAGGATAGCGGCCAGCCAGGTGGTTCATCCGCACGACTTCAAGCATTTCGCCGACGCGACGTCTGACTTCAGCCTTCGGTATCTTGCGCAGCTCCAACCCGAACGCGACGTTCTGCTCGACGGTCATGTTCGGCCAAATCGCATAGCTTTGAAAGATCATCGACATCTGCCGCCGGTCGGGTGAGACCGATCCGGATGGCGAGGAAAGGATTTGGCCATCCATCTCGATAGTGCCGAGCGTGGGCTCGACAAAGCCGGCGATCATCCGCAGGGTCGTCGTCTTGCCGCAACCCGACGGCCCAAGGAGCGAGACGAATTCGCCGGATTGCAGCTCAAGGTCGATGCCGTCGACCGCAAGAAAATTGCCATAGCGCTTGCTGATGCCGGTCAGTTTGAGTCTGCTCAACTATTCCTCCGCAGCATGAAATCACGCCCGATGATCCTTGATCCGATGGCCGCGATTGCGACTGTCGCGAGCAGAAGGATGACACCCAGCGCCGCCAACACTTCAAAATTGCCTTCTTCCGACAAATCAAACAGCATCACCGAGATGACCCTTGTGTTCGGCCCGACGAGGAAGATTGCCGAGGACAATTCGCGCGTAGCCGGGATGAAGACCAAAATCCATGCGCCGGCCAGGCTCTTCTTCAGCAAAGGAATCAGCACTCTTCGAATTGCCAGAAAGCGGCTGCCGCCGAGAATTCGTACCGCCTCTTCCATTTCCGGGTTGATGCTGCGCAGCCCTGCCGCACTCGACGTATAGGCAATCGGCAGAAAGCGCGTCGTAAAGCCGAGGATCAGGATGGTCGCGGTGCCATAGAGGGCCAACGGAGGTACGGCGTACGCGGCATAGAAGCCGATCGCCAGCACAACGCCGGGAATGACAAACGGGGCCATGCAGAGAAACGCCAGGACGTTGCTCCATGGCACTAGTCTTCGATTGACCACATAAGCAATCGCCAGCGAGAGGCTTATCGCGGCAAATGCCGTCACGGCCGCATAGACAAAGGTGTTGAGGATCGTTTGCTTGGCCTGGGTTTGCTCGAACAGAAGATAGTAGAAATTTTGTAGGGTCAAATTATCGATGCTGAAGCCGCGGCCCCAGGCTTTGGCAAAAGCGGCCTGGAACAGCACGAGCATAGGGAGGAAGACAGAAAGCGCGCCCACCAGTAGCGCATAACAGAGCATGACCCATCGCCAGGCCCCAAGCGCGATCATCCTTCGTTCGCCGCCTTTGCCAGTCACAGACGTATAGCCTCTGCGCCCTATTATCTTGCGCTGCAGCCAGAACATCAGGACGGTGACGGCGAGCAGCGGCATCGCGTAAGCCGCTGCCTCCTCGACACGGACCGGGTATTCGAAGAACTGCCAAAGCTGCGTTGAAACCACGTTGAAACGCGCCGGTAGTGCGATCAACGCGGGTGCGCCGAACAACGCAATTGCCTCAAGAAAGCTGATGATGATGCCACCGATGATCGCGGGTGTCACGAGCGGCAATGTCACCCGCAACGTGGTTCGAAGCGTCCGGGCGCCGAGAATGTTGGCGGCGTCCTCCATCTCGGATGAGACCAAGTCGAGCGCCGAACTGGTAAAGACGAATGTGTAGGGAAACGAGGTGACTGCAATGACAAGAATCAAACCTGTCATAGAATAGATGTTGAAGATGCCGTGCCCGGCGCCGGTCAGCGCCATCCAGACCTTGTTCAGCCATCCGGAATTTGGCCCGGCAAGCAATATCCATCCGATCGCGCCGAGATAGGGCGGCGTGACAAAGGCGGCAAACACCGTTAGCCGAACGAACGCCTTACCCGGCATATCGGTGCGCGAAACGGCCCAGGCGATGGGAACGGCAAAGCAGGTGACGAGGAAGGCGACGCCAGCGCCAAGCTCCAGAGAGTTCGCCAGCGCTTCCAGATGCCTGATACTGCCATAGGCACGCCGGTAGTTCTCTAGTGTAAACTGGCCGGTATCCGCTTGTTGCAGGCTGGAAACGATCAACCGCAGAATCGGATTCAAGATCAGGAAGACGAGCACAGCGATGAACGCGAGTAGCACCAGCATACTCGCATCAAGTCGGCGCAATCTCGAGACGACACCGCCGAAACTCACGGCGCGCTCGGCAATAGAATCGTCAGTCACGTTCCTCTACCCGGCGCGACTATACACCGAACGTGTCGCGCCATTGCTTGATGACTTCGGGGATACCCTTGGTGATTTGCTCGACGGTCGGGTGAATGGTCTTCACGTCCTTCGCCGATTTGGCGTCTTTCGGGGCCTGGACCTCGGGCCTTATCGTTTCATTGAAGTGATCCACCCAGATCCGGGAGGCGCCCTCGCTCAAGAGGAACTCCATGAACAGGCGCGCGCTATTGGGGTGTTTGCAGCCTTTCATGATGCCGGACGGCGCGATGATCAACACAGTGCCGTCTGTCGGGTAGATCATTGCAAGCGGATTGCCCTTTTGCGCACTTTCAAGCAGTGTGCCGACGGGTCCGGACCCGGCGATCTCGCTTTCTCCCGCGTTCAGCATCGTCACTGTATCATTGATCGAACGCCCGATCCGCGGATTGTTTTTCGCAAGTTTTTCGAAGAATTGCCAACCGTAGTGATCGCGCAGCGTCAGCGCCCAAGTGCCGACATAGCCACTGAACGCGGGATGACCGAGCGCGATATTGTTGTTCCATTTCGGATCGAGCAGGTCGGTCCAGTTTCGCGGGACGTCGGTTTCCTTGACCTTTGTAGTGTTGTATCCGATGCCGATCATGCCGGCGGAAGTCACGAAATAATAGCCGTCCGGATCGTAGTTCTTGTAGACATCGAGCACCTTGCTCGCGTTGTCTGGAATGTATTTTTCGAATTGGTGCGTGGATTTCAAGGTGACGGCATGACCGATATCGGTCGTGCTGAAGACGTCGCACTGAATGGCGCTGGCCTTGATTTCCTGAGTGATGCGTTGGTAGGCGACCTGAGCGGTGGTACGCAGCACGTTGACCTTGAGGCCGGGATAGATCGACTCGAAGCTGCGGCCAAGAGCTTGTGCCGTGATATCGTCCGACTGGGCTGTATACCAGGTCATTTCGCCGCCTTCTTTCTTCGCAGCCTCGTAGAGCTCCTTCTCGTGAGGAGTCATGGCCGCGGCGGCTTGTGCCAGAGCCTTTCGGCTGGCGCCCAGTACAAGCATCGCTGAACCGCCGAGAATGAAATTGCGCCTCCGAATTGGAAACATGCCGATCCTCACCATTGTTGTTGACGTGACTATGCGAGCATTTTGATTGAGCTTCAATTCATTCCACCCGAAAACTCCTCATCCATTGGGACGAACCCGCATTGCGCTGCACCAAACCGAGACTGTCCATCCGGCATCGAAGCGTCCTTTATTTGGTGATCTCTTCTTCATGCGCGCGCAGCGGTGCAGGCGACATAAAGATGGCAACCGTCACCGGCTGCACGGTGTCGCCGTTCAGCACGAACCTAATCAGTTGTCTGACTCAGTTCTGTTGTTCCGCCAATCGTTCACGGATAAGCTGCATGCACCAAAAGTACATGGCCGGAAGCGAAACGCTGCAAACATGACGGAGGGAGCGAATGGCCTATACCCTTGAGCAATTGAGCGCTGACATCCGCGAGACTCTTAAGGCGGATTCCGGCGTGACCGGTAAGCAGCTGGTGTGCAAACTTGTGTCGAAGGCGCTGCTCGACCAGGAATTCGTTGCGAGGCACCTGACCGCCGAGCAGTGCCGCCCGCGCAAGGTGTTGTACGAGGATCCGGAGCTGGGCTTCTGCGTTTGCGGACATGTTTACGAGAACGCCGCTCACGGCGCGCCGCACGATCACGGCTCCAGTTGGGCAGTCTACGGCTTGGCGATTGGTGATACGGAGATGACCGACTGGCGCGTTGTCAAAAAAGGTGAGGGTGACGAGCCGACCCTAGTCGAGCCGACCAAAACTTATGTCCTCAAGCCGGGCGATAGCCACTTCTATGATGTCGGTGTGGTCCATTCGCCGAAGCGGGAGGGACTCACGAAGCTGGTGCGTATTGAGGGTAGGAACCTGGATCACGTGCAGCGCTCGAACATCAGGGTGGCCTGAGTGAAGCTGACGGATTGACGATCGGGAAAGCCGCGGCGGCGCGGGTCTTGATCGCAACACCAATCTCGAACCTTCCATGACAGGCTCGTGGAAGTCATACCGCCGGTCAGCACGAGGGCGCGGGGCTGGTTTCGGAAGACTTGGTGGGCGCACCAGGGCTCGAACCTGGGACCCGCTGATTAAGAGATAGCGATTGGCTGCGAAAAATCAATGATTTACTGGTCGCACCCCTGGGCCTATCCAGCCAAAAATGGACATCGGTCGCACGATCATGATGCTTCGTTGCGCTGCCCATCAGCGCCGCCTTGATCGTCCGCTAAATGTCGCTCTTTTTTGAGCTATCCCACTACTCTTCGAAATGTTGCTGAAAAGTCCCAGGCCAGCGCGACCGCCGCGAGGTCGAGATTACTGCTCAATCGTTGGTCACGTGCACGGCCGGCTTCCGTCCAGAGTTCCATTGGCCGCCGATCGCTCTCTCGATCTGTGCCGCTAGCTGGAGTAGCAACCCGTCATTGGCCTGCTTCGCTTGAGCCTGAATGCCAAGCGGCAGCCCGTTCTCATGCGCGGCGAGCGGCAATGAGATCGCGGGGATGCCGCAAAGATTAGCAAGCGGCGCGAGGACGAAGTTGCGCCACAGATTGCCGAACCAATCCAGCACCGATGGATTGTCACTGATCGTCAGGTATTCGGCGGTCCCGACTTTCGGTGTCGGCAGTGCGGTGATCGGCGTCAATATCCCAGTCCTCAAAGAATGCGCCGAAGCCACGCGAAGTCGTGTTGAAGACCGCCTGCATGTGCGCTCGCTCGGCAAATGTCGTGTGCCGGCCGGTCTCCCAGATCCGTATGTTGACAGGTTCGACAAGATCCGCCGGTGGCCGCTCGAGCCCGCGCGCGGCGAGCAGGTTGCCGATGACCTGGGCGAAATTGCTGATGTAGCAGGTAGTCTGCGCCGCGAAGGCGGTGCGATAATCGATGTCCGGCAAGACGTAATCCACGTGATGGCCGAGGTCTTCGAGAAACCAGCCCACTCGTTTGAGTTCCGCCGCAATGTGGGGTGTCGCGCGATAGTCGCCCCATTGGTGCGAGAGCGCGATTCTGAGCCGGCCCGGATCGTGCGTGATGAGCTGTGTGTAAAGCTCTGGCGAGGTCCAGAACGGCATGAATTCGCCGGGCGCGGGACCTCGGCAGGCGTCGACGAAAGCGGCGGTGTCGCGCACGGAACGCGACTGACACGCGGCTGCCAAGGATTTTTTGGATCTACCTGGCGGGGGCTGCACTGGTCGCTGCCGGCTTCGCCGACTATTCCCTGATCGCTTATCATTTCTCGCGCGCCGACACGGTCCCGAGCAATTGGATCGCAATCTTCTATGCGGTTGCTATGGGCGTCAGCGGTACGGGATCTCTGGTGCTCGGAAAGCTGTTCGACCGCTTCGGCTTTGCAATCCTGATTCTGCCAACGCTGGTATCGGCGTTGTTCGCACCTCTGGTCTTCCTCGGCGATTTCTGGCTGACACTCGTCGACGCCGCAATTTGGGGCTCGGCATGGGCGTCCACGAATCCATCATTCCTGCGGTAGTCACGCCTATGGTCTCGCCCCGCCGCCGCACCTCTGCATTTGGTATTTTCACCGCGGGCTATGGGCGTCTTCTGGTTCATTGGCAGCGCAGTGATCGGGATGCTTTATGATAGATCGCTGGTTGCTGTGATCGCGTTCTGCGTTTGCACGCAACTCCTCGCCGTCCGGTCTTTGCCTGGGTCGGCCAACGTTCGAGCCCAGGCTAGCTAATCCGGCCTTGGGTCCAATGGGAAAGGCTCTGCATGAGCTGGGGACCTCTGCTTCTCATCCGATGCGAAACGCTTCTTCAACCACGTTCAACTGCGCACGACAAAGCTGTCCGCGGCGCGCCGTTTTGTGTACACTTTCACGGCATCCCGAGCTGTTTGGGAGAACCGCGATGAAATCCTTCTTGCTCGCCTGCGCGGCCGCCATCGTCGTGGCGGCAGTCGCGGCCGCCGTTCTTGACCGCGTGCAGGAGCCAGTCCAACGGGCCTTCGCAACAACGGGCGTGCGACTCTAGCAAGAGTGCGTTGAACGCCTGAGACTGCTTGTCAAGCCTACCCCGCCGCAGTGATGGAGGGCTGGGATTGCGCATCGTTTGCGCCGGCGCGCGCATTCTCCTCCTCGAGCCAGAGGTCATGATGCTCTCTGGCCCAGTTGACATCCACCGTGCCGCTGCCCATCGCCTCGAACGCGCCTTCCATGCCGATCGTGCCGATGTAGATGTGCGCAAGCATCACCGCCATGAACAGCATCGCCACGATGGAGTGCACGATCTGCGCAAGTTGCATCCCTTCGATACCTGACAGGTAAAATGGGAACATCAGCTCGTATCCGGTGGCTGCCACCAGGCCTCCGCCGACGACCACGATCCAATAAATCGCCTTCTGGCCGGCGTTGAAACGATAGGCCGGCGGATGACCGTGACCCACGATACCGCCGCCACGCTTGAGCCAATCGATATCCACCCAGTTCGGAATATTTCCGGCGATCCACATCAGGAAGATCAGCACCACTCCGATGGTGAACGGGAAGCTGAGATAATTATGGGCATATTTCGCCCACTGCGACCATTCGGAAAACGCCTCGTGGCCGATCAACGGCAGGAGCAGCGGACGGCCGAAGGTGATGTTCAATCCCGAAATCGCCAGAACGATGAAACAGGTCGCGGTCATCCAATGCACGAAGCGCTCGAATGAGGTAAAGCGCACGATGGTCCGGCCGGAACGACCGCTCTCCAGTCGCACCATGCCGCGGCTGAGATAGAAGATGATCAGCACCGCGAGCATGCCAAGAATGGCTATGCCGCCAATCCAGCGCAGCGTCACGTTCCGGAATTCCCGCCATTCACGGCCTGCCGGCTGCTCGAGCACTCCGGATTTCTCGTCGGGAATGCTGACGCGCCCCTGTATCCGGTTCAGCTCCTGCAGGAGCTGTTGCTCCTTGACTGCGCTTGCGGTCGGGTTGACCTGCTGGGCGATGGACGGTGAAGCCGCAGAGAGGAGCAACAGGAGCACGCCCGCGCCGATCGCGAGCCGAACAAACCGTACAGAACACGACATAAGTTCCTCCTGATCTTGAGCGACCGCAGACGATTTCGTCGTCAGGACTGGATCGTCTCGCGATAGGCGGTCTTCCAGCCCCAGGCGCCGGAGCCGTAGCCGCGCTTCATCACGCGCTCCTTGTAAATCTGGGCGATGATTTCGCCGTCGCCGGCAAGCAACGACTTAGTCGAGCACATCTCGGCGCACAGCGGCAGCTTGCCCTCGGCGAGACGGTTCGCACCATATTTCTCGTACTCCTCCTTGCTGCCGTCGGCTTCGGGACCGCCGGCGCAGAAGGTGCATTTGTCCATCTTGCCGCGAGAGCCGAAATTGCCGACCTTCGGGTATTGCGGCGCGCCGAACGGACAGGCGTAGAAGCAGTAACCGCAACCGATGCACAAATCCTTGGAGTGAAGCACCACGCCGTCGGCGGTAGTATAGAAGCAATTCACGGGGCAGACCGCCGCGCAGGGCGCGTCGGTGCAGTGCATGCAGGCCATCGAGATCGAACGTTCGCCGGGCTTGCCGTCGTCGAGGGTGACAACGCGGCGCCGGTTGATGCCCCAGGGCACCTCATGCTCGTTCTTGCAGGCGGTGACGCAGGCATTGCACTCGATGCAACGGTCGGCGTCGCAGAGGAATTTCATACGTGCCATGGTCGTTGCTCCTTATGCCGCCGCGATTTGGCAGAGGGTGACTTTAGGCTCCTGCATGCCGGTCGCCGGATCGTAGCCATAGGTGGTGATCGTGTTGGCGCTTTCGCCGAGCACGATCGGATCAGTACCCTTCGGATAATTGCCGCGAAGATCCTTGCCCGCGAACCAGCCGCCGAAATGGAAGGGCATCCAGGCGACGCCTTTGCCGACACGCTCGGTCACCAGCGCCTTCATCCTGGCGCGCGAATTGTTCTCGGCGCCGGTCACCCAGACCCAGCCGCCGTCCTTGATGCCGCGGCCTGCGGCATCAGCCGGGCTGATCTCGATGAACATGTCCTGCTGCAATTCAGCAAGCCACGGGTTGGTGCGCGTTTCTTCGCCACCGCCTTCGTACTCGACGAGACGACCCGAAGAAAGGATGAGCGGGAATTGCTTGGCGATCCCCTTCTCTACCGCCGCCTTCTGCACGGAGAAGCCGATGTTGGGCATCCGGAACTGCTTGGCATCGGGCAGCGTCGGATATTTCGCCACGAGATCGACGCGCGGCGTGTAGATCGGCTCGCGATGAACCGGTATGGGATCGGGCAACCCGAACGCATTCATGCGCGCCTTGCCGTTGCCGTAAGGCACGCAGCCATGCTTCAGCGCGACGCGCTGGATACCGCCGGACAGGTCGAGCGCCCATGACACCGCGTCCGGATTGGCGGAGTTGATCTTGGTAATGGTCGCCATTTCGGCCTCGGTGAGATCCTTGTCCCAGCCGAGCTTCTTCAGGCTCGCCAGCGTGAATTCCGGATAGCCGTCCTTGATCTCCGAATCCTTGGAATAGGATCCGTCTGCGAGCAGGCTCACCTTCCGCGTCGTTCCGTCGGGCAGCTTCTCCTCGCGTTCAAGGCCAAATCGCGGGCGGAACGTGCCGCCGCCATCCATCACGCTCAGATTGGTATTGTAGAGCAACGGGGTGCCGGGATGCCGCACCTCGGGCGAGCCCCAGCAAGGCCACGGCAGACCATAATAGTCGCCGCCGACCTCGGGATCGTCCTTGGGTGCTCGCATGGTCAGGAAGTCGAACTTGGCCTGGTTCTTCATATGCGCCTTGAGGCGCTCGGGCGACTGCCCGCAATAGCCGGTCGACCAACTGCCGCGGTTCATTTCCCGCAAGATATCCTCGGCCTCCGGCAGATTGTTCTCGACCTTGATGTTCTTGAACATCTTGTCGGCGAAGCCGCACTTCCTCGCCACCAGATACATGACCTCGAGGTCATCCTTGGATTCGAACACCGGCTTGACGATCTGCTCGCCCCACTGCAGCGAGCGGTTCGAGGCGACGCGCGAGCCCTTGCACTCGAATTGGGTGGCAACCGGAAGAACGTAGACGCCATCCTTGCGCCCCGCCTCTACCGCGAGCGATGCCCAGGTGGTCGGATGCGGGTCGGCGATGACAAGCAGCTCGAGCGCTTTCAGACCGTTGAGTGATTCAGGAATGCGCGTGATGCTGTTGCTGGCGTGTCCCTGCACGAATGCGGCGCGCACATTGTCTTTCTGCGCGACCTGATCTTTCGGCAGTATCACCGCCTCGAACCAGCGAGTGAGAGGGATTCCGGGGGTTTCCATGATCTTCTTGGAATCGAAGCGCGACAAGAGATAATCGTAGTCGACTTCCCAGACGCGTGACCAATGCTTCCAGGCGCCCTCGGCCAAGCCGTAGTAGAACGGCAGCGTGACGATATCGAGCCCGACGTCGGTCGCACCTTGCACATTGTCGTGGCCGCGGAAGATGTTGGCGCCCATGCCTGGGCCGCCAACATTTCCGGTCATCAGCAGCGCAATGCAACTCGCCCGCACGTTTGCGGTGCCGACCGTCTTCTGGGTCTGGCCCATGGCCCAGATCAGCGTTGACGGCTTCTCCGTGGCAAACATCTTGGCGACGCGCTTGAGCTGTTCGCCGGGAACGCCGCTGACGCGTTCGACTTCTTCCGGATTCCACTTCTCCACTTCCTTTCGGAGATCATCGAACCCGTAGACGCGCTGTTTGATGAACTCCTTGTCCTCCCACCCGTTCTGAAGGATGTGCCACATCATGCCGTAGAGCACCGGGATATCGGTGCCCGGCCGCATGCGCACATATTCGGTCGCATGGGCGGCGGTACGCGTCAGGCGCGGATCAATGACGATAAAGTTCGCCTTCTGGAGCTCCTTGCCCTCGAGCAGATGCTGAAGCGATACCGGATGCGCCTCGGCCGGATTGCCACCCATGATGACTTGGGTCTTGGCGTTACGGATGTCGTTGTAGCTATTGGTCATCGCGCCGTAGCCCCAGGTGTTGGCCACGCCAGTAACCGTCGTTGAATGGCAAATGCGCGCCTGATGGTCGGTGTTGTTGGTGCCCCAGAATGCACCGAGCTTGCGGAACAGATAGGCCCCCTCGTTCGTCATCTTGGCCGATCCGAGCCAGTACACGGAATCGGGACCCGACTTCTCGCGAACTTCGAGCAGCTTATCGCCGATCTCGTTGATCGCTGCGTCCCAGGAGAGGCGCGTCCAATGGCCGCCGGCAAGCTTCATCGGATAGCGCAGCCGACGTTCGCTGTGCACGAGCTCGCGCACGGAAGCGCCCTTCGCACAATGCGATCCGCGATTGATCGGGGATTCCCAGGTTGGCTCCTGGCCGATCCAGACCCCGTTCAACACCTCCGCGGTCACGGTGCATCCAACCGAGCAATGCGTGCAAATGCTCTTGCGAACGGCCGCTCCAGATGTAAGGGGACCCGCCACGGCCGCTTCCGCCTTGCGAACACCGGCCATCGGCAGCGTACCCAGCGCAGCGAGAGCGCCGCCGGCCACGCCGGAGCGGCGCAGGAAGGTACGGCGGTCGAGACCATTGTTTTGCCCGGACAAGGCTGCCGCGATTGATCCGCGTGAAGCGGCTTCAGAACGCTGTTGGGTTCTCTTGATCAGCATGGCCGCCTCCCTCAACCAGGATAACGATTGACGCGGTAATAGGCTTTCACGTGATCGGTTTCCTTGTAGCGCGCCTTGCGTTTCTCCTGGTCGGTCTCGCTGTCCGCTTGCGCGGGGCTCATCAAGGGTGTTGCCAGCGTCGCTCCCGCTCCGACCGTACCGATGCCGACCTTGCGAAGGAAGTCGCGGCGGCCGACTGTGGTTGTCTTCTCGTCTCGCATCGCATCTCTCCCGGACCAGCGGCGCCGGTCAGTTGGCGAACGTGAAAGCCTCTGATTCTATTTCCAGAAAAACTCGTCCCAGCGTCCCGACCGACCGGTAGAGTCTGGCGCTTTCCGCCTTCTCCATGTCGTCGAACAAATGTGCCATCCAGCGGGACACATGCTTCTCGAAGAAAGTGCGCTGTACTTCCGGCGATGCCGGGAAGCGCGCCGCCGCAAAGCCCGCCATGATCTCGCACAGCGTCGCCGCGTGATCCTCTGGTTCAGAATTGTTCTCCACCCGCTGGATGCCGAGCACGGCAAGATCGTCGCGCAGCCGCGACAGCGGGCGTTCGTTGAGAAATCCAGTCAGGTAGTAGGATGCGTAGGGCAGCAACTCGCCACGGCCGAGACCTACGAACAGATCGAAATATTCGCGCTCGACCTTGCTTGCGACCGCTACCGATGCCGCCTCTGCAAGAGTTGCGTGGGCACGCCCAAGCGGCGTCGCATCGCCGGCTAATTGTGCGATCTGCTCCAGCAATGCGGCCGGCGGTGCGGAGGAGAGCAAGGTCGCGAGCAGCGCGTACTCGCGCCCGCGCGCGGCATCGATCGGATCAACCGTGTCGCTGACGGCAGGTTCGCTATAAAGGTCGGGACGAAGGACCTTGCGCGGCACGCCGGTTGCGCCTTCGAGCGCGAGCACGCGTTGTGCGGGCACCCTGTTCCAGTTCGACACTGAGGGCTGGGCAATACCGATTTTTCGGGCTAGCTGGGCAAGGCCGCCCGCAGCATCGATGGCACGTTCAAGGCCCGCATCGCGCACGCCGCCCTCCCATCCAAGGGGCCAAGCGTTCAATTGCGTTTGCTCAAGGGAAGACTAGGCGCGTGTCGGGGCGGGGTCAATCGATCAGCATAGCCTGAGGCTATTGCCATTTGGTCGCAGCCTATTGAGGCAACGCCCCGCCATGCGTTCGGCGCCGAACCGGAGTGTGTTCACTCGCTGCGGGTTGCGATGCAGTAGAATCTGTCGACAATTCCGCAGCTACGGACTCATCGAACGGTCGCGGATTCGTGATCTCCTTCACGGGTTTTGAGAATTGCGCGAGGCCGGCCTGCGCAGGAGGTGATTGTGCGGCGTCCTCGGCAGCCTCCGCGACTGGGTTGAGGAGGCTCTCAGCGGTCTCCACTACGCCCCCAACGATGCGGCGGGCGAGCGCTTGAACCTCCTCGGCCGAATAGTCCAACGGACCGAAGCCAGGCATGGCGTTCGGGTCATTGAAGTCCCAGGCGTTTTCCGCCAACCCCACGAAATCACGGATAGCGGGATCGGCGCTCCAGGCGCGCCGCAGCGCCGCGCGGCTCAACTCCTGCGGAACGCTCTTGCGCAGAAAGGCCGTGATGTCAGTGGCAGCGTCAATTGATTCAATCGGTGGCAAGTTCGAAAGTGCCGCCTCAGCGGGAACTGGCTCTGCCGCGGCACCCTCGGACAACGCCGCCCCGTTCGCCTCGGCCGCCCCTTCCGGCGCAGGTTCGGCGTGACCGACCTTCGCCTCTTGCTTGCGACGCGCCCAGCGCGCCAGGAACTGCTCGTCGCTCATTCGTGCCTACCTTCGTGGTGACGCCGCGCAAGTGCCTCCGGATCGGCGCGGCGCCGCTCGCGCTTGACGAACTCCGTTTCGACGTGGTGCTCGGCGATGAAATTTTCAAGCGCCTGATGCAGCACCTCAGGCATCGGCACTGCTTCGACCAGATTGGCACCGGCTTCCGTGAATGCCTCCCCTTCCGCCGGGTCCGCGGTAACAGCGGAAACCGCGTAGGGCCAGAGGCCCTCCGAAGGCGTCAATACGATCCAGACACTGGGAGCACCGGTGGCGAGATTGTCGTGGTAGCGCGCGGTTTCCGAACGATAGAGATCGACCGTCACGCTCCCGGCATAAAACAGCGTCGTTCCTTCCTGCTCGCGTATGACAGTCCACGGCGTCATCTCCGGTTCATCCGGCAACACGCCGGTGCCGCGCCAGACAAAATCGATCCACGGCGAATCCGCCTTGCGGCGCTCGACCACGACGCCGACCGGAATTCGCATCAATGGCAAGGCGGCGGGACTCATGTTGCAGCCTCCAGATGTCTGATCGGCAACCCCGTCAACAGATTCTGCGGCTTCATCCGCACAAGCCGGTCAGAGGCCATTGCCAGCATCAGATACGCCGGCTCGTGCCTGACGGAATCGACGACCAGTTCTGCATCCGCAAAAGCCAGCCGGAATAACGCCAGCAGCCGCGCCATCGTTCGGTCGTCCAGAGTCTCTCCATGCCAGAGCCGGTCCCCCATGCCCGTGGCTTCGGCATCGAGCCCGACGTACCAGCTGAGCTTCGCATCGCGCAGGGCGGTGAGCGGCTCGATTGCGACGTCAACTCCGAGCACATGGGAAATCCAGCGCCTCATGGCCTCTGCCAGCGCCGCCGGCCCCCGCGTTCCCCCGGTGAAATCGAACGCAAGATCAAACCGATCGCTGCGCTGCCAATAGCTGTCGGCATTCGCGTCACTCAATATGTCGACCTCGGCGCCGGTCGTGGCCCCCAACATGGACATCAGCGACAACACGGGCGTTGGGCTTGCCCCGCCAACGACCTCTTCGTCACCCAACAGCAGCGAATGGTCGTGCGGCAAGATGCGCTGCGGCCGGAAGAACAGTTCGGCCGCGCGCAGCACGAATGGATCCTCACAGCCATCAAGCGCGTTTCGCAGGATCACGTGAACGAGGTGGTTCACAAACAGCGATGGCAAGTTGATGGACGCTGATCGAACCAATGCAAGATAGGCGGCCTCGAGCGTAGGCTCCCGCTGCAGAAGCTTGCGGAACGCCAGCACGAACTGCCAATTCTCCCGTGCATCGGCATCGGCGATCGCGGCAACCTCCTCCACAGCGACTTCCCGGCGCGGATCAACGAGCAACTCCTGATGCAGCCGGCGCTCGACCGCGCATGCGTCGTCTGGCGGCGTCAATTCAGGGCGCACGAAATAGGCCTTCAGAAACTCGTCCGTGACCACAAGCCTGCCATTCGCATCGCGATCGAGCAAATGGTGGCCGCAAGCGATCCAAAAGTCCTTCATCGGCGCTGCGGCTCCTCGCTCAGTTTTGCAAGGTTGAGATCGCTGTCGGCCTCGGTGCCATCCTCCACCTCCATGAAGGAGAAGGCCTTGCCGTGACGCTGGCCCTTGCGCAGTTGCAATCTGCGGAATGACTCGCGGACTTCGCCGTCGCTTGTCGAGCGATGGACGGCGATCAGCGCACTGATGGGATGCATGCAGAGCGATTGCGCAAAGGCGACTTCCTCTTCCGCAGCAAGGCGCGCCGTAACAAGATCGGGTGCGCCGAACCGTTCGACAAGCTGCCTCGCAAGGAGCGCCACCAACGTTCGGCGATCGTCCTCGGTCGCGGGGACGATCTGCGCCAGGGTCGACCAGCCCCAGGACTGCACTCCGAGGAAGCCGCTGCGGAACGCCGGACGATCCTTGCCGTTCAGTTGCGCCGGATCCCGATCGCAAAAGCGGAACGCACCCGACACCGCCCAATCGCCCGGCTCAGCCGGCACGTCGAACACGAACGTATCGGACGGATCGAGCGCAATGGTGCGCAAGAGCTTCACACGCGCAGTCCTCCAGGCTTTGGATCGAACCAGGAAGGCGAGGCCAAGGCCTCTCGCAGATCGCGCCGAACCGTCCTGTTCGTCCCGATCCGGCGCACCAGAAGATCGCCATTGTCGTCGATCACACGAGTGGTCTGCGGCTCGCGCGCCAGCCGGCTCAGGAATTGGCGTGCGATGATGTTAAAGCCATCGACTTGCCAGGCATCGTTGGCAAGCATCAGATGCCTCGCAAAGCTCTCCATGATCTGTATCGCGCCGGCCTCGCCAAAGCCCTCCTGATCCAGTGCCGAAGCCAGCGGATGCACGCCGGCTTCCCTATCGGTCATCGCAACTGTCCGGATCATGGCGCCGAACACCAGCCAGCGCGGAGGATCATCCTCTTTGGCGGACAACGGCCAGCCAAGCCGCCCGCCACCGACAAGGCCGCCGTCGACGCGGATCGCGTCCGGCCAGTCGATTGCGATCTCCTTGTTCGGCGGCGCGTACGTTCGCAAGGCGTCGGACAAGGCGACCATGCCCGCATAGAAAGCGCGACGTGCAGTGCGCAAGGCTTCACCGGGTGCAAGCACGACGGCGAATTCGGCAAGATCGAACCGTCCCACATAGGTCAGCGTACCTGCCCCTCTCCTTTCGCCAATATCGATGGCATGGGCAAAGGCGTCACGACTCTCGCGCAGCCTCACCAGCGTGAATGGCGGAGGCAGATTGATTGGCTCCGAGACCGATGAGCGCCCAGGGGCTGTCGATGTCAGTCGGACCTCCAGCTTCCTTTTCCTCTCCGGAGAGAATAACTTAGTGGAGCAGAACGGCCGACGCGAGTCCGCTCGCGATCGTTCTCCGACCTCTCTGGGAGGTGAAGAGCTGGGCATGCCGGATCCGCGCAAGACGGTCCTGATCTGCTCGTGCGAAGACACGATGCGCCTCGATACGGCCGCCGTTAAGCGTGGATGTCATAACAGCGAAATCGCCGAGTTCCACCAGCTTTGCCGCGCCGAGCTTGATCGTTTTCGCGACGCGGCGAAGGTGGGAGGGACGCTCATCGTCGGCTGCACCCAAGAGGTCCCGCTGTTTGCCGATGCGGCGGGAGGACGTTCCGGAAGGATGGAATTCGTCAACGTTCGCGAGACGGCGGGCTGGTCCACCGAGGGGACGAAGGCGGGCCCAAAAATGGCGGCGCTGCTAGCGGCCGCATCCGAGCCCGCGCCGGCCTTTCCATTTGTCACCTTATCGAGCGAAGGGGTGATCCTGATCTACGGCCGCGACGAAGTTGTGATCGAAGCAGGCCAACTGCTCGCCGAGCATCTCGACGTGACAGTCATGATCACAGGGCCGGCGCAGATCACGCCGCCGGCGACAACGTCCTTTCCGATCGTCCAGGGCACGATCCGCAACGGCAAGGGCTGTCTGGGTGCGTTTGAGCTGACGGTCGACGACTTTGCGCCCCCCCGTCCCTCCTCGCGCGACGCGCTCGTCTTCGAAGCTCCGCGCAACGGCCTGACTTCGCGCTGCGACATCGTTCTTGATCTCTCCGGCGGAACGCCGTTTTTTCCAGCGCATGACTTGCGAGACGGCTATCTCCGCGCCGATCCGCGGGACCCGGCCGCTGTGTTGCGCGCGGTGCTCAAGGCGCGCGACCTCGTCGGCAGCTTCGACAAGCCGAAATACGTCAATTTCACTGCCGAGATTTGCGTCCATTCACGCTCGAACCTGACGGGTTGCCACCGCTGCCTCGACCTCTGCCCGACCGGAGCGATCATGTCGGATGGCGATCACGTCAAAATCAACGCCGAAGTCTGCGCCGGATGCGGCCAGTGCGCCGCGGCCTGCCCGACAGGTGCTGCGACCTATGCCCTGCCGCCCGCGGATGCTCTGCTGCACAAATTGCGAGCGATGCTCTTGACCTACCGTGAAGCCGGCCGCGCCAATGCCATCGTGCTGTTCCACGACAACCGACACGGCAGCGCGCTGATCGATGCGCTCGCCCGGCATGGCGATGGTCTTCCAGCCAATGTGCTGCCGTTCGCCGTTAACGAAGTCACGCAGGTTGGTCTCGAAGCGGTCGCGGCGTCCTTTGCCTATGGCGCGGCGGCGGTACGTTTCCTTCTGCGCGCAAAACCACTTCACGACGTCGCCGGCCTTTCCCAGACCATAGCGATGGCTGATACCATTGCTTTCGGGCTTGGGTTTTTGGGGCGCCGGGTTGCAACTATTGAAACCGACGATCCCGATGTGCTCGGAGAGGCTCTGCGCGTGATAGAGCCCGCACCGGCAGTGGAGCGTCCCGCAACCTTCAAAACGGTCGGCAAGCGGCGAGATCTGCTTCGCCTCGCTCTTCACGAACTGCATCGCGTTGCGCCTACACCGGCAGACGTCATCGCGCTGTCCAAGGGGGCGCCGCTCGGTGCAGTCACCGTCAATACGGACGGATGCACCCTTTGCCTGGCCTGCGTGTCGGCCTGTCCCACCGGCGCCCTCCGCGACGATCCTGAACGTCCCGTGCTCAAATTCGTCGAAGATGCCTGCGTGCAGTGCGGGCTATGCCAGAGCACATGCCCGGAAAAGGTCATTACCCTGAAGCCGCAAATCGACTTCCGCGTCGCAAGAGCTCCGGCCCGGATCATCAAGGAAGAGGAGCCGGCGCTCTGCATCCGCTGCAAGAAGCCCTTTGGGGTGAAGAGCACGATCGAGAAGATCGTTGCGAAACTCGAGGGCCGGCACTGGATGTATCCCGCGGGCGACGAGCGGCTGGACGTCGTCAGAATGTGCGCAGACTGCCGGGTCATCACCATGAGCGAGCAGCAGTTCGACCCGTTCGCCGGCGTGCCCGAACGCGCGCCACCGCGCACGACGGATGATTATTTGCGCCAGCGAGAAGGCAAGGACTAGCCTGTCGGGCAACGGCCCAGGTTCCAGACAGATAAGCCGGGTAGGCGCCTGACAGGTGACGCTTTCGTTGGATCCGCGCGACCGACGACCCGGCTTGGTTACTTCGATGTCGCACGCCCCAGAAAATCCGTGAGCGCCTTGCGATCCTCAACCGATCCGATGCGTTGCTCGGGCATCTTGGTCCCCGGCGTATACGCATTTGGACCGAACTCGAACAATTTCGATACCGTCTCGGGCGTCCACACGATGTCCATTGCTTTGAGTGCGTCGGAGAAGCGATAGCCCGGCAACGAGGCGATCCTTCGACCATACAGGCCGGCGAGCGTGGGACCGGCGCGCTGCGGTTCCTTGTCCGACAAGGTGTGACAGGCAACGCACGCCCTGAACACCTCGGCGCCGTGATCTCCCGCATAGGCGGCAAGCGGATCGCGCGGCGTTGCTTGCAACGACGAGCCGATGGGGTCTCCCGTCCGCGCGTTCCAGCGCCGGATTTTGCCGTCGGCACCGCCTGTCAGCAATGTTGCGTTGTCCGGCAAGAAAGCGACCGACCACACGGGCGAACCTGGATCGGCCAGCGTTCGCACGACGCTTCGTGCCTTTCGGTCGATAACTGCCACGACATCGCTGATTCCTGCAGCAGCGATCGCCGTGCCGTTTGGGGAGATCGTCAGCGCGACGATCGGCGTTTGGCCTGCTTGCACCTCGCCGCTTTCCTGGCCCGTCGAAGTCAGAAAGCGCAGCTTCCCGTCGGCACCACCCGTCACGATCTCGCCATCCGGGGCAACTGCCACCGCGTTAAGGGGCGAGGCCAGTGCCACGACGCTCGGAGCGCCACCCGTCAATGGCCAGATCCTCACCTCACGATCATAACCCACGCTCACCAGCGATCGTCCATCCGGAGAGAATGCGACGCCGTTGACATTCTGCGCGTGCCCTTCCAGCACTTGCTCTGCGCCATCGCCGAGCGACCAGACGCGAACAGTATGATCCCAGGAGGCAGAAGCCAGTCTTGCGCCATCCGGCGAGACAGCAAGTGAAACGATCGGCGCGGCATGACCCTCGAGGACCCGGTCCGGCTGTTGCCGGCCGCTCGTCCAGATCGCGACCTTCGCGTCCGCTCCGGCAGTCACCATTCGCCCGTCCTTCAGGAAAGCAACTGCGTTCACTGCATCAGAGTGAAACCGAAGGACCTGCTCTGCGGACTCGGTCTTGAGCGACCATCGGATGGCGGCGGTGTCGAAGCTGCCCGACAGAACGATGTTGCCGTCACCGGAAATCGCAATCGCCCGCACGGGTCCGCCGTGACCTGTCAGTTGCGTTTGGGCGGGTGCTGATTGAACCGCCAGCAAAGCGGCAACGATGAGAAGCCTGATGCTGAGACTTGGGATCCAATCCATCTGCGCCTTACAGGTCGTCCAGACACGTCACCGGTGGTTACGCCGGATATTTGCGCTCGCTCGGCCTCCTCAACGGGCTGAAGCCACTGCTCGGTTTCCATGCTGCGCTGCAGGGCAGAACGGGCTCCGCTACTCAATGCCGCAATGGCTGCTGTCGGCTTGAACCGGGCATAGCCCGATCCTATGCTCATATGACACGTCGAGGACCACGTCATGCAAATACGATTCAAGACGTATCTGCATCTCACGTCGGCGTGGCGATCACTTCGCGATGCGATCCCGCCACGCCATGATGACGTGGCTGCTGAAACGTCACCGACCCTCATCTATATCGCGGTCGTGCTGGTGTTCCTCCTGGCCGTTCTGGAAATCGAGGCTCATCGCGGCGAACTGGAATCGCTGGGCCTTTTGCCGCACGACTACCCGATTCAGGCTCCTTTGTTGGGCCCCTAAGCCTCGCGGCCCGACCAAGCGTTCCTTCGACCTCGATGCCTCTTTCATGCTGAGGTCCTGAGGGTCTACGTGCTATCCGCTTAGCGTTTCGATTCTCGTGGAAAGACCAATGACCGATCGTCAAAGTCGTCGACCGGGAGCTTGTCTGCGCTCCGGCCGCTTTGCATGTCCTGCAATGTCGACGCGCCACCTGTTCCGGCACGCCCGATCGTTGGGATAGAGTGTGATCGCGAGACGCCGGCGACAGCGGCAAGCAGACCGAAAGCAGCGATGAAAATAATGACTAGAGGTTTCATGCGAAATCTCCTGTTCGGCTGAAATCCAGGAAACTCGTGCAACGATCTGATTAGTGCGAAGCGCGAGGTGCGGATGTGAGCCGTCTCACAGCTTCCAGGATTCTTGCAGCAAGAGCCCGTCAAGTTCCCGACTTGGAACTTTCAATCCGTTGGCTTCATCGCCGGAGCGAGAATCGCGGGCCGCACGCAGGACGGCTGCGCGGAACGGGCGAACAATTGGTTCGTTGCTTTCCTCAGGGCGGAGTATCCAGGCAAGGACGAAAG
>Ga0134125_10001769_pt1 | contig 26252 bp, 25 predicted proteins | sample KB31751_FD_96464 | JGI IMG/M metagenome (GOLD analysis project Ga0134125, IMG submission 96464) | Terrestrial soil microbial communities with excess Nitrogen fertilizer from Kellogg Biological Station, Michigan, USA - KB3-175-1 | ecosystem: Environmental > Terrestrial > Soil > Unclassified ...
ACTCGCGGCCCGCTTTCTTCAGCTGCACGCGCGAGCCGATGACCTCCACGATGTCCGCGCGGGCGATCAGCTCGTCGATGAAGCCTTGGGGGATGATGGCTGGGTTCTACTCGCGGCGGTAGCGCGGTCGGGGCCTGACCGGCATGATTTGGAGCCCCCGTACCGTCAGGGCCTGGCCATCACTCGACCAAGCGCCTCAGTTCTGGGCCAGCTTCTCCTTCACGCGGGCACTGACGACACCCATGTCGGCGCGACCCTGCGCCTGGGCCTTCACTGCGGCGATGACCTTCCCCATATCCTTGGGGGAAGTGGCGCCGGTGGCTGCGATGGCGCCGGTGATGAGCGCATCGAGCTCCGCATCGCTCAGGCGTGCGGGCAGGTAGGCTTCGAGGATCGAGACTTCCGCGCTCTCCTTCGCAACGAGGTCGGCGCGGCCGCCTGCCTGGAATTGAGTGATCGCTTCCTTGCGCTGCTTGATCATCTTCTCCAGCACCGTGAGCACCTGGCCGTCATCGAGCGTGATCCGCTCGTCGACCTCACGCTGCTTGATGGCGGCGAGTGCCAGGCGGATGGTGCCGAGACGCTCCTTCTCCCCGGCGCGCATGGCGCTCTTCATGTCCTCCGTGATGCGTTCCTTGAGAGTCATGCAGCCAATATGGGCAAGGTCAGCGGGAGGGGCGCACGCCCTCTCTCGAGATGCGCTTCATGTGGCGCTTGATGGCCGCCGCCTTCTTGCGTTTCCGCTCCTGGGTCGGCTTCTCGTAGAATTCACGCCGGCGCAGCTCGGTGAGAATGCCGGCCTTCTCGCAGGCGCGTTTGAAACGCCGCAGGGCGGCATCGAAATACTCATTCTCACGGATACGGACGCTCGGCATCGAAACCTCAGGCCTACTGGCCGGGACACGGAACTTTAGGAATGACCTGGAAAAACGGGCGCGCAATTCTAGTTGAGGCTCATGGCAAAGGCAAAAGCGTTTCCCGGGGCACCTCCGTCCGAGACGGCGGCAGCTCCCAGGGGGGTGACCGAGGGCGAGAGGGTGGCCATGCGCGTGCTCGCCATCGAATCCTCCTGCGATGAGAGCGCGGCGGCCGTTCTCGATGAGTCGAGCGGCCTGCTGGCGCACGAGCTTCACAGCCAGGTGGAGCTGCACCGGATCTATGGGGGAGTCGTTCCGGAGCTGGCCTCCCGGGACCACGTCCGCCGACTCCTGCCGCTGGTGGAGCGTGCCCTCGACGTCGCCGGCACGGCTCCGCAGCAGCTGGCGGGTGTCGCCTTTACAGCCGGACCGGGCCTGATCGGGGCGCTGCTCACGGGGGCCGCGCTCGCGCGCAGCCTCGCCTATGCCTGGCAGGTGCCGGCAGTCGGGGTACATCACCTCGAGGGGCACTTGCTCGCACCCCTGCTGGAGCCCGATCCGCCGCCGTTCCCGCACGTGGCACTTCTCGTGTCGGGCGGCCACACCCTCCTCATCGAAGTCACGGGGATCGGGCATTACCGGATCCTCGGTGAGACCCGCGACGATGCGGCCGGCGAAGCCTTTGACAAAACGGCCAAGCTCCTCGGGCTGCCGTACCCCGGTGGGCCGGAGCTCGCACGCCTGGCGCAGGGCGGCACACCCGGCGTCTTTCAATACCCCCGGCCAATGCTCGATCGCCCCGGTCTCGAGCTCAGCTTCTCGGGACTCAAGACGGCCGTTTTGCACTCCCTTCGCGGCCGGGAGCTGACCCCCAAGCTGCGGGCCAATGTCGCCCGCGGCGTCGAGGAGGCGATCGTCGGCACCCTGGCGGTAAAGGCCGTGCGGGCGCTCGAGGCCACTGGCCTCGATATGCTCGTGGTCTCCGGCGGGGTCAGCGCGAATCAACGATTGCGCGCGGCGCTCGATGAAGCCGTCGGCCGGCGCGGCGGCCGCGTGTACTATCCTCGGGTCGAGTTCTGCACCGACAATGCCGCGATGATCGCCGTTGCGGGCCTGGCGCGGCTCAAGGCCGGAGAGCGCGACGGGCTCGCGATCCAGGCGCGCGCCCAGTGGCCGCTCGATACGCTCACAGCCGTGCCCTTCCAACACAACGCCGACGCGCCATCGCTGCACTCATGACGACTGCAATCCCCTCCCCCGACCGGATCTTCCTCCGCGGCCTGACTGCCGAATGCATCATCGGCTTCATCGAGTGGGAGCGGCGCGTCAAGCAGACCGTCGTGGTCGATCTCGAACTGCCCGTGGACTGTGCCCGGGCGGCGATCAGAGATGATGTCGCCGACACGGTGGACTACAAGAGAGTCGCCAAGCGGACGCTCGCGTACATCGAGGGCTCGGAGTTCAAGCTGGTCGAGACTCTCGCGCACCGCCTGGCGCTCCTGCTGTTGGAGGAGTTCGGCATCGGGTGGGTGCGCATCTCGCTCAACAAGCCGGGCGCCATCCGTGGCTCGCGCGACGTCGGTGTCGTCATCGAGCGCACCCGCGCGGACCTTGCGGCGGCCGCGGCGCCTCTGTGAGTTGCGGCAGCCATGCCCCAGGTCTACGTCGCGGCCGGCAGCAACATCGAGTCCGAGCGGCACCTCGCGATGGCCACGCGTGAGCTCGAGCGGCAGTTCCCGGGCGTGCGCTTCTCACCCTGGTATCGCAATCGCGCCGTTGGATTCGAGGGCGAGGACTTCGTCAACTTCGTCGCCGGGTTTGCAACGGACCTCGGGGTCGACGAGGTGCTGACGCGCCTGCATGCCATCGAGTCCCTCTGCGGCCGCCCGCCTGATGCGCCGCGATGGGCGCCGCGGTCCATGGATCTCGACATCCTTCTATACGGCGACCTGGTCTGCCAGAAGCCGCACCTCAAGCTGCCCCGGCCGGACCTGTTGAAGCGGGCGTACATGTTAGGACCCATGGCCGCGCTCGCGCCCGATCTGGTGCATCCGACGGAGAAGCAGACGATCGGTGAGCTGTGGAGGCGATTCGATCGGGCTGCGCACCCGCTGGTGGCAGTGCGTGGGGCGCAGTGAGAGGCCGGCCGCTCGCCTACCAGCCGATGCTCCTGCCGCCATCGACCGCCAGAATCTGGCCGGTGACGAAGGGCGCCGCGGAGGCGAAGAACAACACCGCACGCGCGACATCCTCCGCCGACCCGATCCGTTTCAGCGCAGTCCGGCTGATGATCTCCTCGCGCAACACGTCGTCGAGCCCGTCTTCCGGCCACATGACAGGCCCCGGTGCGATCGCGTTGACCCGGACCTGCGGCCCGAGCTCACGTGCCAGCGACTTCGTCAGCATGATGAGGCCTGCCTTTGCGACGCTGTACACCGGATGACGGCGCAGCGGCCGCATGCCGTGAATGTCGGCCAGATTGACGATGAGGCCGCTGCGCTCGCGCAACGCCGCGGCCGCCGCCTGCGCGAGAAAGAGCGGCGCTTTGAGGTTGGTGCCGATCAGGTCGTTCCAGGCGTCCTCGTCGATGTCCCCGAGCGGAGTCGGATAGAACGACGAGGCGTTGTTGACCAGGATGTCGAGTCCGCCGAACGCAGCCGTCGCAGTACGGGCAAGCTCCTTGACCGCGGCGCCGTCGAGCAGGTCGCCCTGAGCGAGCGCCGCCGAGCCTGGCCTGAGGCGGTTCATGTCCCGCGCAAGCGCAGCGGCTTCTTCCGCAGAGCTGCGGTAATGCAGCACGACGTTGGCGCCTGCTGCATGCAGCGCTCGCGCGATGGATGCGCCGACCCGCCGCGCCGCGCCGGTGATGAGCGCGGTCTTGCCCGCAAGGGCGGCGGTTTGATTGGGGGCGGGCTCTGGCATGAGGGGCCTAGATTATGATGCCGTCGCTGTCACCGGAAGAAGAAGTGCATTCCCGTACCGTGGCCGCGCTCATCGCCGAGCGCGCCCGCTCTGCCGGGGGCTGGTTGCCTTTCGAGCGATTCATGGAGCTCGCGCTTTACGCCCCGGGGCTCGGGTACTACAGCGCCGGCAGCGTGAAGCTCGGTCCTGACGGGGACTTCGTGACCGCCCCCGAGATCTCCGATCTCTTCAGCCGCTGCGTCGCGCGTCAATGCGCGCAGGTGCTGGCTGAGGGCGGCGAGATTCTGGAGCTCGGGGCAGGCACGGGACGCATGGCGGCGGTCATTCTCGAGACGCTCGCGGTGAGGGATGCGCTGCCGGATCGCTACGCCATTCTCGAGGTCAGCGCGGACCTGGCGGAAAGACAGCGGGAGCGATTGCAACGCCTGCCGGCGGAGCTGCGCGAGCGGGTGGTCTGGCTCGATCGCCTGCCGGAGCGGCCGATCCGCGGCGTGATTCTGGCGAATGAGGTGCTGGATGCGTTGCCCTTTCGCCGCTTCAGGCTATGTGGCAATGAGGTCCGCGAGCTCGGTGTGGCGGTGGAGGGAGGAGCGCTCGTGGAGCGAGAGGCGGTACCGGATGCGGATCTCGCAAACGCATGCGCGACGCTGCTGAGGGAGCTGCCGCTACCGCTGCCGCAAGGGTATGCCTCGGAGGTCTGCCTGCGGACCGGTCCGTGGGTCGCCGGCGTTGCCGAGTGTCTCGAGCGGGGCCTGATGCTCCTTTTCGACTACGGGTTGCCGCGGGCGCACTACTATCATCCGCAGCGGACTGACGGCACCTTCCGTTGCCACTTCAGGCAGCGTGCTCACGATGATCCTTACATCAACCTCGGTGTGCAGGACATCACGGCCTGGGTCGATTTCACACGGGTCGCGGAGGCGGCGCCGGGCTGTGGCCTGGAGGTCAGCGGCTTTTGCACGCAGGCGGCGTTTCTACTGGCCAGCGGTGTGGAGCGGCTGCTCGCGGAATCGACCGATACCGTGGAGCACGCGCGGCTCGCGGGACAAGCACGCCGGCTGCTGCTGCCGGGCGAGATGGGTGAGGCATTCAAGGCGATGGCGCTGACGCGGGACGTCGATGTCCCGCTTGAAGGATTTGCGCTGCAGGATCTGCGGCAGTCGTTGTGAGAGTCGCCGGCTCTCAGCGCGTCGCGCCCGGGGCGAGGCCTGCGCTCGCAGCCGATGGCGCTGCGGGATTGGAGCAAAGCTCGATATCCCGCATCGTCTTCGGCTTGCGCGCCAGCTCGCGTGCCGCCTCGTAGAAGCGAGGCAGGCTCTCTTTTTCCTGCCGCAGCAGCCGTTCAAACCCCGGTACGCAGTCGAAGTACGTGCCGACGGAGGCCAGCTCCGCGTTGTTGAGTCCATCCTCGATCCATTCCTCGTAGAGCGGCGAGTGGACTCCGAGGCGATGCTCGAGCGTGCGAATGTCCGTTGCCAGCTCCGCGAGGATCTGCTGCTTGTCACGCAGCTTCTGCTCGCGTGGCGCCTCTGAAGCGTAGAGCAGCGCCAGCCTGTGGCGGGCATGACGCAACAGGGCGAGAAACTGCCGGTCATCGGCCCGCTGCTGCCGGAGTGCGGGGATGCGGGCGGATTGGCCGCGGTATTCGAGCCAGCGTCTCAATCCCGCCTCTTCCACCGTGACGGCGAAGGCTTCGTTGAAACGTGAATCGTCCTTCACGTAGAGCAGTTGGTGCGCGAGCTCGTGGAAGATCATGGCCGCGAGCTCGTCGCTTCCGTAGCGCATCATCGTGCTCATCACCGGATCGGGGAGCTTGCCCAGGGTAGAGTAGGCCGGTACGCCCTCGATCACGACGTCATATCCATGAGCCCGGAGTCCCGAGGCGAAATCTCGGGCGCGCTTCTCGCTGAAGTAACCCCGATAGGCGACGCAGCCGGCGATCGGGAAGCACCACTCCTTCGGCTCCACCGAGAGGGCGGGCGCGGCGACGACGTTCCACACGACGTACTGACGGTCGATCTTCGCATACGTGCGATAGCTGTCGTTGTCGGGCAGCTTCAGCTCGCGTGAGGCGAAGCTCCGGGCATCGCGTACCTCGGCGAGCTCGCGGATGAGGGCCGCAGAAGTCTGCGGGTCGTCGATAACCTGGACGATCGGTTTGCGCGAGTGCATGACATGCCACTCGCCGTGAGCCGCTTGCAGCAGATACATCGTGCTGGTGCACCCGCAGAGCGCGCCCAGCGCCACCCCGACGAGAGCCAGCCGCATGGGCCTGGAATGGGCCTGCATGCGAGCGGGAGGGGCCTTCTCGGTTAACATGTGTCATGGAAGTTTACTTGGTCGGCGGTGCCGTGCGAGACCGGCTGCTCGAACGTCCGGTGAAGGAGCGCGACTGGGTCGTGGTCGGCGCTTCACCGGAGGAGCTCGAGCGGCAGGGCTTCGTGCCCGTCGGACGCGAGTTTCCCGTCTTCCTGCATCCGCAGACGCACGAGGAGTACGCGCTTGCCCGCCTGGAGCGCAAGGTCGCTCCCGGGTACCGCGGCTTCACCACCCGCTTCTCACCGGATGTGACGCTGGAGGAAGATCTTCAGCGCCGGGACCTGACCATCAACGCGATGGCGGAGAGCTCGACGGGAGAGCTGGTGGACCCCTATGGCGGCCGCCGTGATCTCGAGGCGCGGCTGCTCCGACACGTGTCGGAAAGTTTCATCGAGGACCCGGTGCGCGTGCTGCGGGTCGCGCGGTTTGCAGCGCGTTACGCGGAGCTCGGCTTTCAGGTGGCCGAGGAGACCGTGGCCCTGATGCGCAGGATGACCGACTCGGGGGAGTTGTGCGCGCTCGTTCCGGAGCGTGTCTGGCAGGAGACCGAGCGCGCGCTCGGCGAAGCGCGGCCCGAGGTGTTTTTCGAGACGCTGCGGGTCTGCGGCGCGCTGCAGGTCATTTTCCCGGAGTTGGCGGACCTCTATGGCGTTCCGCAGCCGCCCCGATGGCACCCGGAGGTCGACACGGGTGTTCACGTCATGCTCGCGCTGCGCTATGCCGCAGTCATCGGCGCCTCGACCGAGGTGCGGTTTGCCGTGCTCATGCACGATCTCGGCAAGGCGTTGACCGAGCCGGAGCGCTGGCCGAGCCACCGGGGACACGAGGAAGCCGGCGTGCCGGTGATCGAGGCGTTGTGTGCGCGGCTCAAGGTGCCGAACGGCTTTCGGGATCTGGCAGTGCTCACTGCACGGCATCACGCCGTGGTCCACCGCGCGGCGGAGCTGCGGCCAACCACCGTATTGAAGCTCCTGGAGGCGACCGATGCCTTCCGCCGGCCGGAGCGGTTCGAAGAGATGTTGGAAGCATGCGAGGCGGACGCGCGCGGACGCACCGGACTCGAGGCGCAACCGTACCCGCAGCGCGAATACCTGCGCCGCGCCCGCGCCGCGGCGGGCGCGGTGAGCTTGGATGAGGGCGAGCGTCAGGGGCTGAAGGGAGCTGCGATCGGCGAGAAGATCCGCGAGAAGCGGCTGGCGGCGATCAAAGGACTCGCTCAGTAGTCGGTTTTGCGTGCGGCGTTGAGCTCCTCGGGTCCCGTGAATGGGCCGAGGTAGAAGGGCAACACGGCCATCAGATGGCGGGGTTGGATGCCGAAATGCGCGAAGCCGTCCCGGCTGCAGACGCTGTCGACGCTGAGCGAGCGGAAATTGTCGAGCGAGAATGGCTTTCCGGGGACCAGGCCGAGGACCGCCGCCTGCAGCCAGCCGAGCAGATCCGGGAGTCTCAGGATGTGGCACGGGAGCTGGGCCACTGCGGCAGTCAGGCGCACCAGCTGCTCGAGGCTCAGAGTCTGCGGGCCGCAGAGCTCATAGGTCTGCCCGAAGGTCTCGCGATCCTCCAGCGCGCCGGCGAACGCATCGGCCACATCGCCCACATATACCGGAGCAAAGCGTGCCTGTGAGCGCGCCAGCGGCATGAATCCGGCGGACAGGCGCAGGAGTCCCGTGAACCGGTTGGTGAGCGAGTCACCGGGACCGAAGATCACCGAAGGCCGGAAGATCGTGAAATCGAGGTGCGCGGCGGCAGCACGGACCAGCTCTTCCGCCTCGCCCTTGGAGCGCAGATAGCGGCTGGGTCCGCGCTCCCGATCGGCGCCGACCGCGCTCATCTGCAGCAGCCGCCGGATCTTTGCGCCGCGCGCGGCGGCGACGACCTTGGCGGCGAGCTCGATGTGCACCGAATGGAAGTTGGCGCGGCCGCTCGGGTTGAGAATGCCGATGAGATTCACCACCGCGTCCATGCCGGCCAGGAGCTGGCCGAGCGTGCGCGGGTCGTGGACGTTGGCGTTGACGAGCTCGACGGTCGAGAGGACTCTCAGGTGCTGTCCATGGCCGAGGCTGCGGGTCGGGACCCGGACCCAGTGTCCCTGCCGCACGAGGCGGGTGACGAGCTCCGAGCCGACGAAGCCGGTACCTCCCAGCACGCAAACGCTCAGCGGCGATGTCATGTCAGTGCAGCCGGGCCGGGGGTGCCGGGGGGGCGCGGACCGGTACAGTGGGCAGGGTGTCGGCAATGACCGCGTGGCGCCGCTCGCGCCGGCCGTCACGCAGCAGGTCGATGGTGACTCCATCGCCGACGCGGAGCAGGCCGATGGCGTTGCGCAGGTCGGCGTTGGATTTGACGGTGCGGCCGGCTATGCCGGTGATCACGTCCCCAGCCTGGACGCCGGCTTTTTCCGCCGGGGAGCCGGGAATCACCCGGGATACGAGTCCGCCGGTCGCCTTGTGCAGCCCGAGCGAGCGCGCCACTTGCGGGGTGACCGCGTAGACGTTGATGCCGAGCTGGCCCCGCCGCACCGCCCCGTACTCGATGAGCTGGTGCATCACCCGTTGCGCGGTGTTGACCGGAATGGCGAAGCCGATGCCGATGTTGTCGCCGCTGCCGGAGAGGATGGCCGTGTTGATGCCGATAAGATCGCCGTGCAGATCGACCAGGGCGCCGCCCGAGTTGCCGGGATTGATGGAGGCATCCGTCTGGATGTAGTTCTCGTAGTCATCCGGGCTGAAGCCCGAGCGCTTGAGACCGCTGACGATCCCCGAGGTCGCCGTATGCGGCAGCCCGAAGGGGTTGCCGATCGCCACCACGAAGTCGCCTACCGCGAGCCGCGCGGAATCGCCGAGCCGGATCTGCTTGAGTCCACGTGCCACGACCTTCACGACCGCGATGTCGGAAGGCGGATCGGCTCCGACGAGGCTGGCTTTGAGGCTGCGGCCATCCTCCAGCGTGACAGTGATGCCGCTGGCGTGGTCCACCACGTGGGCGTTGGTGAGAATGTAGCCGCGCTTTGCATCGACGATCACGCCGGAGCCGGCTGCCGCGAACGGCTCCTCGTCGGGGCCCTGCCCGGGAAGGCCGTGGAAGAAACGGTTGTAGAAAGGATCGGCGCGCAACGGATCATGTCCGCTTCCCGGCATGACGCCATGCGTGGCGATGTTGACGACCGCGGGCGAGACCCTGCGGATCATCGGAGCGAGCGAAGGAACCCGAGCGCCGCCTACGGTGGCGGGAACGGCAGCCGGCGCCGTGGCGGGCAGGACGATTCCCGCCGGCGCAAGGAGCAGCGCTGCACAGACGAGCTCGCGGGGCTTCATGGGACTTCCGATTCTACAAGCCCTGGATGAGCGCGGTGTCCCTATCGAGGATTACTTAATGTGGCTTCGCAGAGCGTGGCCGACGGCCCGTCGGCGGCTGGCCCATTGCGGATCTGCCATCAGATCTGCTTGAGCGGAGCCGGAAGGGACCTTGAGAAACGGCGAATTGCCGCCAAGGAAGGCCTAAGGAACGGCCTTCCTCGACGGCTTCGCGGGGATGAGCTCAGCCTGCTCAGGCGGCAGCGACTTCGATGCGCCTCGGCTGCAGCTTCGCCTGTTTCGGGATCGTCACTTCGAGCACGCCATGGGTGTGCTTCGCAGTGATCGACTCGAGATTGGCGCTGTCCGGCAGCGTGAAGCGTCGCAGGAACTTGCCGCTGTGACGCTCGAGACGCCGGTAGGCGTTCGACTCGTCGCGGGTGGCGAGGCGCCGCTCACCGCGGATGGTCAGGACGCCCTTCTCGGCAGTGATCTCGATATCCTTCGGCTCCACGCCGGGGACGTCGACCAACACTGCGAAGCGCTCGGGCTCCTCGTGAACGTCGACCTGGGGAATCCACCAGGTGCCATCGGCGTCGCTGGAGAATGTGTCATCGAGATGTCGATGCAGACGGTTGACGAGCGACCAGGGCTCGTAGCGCAGAATGGTCATGTTGCAAACCTCCAATCGTGAATGGATGTCAGGCTGTCGGGCCTCACTATGTCGTTGAAGGCGATTTGCGGGCGGCCTGAAAAGTTTCAAGTGTTGGTTGATGTATTCGGTGCCGGCGGGTGGTGCGGCGGAGGGAGTGCGGTGCGGCGGAAGGAGGGGTGGTGTGGCGGAGGTGAGAGGTGGTGTGACGGACGGTGAGGACGATGAAAGTGGGAGAGTCGCGCCGCCTGACGGGGCTGCGTAGGGCTCTGGCGAGGCGCGGACGTGGCGCGGCTCGGGCTGTGGAGTTGGCCTCGAGTCTCAGGGGCGCCCTGCGGTAGCCGGATTGGCGGCCTGGCCTGCAGCTCGGCGTGTGAGCATGCTGTGCAAAACTTGTGCAAGGCTTGGGCACAAGATATTGGGCCAGGCGCGGGCCGTGGCACGGGCGCAATGAGAAATTTTATGTCAGGTCTGTCACCGCGGCGATCGCTGTAACTTCATGTTTATAATGGTGAAATTCTGTCCAATGAAATATGTCCGAGAATCTTGACGCCTGCCGGAGTGGTCATTAGGCTCTTTACCCCGATACTAGATCTTGTGTCCGCCGGGCGGCTCCACGAGATCGCGCGTTCGGGGAGGTTCAGGGGGTATCGGCTGCAAGAGCAGCGTCCCGGCAGACCCGGTTGGTGTTGCTCTGCGCGGGTCCGCGCAAGCCCATATCCCCTGTGATCCGTAGAGCAGGCGTGCTAAAGAAAATCGGAGCGCCGCGGACACATGAATACCGTTGTGAAGATCGAGCCGTTGGGCCTAGATGCCGTTCCGTTCCAGGAAGCGTCGCTGGACATCTGGGACAAGAAGTATCGCCTCACCGCCAAGGACGGATCGCCCATCGACAAGACGATGGACGACACTTACAAGCGCGTCGCGCGCGCGCTCGCGGACGTCGAGGCTGAAGAGGTACGCGACCACTGGTATGAGCGTTTCCTCTGGGCATTGCGCCGGGGCGCAATTCCCGCTGGACGCGTGACTTCCAACGCCGGTGCGCTGGAGCACAAGCCGGCAACCTCGACGATCAACTGTACGGTGTCGGGGACGATCCGCGACTCGATGGACGACATTCTCCGCAAGGTCCACGAGGCAGGCCTCACACTCAAGGCCGGTTGTGGCATCGGCTATGAGCATTCGACCCTGAGGCCGCGCGGCGCGTACGTCTCCGGCGCCGGCGCCTACACGTCAGGTCCGCTCTCGTTCATGGATATCTACGACAAGATGTGTTTCACCGTCTCCTCCGCCGGCGGCCGGCGTGGGGCGCAGATGGGAACCTTCGATGTCGGCCATCCCGATGCCATGGAGTTCATCCGCGCGAAGCGGGAGAACGGCCGCCTGCGGCAGTTCAACCTGTCGCTGCTCATCACCGATGAGTTCATGGCCGCCGTGCGGGAGAGCCGCGAGTGGAAGCTTGCTTTCCCGATTCCCCGCGCGGAGATCGAGGCCGAGGGGACGGATCTCACCGATTCCGCGAAGTTCGTCTGGCGCGAATGGCCGGTGCACGACGGTTATGTCGTGAACGAGGAAGGCCTCGTTGCCTGCAAGATCTACAAGACGATGCCGGCGCGACGCATGTGGGACGTCATCATGGCGTCCACGTACGATTTCGCGGAGCCGGGATTCATCCTGATCGATCGCGTCAACGAGATGAACAACAACTGGTGGTGCGAGAACATCCGCGCCACCAACCCGTGCGGTGAACAGCCATTGCCGCCCTACGGCTCATGTTTGTTAGGTTCGGTGAATCTGACGCAATTCGTCAGGGAGCCGTTCACCGACCGGGCGAAGTTCGACTGGAACGAGTACCGCGAGGTGGTGCGGGTGTTCACGCGCATGCTGGACAACGTCGTGGAGATCAACGGCCTGCCGCTGGAGAAGCAGCGCGAGGAGATCCTGCGCAAGCGCCGCCACGGCATGGGCTATCTCGGACTCGGCAGCACCATGACGCTGCTGCGCATGAAGTACGGCTCGCCCGAGTCGATCCGTTTCACCGAGGAAGTCTCGCGCGAGATGGCGCTCGCCGGCTGGGAAGCGGGCCTCGAGCTGGCGCGCGAGAAAGGACCGGCCCCGATCATGAACGAGGGATTCACGGTCACCCGGGAGATGCTGCGCAAGCGTCCCGAGATGGGTCGCGATGGCTGGAAGCCCGGCGACAAGATCCCCGGCCGGATCCTGCATGCCAAGTACAGCCGCTACATGCAGCGGGTGGCCGAGGTCGCGCCGAAACTGGTCGAGGAGCTGGCGGAGACCGGTGCCCGGTTCACTCATCACACCTCGATCGCGCCGACCGGCACGATCTCACTCTCGCTCGCCAACAATGCGTCGAACGGCATCGAGCCTTCGTTCGCGCATTACTACTTTCGCAACGTGATCCGCGGCGGCAAGAAGACGAAGGAGAAGGTGGACGTCTATTCCTTCGAGCTGCTGGCCTACCGCGAGCTCGTCAATGCCAAAGCCAAGCCGGGCTCGACGGCGGAAGCGGAGAAGCTGCCGGATTACTTCATCGCTTCCGAGGGAGTCACACCGAAGGAGCATGTGGACGTGCAGGCCGCTGCCCAGAGATGGGTCGACTCGTCGATCTCGAAAACGGCGAACGTGCCGACCGACTTCCCCTACGAGAAGTTCAAGGACATCTATCTGTACGCTCACGAGAAGGGCCTGAAGGGCTGCACCACGTTCCGCTTCAATCCCGAGGCGTTCCAGGGTGTGCTCGTCAAGGAGCAGGACCTCAAGAACACGATCTACAAATTCACGCTCGAGGATGGTACGGTCGTGGAAGCGCGGGGTGACGAGGAGATCGAATACGACGGCGAGCTGCACACGGCAGCGAACCTATTTGACGCGATGAAGGACGGCTACTACGGACGTTATTGACGCGTCTCGAGCCCGACAGTTCGCGCGCCAACCTTTCTGGAAATTTCATCATGACCATCAAGATCGATCGCAAGATCGTGAAGTACAACGTGCAGAAGCCCGAGGATAAGTCGGCCGCAGCTGCGGCCGAGGCGCGGAAGGTTTCTGCGGCACAGCCTGCCGAGGAGATCGTTCGCGACAAGAACGGTCGCACGGCGAAGGTCATCCGGATGCACGAGAAGGTCGAGCGTCCGGAGGTACTCATCGGCTCGACCTACAAGATCAAGACGCCGATCTCGGATCATGCGATGTACGTGACCATCAACGACATCGTGCTGAACGAGGGCACGGAATACGAGCAGCGCCGGCCCTTCGAGATCTTCATCAACTCGAAGAACCTCGATCACTTCCAGTGGATCGTCGCGCTGACGCGGATCATTTCGGCGGTGTTCCGCAAGGGCGGCGACGTGACGTTCCTGGTGGATGAGCTGAAGGCCGTGTTCGACCCGCGCGGCGGGTACTGGCAGCCGGGTGGCAAATTCATGCCATCGATCATCGCGGAGCTGGGCTACGTCATCGAGCGGCACCTGCAGACCATCGGTCTCATGCGCAAGCCGCAGCTCGATGAGCACCAGCAGAAGCTGGTGGACGAGAAGCGGGCGGAGTTCGAGGCGCGTGCGAAGCAGGCGGACGCCTTTGCGAAGACGCATTTCCCCGAGGGTGCGCAGCTCTGCGGCAAGTGCAGCACTGCCGCGGTCGTCATGATGGATGGCTGCATGACGTGTCTCAATTGCGGCGATTCGAAGTGCGGCTAGCCTGCATGTGACCCTGAGCCAGGCATGTCCGTAGTACTGCGGCAAGCTCTTCGCAGCGATTTACCTGATTTGTTTCGGGTCCGGCACGCCGTGTCGGAAAATCGTCAATTCTCGCTTGCCATTCCCGATGACCAGGTCCTCGAAGCGCTCGAGAGCACCGGCCGCGGATGGGTGATGGAGCTCGATGGCGTGATCGTGGCATTCGCCATAGGCGATGCGCTCACCGGCAGCATATGGGCGCTGTTCGTCGACCCGTCGCATCGAGGGCACGGCTATGGACGCCGTCTGCATGACACGGTGGTGGAATGGCTGTGGTCGCAGGGGCACGATCGCATTGGGCTCAACGCCGAGCCCGGTTGAGCCGCCGCATCGACTAATGCTGCTTCCGACATTGCTCCGCCACGCCGGTGCGGATCAGCTCGGCTAAACGCTGCGCGCCGGGACCGGCATAGTCTCGATCGGCGAATACGAGATAGAGATCACCCCAGCGCTCTGCGCCTTCGCGCAACGGCAGGGGCTTGAGCACACCCCGCTCGAGCTCGCCGCGCACGGTGTCCTCGGGATACCAGGCGAACCCGAGGCCCATGCCGGCGGCATGGATGGAGGTGGCCTTGTGGCTGAATACCCAACTTTGCTTGGCCCCGAGCCAGCTGCCGCTGCGACGCTGGCTGCCCGTGTCGCGAATCATCAGGTGACGGTACTTACGCAGGTCCTGCACCGTCAGCTCGCGCCCGAGCCGATGCAGCGGATGGTCGGGGTGTGCCGCGGCAATGAAGCGAACCCGCATCAGGAGATCACCGGCGAAGCCTTCGGGTACCCCTGAACAGATCGCGAGGTCCACCTGGCGCTGCAGCAACGCCTCCTGGGTGCCGCTGAGCACGGTCTCGTACAACTCGATGCTCGTCTGGGGCTGCTCCGCCGCGAAGAGCGTGAAACACTGCAGCAGCAGCCAGGTCGGAAAAATGATCTCCACGGCAAGGCGCAGCTCAGGCTCCCAGCCGGCTGCCAGCGAGCCCGCAGCCACCTCCAGCGCGCCGGCTTCCTCGAGCAGAGCCTTGGCACGCCGATATAACACCTCACCCGTGGGTGTCAGATGGGCCTTGCGGCCGATCACCTTGAATGCCTTCACGCGCAGCACCGACTCGATTTTCTGCACCGCGTAAGTCACCGCCGACTGGCTCTTGTGAAGCGCCTGCGCGGCCTGGGCATAGCCCCCGGCGTCGACCACGGCGAGCAACGAGCGCCACTGATCCAGGGAAACGAGCGGACCGGCCATGATCTATTCATCAGATAGATAGGTATGGGCGGATTTTTGCGCTTTTTTATTCATTGATTCAATAGCTAAATGACGCTCAGACGAATAACGAGGAGCGCCGCCATGACCGTCCTGTTACAGATCAACGCCAGCATCAGCCACCATGATGGCCAATCGAGCCGCTTGGCCAATCAGTTCGTGGCCGCCTTCAAGGCTCGCAACCCCGCGGCGAAGATCGTCCTGCGGGATGTCGCGGCCGCCGATGCGGTACCGCATCTCGATGGTCAGCGCTTCGGTGCATTCATTGCCCGACCCGAAGATCGCACTGCGGAGCAGCACGCCGTGGTCGCGTATTCGGATGTGCTCATCGATGAGATCAGGCAGGCCGATGTCATCGTCCTCGGCTTACCCATGTATAACTTCGGGCTGCCCTCGCAGCTGAAGGCCTACTTCGATCACATCGCGCGGGCGGGAGTGACTTTCAAGTACACCGAGAAGGGCCCGGTCGGCCTACTCGGCGGCAAGAAGGTTTATGTGTTCGCAGCCCGCGGCGGCAAGTATGCCGGCACGCCTATGGACACTCAGACGGGCTATGTGCGGGACTTCCTGCGCTTCCTCGGAATCGACGACGTTGAATTCATCTACGCCGAAGGCCTCGCCATGGGTACGCAGAGCAAAGAGGCGAGCCTCGCGAAGGCAGCCGCCGAGATCGCCCGCCTGGCAGCGTGATGAGCCCACGGCCGCCCACGGGCCGCGAGGTCGAAAGCGGTGAAGGGGTGTGCTCGCCCAGGATGAATCGGCTCACTTGGCCGGCAGGTAGCTCAAATCCTTGTCGTAGCTCCAGATGTCCGACCATTCCTCCGCAATCGCGCCCTCGAATTTCCCGCGAACGGCGCGCGCGGCCGCCTTGCCGTAGACGCTTTCCATCATCTGCTTGGGCGAGGGCATCGGATCCGCACCGAGATCGGCCCATGATTTGTTGGGCGAGACGAGCACGAAGTCCTCGCCGCCCTTCCCCGATCCCTGGATGTCATAGCCGCCGAAATGGGCTTGCCAGTGGATCTTGGCGGCCGCTGCGGCATATTTTGCAAAGGCCTCGCTGAACGCCTCGCCGTATCCGGGTTTGAGCCGATAAGCCTCGACCCAGAGCATCGCGGCGGGGTCCGGATCGCCTTCAGGCAGATAGCTCTCCTTGGCGTTGAGCACCGCGATCTCGCTGCGTCCCTGGCTCAAATACGACGCCACCTCGGTGCGGAATTCGGGGGCACATGCCGTGTTGGCCGCAGCGTCCTTGTCCATGCCGGCCCACGCCTCATGGTCCTCCAGGAACATATACCGGCCGAGATCACCTGATTGAGCGGCGTAGGTCACCAGCCTCTGCCGACTGCCATGATCACTCAGGCACTTCTCCCAGGCCTTGAGGCCCGCGGCGAACGCGCTGCCCTGCGCCGGCGGAACGATGCCAACGTAGACGCGGACGACGGCGGCCGGGCTGGCCGCCTGCGCGAGGCCCAGTGAGCCGGCGAGCCATACCCCGAGGCAGGTGAGGCGATACCAAGCACGGATTGCGCGAGGGTTCATTCTATTGCGACCTCGGTTTGAGTCGGCGCCGCCGCGAAGCCGCCATCAATACGCCGCCCTCCCGTTTGAATGCAAGTGAACATGCGGCCGTTCTCCCCATGCGAAAGCAAATGATCGAGCGGCCCAGGGCCGCTCCCCGCCCCGCGGGGTCGAGGCGGTGATGCGCTTGGCCAATGGAAATCCCCAGAAAAAAACCCCGCTTTCGCGGGGTTGGTCTATCGGTCGCTTGCTTGTGTGGAGGAGTGTCGTTCTTCTTAGCCGAGGACACGGTACTGGAGTGCGCCATCCCGCGCTTATCCCGCCCGTGCTTTCTTGGTATTCGCTAGCTTGCTTCCTTCCGGGCCGGCTGTCGGCCCCGATGGTGTGATACAAGCAACGCGCGTGCCAGCAGGACCGTGAGCCGTTTCCATATGACATGTTGCATCTGCGACGCGGTTCAATTGTGACGCAGTGCCCGTTGTGAGAAGTTATCCGGCATCCGGAAGGGTAGTCACGGCGGCCCAATTGCATCTCTCCAAGAGGCGTGAACGGGCCAAGTGTCAATTCCATCGACACTTGGATGGTGGCGGCGGAGCCCCCGGACCGGCGATCAAGTCATAAGTAATTGAATGTTCATGCGATTCTTCGACGGGACGGGGTGTAAATGAACTCGACACCGGGGGTGGCTGCTCCGCGGGGAGTTTCCGGGAATCAGGCGTTTCACGGCGGTGGCACGCGGGGTCGACTGCGCTGGCTATGGGCGGTGCTGCTCATGCCATTCGTCATCGCTCGCTCGCCCGCGGCCGATTCGCAGCTCCCCTATCCGCCGCAGCTGCAACGGGACGTCGATTTCTGGGTGCGCGTGTACACGCAGATCGATACTGACTCCGGGTACCTGCACGACCAATACAACCTCAGCATCGTCTACGACACGCTGCACTTCGCGCCGAACAGCTCGCCGCGCGCCCGCCAGCGCATCGTGAACCAGGCTCGCGACCACTACGTCGCGGAGCTCGAGCGAATCGCCTCCGGACAGGGGCCGTTGACGCCGGAAGACGAGCGCATCAAGGCGCTCTGGGGCGCACAGGCGACTCCGGAGCGGTTGCGCGAAGCGACGGATGACATTCGCTTCCAGCTCGGCCAGGCGAACCGCTTCAAGGCCGGGCTCATTCGCTCCGGCACCTGGCACAAGGACATCGCGCAGGCGCTGAAGGACGAGGGGCTGCCGCCCGAGCTCGCCGCACTGCCGCTCGTGGAGTCCTCCTACAACCCGAGCGCTTACTCGAAAGTCGGCGCCGCGGGCCTGTGGCAGTTCATGCGGTCGACCGGACGGCGGTTCATGAGAATCGATCGCACCGTCGATGACCGGATGGACCCGTTCCAGGCCACTGAAGCGGCGGCGCAGCTCCTCGCCTACAACCACCGCATCCTCGGCACCTGGCCGCTCGCGCTCACCGCCTACAACCATGGGGTCGCGGGCATGCGCCGTGCCGTGGACACCCTCGGCACCACCGATATCGTCACCATCGTGCGCACTTATCAGAGTCGCACGTTTGGTTTCGCCTCACGCAATTTCTACGTCTCGTTTCTCGCCGCGCTGAAGATCGAGCGCGATCCGGAGAAGTACTTCGGGACGATCGTGCCGATGAAGGAGGCGAGCTTCCGCGAAGTGAAGATGCCGGCGTACGTCGACGTCAGGTCGCTGGAGCGCGCGCTGGACCTCGACTCCGAGACGCTGCGGGAGTTGAACCCCGCTCTGCGGCCGGCTGTCTGGCGTGGAAGACTTGCCGTCCCGAGAGGGTATGAGCTGCGTCTGCCGTCCGAGGGCCCGACGCTGACGGCCGCGATGCTCGCGAAGCGACTGGGCTCGCAGACACTGCTGGCAAGTGCCGCGTCCCGCAGGCGCCAGACTGCGCCTGCCCGTCTCGTCGCTGCGCTCGTAACGCCTGCCGATGCGAGCAGCGCGACGCCAAACGCGACTGCGGCCACGACTTCGGCGTCGCCCGCGAGTGTGAATGGTGCGAGGCCGATAGCCGTCGCCGCACTTTCTGCGAGTGCGGGGGGCTCGACGGCAGCCGTGACCCCTCCGCCTGCCGCGAGTGCGGCCAGCGCTACGTTGGTCGCGGGCTCGACATCCGCGCCTCGCTACTCGCGCGTGACGTTCGCTGCATCATCGCCGACGGTGACCACGATTCCCGCGAGCACCCCGGAGGGTGATGCGCTGCCGCAATTTGCCTCGAGCCTGGGGATGCCGAGCCAGCACCTGCTCGACTTCAACGGTCTCGAGGCGAGCGGCGCCGCTGCCGACACGCGCAGCCGCGGGGCTGGAAGTGAAGCTGGACTAACAGGGTCATCCAGCTCTGCTGATGACGCTGCCGGCGATAACGACGCCGCTCAGCCCGTCTCTGCCGCGCAGGCCGATGCGCTGGGCCCGGCTCTCGGGCCCGCAGACGGCTCCAGCCAGAGCGCTGATCCCACCGACTATTCGGTCGGACCCCACGACACCATCCGGGTCGCCGCGGCTGAGACCCTCGGACACTACGCGGACTGGCTCGGCATCAGAGCCCAGGATCTGCGGCGCATCAACCATCTGCGGTTTGGTCGGCCCGTCATGGTGGGACATCGCATCCGGCTCGATTTCCGCCGGGTGCCGCCGGGCGAGTTCGAGGCACGGCGGCGCAACTACCATCAGGCACTGGAGGCAAGCTACTTCGCTGCGCATCGGATCGTCGGAACGCAGCAGTACGTCGCGCAGCGCGGTGACTCGTTATGGACTCTGACGCAGCATTTCTCGCAGCTGCCGCTGTGGTTGCTGCGGCAATACAATCCGGACACGGATTTCGCGAACCTGCAGCCCGGCACGCAGATCGTCGTGCCACGGATCGAGGATGTGTCTGCCAGCAGCGACTGAGGCTTGTGAGCTTGGCGGTAAGGGGATCACGAGTTGCTCGCGGAAACCCTATAATTCAGTCATGTCTTTCTCGAGAGCGCTCTTTACGGCCGTCGTGCTCGGCTGCGCGGCGGCGGTAGCGCGCGCCGGCGGCCCCATCGAGCCGGCCGTCACCACGCCGCCAGCGCCACCTGCCATGGGAGATCGGGCCGCGGGTCTGGAAACGAGCCCGCACCCGGCGCTCGCGCCGCGAATCACCCTGCTGCCGTCACCGGATCTGCCCTTCGTCGACCGCGTGGTGGTGAGGAAATCGCAGCGGCGGCTCTATCTGATGGACGGGGACAAGGTCGTGCGCACCTACAAGATCGCTCTCGGCCTCGAGCCGAAAGGGCCGAAGGAGCGCGACGGCGACTTTCGCACGCCGGAGGGCTGGTATCGTCTGGCGCGCCGCAATCCGCGCAGCGAGTTCTTCCTCTCCATCCAGATCTCCTATCCGAGCCCCGGCGACCTGCAGCGAGCGGAGCTGCATCACTGGCGGCCGGGCGGCGCGATCATGATCCATGGCCTGCCGAACCGCCTGAAGAATTCTCCTTGGTATTACCAGCACAATGACTGGACGGACGGCTGTATCGCCGTCTCCGATGCCGACATGGTGGAGATCTGGTTGCTGACACACGAAGGCACGCCGATCGACATTCTGCCGTAGCCATGGAAAGCAGCATCGTCGTTCCCGAATTCATCGACGCCCGGGTGGGTCCCCGCGGCAGCCTCGAGCATCTGTCGCAGGCCGAGATCGAGAAGCTGCTCGACTCGGGGCAGGGAGGGCTCTACGACCTCTTCCGCAAATGCGCCCTGGCAGTGCTCAACAGCGGTGCCGGCACCGACGATGCCAGGGAGATCTTCGACCGCTACCGCGACTTCGACATCCGCATCGTGCGCCACACGTGGGGGATCAAGCTCGAGGTCCACAATGCTCCGGCCTCGGCATTCGTCGACGGCCAGATGATCCGCGGCATCAAGGAGCATCTCTTTGCGGTGCTGCGCGATGTGGTGTTCATCGCCAACGAGATCATCGCCGGCGGCCGTTACGACCTCGGGAAGTCCGCAGACATCACCAATGCGGTATTCCACGTGCTGCGCAACTCGCGCCTGCTCGACCACAAGGCGCGGCCGAACCTGGTCGTGTGCTGGGGCGGCCACTCGATCGGCTCGGACGAGTACAAGTACAGCAAGCGCGTCGGCTACGAATTGGGCCTTCGCGGCCTGGATGTCTGCACGGGCTGCGGGCCGGGCGCGATGAAGGGCCCGATGAAGGGCGCGACCATCGGCCATGCCAAGCAGCGCATCGAGCACGGCCGCTACGTCGGCCTCACCGAGCCCGGCATCATTGCCGCCGAGCCGCCGAACCCGATCGTCAATCAGCTCGTCATCATGCCGGACATCGAGAAGCGCCTGGAAGCCTTCGTGCGCCTCGCTCACGGCATCGTGGTGTTCCCCGGCGGCGCCGGAACGGCCGAAGAGATCCTGTACCTCCTCGGGATTCTGCTCGATCCGGACAATCAGGATCAGCCGCTGCCGGTCGTGCTGACCGGCCCGCGGGAGAGCGCCGGGTACTTCGAGCATATCTCCCGCTTCATCGCCGGGACGCTCGGTGAGGCGGCGGCGCAGCGGCTCACCATGATCATCGATGATCCCCCCGAGGTCGGCCGGCGCATGGTGCGCGCCATGGAGGCCGTGCGCGAGTTTCGCCGCGAGCGCAGCGATTCGTACAACTTCAACTGGCTGCTTTCGATCAGGCCGGAGTTTCAGCGGCCGTTCGCGGTCACGCACGAGTCGATGCGCGCTCTCGCGCTCGATCGCGGCCAGCCCGTGCACGAGCTCGCCGCCAATCTGCGCCGCGCGTTCTCCGGCATCGTCACCGGCAACGTGAAGGAGCACGGCATCCAGGCGATCGAGCGGCATGGCCCCTACGAGCTCGCCGGGGATCGCGGCGTCATGCACCTGCTCGATGAGCTGCTGGCCGCTTTCGTCTCGCAGCGGCGCATGAAGCTGCCCGGCACGACCTACCGGCCTGTCTACCGCCTGGTCGCCTAGCTGGCGGCCGAGGCCTCGCGGGAGCACGCCGCGGCCCCGCTTCCCGCTTCGCCATGACATAACGCGTGCGCGATGCGAAAACTGTAGGCAACGGGCGACATGCTTGTGAACCAGTTCCTGCGTGCTGCAGATCAAAGCCGTACCCTGGGTAAAAGCTTAAGGTGATTTCATGAGCTCAACCGACAGGGGGCGAGGCAGCGCGCCCGGCAAACAGAACGACCCGCCTGCCAGCGGGACGGCGGCGCCGAGTCCGGCTGAGCCCTATCCGGACTGGCTGGATCGCGTGCAGCGTGCGCGCGGGCGCCACGCCGCGATCACGCGCAATCTCAACACGTGGTCGAGCTACAAGAGCTGGGCCGACCGCATGCGCGAGTCCTTCGACGACGATGAGCGCCAGCCCGAGGGCAACGGCCGCGCCGGTGGCGCGAACAAGGGTCCCGTCCGCTGATTTATTGGCCCAAAGTCGCCTGCGGCGCTTTGGGCAGCCAACCGAGTCACCGCCTTTGATCGCGCGGCCCAGGGAGCGGCCCTGGGCCGCTTACTCACTTGCTTTCGGGCGGCGCCAATCAGGGCATTGCCACGGTCGATGGCGGGTTCTCGGTCGGCGCGGCGACTGAAGGTTCGAGCCACTCGATGAGCGGTCGCCATTCCTCGATGTCCTCGCTGGCGACATAACTCTTCATCTCGTGCACCCCGATGCCCTGCTCCGCGGCGCGCAGATAGTTCTGCGAGTCGCGTATCGTCGCCACGATCGGAATTCCCAGGGTCTTCAGGAAGCGGATGAGCGACTGATACGTGATGGTATTGCGGCGGATGCGGTTGGCGACCACGCCGATGCGGTTGTGCTCGCGGCGGATCTTCGCGACCAGCAGCAGATCGCGGATGCAGCGCGAGCAGGCGTGGATGTCGATGTCGGAAGGCAGCACCGGGACGATGATCTTGCGCGCATCGCGTGTCAGCTCAGGCAGCTGACGCGGGTCGACCGCGGCGGGCGTGTCCACGATCACGTGCGTCGTGCCCGGCGGCAGGCGCAGCTGGAACGATCGCGTGACTCGCGGGTCCTTCTCGAAGGCGGCGATGATGTGAATCGGCGGCAGCGGTGACTTGCGCTTGCGTACCCAACGGAGCGAGGACCCCTGCGGATCGAAATCCATCAGGACTGGCTTTTGCTTCTCCGACGCAAAGTAGCTCGCAAGGTTGGTCGCGATGGTCGTCTTGCCCGAGCCACCCTTCGGGTTGAGGACGACGATGCGATTCATGGTGGTCCCATGCTCTCTGAACGCGCACTGAACGGGCCAGCGTCAAGCCTACGCACCGCACTGCACTCCCGCAAGCCGGTCCGACTGTGATATCCCGCACGACAACAGCAGGTCATGCCGAGTAGAGTTGAGTCGGATGGAATTCTTCCTGCATTTTTGGGACGAGATGGACGATGTGGCCTGTGCCTGTCGCCACGTCGCGACCACGACGCTCGTCGAGGCCGCGGCACTGTCGACACCGGTTCTCGCCTGGGGCTCCGCCTTCGGTGTGTGGGTGCTCGCGCCGCAGCTTCGAGTCAATGCGGCTCTCCTTGCCGGCAGCGTGACCTTCTTCGATCTCTACCGTCGCCTGCTGCGCCTGCCCGGCTGAGGTTCCCTTCGCTGCCCGCGCTTCGCGACGCGGCGCCCTTGAAAACGGGTGCTGCCACCCAAAATGTTTCCGCTCCGGCACCTTCAAGACATAAAACCAGGAGCGGAGCCCGGCCATGTCGAGTCCCGAGAACCCCACGGCGTCCACTGCCGACCGGCAGACACACGGATTTCAGGCTGAAGTCCGCGAGCTGCTGAAGCTCATGATCCACTCCCTGTACAGCCACAGGGAGATCTTCCTGCGCGAGCTCATCTCGAACGCTTCGGATGCCAACGACCGGCTGCGCTTCGCGGCCATCGGCGAGCCGGCGCTGCTCGCGAGCGACCCCGAGCTCGAGATCCGCGTGGAAGCGGACCCGGAAGCCGGGACGCTGAGCGTCACCGACAATGGCATCGGCATGACGCGGGATGAAGCGGTGGCCAATCTCGGCACCATCGCCCGCTCCGGCACCGGAGAGTTCTTTCGCTCCCTCACGGGCGATCAGCAGAAGGACTCGCAGCTCATCGGCCAGTTCGGCGTCGGCTTCTACTCGGCGTTCATCGTCGCCGACCGAGTCGAGGTGCTCTCGCGCAAAGCCGGGCTGCCGGCGGAAAGCGGTGTGCGCTGGGAATCGAGCGCCGACGGCGAGTTCACGGTGGAGAGCGACACGCGACCGCAGCGCGGCACAACGGTCAAGCTCCACTTGAAGCCCGAGGCGAAGGAATTCGCGGATCCCTTCCGGCTGCGGGCGCTGATCCGCCGCTATTCCGACCACATCGCCTTCCCCGTGCGCATGCGCAAGGAAGGCGAGGCGTCGCTGGAGTACGAAGTCGTCAACCAGGCCAAGGCGCTGTGGACGCGCCCGCGAGCGGAGGTCACCGACGAGGAGTACCGCCAGTTCTATCAGCACCTGGCGCATGACTTCACCGACCCCATCGCCTGGAGCCACAACCGCGTCGAAGGCAAGCGTGAGTACACGAGCCTGCTCTATATTCCGGGCCGCGCGCCGTTCGATCTCTGGCAGCGGGACGCCGCCCATGGGCTGAAGCTTTATGTGCGACGCGTCTTCATCATGGACGATGCCGAGCAGTTCCTGCCGCTCTATCTGCGCTTCGTGAAGGGCGTGGTCGATTCGAGCGATCTGCCCCTCAACGTCTCGCGGGAGCTGCTGCAGCAGGAGCCGGAGGTCGAGGCCATCCGCAGCGGCCTCACCAAGCGCGTGCTCGACATGCTGACCAAGCTCGCCAAGGACGAGCCGGAGAAATACGCCGCTTTCTGGAAGGAATTCGGCGCGGTGCTGAAGGAAGGCGTTGCCCAGGATGCGGCCAGCCGCCCGGCACTGCTGCAGCTTCTCAGGTTCGCGAGCACGCACGAGGCGGGCAACGAGCCCACGGTGAGCCTCGCGCAGTACGTCGAGCGGATGAAGCCCGGACAGGATCGGGTCTACTACATCATTGCCGAGAGCATCGCCGCCGCACGCGCCAGCCCTTACATCGAGCAACTGACCCAACGCGGACTCGAAGTGCTGTTGCTGGGTGAGCGCATCGATGAGTGGATCATGGGCCAGATGATGGGTGATATCGATGGCTTCCCGGGCAAGCGCTTCAAGGATGCGGCGCGCGGCGATCTCGAGCTCGGGACCCTCGAGAGCGAGACCGACCGCAAGCGCCGTGAGGAGGAGCTGAAGGAAAGCAAGGGCCTGCTCAAACGGGTGAAGGATGCGATCGGGGAGCGGGTCTCAGAAGTGCGGGTCAGCACGCGCCTCACCGACTCACCGGCCTGTCTGGTGCTAGGCGAGCACGATCTCGGAGCGGGCATGCGCCGGATCCTGGCGGCCGCCGGCCAGAAAGTCCCGGAATCGAAGCCGGTGCTCGAGCTCAATGTCGGCCACCCGCTGGTCAAACACCTCGATGGCCTCGCTGATACCGTGCGATTCAGGGACCTGTCGCTGCTCCTCTACGATCAGTCTGAGCTGGCTGAAGGAGGGCAGCTCGGCAACCCGGCCGAGTTCGTACAGCGCCTCAACCGCCTGCTCGTGGAGCTTGCCGCCCCGCATTCCTCATGAAGCCGCCGCGCGCGGAGCGGATCACCCTCGGAGGTCCCGCCGGGGGTCTCGAGGCTCTCGTCGAGGTGCCAACCCTGGACCCGGCGAGCGACAGTGCCGCGACTGCGCGCTTCGGCGTGGTCTGCCATCCCCATCCGCTGTATGGAGGCGCGCTCGACAACAAAGTCGTGTACACCCTCGCCCGGGCATTCGTGGAGCTGGGAGTGCCCGCGATTCGCTTCAACTTCCGCGGCGTCGGCCACAGCGCGGGGAGTTACGACGACGGTCGCGGTGAGACTGAGGACGTGTTGGCGGTCATCGCCTATGGACGTGAGCGCTGGCCGGACGCCGCGCTATGGCTCGCGGGATTTTCGTTCGGAGGGGCCGTTGCCGTGCGTGCGGCCGCGCAGGCACGGCCGGAAAGACTCGTAACGGTTGCGCCGGGAATCACGCGTGTCCCCATGGAAGGTATCGACTCACCGGCGTGTCCCTGGCTCATCGTGCAAGGTGATGCCGACGATGTGATCGATCCGGCCGCGGTGCGGGACTGGGCGGCCCGGCAATCCACTGCACCTGCGATGCGTGTCCTCCCCGGCACCGGACACTTCTTCCACGGCCGCCTGCACGAGCTGCGCCAGGCGGTTTTGAATTTCTTGCGGTCGTAAAAATAAAGCCCGGAAGGCCGCTTTGCGGCCATTCCGGGCTCTGGAATATCGCGACCGACCGTCGTCTTTACGTGTTGACCATCGCCTTCAGGCTCTTCAGTGGCATCACGCGGACCTTCTTGCTGGCCGGCTTGGCCTTGAACATCATCTTCTCGCCGGTGAACGGATTGATTCCCTCACGGGCCTTCGTGGCGGGCTTCTTCACGACCTTCATCTTCAGCAGGCCGGGCATGGTGAAGAGGCCATTGCTCTTGAGGCTCTTCTTGATCACGCCGTTGAGTGAGTCGAAGACACCGCCGATCTGCTTGCGCGACAGCCCCGTGTCTTTGGAGATTTGAGTCAGGACTTCCGACTTCGTCGGAGCGCCACCCTTTTTC
>Ga0134125_10001770_pt1 | contig 26242 bp, 19 predicted proteins | sample KB31751_FD_96464 | JGI IMG/M metagenome (GOLD analysis project Ga0134125, IMG submission 96464) | Terrestrial soil microbial communities with excess Nitrogen fertilizer from Kellogg Biological Station, Michigan, USA - KB3-175-1 | ecosystem: Environmental > Terrestrial > Soil > Unclassified ...
AATTTCTATATTTGCAGTGGACGGAATGGCCGTGTCGCTGGTAGGGGCTAGGCTGCTTATTGACTTCTGGCAGCTTGAGGTATTCGCAGGCGGCTCCAATTGTCCCCCAGATATAGATGTGTCGCTCCAACGCTGTCTGATATTCTTTGCAGAGTTGCCTTTTCAAATAGATTAACATGCGGATGCTATTCCGCGGTGTTTTGAACTCGAATTTTCCAAATTGATCAGCCACGTCCTCGAAGACTAGTTTCCACATGTAACCCATGAGATCAATGATCAGAGGACAATCAGTCTGAGCTACTTTGTCTAGTTTAACTCGCTTGCTCATCTAGTCTGGCTGTGAAGAAGGCAGAGGGGGGGGGGGCGGGCTTTTAAGCTGAAAATTTTTAATTCTTAATGATGTTATCCGAAACGCGCCGAGTATTATTGAATCAGAGATATGAATGGTTACTAGTAATAATTATGTATATGGGAACGTTAAGAGTTGGATAGGGAGCGAGAAAACAATTAAAAGAGGAAGCGACCAGCCTTTTGGTCCTCTGTGCTTACTAGCACTGAGGTTTTTAGCAGCCAGACTCGCGAAAGGGATAAGTTTATGAACTAACGGACCTCCGGAAAGCAATTGATATCTAAAGTGAGTAGCTTATAAGCGAGAGAACAATTGGGAGGAAAAATTAATTCGAAAATTTAAACTGTTTAAAGTCACCCCCCTGTTTTATTCTCTCTCTCGCTCCAGCAAACAACCACGCGCCACTCCTCGCGACACAAAACATGAGCAAATTATATGTACCTCCTCACCGAAGGTATCAAGCAGTGCAACAGGCGGCACAGCCGCAATTGTACCAGCCCGCCCCGCCTCCAACTCGGGCTCAAGTTGCCCAAGACCTGGTTTCCAATCACATGGAGCCAGATATCAACAGTGCCCTCAACAGAATTGGGCGAGTTGGCAGTACTCAGGCCACCGCTGATGCCATCAACAACTGGAAGGGATGGCAACGTTACTTGGTCCGACTGAGAATGGAGCAAGCGTTCTACCCTTGTGATGGTGATGACAGTGACGACGACGACGATGATTGTTTGACTAGGAGAGTATCGAAGACGGTAGTCTGACTAGTGGAAAAGTGTACAATTTACAACATTATTTAAACTCAAAGCCACTGCTGTTGCCCTTAGCTTAGAGATGGAGAGATTTGGGTTTTATACATCCACTCGCTGTGAGTCCAGCTAACGAAACTGTCGAGAGTAGCCAATTCAGGGCGCATCCGGCCTTCGGCGCGCAACTTGATCGCTAGAGCTTTATCTTCGTCGTTCACAAAGACCTTCTTTGGTATGTACTGAGCGAGCCACTGCTGCGGCTGTGTTTGGTTTCGTTTAGGACCGTAGACAAGCTCTGCGAGGTGGAAGATGGTGACAGGAAGGCATCGGAGGCGGTGGTGGGTCGAGGAGGCCAGAGCGTGAATGAAAGTTGCGATGGACTCCACTAGCTGGCCACTCTGATGAAATTCCTGATTGTTGATAATGACTACGACCTTGCTAGGTCGAAAGCTCGATTCCAGGGGCAAACAACGTTGAACTAGGCGAGCGGCTTGCTGCGCGGGCTTGTCGGTCAGGTCGGCGTTGATAAAGACGGAATTCAAGGGGCTACTGTTACCAAACGCCTTTGATATTTCGTTGGATAGCTCGATACAATCCTGATGTAGTGCCGTTTGGATTTCAATTCCGCCTATAACACAGCCGGTGAGCGCTTGCATCAGCAGGAGGGCCGAGCCTCGGCCACATCCCAGATCGATGACTAGTGTGTTCTTATCAACCTGGCCAAGTTCAACCATACGAACGACGCCAAAGTAGGAGAATTCGGCGTGGACGAGCGCGCCATGGCCTTGGGGCACCTGCGAGTTGGCGAATTTGCTTGGCAGACTGCCTTGTGTGAAAAACTCGAACAACCAATTGAAGGGAATCACAGGCACATCTGCCATTTGTTGATTTTTGGTCCTATGAAACCAGCCAGGTTGTGTGCAATATAAATTTCAAAAATTCAAATTTTCTTATTTCTTTTGTGCCCTCGCCCCCCTCCCTCCCTCCCTTCATACATATCATGGCAAAGACAGAGAATACATCCGAGCCTCTATCGCTTGCCCTGGTGCTGGGTCCTGCCTTAGGCAAACAGAACGGCGGAGGCAACCGGCAGGGTTACAATTGGCGTCCACCAACAGCAGCTGGAGCAGCCACGCCCTTGATTACGGACAAGCGCAAGAAAGCTGTTTGGGATGCTTTGACCAATAGTGATGTTAACCGTCGAATATCGAATCAGATGGCTAGTGCAATCACGGCCGCAATCAAAACGGACCCAAATGCAATGATTCGCGTTTTCATCAACAGTGCTCGGCCTTTTGATGCTAAGAAGAAAAAGAACAAGAAGAAGGGAGCTATTGCAGTCGATGAAGGAACCGAAGGAAAGGTGCAAGGAAGGTCAGGAGGCAACGGTAGTGGGGAGGACAATAAAGGAGAAGATGAGCAGATAATGTACTTGGATGTAGTACTGATTGGAGTCACCAAGAGTGCTCTTGCTCGAGGGACCAACGCTGAATTGAAAAACATAGATGGCGACTTAATTCTACTTCCGTCTGGCAATGTTTGGTGGCCCAAAGCAATGGAAACATCTCCCGCTGTCCCTCAATACAAGAAAGATGCACAAGTCGTCATGTACTTTCTCGATGGGCAAGCGAAACAGACGTTGGGCGAGATTGAAGCAAAGGGTGGCTCTCGATTTGAGAATGGCAAGATGCACCCTGAATTGGACAAGGTAGATGAATGCCTACTGAACTCCAATGCTTCCGCATATGTTAAGCAACGATATCTCAAAGAGTGTGTGCTGGGATTTGTGCCACAAGATGTTAGAAATCACTTAAGCGCGACCCGAACGATTTCTCCGCACTCTGCCTACTTTGACATTCCAAAGAGGCTTGACTACGCCACTATTGAGAAGCTATTGGCAGATCGCCGTGTTGCCAATTATGTCATCTACATGATCTACTTGTATAGGAAGCGCAACGATAACACCAATTGCGAACTTAAGAAGCGGTCTGGTAGCTTCTTGGTCAGCATGCCAGTTACTAAGGATGTCAACTCCAATATGATTGTAGACCTTGCTGGAATCCACGCAAAATCGACCATAAACGCAATGCTCGTTGGATTGGACGAGAAAGATACTGTCAATTTCAATCCAATTGCAGAAGAGCCCAGGATTGTCATCAAATCAATGGGTGTGGCCAAGAACAGGACCCGAGGACCCAAACAGTTTCATCAACCAACAGTGGCAATTGAATTCAATCGCCATTTCAAGGTTTACCGAGAGAAGCTGTTGCCCATTGAACAATATGCTCTCGAAATTGGCAAGTTCACGCATGAACAGGCCTTGGAAAAGCTGCATTCTCCTGACAAGGAAGACCCCTCTTTACCACTCCATTTCCTCTTTTCTACGAAGGACAGTTGGGATCAAGTGTTTTTGGAAGAAAGCTCGGCCTGTCTGATTTCCTTGGCGCCATTCCAACCCACCGTCTCCACTGACAGCCCTTGGATCCAAAAGGCTGGAAAGGACAAAAAGGGCAAAGAAACGCAAGCCAAGATAAAGGCTCAGTTTTCGATTGATGGTTTCCAGTGGTCTGCTCCTATTATCGTCCCAGTTGAAGACCAATCGACTAGCCTGGCGAATCAAGGAGTAATGAGCCAGAGTACCCAGGAAGATCCAAGCACAATGATGTTTAAGGTTTATTTCAACAACCTCGAGCGCGTTGGTGGTGTATTGGAGTGCTATTGTGAACCCTTGTCGAACACATTTGGATTCATTTCAACTGACGTTGCCAACTGGCCAATCCTCGCTCCCGGCATCTTTGAAATAGCTCAAGGTGGTATTAGTGGCTACATCAAGTATGGCAGATCGCTTGAAATTGTTGACGGCGTCAGAGCGGCCAGTGCTTCCCTTACAGCAAACGAAGCAGCCTTTCTGCACTCTCACACTGTCAGTGACGCAAATGGCATTCCCTATATGCTAGTCTCCGCAGAGGACCTTCCAGCAGCAATTGAGATTATGAAATTGAACGCACCCATCAAAACTGTTTACTACGCTTATGGTTCTGAAATTACAATCGATTATGTAAGAACGATTCAAGCTTTGGGACTCAAAGTGTCAAAGGCCGCTTGCGAGAAGCTTCTGGGCCATAAAAAGAGACCAATTTGCCCTCTATTTGGTCAATTAGGAGGTGTGATTGGTTTGTCTGGCCCACCCGAAGAGGAGGAATCGGCCCCGCTGTCCAAGACGACGACCTCCGCCAAAGAAAAGAAGCAGTCTATCGCTTTGGATGAATCCAAATACGACTTTTACATCATCTACCATGCTGTCGAGAAGGATTTGAAGAAAACTGTGTATCCACTCATCAATGAGAAGGTTAGTAATGTCATCTTTACCGACGAAAAGTTTGCTGCAATCTCTTCTCCACTTGGACAAGCAAAGTACCTCGAAAACCTCGGAATCGACGACCGCATTTTAACTCTCGGTCACCTGTTTCGATCGTCCGACTTTTACGCCTTTGCCGTACCCAAGGATCACGAGGAGTTGATTCGAAAGGAGTTGAAAGAGATTATTGACGAATTTGCAGCTGCGAATGCCGCAACCAGTTCTTTGGCCAATGCAGCTACAAACGAAGAAGGTGAAGAGGTAGATGGCGGAAAGAAGAAGAAGACCGAAGGCGAAAAGACAAAGAGTGTCGATCAGAGATCAAATGTCGCTGCCGCTACCACTCCAACATCATCTGAACCAGAGAAAGATCTACCACCGCAGCCACCAAAACTCAAGAAGGGTGGCAACAAGAAACCTGAACCATTGATCACTTCAGACAAGATTGACGAGCTGCCAGATGCCGATGAGGTAATGAAGGAGAGTGAAGTTGGTGGCGGTGGAAACAGCAAGAAGGCTGAATCAAAGTCAGGACCGAAGCATGCCAAACGCAAGGCGGATGAAATGAGCCAATTGGAAAGTGGCGGCGGCGGTGGTGAAGAGGGAGTAACTAACGATGGTGATGGTGAAGCGGACGCTGACCAAATAAGTTCTGCCCGAAAGAAGAAGTCCAAGCATCGCTAGGGCTGGGGGGGACATTTGCTTCTATTTGCATTTAGGCTACTGTAATATTGTATTTGACATTTAATAGAATTGTTTGCTTTGGCTATATATTGAGGTAGCCTGAATTTATTTTACAAGATGGCGTTAAATAGATTGAACTTGCGCTTGAGATTAAGTATACTATCGCCAATGACGGCGGCCGTGCTCGACTGGTAACCACCCGACAAAACCATCACAATCGGAATCTTCTGATCCACGGCACGCTGGAAAACTATTTCGTCTCTCTGAATAATGCCCTTGGGTGTCACATACATTTGACCTAGCGGATCGCCAGCCATAATGTCTGTTCCTGCGTTATAGTAGATTACATCGGGCTGGAATGTCGCAAAGGCATGATCCAGCGCAAACTGCACTTCTGCCAAGTAGGATGCGTCATTCATGCGCGTGCCAAGGTACATGGCAACATTAATTTCTTGTGCTGCGACGTAATCGCATGGATACAAGCTCGGATTGTAGACATCGACGATGTACAGATCATTGTCATTCAAACGGCGCTTGGCATTCTCGTGGCCATTCCCCTGATGGACATCCAAGTCGATAATCATCGCTCGCCGTACCCTTGAGGGAAAGTTTCGACGCAAAAGTTGCAGCGAGAGTGTAATGTCGGCGTAGGCGCAAAATCCACCGCCACTCGCGCCCGAACAATGATGGAAACCACCGCCGAGATTCACAGCCGCGCCGCGCTGCACGGCCAAGTAACCAGCCAATACAGTGCCTGACGTTGCGTACAGCAACGGATTCAAGATGTAGGGACGCAGTATGTACATGGGAATCCAGGCGGCGAGCCATACTTGAGTAATCCTGGCTAGTTCGGTCGAGTTCTGAAGACTGTCCAAGTACTCGCGCGTGTGAACCATAAGCAATTCCTCTTCGGTTGGCATACGACAAGGTTCAATCATGTTAGACAATTGTATCTCGCCCGACCGGTCAAGATGTGCCGCGACATTGGCATACTTGCACGAGTCGAATGGGTGTAGTTTTTCTAGACCCAACAGGCGAATGTTGTACTTGTCGCTATATACAATGGCAACCTTGGTTCCGGCGTCTGCGAGTGATGAAAACGAGGAGTAGTATTGCTTGGGTTGTTGGTCGGCCATTTTGGACACACAGGATCAATTTAAGAACTTATTGCAAATTTGAGCGGCAGATCGAGGGGGGGGGCGGGTTATTTTCCCCCAAGCACTTTCGGATGATATTCACGCCTTGCAGCTGTCTTAGTTGGCTTGTGACTATGGTAAAGAACGCAAAGCAATGTCTGGCACTGCTTTTGGGGCTAGTGTTGGTGTTCGGCCCGGTAATTGCATTGGCCCAAACTGTAGCAGGCGCCTACTCGGCCACAGAAGCATCCATTCTCCCCAATGTAGCACCACTTGGAGATGTTTATATTACAAAGAACTTTTTCCTGGGGACAATAAATGGAAACGCAACGACAGTCATTCAGATCTACCCAAGCGCGCCGTTTAACAACATTGGGCCAGGTTCCAATGCTACAGCCCAATACGTGCCCACCAGAGTCACATTCGTACTGCCGTATTGCTCTAGTGCTGCTCCAGTAATCACAGCAGAGTACCCGCCGGCTTGCGTTGGAGGCAAACTGTACTACGGAGAATACTCAATCCCTGCCAACTTGTCCTCGATTCCAGACAACTCGACAGTTATAAATGGAGCTGCTGCAATGGCTCAGATATCAGGACAGTTTGTACCCAACTTGGACCCAGGTGGAGCAAGCCCGGCGGCTGGAACCATCACTTACATTCCCTCACCAACTTGTCCGCAAGTCAGTCCGACCTTTGTTGTCAATATCACCATTCTAGGTCTATTGGATATTGGTGATCCTACCCCGATGGAATATGTAGATTCTGTCACTGGAAGTAGTCTCTGGGTCACTACGTACGGCTTGGGATGCACGAACAGGCAGAGGTCGCCCAACTCGGCTGCTATCAATCCGGCTCCGGTACTACTACCTGTTTGTCAAGTATCGACACCAGAAAACTTTACTGGCTTGGATCAACCTTCGGCCAACTTAATGTATTCAATATCTTCGCCGACTTATACCGGACTGAACAACGTCCCAAAGGGAGGCTTTCTGTATCAATTGCGCGTGGACAATTTCAATCCATTGCTATTCGTCCAGTTCGAAGTTGGGTTTGAATACTTGGATAAGTCAACTCAGCAATACCAAACAGCTGTGGACTTTAGCAATGTCCAATATGTCGCAAGCTCCGGTCTCACGCCGGCCTTTGTCAGTTTTTGCAATTACCAACCAGGATGCACACTTCCGCCAATCACGGCAGCAAATTACATGGAATCCGAACTGTTTGAGCTGGAGGCGTGTAACTGTGGAGCGAACGTTGTTTGTGATGGAAACAACAATGTGCAATTGTTGACGCCTATTGCCCGAAATACTTTGACCTACTTCAATAGTCCTTTGACATTTGTGCCATCCCCATCGTGTGCTTTTAGCATTATTCCCGATAACAATCAAACGGGACTGATACAAAATCAGGTATTTTCATTGGTAACAGCTGCTTTTGGGGGAGTTGCTCCTTTGACATTTGATTGGCGATTCTTAGGTGTCCCGCAATCAATCGCAACGATCAAAACGCCAACTCAGCAGTCATCGGTATCCGCTACTGTTTTCTCACCAGGAACTTATACTGTCGAACATAGCGTTACTGCTGCCAACGGTTACAGCACTACTTGCACGCGCACCTTTCCAGTTGCATCCGGTCAGCCCACAATTTGCTTCTCGTTGGGTACCAACTCATCTGCGTTACCAGCCAACTCGAATAGTTTTACAATCGCAGTTGGGCAACTATTGACTCTAGACGCGGCTTGCTCGTCGAATCCATTTGGCACGCCGATGAGCTTTTCCTGGTCGCTCTATTCGTTCTTCAACATTACAATGTATCCAATTGCAATTAGCACCAACACTGGACCAGTAGTTACTGCAACAGGCCAAATACCAGGACAAGTGATCCTCTTCCTAAATGTGACGAACGAAGTGACAAACATTGAACAGGCCTTTTACTTTACTGTAGCACCCTTCTCGCCGGTACCAACTACCCCATCGCTCGCGCCATTTGGAACACCCCTGGCCCCAACCTGCACATTCTTTGGACCAGCAACGCCAGTGTACATACCCTTCTTTCAACCATCGGCGCTTCCGCCAGTTTCAAACTTACCAGTTGCACCTGGATCACCTCAAACTATAAATCCATCTGGATTGACACCCTATAGCGGACTTGGTCCTGAATTTCAGATACCCGGATGGGTTACAGGGTTAGTTGTGACGCTTATTATATTAGTAGTGGTCGGTATAGTACTTTGTATCGTACTCCGAGCTGCCTTGAGTAGAGGCGATGAGGAAGATAGAGAAAGGTGGTATGCGAAACAAATTTAACTTGTACAAGAAGCTATTGTATAAACCTGAAGCTAGCTCATACTCTAACGCCAAACCAGTAGAATAGCTTGTTCTCAATCAACAGTTCCCAATACTTCCAATAACGAAACAGTTTGGCGAAAGGATGTTTCAGAGCAACATAGACAAGGTACGCTGGTAGAACGTAGTAGGCACATACGATAAACAAGAGAAATGGGAGTCTACCACTTGCTAACAGAACATTGAAACTATGCACACACAATCCAAGGATTCTGTCCAGAATCTGGGTTCCGGCGACATTGGGAAGCCAAGGTGCAGAGTTCTTTCTCATTTCAGGAAATGCTTGACCAGGGACATTCATTCTCTTTTCAAATGGGACATACTTGGTATAAGAGTCCCCAGTTTTAGTTCGCTCTCTTCTTTCCTTCTCCGCTAGCAGTGATTGGGTCTGCTTAGCAGTAACAGAATCAGTATGAGTGGTGTAATCCACCAATCTAATGAACGCCAGCTCTTCGTTTTCTCCAGTTAGGATCCAACTCATCGTATGTATAGTACTTTCGTGGCCAAGCATCATCATATATGCTAATTTAAGCTGTCTAGTGAACTGAAAGTTGAAGATCCAATTGGGTGGGTAAGTGTGGGGCCGACTGCAGAGGAAAACGTAGGTCGGCAGCGATACGTTTGCCAATTGTGATTCGTTGCATTCCCAAAAGGCACTTAGTGAGCCAGCATCTATCAAACAGAATGCAGTCAGAAGAAGAACACTGCAAACTGCCAAATCAATCCTGAAGCCTCTGAGAAACGGCCCGTAGAGCGCATCAAAGTCTCGCTGCTTCATCTTGTAAATCAACCCTGGGTCTCTAATATACTTTGACAGTCGGTGGTATTCGTCTTCAACTTTTGGCGCTGGCAACTCACCTGGTTGATCTTCGCCAGGTGTGACCACCTTGCCAGCTTCCTCATTTTTCTTACTCTTCTGCTCTTCCTCCCTTTCTCTTTGCTTTCTACGAGCCTTGAGTTGCTTGGCTGGTGACTTGGTGATGTTGGACATTTTACCAAAGGTGACCGGGGAAAGGGGGGGAATGAACTGGCCAACTTTCAAATTTGTAGTGTTTTTGATTCACCAGCCAAATGCATCCGTTTCTGCTCTTTTGTGCGCTGGTGGTAGCCACTCCGACTTTGATTGTAGTTGGAATAGTAATTGCTGCACTTACTTTGATTTATATGCCTTATCTATTGGTCGGTGGATTGGCTGGGTTGATCACATTATCTGTTACAAGTGAACTCCGAAGTGCTATTGTAGTCGGGTTAGTAGTGTCGATGGTGGTGTCAATTGGAATCACAGATTCCCGAAACCAAAGCAACAATGAACAGAAGACAAACGCGATAATACCTTCGGCAGTGTAGGAAGCCCAGGAAGGTAGCCAAGACAGTCGTGAATAGAGTAGCATGAGGTTATCATTGTTAAATAGATAGCGAGAATGAAGGCACTGAGTGGCTTTTAGAAAAGTGACGGCGGGGAAGGGAATGAGGCTGGCCCACACAGATTTCAAATTTTGTCATTCCTCGGTTCGCCAGCCGAATGCATCCGTTTTTGCTCTTTTGTGTGCTAGTTGTAGTCACTCCGACTTGGGTTGTAATTGGAGCAGGCTTTACAGCACTGGCCTTCATTTTACTGCCTTATCTATTGGTCGGTGGATTGGCTGGGTTGATGGTATTCTTCATTATGTTTGGTCTTGGGAGTTCACTCCGAAATGCGACTATGCTCGGGTTAGTAGTGACGATGGTGGCGTCAGTTGGACTCGTGTGTTCGCTCCCGAAACTACAGCGATAATCAACAGAAGGCGAACGCGACAATAGCTCCGGCAGTGGAGGGATCGCCAGGAAGGTCACCAAGACAGTCTTGAATAGAGTAGCATGAGGTTATCATTGTTAAATAGATAGCGAGAATGCACGCAATGACTTTTCGAAAAGTGACGGTCTGTTGGCCTGCCCTTTCCACGGGATGTGTCAGCTACGGTTCGTTTCTTCGCTATGCTTACTTCTTACCGTATGCGCATATGGTGATGGTGGCAATATTAGCGCCGACGCAGACGCAGTCTTGATTAACGCTACTGGCAATGTGGCTAACTCTCGTTCGTTTATTTATCGTTGAACCTCATTTTTCTTTCTGTATTGAGATCTTCCCGTTCCCTCTTATCCTGTATCTTGCAGTCGGAGGATATCTCTACATTGGTTTCGACCCATCGAACAACAACGCAGAAAGCAGGACGATTATTCATTTCGATGTCAGCTCAATACCCAGCCCAGTATCAGAGGCCTACGTGAATTTGGATTGTCCAGGTTTGCAAGCTCTAAACAGTTATGTATCACTTGAAATCTTCAAACTCAATAAACCCTGGAGCGAAGGCACATCCGACGCAATTTTGACTTACCCGGTTTCAAATGAGAACTTCGGTGCTGCCGCGACTCCAGGCGACCCGACTTGGACTTACAACAATTACCCGAATAGCTCCTGGGGTCATCCTGGTATGCTTGATTCTGCGTTTCTCTTTATAAGCTCTAAATCTTCGAATTAGGTGGCGATTTTGCAACGAGTGGCTCTGGATATTGCACCCCAGGGCCGACTGTCCAGGTTTCGTTTTCTGGACAGAAGATTGTTAACGACGTTAACTCGTGGTTGAGCGATCCTTCGAGCAATTATGGTTGGCTGATCCTGGTGCAGTCATTCACCGGTCCGCCTGCCACTGACTACAATCCCTCAATCTAAGTTGGCATCCCTCTCAGGCTTTATAACTTGTTACAGCAAGGATTACACAGGCGATGCATCAAGTGCGGAATTGGGTTATATTCTCGCCCCACCCGCGTCACCGCCAGTTGCTTCGCCGATTGGCCCTCCTATTGCCGCCCCCTCACCTGTGAATCCCATTTCAGTACGCTTTAGCCGAGTCTACTCCAACTTGCCCTCACTAATAACACTTGCATCTTTGCTATTAGGACATTCAACACAGCCCATCGCCAGCCCAGGACCCGAGCTCATCATCGTCGAGTGCCCGCGTAACGACCATCGAGAACGCCCTGTTTGTATTAGTACTTTTTGTATACTTATAAGTGTATTTGGTTAGCAATTGATGCGATTGTACTTAATGTGGGCATCGGCTAGCAATAGAAAGGGAACCAGAGGGGAAGGGCCGTGTGCGGACCCAAAGCTTCAACCTCCCATTCCAATACCCCTCAATTCTCAACTAATTCAACTGTCAATCTATTAGACTATCACTATCTGTATCAACCTTACAGACAATAGTAAGGGGGGGGTGGCCTTTGGTAAAAAGTAAGCACAGCACCAACTTTTTCCCCACACAACCCCTGCCCGGAAAAATTTCTAAGTCCCTCCCCCCAGTTCAAATTTTTCGATTTAATTCAAATTTCTGAATTAATTCAAATTTTTGGCTTTTAGGGTCCGGCGGCGAGAAAGTTGTCGACGCGGGGGTCCGGCCAGTTTGCCGCCCCCCCTCCCCTTCGGTACCCCTTGAGCCCTCCTGCTCTTACTATTGAACTCACTGTCCTTCCTACAGTTCCATCGTGTTATACACATACTTTGTCGATGGTCTAGTTGATAATAGTCATATAACACCCCAATACTTTTAGCATAGTTGGGACGATTGGACTAGTCAAGTGTAGGGGCGCTTTTAGAGTCATCACTACCCAATGATTACCACTTTGTATATAATACAGTAGATAATAGTCTACATTACATATGAGTAACAATACCGAGATCGTTGATCCCATTACTTAGGTATCAGGAAGGTGATGAGCATCAAGCGGAATTAGCTCTATTGAACTAACAGATTCCATAGGCTCTTATTCTTGTTATACAATTCACTAAATTTGATCGCAATCGGGTCTCCAATGAGTGTCACCTGGGTGGGGGTCGCGCCACTTCTGCTGTCGCTTGCCGCACTTGTTTTTTCCTGGGCGGCGATTTGAGCTTCCACATCCATGCCCAATCTGTTGCACGTCTTCGCCGTGCAGAATGTTGTCAAAGTCGTGAATTAATGGTCTGCGGTTGTGCTGCTTGACGCGAAAGATCCATTCCCCGCCAATCACATTCTGTGGGTCGTGTTTGCCAAACTCTGGCAGGAATAGGCAGACTGCAAAGACTTTTGTATTGAAGCATTCGTTTGGCAAAGGAATGTCGGCGGCGGCGGAGGAGGAGGAAAGACAGCAGTGGACGTCAAAGAGGTAAATGTCCTTGGCGTAGAGCGTATTGAATATGCCGGTACGAATATCGTTAAGCAGTCCCGTTAGTGGAGTTTGCGACCCTGCCGAGGTAGTCATTGTTAAACAGGAGCGAGCGAGATGCAAAGGAAACTCAAACCCAGCGTTTACTCTATACAAAACTATTCAACCTTAAAGTAGACTGCAGTCGCTGCCGCCTTGACATTCTTGTCGAATAGCAGAGTTGTTTAGGGCAGTAGGGTCAACTCGCTTGTCTGCCAAGAGTACTTTGACTACTTCTACACGACCACTTTCAGCAGCAAATCGAATAGCACAGTTGTTTTGGGCAGTAGGGTCAACTCGCTTGTCGGCCAATAGTACTTTGACTACTTCCACATGACCATCTTCAGCAGCCAATCGAATAGCGTAGTTGTTTAGGGCAGTAGGGTCGACTCGCTTGTCTGCCAAGAGAACTTTGACTACTTCTACATGACCATCTTCAGCAGCCAATCGAATAGCAGCGTTGTCTCGGGCAGTAGGGTCAACTCGCTCGTCTGCCAAGAGTACTTTGACTACTTCCACATGACCATTTTCAGCAGCCAATAGAATAGCGTAGTTCTTTTGGGCAGTAGGGTCAACTCGCTTGTCTGCCAAGAGTACTTTGACTACTTCCACATGACCATTTCCAGCAGCCAATAGAATAGCGTAGTTCTTTTGGGCAGTAGGGTCAACTCGCTTGTCTGCCAAGAGTACTTTGACTACTTCCACATGACCATTTTCAGCAGCCTCAACAATGGCGTTGTTGTTTTGGGCAGTGGGGTCAACTCGCTTGTCCTTTAGCAAACGCTGGAAGGCGTTGTAGTGCCAGAATTTGTTGACTCGCAACCAATCTCTAGCAACATGTGGCAGAATGTGCTCGAGAAAAAGCTCGGGCGGCAATATATTGAGCAAATTTTCAATAGCTGCTCGTTCCATAACTGCTATTTCGCAAATGGCAGTTAGCGTTAGAGGAGAAGCGGCAAAGTGAACTTTGTTTTAATTGTTCGCAAGTGCAGATCAGGGTTGATTAGATATCGAGGGCGATAAACTACAGGTACCTAAGTTGAGCGAAAGGGTGCCGAGAGTGGAGATAGTAGGCGGGCAAGAGAGGGGGGGCGAGAGAAGACTATTAAATTACGAAAATTTGAAAGTCCTTAGCCCTTGCTCGACACACCTCACCCGCTACAATTCACGCTTAATAAGACACATTGTATCTAGTACAAGTACAACTTACTTATCATTAAAGCTATTCTAGCTAACTAAACTAAGGGCGGTAGGGAAACTCAGTTGAGCCAAACGCCCTTCAGCATGGCCGCCAACTGGGAGCCCGGCACAAACTCCTCCTCCTCCTCATACGGTGCTTGTTCGGTTGTCACCTGGGAGCTTGGCCACAAGTCCGAGAAGTCGCATGCGGATTGACCATCGCTCGAGGACGAAGCTGTCAATGAAATGTCTTCCACGGGAGGGTAACTCTGACTGACAATCTGATGAGACCGCGACCGCCTGTTATAAGCATTCATTAGTAACTGGTAATGTAACCTGTAAAGAAATCGTACTTGACGCTTCCAACGGGGCTCCCTCTTCTGCGCTTGATCGTTGTGCCAAGTCCGGAGTTTGAAGTAACACCTCCGTTTGCACCAGCCAATCCTGGCATGAATAGATTACGGAGTATTCCGCCTTCTAGTTTGCGCTTGTGCTTGCTGAGCACCAAAAAGCCAAGGACGTCGCTCGCATTGGCCAAATCGAGTGATATGGTCTGAGAATCGCAGCACACCGTGATAGGATCGCCATTGGGCCCGATAACTGAGCCGCCCATTGTAACAATCCACACAGGCTTGGTCCATTTGATATCAAGGAAGCACTGGTCAACGTCGGATGTAGAAAAGCGTAGTGAAAAGGACGAAAGATCTTCAGGTAAACCCATCACATATGGGTCGAGAAAGGCATCAGCAGTGCCTAATATGAGACGAGAATCGCTTGTAATGCAATTCGTGAAGTGCTGGAGAATACACTTTGAAACGTTGTGAAAGTTTCGAAGGCGAGCCTTTGATCGTGCAATGTATGGTTCTTCTGGATAGATAATCGGTATATTTGCGCTAATCACATCGCATCCATCAAGTTGTTGGACTTGTTGGGTAATTGGGTCGATCACAGTAGCGGACACACGCGCCTGGGAGTGATGGTTAATTCCGCGAGCTCGTAGCCAGCCGTCCTCTGCTGGCAAATATGATTTCCCTTTATGATTTCTATGGAATTGCCACCTGAACGATTGTAGTATCGATCCAGTAGCTGTCTGGACGAGTTGGGTCGCCGGAGCAAGTGCGTCTAAAACTAGGGGTCAGATTCAACTCGAGATCAGGGAGGCCAAAAAGACTCGGCCAGAAATAATAGACAAAAACCAAGCTGTAATGATTGTCACTTCGATAGATGAATGTAGTCGAATGTACTAATAGATGTGTTATGAAAGTGCGGAGGCGGTGGGACGCTTGGAGAGCGAGAGAATTAAACTTCAAAAAAGTTAATGAACGCTAATTAATTAACCTGTTGAAGGTCCCTAGTGTTCCCTGACGCACCGCTTGCACTCGCTTGAGCAGAATCAAGCGAAATATGTGATTCCTTCTTGTTTTGAGTCGAAAAGTGGAATGGCGGCGGCGGTGGTAGTGAAGCGGGAGTGAAGCCTGTCGAAAGTGGTTCCATTGACGCAGGTGTTGGTTTATTGCCAGCAAGAAACATTGGTAGACACTGGAATATGATAACTAACAACGTGGGCTTGGTGGGAGCGAGAAAGTATGACCAATTTTCGAACTAGCGTACCACTGCATCTTGACCTATAGTCACTACTACTGCTGCCGTCCAACGTACCGGACTGGTCCACTGTGACACTCAACAAGGGCTATCAAAGTTGGCAACTCAAAACAAGAAGGAATCACATATTGCAGCTGTGACAAAACAAAACGGCGTAAGGGGTTCTGCCGGACCGACCTTGCCGAAGTACCTTGGCAAAGCAGAAGTTGGAATAGATGGTTCCTTCTTGTTTTGAGTTGCCAACCGTCGATGGGAATAGAACACATCCTGAATCGCTTCTGGGTAGTAGGTAGAGAGGTTGGGTTGCGGCGCCCACAATAATCGCTTCCGATGGACTGCCTCCCTCCGCTACCAATCCTGCACAAACAAAACTTCGTCAATTGGATCACCAAAACAGAATAGAAACTAATGAAGGAGGCGGGTAACAAAGCCCTCATTGGCCCTGGGAGGGCTCTTCGCTTCCTCGGACACGCACGCCCGCTTGATTAAATTCGATCCGAACAGTAGATTCCGAGTAGAGTTGGAGGTAGCAGAGGGAGCAGTAAGCGATTGAAGTATGAAGAGGTGATGTTCAAGTGTCGGAAGCAATAGGAAAATGCGAAAATTTGAAAAGTTTTGCTCTTGCTGTTGCGAGCTTCATCTCTTTGCTTTTGAACATCAAATTGCTTGGCGGCTTACACATAGAACACTACGTGGTTCTTCAATACGCACATATATTTGGTGCCGGGCACACAGATGTCTGGTCATACCTGGTCTGTTGCTGCGGGTGCTGTTGTTGACTCAAGCCAAATGCCTGTTCTGCTACGCCCACCTTCAAATCCTCCGCTAAGTAGTCTATTACCATTGGTCAAAACCGAAAGCCTCAATTGCAAGTCAATCGCACTGGTCACACGGATTGGATCCAACCCAGTGCCACCGCCGCCAACTGGTGCAATCTATGTCCAAGGCTGCCCACCATCTGTAAGTTTTCAGAGGTGTGTTTGCGTTGTCTATCGCTTACCACTCCACCCTCTCTCCCCCCCGTCTAGATAGGCCAGTCGGAACCACAAGCATTAGAACAAAGGCAAGAGCGTGAAGCCAAACTAAAGCTCCAGTTCGAGCAAGTGTGTCACACAGATGGCCAGCAGAGCTTCATCAGTTGGAATCAGCTTCCAAACAATCACTCGTGCCAAAGCAAGGGCAGCGTCATACTTGGACCTTGTTTGAGTTGCAAACACACAGTCGCCAACGCTTTGCTCGTTGTCAAACCTGACGTTCTCAACCCAAGTTATGAAGGAAGAGTATTCCAAATCTGTCACTCTGGACAATGTCTAGCATGTGTGATGAAAGCTCAGGCTACAGATTGCGTGAATTGCAAACGTCCGATCGTCGGTGTCTTCGCTTTGGGTGACTCTGCTTGCAATAATTGCCTTTTACTTGGCACGCAGTCCGATCCTCCCCTCCCCCCTGAATTCTTTGCATCTGACCTTAATTTCGTGATTGGGTGCACCAGGAACCTGCAAGTTTTGCGACAAGCGATCTGTTGACGCACTCTCAATTCCAACCTATCGCTGGAAGGACCTGGACAAGATAACAACCCCGGTCAAGGATGGCTTTGATTCCCTTTCTTCATCCTCTGGGAAGCAACGCTCCGCCACGATTGGCATGGGTTGTTCAGACTGCTTAGGTATATCGACGAACATAACAGACAGGACTACAGTGCGACACATCAAGTTCGGTGTGCAACCAGAAGACTTGGAACACAACAAGAAATAAGTTGTTTACAATAGATTGTATCATTTGGGAAAATAGAATACTACTTGCCATGGCATTTTCTGTTGTACAATGCACGTAGCCACCAGAAAGATAGATGCCAGTAGGAGTGTAATGGACAGAACCGGGGTGCGACTCTGAACCAAGCGGCGTGCAAATCCAACCAGCAGTGCGATTGGTGATGAAACCATCTTGAATAACACTGTTATCAATTCGACAGTTGCTGTCCACAGTGCATCCAAAGGCAAGATGCGGCGCAAGAAGGTCCATAACACATCAAGCCACCAGGCCACGTCGAATGCCGCGCCAAAGAAAGTGCCAATGTTATCAAAGGCAGTATGTGCTTTTGTCGCAACAGGATCGATAATGGTCGTAGGGCGATACCAGGATGACCTGTACTTGTCCAAACCAGCCTCGACTGCAACAAAGACAGCGAAACCGAGAATAAAAGCCCATGCGGCCGGTACAAACACAATGGACACCGCGACTGTAGCAAGAAATGACACCGGGCCAATCCAATTAGGATAGACGACCGCCGTAGGAGCAACAATCTCTGGCTGCGGCCCCGGCACTTCCCTCTCTTCATAACAATCATCGTCGGCGTTGGGCTTGTCTTCTTCGTCGATGTCATGCTTCACGGGTTTGCGATTCCTTCTATTGCTCATCGTGCAAACGGGAGTGAGTGGTCGGCAATGATAATTACAAAATTTGAAAAACCGAGTGTACCCGCCCTCCCCTCGAGAGTAGTATTCATACCTTAGGCTCAATTGTACTAAGTAAAGTGCTGCAAAAATGCTAGTATCTCTTTAACAACTTCTTCATGCCGTACGTCGACCTATTCAATAGCAAATCGTCGTTAATAATTTGATCATCAGTCATTGCTGCCTGGTAATCCATAATCAATTGCTTCTCGTGTTCGCAGTTACCCAATTCAAGTGGAAACAGAGCTGTAACTGCATCGTCCTTCTCGCCAACCACTTTGCCGCTATAAGTCACCACCTTGGCTCTATTCTCAACTGACGGAGGCACTGTCTGAAAGGAAGTAAGCTGCTTCTTTGCATAGTCAAGTAGTATCTCAGTCTTCTCTATGTCTGTCTTATCTGCGTTCAAAGTGGTTGAGATGAAATGCTCGGCCAATGAAATCGATCCAAGGCCACGCATGAACCGAGCTTCTAACCTAGTCACGGCATGTGCTTTGGTTGCGTTGGTAGTTATTACGCCAGGCACAGGATCTTCTGTTCCATCATTCCTCCGCGTGTGCAAGAGGTGCAAGTTGACTAGTCTGCCAGGGAAGAACTTTTGCTTCAAGTTTGCATCTGTGAGCCACATTGACATTCCAAATATCGCAGTCCTCATGTTTTGTTCAGGACAGATGATGACTGGCAAGTCCTTATGCTTTTCATAGACTTCATGGAGAGCTTGAATGTGTTGCATGATTCGCTCTGCTGTCGCCTTAACATCCAGAGCTTCATCTTGAGTTAATATCTCGATCCCGGTTAACTACAAGACGGTAGAATGTGGCAAAAGTAAAAAGGCATTAGTAACGATGATGACATTGTCTTGCGCTTGGGGGGGGGGCAGGGGGGCGATAGAATTTTTTCGCCAAGTCCACGCCCAAAATTCAAAGTTTTTGCTTTTTTTCTGGTCTTTAACTTGTACCGAATTGACAGTTATTAACAGATATGAGTAGTATACGTTGTAAGGAACATGCTCATGTAAGGTTTTATAGTGGTAGAACACTTGGGAAAAAAGTGTGCGTCCAAGGGCAACTTTTCCGCAGAGAACTTTTTCCCGGCCCCGGAAAATTTCTAAGTCCACCACCCCAATTCAAATTTTTTGCATTTATTCAAATTTCTGAATTAACCTAAAAGTGAGGGCGGGGGGCTTCAGGGTTTGGTGTGAAAGTTGGCGCGCCCGGTTTGCCCCGCCCTCGGCCCGGCTTTCGACTTGGCGGATGGCGCTGTTTACCTTTCTCCCCCCCCCATCTTTCTCTCCTCTTTCTGCGTACCACAATGTGCTGTTGTAAGCTTCGTGATTGAACCAATTCAATAGCATGTTTGGCAGTTTCTCCAGCTTCTCGAACTGGCGGTGGAAAGACGAGGGCAGACCAGAAGACAGCATCTGAGCTCTTCTTTGTGTTACTCATAGTTCCGCCATTAGGATCGTATCCAATTAACCAACGAAGGGGTTGTTGCAGGTTGGCTTCTCTGAAACGATTCTCGGGCAAGAAGAACCTCTCAATGTCATCAAAGGCAAACGATGGATGCATCTCTAGGGCCAATTCTGGCAGATCGCTGAGCATTTCGATTGCAAAGTCTTTGGGGTCCATGTCGGCTTTGAGTTTGAGCATTTGGTTGACATCTTGTTGCCCGGGAAGAGTAAGCAACCAAATGCACTCTGGTGTGGACAGATTGTCTGCTCTGCTCTTGTCAATGTCAGTGACTAGCTTTTCAAGTTCATTGTTACGTCGTGTAATAAAGCGCCGTTCTATTTCTTCTTCCATTTCTGGTGTGATGACATCCTCTTCCTCCTCCTCCTCCGCCCCTTCTCGAGTTTGATCCTCTTTGGTAATTGTCTGCTCCTTCTTTTTCTTTGATGTGTGTCGTTTCTTCTTCTTATTCTTTCTATTAAAGTTCCAGTTGCCGTCTCCCTCTCCATTCTCTCGAATTGAGGTCAATTGATAGAGCCGCATTGACAGAGTCTGCAATACTGGATTATACCAAGGCCTCCGAATACTTCGAAGTGCATCTTGGATCTGATTATCGCCGAGCTTGGCAGACGCCTTCTTGCCAAAGAGAATTTGATTCACGCTGCTATTGTCCAATTTGGCGTAATCTTCTGATATGATCAAGCTAACTCTTCCAGGCTTTATTCGATATTGGCGCCAGACTCTTAGTCCATTGGCCAGAACGGCACGATCAATCATTCTAGAAGCTGCGGACATGCTATGCCCTTGAGAGGTGCATAGACAGACCATGACTGGCATACTCCAAATGGGGGCCACAGTTGTCCACACTCTTTCTGGATAAAAGTCTGATTCATCTGCAAAGAAGAAACCTTCAAAGTTACCAAGACCACGCAAGTTGCTTCTGGTTGGGTTGGCTGTGCATTTCACCTTGTTAATAGTTCCTGCGTGGCTCCTGACCTTTATAATGCCTTCTGATCGCTTATTGTCTTCTAATACAACGTTCTTGACCACCTGTTCTGGATCTTCAATAATGTAACTGATAAATTCAGTAATCTTGTCAACGTTTTCGCCAGCCAGCCCACCGTCGAGGCACATTAGAATGCCACTGCACTTTCTTTGTGTGCACATCAGTATAGCCACTGCAAAGCATTCCATATAAGTCTTACCAGAACGTCGTCCAAACTTTACTTCCACTCGACTGTCAAAGTTGCGAGAATCCAATATTTCTTCCAGTTCTGTTCTCCATCTTGAAACTCCCACTTCGCCTAGTTTAATCAATGCATAGCCAGACAATATGGCAGCCAAAGGTACTTTCTGATGATATTCGAGGATTACACCGGATTGTCCGCCAGTTTCTCGAAAGCGTTCTGCCAGGCGGTTGATTACCTTTGGAATGAGCCTTAGACCTTCTATGATTCTCTTTTCCTTTTCTTGAATGCTAATATCTGCATCTGACAAGTTCTTGTCATTTGCCAGCTCAAATATTCCCACTTCATCCGGCAGAAGCGCAAATAGGTTGCGTGGTTTGACTTCGCGAATGAGAGAAGTTCCCATGCGCTTCGCAATGTCCTTTATCTTTAACTTGCTAATCCGACTGAATGCTCTAAAGAATGATAGACGAGAACGGTCTGCAAGGGGATCATCGGGCAGAGGAGGGCGGGACAGCATTTGGCACACAATGCCCTGGCGAGGAGATAGATGGGCAAGGTATGGAATCAAAGGAGATTTATTACAAAAAAATAGCGAGGGCTCTTGAGCGATTTTTTTATTCAGAAACAGGCTGCTCTGAAGAAAAACCAAGTTTTTCCCTAAGTCTTTTCACTTGCTTTTCTGTTGCTGTGTACTCTTGCTGCTCTACATCGCGTTCTGCTTCCAGCCAAGAGTTGGTATATTGCAATTGCACTTCTGCACTTCGAAGCATTCCTAATGCGTGTGTATAACGAAGTGCCTTGGCGCTACTCTGTTCTACTAGTTCCTCAAGTGACAGTTCGGCGCGGCGGTTCTCCTCTAATGTGACATTTGGAGGAGGAGGAGGATGTTCTATGTCCAATGTAGATTGATCGGTATCATCTATAGGTACTATTGAAATCGTGGTTGTCGTAGTTTTAGCGACGGAAGAGGATGTTGATCTAGGAGTCGGCGTAGCCAGTTGCTCTGTTGTTGGTGTTGTTTCAGATAGTATTGTCGCTGCCGCGGAAGCGGAAGTATTTGCAGCGCGAGGTTGACTTGTTAGACGCGAGGGTATTACAACAGCTTCCAAAACCGCAAGCTGAGAAGAGCTTGATGCTCTCTTTCTCCTTCTATCTTCCTCTCCATCGTCACTAATCTCTCTTTGCCTGTTTTCCAATTCTCGCAATACAGGATCTTTTTGACTAGTATTAGTAGTCGCGGCCGCGCTAGAATCGTTTGGTGGAGTGTTTCGAGCGCTTGCTTCTAAATCTTTCTGCAGAAACGCTGGAAATCTACTGGCCTGAGTTGTCAGCGCTTCTAATCGTTTGAACGTCCCACTAGTATAAATTCTCATAATGAGACTGATGTATTCTTTGTAATAAGGATGGAGTCGGTTTCTCGGGTCGGCGAGAGAAATGAAGAGATTGGTTCCGACCGAGAGGGCGATTCCGAACACTTTTAGGTGCTTGAATACATCGGATTGTCTTGGTTCATTGACCAAATCCTTTTCCAGACGTGTTTTTATCTCAGGGGAATCGGAAGGATTGATCAAAATGAATACATTTGGTTGATTGGCCAGAGGGACGACAGATTCATTTTCAATGATGCCTGCTCGAAGCATCCTTTCAGAGTATTCGTCAATGGCAATATACCAAGTGAAAATATCCTCTAGATTGAATGAACGAAGAAACTCCCTTTTCAAATCTCTTCTTCTGGTAGTTTCGTCGTCAACTTCCATGGCTGCTGCCGCCAACGCCGTTTGTTCAGAAGATTCCTCTTCTTCTTTTTCTTCGGTAAAACTGTCAAGGAAACTCTTCCTCTTTTCGCTTCCTCCTCCTTGTATAGAAAGATTGCCTGCTTCTTCTGTTGTTACAACAGAGCCTAACCACTTTTCGATTGATTTCAAGCCGGCGGCAATTTGAGCAAATCTTATATTCCCAGACCACATGATCTTGTGATTTGTTCCCCCAGGTGCATCATCTGGTCCATTTAACGTCAAGGAATGAGTATTGACCACTTGACGTGACTGATTGTCACTCTTGGAGAGTACGTCCAGGTTAAGGGTTTGCTGTGGAAAGTACATCATTACATGGGCTTGCCGGTATCTGTCCTTATAATAAGGCGAGTTTTGGGCAAGATTGAATCCACTCATATGTTCGCTGTTTTTGTAATGCTGATAGTTGGTGAATTTTGGATTTGTCCCGCCAAGCACTCCATTGATAACGCCTGTATACTGCCCCTGGTGCTCTCGTAGCTTGTTCAATAAACTGACTTGTCCACTTATTGCATTATCTTTGAACAATTCTTGGGCAGTAGTGGCGCCATTGTCAAGATTGATAGCCCATCTGCTCACGGCCAAGGCACAAGCTGTTCGACTTGCTATTGTAGTCTCGAAGGCATTGTCTTTGATTGGATAGTAACATGCTTGCAATCCGAAACGTCCCAATTCATAATAGAAGAATGGACAAGAGTGCACGTATTCCGCTGCCTTGTAATGATCTTTCAACTGTCCCTCTGGGCCAAGATTGGTTGTTACATGAGCGAGATGCTTAGCAATTGGGTCAAATTTGATATTGGGAGAGTTGACAGGGCTGGATCCAGCTAACATCAAGAACTCTGGCTCTTCCCAAAATGAATCAAAGCCATCTCCATATCGCTTGGTTTTTCCCAGGGCAGAAATGTCCGTTGGATCAAAGATAGCATCAAATTTGTAAACAGGTGATGTAATTTCGCTCCTGATCTTTCCAAAGTAAAGCTGGACCCATTGGTCGGTGGTTTGGTCATCATTGGCATCAAATGAAAACTCACCTCCTAGGGGATCGATAGTTATACTAGTGTTTATATTCTTAGGACTAGTCGAATTCGTCTTGATTACTCCACTTGTGACTGAATATAAGGCATCGTTGAGAAACTGTGTGCAAAAGTTTGATCCGAGCCCGTACAGTTGCCAGGGCATTGTGCAGACAAGAGTGTGAATGTCAGGGTTTTTAAGAGGTTCCAATTCGACCATTTCCCTTGTAGATCTAGTCACGTAAATTGAGAAGACATTAGACCATTCGGCTGTGACAAAGGTTTGGAGGAGGCCATTTCGCCTCAAGAACGTGGTTCGGTTGAAACGAAATGCCTCTTTGGCGTCTTCTGGAGCATTGTTTAAGAGGACTCTGTTTTTCGCAATGTATCGGGTTCTGACTCCAGCAGAAATGAATGGAACCATATACCCCGGCCTGCTAAAACGGCGCTGATAGGCAAGCACCGTTTCCTCCTCCCCCAGCTCTCTTTGCAGGTCTTCATATTCTTCTTCATTGTATGTAGATGGATTCAAGTCAATATCGGTGGCGAGTTGTTGATACTTGTTCAAGTACTCTGGCGAAGTGCTGAAAGGGAGAAGGGAGAACAAAAAGTTGACGAATAGCTGAAAGTCGTTAAACGCCGCCTTCTCTGAACTTTGACACTGTTTGATTCTTTGCATGATTTCATGGTGTTGAGGGTCCAAGTTATTGTCGAGTTCGTCCTCAATTAGCCTAACCATGCTTTCGATTCGAGCCGGGGGAGGCATCTCTGATGCCGGTGGAGGCATCTCTGATTCTGGTATATCGAAAATACCACGAAAGAGAAATTCCGAAACACCCTTCTTTCTCTTGGGTGGTGGATGAGTTGCGGTCTCTGGCAAGGCTTCTTCTTCTTCGGTGGCGGCGGCAGTTCCAGTTTGTCCTTCTTCTTCTTCTGCCTCTGTTTCTTCCGTTCTCTTTCGTTTTCTACCAGATTTGATTCCAGTGTATTGAATAAAGGCGGAGGTATCGCTGAACGAGGCTGGTTGCTGAGGCTCTATTGAATTCCTTTCTACCTCGTTTTCTTCTTCCTCCTGGTTATGAACTTGGGCTTTATTCCAATAGTCATTGTACATCAGCAGTATAACACGAGTAAATTCATCCTGAGTCCCAAACTCTCTCTTGATGATCGCTTCACGCTCGTCCGGTGAAACTTTGTCATAGCTGAGTTCTAGCAATGTGTTTTGTAGTTTAAGTCTTTCATTTTCTTTGTAAGTGGCAGCCATCTTGCTCTTAACTATGATGGGCAAAGGCGAGGGAAGGGTATGTGTGTGTGATTAAGATATGGCAGGGAGGGGGGGGGGGATGTGGCTACAATTTCGTTTTTGGTGGAACCGCCAAAAAACGATACCTGACTTGTTTTGCAAATTCCCCTGAGTCATTACGTAATACAATAGTCCTTATACTTTACATTACAAATTGCGCTAATCGTCCTGGTCCACATCCGCTTTAGTCACCGACTTGAGCAACGTTGGAACAGACTCGGGTCTCAGGGCATCGTGGGTAGCCAAACAATAGACCAACGCGATTTGTATAATTTCGAACAATTCTAGATTTTTGCGGGTGTCGGCATTCGTAAGCTTGTCTCGAATGGATTGAGAAAGTGAATTTCCACATGTGCTGTATCCCGGGGCTCTGACCCACTCGGGTATTTTGGCCTGGAGTGTAGCGGTGGAAGGCATCTGAGTGCTCGTGGCAAAACTCAAGAATTGCTCCTTGTAGGCTGCCTTTTTCTGGATGAGTGAGATCAATGGCTTGTTGTTGGACAATCCCGCGAGTGCTTGGGTGTAGATCGTATCTGCTTCTTCGATTTCCAATTGCCGAGTTAGCGACATCTTCGGTTTGCCAGCCTTCTTGTTACCGGCTCGGAGTTCACCCTTCGACGATTTCGACGTTCTGACAACGCTAACTTCGTTTTCTCCTGTCTCTCCCAAGTCACAATCCTCGTTTTCGCCAGTGCCGCCACTAAGAGTAGATGTGGTAGCGGCCGGGAGGTCGTTGGGTTTCTGACGTTTGGAGCTAGGTGTTGCATCCTCGAAGCCGTCGACAGAAGGTACGCTTGGCGCAGGACGTTTGCCTCCTAAGCAAACACGAAGAGCGGATAGAATCATAGGATCCTGTAGGAGTTCAACTCGGTGATCATGAGTTTTTAACAAAGCGGAAAGCGATTCCCGCGCGCCACCGTTGAGGTTGAGACAATCGCGAAGAGCCTTGGTCACCTCACCACGATCAGAATCCATCATCTCGTCAAGCAAAAGTTCAGGCGTTGTTCCGGTGGGAGAAGAAATAGCCTGGTCGAAGATGGCTACGAGAGGATTGGCTCCAGCCGAGGTCGAAATTGAAGTTCTGGTCGACGTCATTACTATTGCGTTGCTCTAATAAAGGTGAATAGAAAACAACGTTAGAGGCATGCTTTGGCAATCGGGAATAAAAAATGAAGAGATAGTATCGAGAGAAATAATTATTAAAAATTGAACAAAGGAGCCAGCCACCCTCTGCTCTTTTGTCAAACAGATTAGCTCCTACTTATAGTTCCCCAATCACAAACTGCATTGATTTACGTTGTTAACGTACATTGGGACAATAAGGTGCGTGTGAGAGTGGGCACGAGGAGAGGGGAGCGAAATTAAATGAATATTTTTGAATTTTTTAAAAATTCAACATTCACCCTCTGCTCTTTTGTC
>Ga0134125_10001771_pt1 | contig 26226 bp, 21 predicted proteins | sample KB31751_FD_96464 | JGI IMG/M metagenome (GOLD analysis project Ga0134125, IMG submission 96464) | Terrestrial soil microbial communities with excess Nitrogen fertilizer from Kellogg Biological Station, Michigan, USA - KB3-175-1 | ecosystem: Environmental > Terrestrial > Soil > Unclassified ...
GACATCAGATGGATCGCGTGCGCCGGTACGTGAAATTCTTCGCGAAGTACCTTGGGAATCCGGTGGTGACTGAGCCAACCGGGCAGTAAAACTTTATCCACAGATTACGCAGATTACACGGATTAAGAAATGCAGTAGGTCTTTGTTCTTGGTTCTTTGTTCTTTGTAGTTGAGTCGTAGGCCTATCGTCTTTCCCCGGGAACAAAGCAACCATCAGAACATTCAACTACAAAGAACCAAGAACAAAGTACAAAGAACAAAACGATAATCTGCGGCCAGGGGTCTGGAGATCGATGCGACGACGAGCAGGGATAGCATTCAGTTTAGTTTTGGTTTTCGCTGCCGTTGCTTTGGTTCACGCGCAAGCTAAGACTCCATCAAAAAGTAGGCTGGAGACGATCAAGTTTGAGAGCAAGTTGATCGGAAAGACTCTGCCGTACACTGTCATCCTGCCGGTTGGTTATCACAAATCTCCGACGACTCGCTATCCGGTGCTGTACCTTCTGCACGGTTTGGATGGGCATTACAGCGATTGGACCACGCGCACAAATGTGGCCGACCACGCAGAACGCTACGGCTTGATCATCGTCACTCCGGAAGCCAATGACAGTTGGTACGTTGATAGCGCGAGTGTTTCATCCGATAAATACGAGTCGTACATTTTGACTGAGTTGATTCCCGACGTTGAGGCGCGCTACCGGACGATTCAGTCTCGCTATGGGCGAGCGATTGCTGGCCTCTCCATGGGCGGTTATGGCGCATTTAAGTTTGCGCTCAAGTCGCCTGCACAATTTATTTTTGCAGCGTCGATGAGTGGCGCGTTTGGAGTGACTCGATATACGGAGCAGCAGCCAGGCTTAGACTGGGGGGAGTACGTCCAACTGTTTGGGTCGGTCACCGCTCGGAAGGCAAACGATCTGTTCGAGTTGACGAATAATCTATCGGCGGCACGAGTCGCGGCACTCCCTTATTTCTATTTCGACTGCGGCACCGAGGATTCTCCGGCAATCTTCAAAGTTAACCGCGAACTTTCCGAACTGTTCAATCAAAAGAAAATTCCTCACGAGTATCGCGAGCTGCCGGGAAATCATTCCTGGGCTTACTGGGACCAGCAAATCCAGGAAGTCCTAAAAGTCGCGGCTCTAAAGCTACGCCTCCCGCCTGTGCGGAAGTAGCCGGACAGGCGTTCAGAGTTCAATCTTCAGATTGTGTTTTGCTGGATCATCACAAACTAAGTTTGAACTCTAAACGCCTGTCGCGTGCGCAACTCGGTTCCTTCGTATATCCTGAGATTCAATGCTTAATTTTGCGATTCAGATGGCCCGTGATGCGGGTCGAATTCTGGTTGAGCGCCAGGGACGCTCTTTACAAGTCTCTAACAAAGGCGACATCAATCTCGTCACCGAAGCCGATCTCGCAGCCGAAAAACTAATTATCGACCGGATCAATTCTTACTATCCGCGCCACGCCGTGCTCGCTGAAGAATCTGGCGCGTCCTCTCTACCGGCCGAATGGAAATGGATTATTGATCCGCTCGACGGGACGACTAACTACGCGCACGGTTATCCGTGCTATTGCGTTTCGATCGCTGCCGAGCACAACGGCCGGATTGAAATCGGAGTCGTTTATGATCCGGTAGGCGATGAGTTGTTTGCTGCCGAGCGAGGACAAGGCGCCACTTTGAATGACCGCACGATTCGTGTTTCAGACATAGACGAGCTGAACAGCGCCATGCTCTGCACGGGTTTTCCGTACGACGTGCGCGAGCGTCCGGATTTTGCGCGCCATTTCAGTAACTTCACGATGCGAGCTCAGGCTGTGCGGCGCGATGGATCGGCAGCTTTGGATCTTGCTTACCTTGCCTGCGGAAGGTTCGATGGGTTTTGGGAAGATGGATTAAATCCCTGGGACGTAGCAGCCGGAGTGTTGTTGATTGAAGAGGCTGGCGGACTGGTCACTGACTTTGAGCGTGCCAAACTCGATATCTACACCCCGAAAGTTCTGGCAAGCAACGGGCTCATTCACGACGCAATGATGAAAGTGCTTGATGGCGGCGGTTAGGATCACGCGAGCATAAAAGCTTTTAGCCGCAGATTACGCAGATTCCACAGACGGCAAAGCATTCTTAACCTTGTTCCCCTCAACTTCTAAACAAGCTCCAAACAATCAGTGTAATCTGCGTAATCTGCGGCTGAGTTTTTCTTACTCCGCGCTTTCCAATGCAGTAGCGATCACAGCTGAAAGTCGATCACTTTCTCGTCGAGCACACTTGCGAGTTTCTTCGCCGGGTAGTTGCTGAACAGTAAAGACTGGGTGATAAGTAATTTCGACCGAGGCCAGTCGCGGAATCTTTTGCCCGAGTGGCCAGACTCGATGCGCACCTCGAATAGTCACAGGAAGAATTGGGACCCCAGTCTCCAAAGCCAGCCTGACCGCTCCGCCTTTGAAACGAAACATCTTACCGCTTGGATCTCCGCGACCGCCTTCAGGAAAGATCACCACTGCGCCGCCTTCTCGCAACCACTGCAGCGTACGACGAATAGCGCGTGGATCGCTGCCTTCGAGCGCGAGCGGCCAGGCGCCAAAGAATTGAATGAACTTGCCGACGACCGGCCAGGTAAAGGCAGCGTCCCAAGCCAAAAATCGCAATGGCCTGCGAATGGGAATCGAAAGCCAGAAAGGATCGATATAGGTTTGGTGATTAGCAGCGATTATCAATCCGCCGCCGGTCTCAGGAATGTTTTCAGTGTGCTTGAATTGAAGCTTGAAGAGAGCGCGCCACAACACCTTCAGCGGCACACGCACACCTAAAAAGAACCATTCCGGGAGGACAAACTCTTTAGGCTTTGAGCTCATGCCGGCACGGACAGGGACCGTCTGTGTTTTGCCATCGTCTCTCGATTCTAATCGTCGCTTTGCCTGCACGTCATTCAACCGGCCACTCTCGGTCCATAAACTCGACATGCAGCCTCGGCATGCCGCCACTACCTTTGCTGCGGCCGCGGACGACGGCAAAAACCGACAGACTGTATTCGGGACTGGTGAGGCGAATGAAGCGACCGATTGGAGAGTCAAAGGTGCTGTAAACAGTTGCGCCTTTGCGGCTGATGTTTTCTGTCACCGTGTTCTCTGTGTGTGCGACCTCGCCCTTCTCATTAAATGACTCCAGCATCATCGTCACGGGAATGTTGTGACGAGTGTGGACTCGCCGCGAGTCAATCTCCACCGGACTCAGATTGTCGAATTCTGCGAGCGTCACCGCAGTCTCGGTCAGTGGACCTGCGATCTCGTAACGCTTCGCGGGATCTTCCTCATAGCTGAGCGGTGGTCGTTTGCCAATAAACGCGACACCGACTTCAAAACAGGGAGTCTTTTTGTCCGGCGGGACTGCCGGGATGACATATCGAACCAGACCCCAGATTTTGTATTGGTCTTCGACATGATCGAACACGCGTAAAGGACGCGGCATCGGAATGGTCATGTGCAACAAGCGGCCTCGTTCTGTGGGTCGCTTCAAGGTGAAGCCGGCGCCGAACGGTGTCACGTCGAGCAGCCTGGTGATTTCCGTCCATTCAAAGTCGGGAGTTTCTCGACAATGAACACGAACGGGAAGCTTCAATTCCAACCGTTCGCGAATGCGCTTGTTTGCACGGTCTGGCATGGTCTTTCAGGCCCGGTCGTAAGACCTCGATGAGAACCACAAATCTCGTCCACGAGTGTACCCTAAACAACAGCGAAGCTATTGATTTTATTAGGGTTTATTTACCAGTCGCGAGTTGCTAAGAACCCTAAGCCTGGGTTAAAATCTGGCGTGCCTGCAAGCAGATTTCGACACATCCTCGGCCGCTCGAGAAAGCGCGCAAAATCGTCAACACAAACTATCAGAAAAACGCTTGGTGAAGCGGGTTGTTTGCCCGGTTCAATTCGTGAATCGGCCATCAGAAAACTCTGCGCGTAGCGACTCGGGATTGTACTGGAAAGGTCTGTTAGATGGAAACAATTGCTGAAAACAAACCAATAAATATTGAAGACGAGATGCGCCGGTCGTATCTCGACTACGCGATGTCCGTGATCATTGGACGCGCGTTGCCGGACATTCGCGACGGCTTGAAGCCTGTGCACCGGCGGATTCTCTACGCCATGCACACAGAAGGCCTGCACTACAACAGGCGCTACTCGAAATGCGCCGGTGTCGTCGGCGAAGTGCTCAAGAAATACCATCCTCATGGAGACACCGCCGTCTATGACGCGTTGGTTCGCCTGGCTCAGCCCTGGAACATGAGATATCCGCTAATCGACGGTCAGGGAAACTTTGGATCCGTCGACGGCGATCCGCCGGCTGCCTATCGATATACCGAGTCGCGGCTGGAAAGACTGAGCGATTATCTTCTGGCTGACATCGAGAAAGAGACGGTCAACTGGGCTCCGAACTTTGATGAATCAACGACGGAGCCAATGATTCTGCCGACCAGGTTTCCGAATCTGCTCGTCAACGGAACCTCCGGCATCGCAGTAGGAATGGCTACAAACATTCCCCCGCACAATCTCACTGAGATTGTCGATGCCAGCATCACGCTGACTAACAACCCCGCAGTCGACATAAAAGACTTGATGAAGATCGTCAAGGGGCCGGATTTTCCGACCGCCGGTTTCATCTACGGCCGTGAAGAAATCAAAAAGTCTTATCTTGAAGGGCGAGGCGTGCTGCAGTTACGGGCACGGGCCGGCATCGATCGAGTCGGTCGAGGCACGCAGGAACGCGACGCGATCATCATCACCGAGATTCCTTACCAGGTTAACAAGGCGCGCCTGATTGAACGGATTGCCGAGCTTGTGAACGAGAAGAAACTCGAAGGCATCGCCGAGATGCGCGACGAGTCCGATCGCTCAGGCATGCGCATAGTTGTGGAGCTCAAGCGCGATGCTGTTCCGCAAGTCGTGCTGAACAAGCTTTACAAGCTAACGCCGATGCAGACTTCTTTCGGCGTCATCAATCTCGCGATCGTAAATGGCCAGCCGCGCGTTCTGAATCTCAAGCAGATGCTTGAGTGCTTCGTCGAATTTCGTCGCGAAGTCGTGCGGCGTCGCACTGAGTACGAGCTGAACAAAGCCAAGGCCCGGGCCCATATCCTCGAAGGTCTCACCAAAGCGATTGATGCGCTGGATTTCATCATCACGACGATTCGCAACTCGCGGTCCGTAGACGAAGCTCGACAGTGGCTCAGCGGCAACATGGCCACGATGGGCGAGGTCAAAACCTGGAAGGGCGTTCCCGCGAGTGAGCCTCTCCAGAAGTATCTCACCAAATTGCGCAAGACGATGGAAGGCCTGGCGTTTTCTGAGCTACAGGCACAGGCAATTCTCGACTTGCAGCTGCGGCGCATCTCGGCTCTTGAGCGACAAAAGATCACCGATGAATACATGCAAATCATCAAGCAGATTGCTGAGCTCGAGGAGATCCTTGGGAATGAAGCTTCTCTGCGGCGAGTGATCACGGGTGAGCTCGAGGAAGTGAAGAAACAATTCGGCGATGGGCGTCGCACCGAAATCGTGGATGAAGGCGTAGAGTTTTCAATTGAAGATTTGATCGCCGATGAGGAAGTCGCGATTACGGTAACCAACAGCGGTTACATTAAGCGGACACCCATCACTACCTATTCACGCCAGGGTCGCGGCGGTAAAGGGAGATTCGGCGCGGCGGCAAAGGGTGCGGATTTCGTTGAGCATCTGTTTACTGCGTCGACGCATGCCTATCTGATGATCTTCACGGACGATGGCATGGTCTACAAGATAAAGGTGCACGAGGTGCCTGATGCGGCGGCGTCGGCTCGTGGCAAAGCCATCGTTAACCTAATCAGTATGCCTTCAGATCGAAGGCTCGCTGGAGTGGTGCCGGTGCGAGAGTTTGCCGAAGGCAGGTACGTGCTGATGGTGACTCGCAAAGGTGTCATCAAGAAGACGTCGCTTGCCGACTTCCAAAACATTCGCTCGAATGGAATCATCGCGATCAATATCGACGAAGGCGATCAGTTGCTTGACGTCGTGCTGACTGATGGCTCCAAGCGCATCTTCATTGCGACGCACAACGGTCTTGCGATTCGTTTCGATGAAAAGAATGTACGGCCGATGGGGCGGGCAACGCGTGGTGTGCGCGGCATCGATCTCAGACCGGATGATTATGTGGTCTCGGTATGTCCCGTCTCGGCAGACGATAATGAAAAGATGTTATCCGTGTCTGAACAGGGTTACGGCAAACAGACTCCGATCACGACGTACCGGCTGCAGTCACGCGGCGGTAAAGGTGTCATCAACATGAAGACGACGCCGAAGACCGGCAAGGTCGTCGCCGTATTTCCTGTCGAGCCTGAGTCGGAGATCATGATCATTACGCAGCAGGGTAAGCTGATCAGGCTGGAAGCCGATACCATTCGCAAGACCGGACGTAGCGCCCAGGGTGTGCGATTGATCAAGACCGACGCCGACGATATGGTCACGAGTGCTTCGATGATTCAAGCCGAAGAAGTAGTCGAAGAATAGGGCTTAAGTTGTGAGATAAGCGGCGAAAACGATTAATTGTAATGCAAATATTAGGGCTATAAAGTCGATTGAGGATTCACCAAGCAAGCGCTTCCGGAGCATCAACGAATAACCGGCTGAGAGCAGGGATTACGTGATGTTGGCGTTTCATTTCCTTCCAAACAGTGGGGTGTTGCATTCTTCTTAACGCCCGAACACTGGTTCTTAATCTTGTTTCCGCTTCGCCTTCTTTTCGAAGGGTGATGTAGTGGGATAAGCGAGCTTCGTACGAATCGTAAGCTTCCTTCCGTGCTTTCAATAAGACATCACGCTCGTTCAACTTCAGTACTTTAATCGTATAATCAGCCCGCTCCCAATCTCTTGAGCCTTTTGGCTTCGTTGGCAAAAAGAAAAAAGTGTCGAGTAGGTCGAGTTCCATAAACCTTAGAGGGTCCTCCCACCTCGGATTGATAAGAACAGGTGACCCTAGCTCGGGCTCAACGATCGGCTCGCCACGCCCGCGCGTAATATCTGTAGTCAATCCCGTCGCTGCTGAGAATACGGCGAAATGATTGTTCTTCGGTCCATTGCAAGGTCCACAGGCATAAACGTAGTTTTCCCAGAGAAACGTCGACTCAGGGTAGAGATCTTTTGGTTTGATGTGCTCAATCTCATCCGCGCATGAGTCTTCGCAATAAACACATCGTCTCGCACCAGCGCACATTTTGGTTAATGCCTTTCGAACCTCTACAAAGGTTTGGTTTCTACGATTATTCCTGAGACTGAATTGAGTTTTGGCGGCTGCCACTTTCTGAGCATAATCGGCAAGAATATCAATCTTACTTTGGAAAGTCCCCAGGTTCTTTTTGGCGACAGCAGGAAGAGAAGTCCTACGAAGTTTGATCATTTCCATTATTGAGTAATACGTAATTTCAGAGAATGGGCTGATGTCGGTAGAGTCGCTCGCAGTTTGTCCTGCTCTCTTATTTCACCTTGAGTAAGTTGACTATGTAGTTCCTTAAAATTAAGTTCGGCTAATCGCTGAAGCCTTTTCTTAGATTCGTCTGACCTGTTGATATTGCCGCCGAACGCTTCAGTGCTGTAAGCATCGAGTACATTGCCGTAGACCAAACGGTCAAATTCCATTCCGGTTAGCATTTGTCCCGTCTCTTCAGTTCCCGGCCGAGGAAGTCGCCATACACTACCTACATCCGCAGCTTGACAGATAAGTGGACTGTGGGTTGTAACAATAAATTGCATTCTTGGAAAATGTTCTCGCAACCATATACCGATCTTTCTTTGCCAACTTGGGTGAAGATGAGCGTCAATTTCGTCGATGAGAACGACGCCCGGTGCCATAATCCGTGTTCGGTCTTCATTAAAGATATAACTTGGGGCATAGGCTCTGGATAGTTGACGAATCAACTCAAAGGTCATACTGAGGATTGAGCGGTATCCATCACTAAGGTCTTCGACTAATAGCTCGCGATCATTTCCATCTATGAACTCAACACCGCTCGATGACACTTCTTTAAGGCGAGCTTTATGAGGAAGGAAATCAGGCTGATTTACGAAGGCTTTTAACGAATCCAGAAGTTTACCTTCAGGGCCCTCCTCCAACTTTTTGAACTTAAGTTCTCTTAACCAAGCTAGACTTTCTGTTAATGCGATGTTCTCTCCGAAAACTGACAGATGCGAAGCTAATTTGGGATTCGAAAGAAAAATTCTGTCCGCATCTTTATCACCACCGGCAAATCGACGAAATGGCCCATATGAGGCAGAGAACCATCCAGACTTATTCCCCCAAACGTGCCGATCCGCATTAATTCCCATTCCTTTTCTTAATTCCACTTCGCCATTTTGACGGGTGAAACTTACTTGAACTGGAAGCAAACGGTCCGGGATATTCCCGGACCCAGTAAATTTATCAAGCTTGACATTGTAGTTAAGCGTTAGTCGAATTTCACCGGACGACTTCCCCCTTGTCAACCAATCATTCCAATTCTGTCGCAAGGCAATCGCCTCCTTGGGTCCTACCAGGGCGAGAGCAATTGAACGCAGAACGGTAGACTTGCCGGCTCCATTATCGCCGATAATGACGTGCCAGCCTGCTTCTTTTCTGGGAGAAACGCTCCAGTCCAGTAAGTCGATCCCTCGAATGTTCTTGATTCGAACTTTTCGTATGTACATAGGCGCGTCGGTACCGGCTGACTTATGTGAAACGGTCGATTTAATATCTCAATTTTCTTCATGAAAAAGCAATTCGTTCCTTATGCTCTCACCCTCCACCCAAACTTCACCGTCCTCGAAGACTTCTTTTTTCCAGATCGGTACGGTGCGCTTCAGCTCGCGAATGGCCCACTCACAGGCTTCAAATGCTGCGTGGCGGTGAGGAGCGCTCACCGAAATCACGACGCTGGTCTCACCTATTTCCAACCGTCCAGTCCGATGCACGATGCCAAGGTGCGCAATCTCGAAGCGTTCATGCGCTTCGCGTCCCAATCGTCGCATTTCAAGTAGCGCCATGGGCGCATATGCTTCGTAAACCAAATAAAGAGTCTGGCGACCACGCGTCCATTCACGAGCATAACCATCCAACGTCACGGTTGCGCCGCACTCGCGTGGAATAACTCGCCGGGCAACTGCACCTACATCAATCGGCTCGGCAGTAATCTCAAAAAAATCTCTCTCAGCCAATTCCGAGCCGCCGCTTACGGGAGGAAAGACCGCCAGCTCATCGCCATCGTTTACGATCAGCTCGCGAGGCGCGTACTCCTGATTCACGGCAAACAAAAGCGAACGGCCGAACTTCTCTAATTCAGGAAAAGAAGAAATAACGTGAGCAAATGCCTGGGCAGCATTGATCGAAGCCGGCATCGTGAGATCTGCTTCCGCGCATCCCGCGGCGTCACGCGCGCTACCGAAGAAGAGGACGCGCACTTTTATCTGTTGGTAACTGGATTGAGAATCGACCATGAAGCTCACTCGAGCTCGATCTTGCGACCACTATGGCCATTGCTCTTGGCGAGTTCGTGAACACGCGCGCGTTCTTCGTAGCCGGTGACCGCGCGCGCCAGCATATCGCGCAAACGACGCAGCCTCTCGCCTGTTGAGCGCAGCTCGAGCAACTCCTGCTTAACCTCAACATCGATTTCCATCGCTGCAGCTACCAGGAATGACAGCCGCTGAGGCTCAGTATCGGAAATATCCGGAAGGCTGGTGCGCTCGTCATTGAGAATGCGCACCGCTTTCGCAATGCGAGTGAAAGTCTCGGCGACTTCGCGTGTGCGATCCGCGAGGGCGGCATCGTCTTCGGCCTGGTCTTCGAAGAAACTCACGCGGCCCATCAGGTAAGGCCCATCGTTATCGACATACTCATCGACTCGATAACGGACCAGGCCGATCGTCAAGACATTCGAGCGGCCGTCCGGCAAGGCTTGTTCTTCAGTAACCTCGGCGACGCATCCGATATGACCGGCTGGCGGAATGTCTTTTTCTGACGTGCTGGCATCGAAGTAAGACAAACCAAATAAATTGTTTCCGATACGAATATCAGAAAGCATCTCGCGGTAGCGCGGCTCAAAGATGTGCAGCGGGAGCGGGACTCCCGGAAACAAAACAACCGGCAAAGGGAAGAGGGGTAACTCCCGCACTCCCCGAACTTTATCCATGGCTTCACTCATTCAGAATACGAAGGCGCCGCATCTGCAGCTTCCCACCCAATTATCTGTTTAGAAATTGACCCGGGGATTATCGCAGCTTTGTACTGCAGGCTGCCAGCCTGCAGTGACCGTGCGTAACGACTCGGCGTGGTCGAGAGGCGGCAGGATTCTGGGGCTGCGAACGACAGGCTGGCACCCAGTCGTACAGGGGTTACGCGAACTCGATGTTACGTGCAGGCGAGAGACGACGGAGTGAGGCTAACAAGGCTTCGGTTTCGAAAGGCTTGCTCAGAAAGTCGTCGGCTCCAGCGGCAAAACATGCTCGCTTTGTCTCCGGCTCGTCAGCCGAGCTTACAACTAAGACCTTTCCTTTTCGGACGTGACCTTTGATGTACTGGAGAATGCGCAAACCGACTTCGAGTGTCTGCACCGAGGGGGGAAGATGCAGGTCGATTATCGAGACCTCGGGCTCGTAGATAGTGGCACGGCGGATGGCAGTCGCCATGTCATTTGCGGTCATAACTTCGTAGTCTTCGCACAGCGTCCAGTAAAGCTGCTGGGTTATGGCGTCGTCGTCATCTACGATTAGGATTCTGGGCTTAATCATCCGGTACTCCTTGAACAGAGATTGTGCGAGATAAACAGCAATGCGCGTTCCGTCGGTATCTTTGTGAGCTAAGGCTGGGCGATCAGTGCCCGGGAAGTTGCTAGCAAGGACTATTGCGTGTGAACAGACGTGAACATTCGATGGCGCAAGTGTCTACGATCGGAATCCTAAACTCTGTCGTTCTGCGCGAGCGTCCACGCCACTGCGGCTTTGCCGCCGCACAGCGCGGAAAGGCTCTGCCTTTCGAGCTACTGATGCAGGCTGAGTTGATGCCACGGGCTTGCCCCGTGGTCATACTCACGTTGGTGCTACAACGAGAATCCGAATAGAAGTTCGCGGATGCCACCGGCTTGCACGGTGGAGGTTCACGCTAGCGGCTCATACATGGGAAATCTCTAAGAAGCCATGAAACATGAGACTCCACGGGACTAGCCCGTGGCATCAACTCAACCTGTCTCACTACGCCTTTCCGCACTGTGCGGCAAAGCCGCAGACCACGCCACTTGCTGACGTCCCAGAAATTTACTTGGGTGGTTCCGTCCTAAGAAAATCAATCCCGGACGCTTGTTGGCCGACGTCGACGGTGGCGACTGTCTTCATCGCTTTCAAATCAATAACTTCAACTGTCCCCGGTTCAGAGCCGATTCCTTCAACAGAGACGAACGCGTACTCATCATCAGGTGAGATGACCACGCCATGCAGCACTTTTCGCTTGGTTGCTAACCTGGCGAGTTCTTTGCCCGACTTTACGTCAAAGATCGACACCGATTGATCTCGTTTATTCGTGGCGACTAAGCGCGTACCGTCGTGGCTCATGGCAAGGTTGTAGATCCCAGGACGCGCGGTAATGCGACGCACCACCTTCCACCGATTAGCATCAATTTCGACGAGCTCGCTTGATTTGTTGCACGCGACAAAAATGGACGAACCGTCTACTGAAGGCTGAGCCCAGGTTGGTGCGCAAGCTGAGTCGCCTGGTTTCGGAGCCTCCATCCCGTGCCCGGCCACGTCCATTCCCTTCATGGCCGCCATTTTGTTTCTCGCAGGCGCGCCACTCATACCCATCTCCTTGCCTTTTGTCAGCAAGAAGTGGCGAGCAACTTTCAAACTGTGGGTGTCGATCTCAACCAGCATGTCATCCATCATGCAGGCTGAATAGTGTTTCGTTCCGTCTGCATTCAGTCTCGAGCCATGTGGCATCGTGCAGGTCTGAATGCGCGCCACTTCGAGCATCGGTTCGGTCGCTACCACTGAAACCGATGACGGCGCCATATCGCCGTGAAGATTGAAGTTCACAACGAACAAGACATCGCCGTCCTGGTTGACATCCATCGTCGCCGGGAAAAAACCGAGCGTGGTTTTTCCGAGTACGCGATCACCGTCGACCGAGTATTTCCAGACTGTGCCGAAGGGACGGCCATGACCCAGCGACACGTAGTAGAAACGTTTATCCGGAGCAATTGCGATTCCATGAGGACCGTTAATGTCGGTAGGCATCTCTCCAGTGTGGAGATCGTGATCTATGCGGGCGCCCTTCGGTCCAAACCGCACGAGCGTGATTCGATCTGCGGCCTCAGACAAGACATAGACAAGGTAGTCTTTGTTCGGCCTGGACTGCGCTGCTATGTCTGGGAGAAAAACGGTGAGGATCGCGATGCAGACAAACAGGATCCGAAACATGTTAAGGCTTGTCCGGCTTATCGGGCTTCTTTGGTTTTTCCTGCTCGGCATTGTCCAAAGGCAGCTCGTCGTCGACCTCGTCATAGATTTTCAGTTCGGCGCCAAACTTCTGATAGCCACGGAAGCGAATGTCATTGCGACTTTGAATTAGCTGCCGATCTTTGTAAAGGCTGGTAATTAGGATCTCAGCATGCGAGGGCAGCAGGTAAGGCCTCTCGTTGATCTTGACCCAGTCGTAGTCGACCGTGCTGCTGGCCGCGCGAATTGGAAAGGCTCCGGGAATCTGCGTCGCGATTTGTTCGAAGCGAAGCACGCGGTATTGTTCACGATCAAGCCAGACGCGTCCGCGTGATGCAACTCGAGCAGTCGAACTTTTGTCGGCCTTCAGGACCAGACTCGAATAAGGAAGGTCAACCTCGTATTCGTAAACGATGGTGCGTTGGCCTCGAAGCACGTCAGTATCAACCATTCTAAATGACGTGTGCGCCTCTTCCTTGAACAGGTTCGCGAGCCCGGTCACATATTCGCCGGTTGAGCTCGCGCCACCCACAGAGTCGCCGTACTCACTTCCTGCCTTGGCGTCAGGTCCCGGTGGCATACCATTAACCGTTAGAACTTTGTATTCCTCGCCGCTCGTTGAGCGATAGCTGACGCCAATCGTTAGCGTATCTTGCGGAATCCAGTTAGCCGTATTTCCGTAGGCGACGGACCGCTTAATCAATTGCCTGACGATGAAGTCGGGCATTGCGCCACTCGCGGCCAGAGTAACGTTGGTGGTCAGTCTCAGCAGTTCGTTGGCTTCAGCTTCCGTTGGCAGCGTTTCCGTTTTTGGATTCGCGCGCCGGCGTTCTGCCTCTTCAAGAGTTCGCTTCAGAATCGGGTCGCTGCCGCTTTTGTTTGCTACCAACGAGCGCATGCCGTCAGTCAGTGCAAATCCAAGCCCGCGCTTTCTGATCTCCTCCACCAGTTCGTCGCGCTGCTCGGGATGTCGCGGTAGCTGATAAAGGAGTCGCACCAGTTCCTGGCTCGTGATTGGAGTTTGTGGTGCGGGTTCCTGGCCGAAAACTGAAACTGCGTTGAGACTGCTTAGGAGAATGGCAGACAGAATGAATTGGAAATAGCGGCGATACATCTTGCGGAAGAGCTCTTCTTTCTTCAGTAAAAAGCCAAAAATGAAAGGCGACTCCGGTTTTGCGACCTATCCGATGGATTCGGCACGAGCCCGGTTGCCTCAGCGGCCTTAGCTTAACGCAATCTTTACAAATGTACGATCTGGGAGTTCAGATCTGAGATCTGAAATCTGAGATCTGGGATCTGAGACTCTGAGATCTGAGATCTGAGATCTGGGATCTGAGACTCTGAGATCTGAGATCTGAAATCTGAGATCGGATTGGCAATTCAACCAATTCCCCCATTCGCTAGACGCAATACCGAGTGATCGCCTGGCCAAGAATCTCGACGCAGCGATTCAACTCATCAATCGGCACAAACTCACCGGTACGATGAGCGACGCGAATATCACCGGGTCCCAATACAACCGCATCCGCGCCCAGCTCGATCATCTGCGGCGCTTCAGTACCAAAGGCAACCGTGCCTGCAGACTGACCGGTCAGCTGTTCCATCAAACTAACCAACTCGGAATCAGCGGCCGTCTCGTATCCGTTGTCGGTTCGCCCAGCCTCGACGTGACAGTCAAACTCGGAGTCATTGCCGCGCTCGGCCTCGATGGCTTGCGTTAGCACCTCAAGCACGTGATGCGGATCCTGGCCAGGCACTGGCCGCCACTCGAGCGTAAATCTGCATTCGCCCGGGATTACATTCTTAGCTGTCCCGCCTCGAATCACACCCACATTGAAAGTCGTATAGGGCGGATCGAAATCAGCGTGCGTCTCTTCTTTCAATCGTTCCGCCAGTGATTCGAACCTTGTCAGCAGACGAGCTGCGCGCGAGATGGCTGAGGCTCCGAAAGCGGGATACGCGCTGTGCGCCTCGCGACCGCGCACGATCACCTCTGCGAGGCAGTAGCCTTTGCCAGCACGCATTGGTTGCAGCGAAGTAGGCTCACCGACAATCGCGTTTCGAATCTGCAGGGCTTTCGCCGCGGCTAATCGCTTGGCGCCAAACAATCCCAGCTCTTCGTCAGCAGTGAAGATAAGCGCGAGTGGGTGTTTGAGTGAATTCAGGTCGCAGCCTTCGGCTGCAGTAAGCATCGCCGCGATGAAAGCTTTGGTGTCGCAGGCGCCGCGTCCATACAGTTTGCCGTCCTTCTCGGTTAAAGTGGTCGCTTCAGTCCAGGCAGGATCAAAGGGAACCGTATCTGTGTGACCGACAAGCGCGAGTTCGACCGCAGGTGGTTCGCCGGTGACTCTGGTCAATGCAATCAGATTGTTTTTCTCAACACCAAACTCGTCGAGGTAAGGGAACCGCGTAGTTTGCAGCCCGAGTTTTCTGCAGCGTGCTTCGAGATATTCGATGATGGCCGCGTTCGATCGCTGCGAGACCGAATCGATGCCGACTAGTTCCGCTAATGTTTGTTTGACTGACATTTGAGAGTCTGCCTACAGGCGCTTAGAGTTCAATCTTTTAGATTGTCTGCGTCAAGGAAAGGACTAAAGTTTGAACTCTCAACTCCATAGTTTCTTTTGTAACTGACCGAACCTGCTTACGATCTCTTCCTGGTCGGCATGTCTTCCGTCCGTGACAATTTGTTTCCCGCCCACAACCACATCTCTCACTGCAGTTTTTGAAAGTCCAAACACGATCGCTGCGAGCAAATCTTCTTCACCAGCTCCGGCAATCGAAGGATCATCCAGGTCAACGGTGAAGAAATCCGCAGGCTGCCCCGCGTCCAATACGCCAGTGGTTAGACTAAGGCTCTTCGCACCATTCACTGTCGCACACTCAAACAGACGTGCAGCCAAAGAAGAGGTCGAATGATCCTCTTCATTTGAAAGCACGGCGCGCTCGAGCTTTTGCAGCCTTAAGTGATATTCCAATTCACGCGCGTCCTCGAGCAAATCGATTTGAGCATGACTGTCAGAACCAAGCGATAGGCGCACGCCAGCTTCAAAAAACAGATCGGCGGGAATTACTCCATCGCCCAGGTTTCGTTCTGTCGTCGGACAAGCGCAAACCATAGCGCCAGTGTCGCTGAACGAATGGATTGCTTTCGGCGTCACGTGAATCGCATGCACCGCCGTAAAGCGCTCGTTCAAAAGTCCTTCAGAAGCGAGTAACGCTACCGGCGAGCGGCCGTATTCCTCGATACAGGCGGAGACTTCGGCTGGCTGCTCGGCGACGTGCATGTGAGCGGGCAAGCTATGATCCGCTGCGTACTCAGATACCTTTTGCAAATAATCCAGAGGCACCGCGCGCACGCTGTGTGGAGCGACGCCAATGGAGATACCCGCAAGCGATTTGCAGTCGGATCGCAGTTGATCGACGTTTTTGAGATATGTATCAGGATCTGATTCCACGAAGCGAACTTGTCGTGGATTCGGCTCAAGCTCAAAACCCGAACGCGCATAAGCAACTCGTAGCAAGGCTATCCTCAAGCCCACATCGGTGGCTGCGCGAATGACTTCTTTAGCGAGCAGATTCGGATCATCGTAAGCCTTACCGTCAGGAGCATGATGCAGGTAATGAAACTCGCCGACGGCGGTGATGCCGCTGAGCGCCATCTCGAGAAAAGCCATCCGCGACGCGTCATAAATATCTTCAGGGGTGAGGCGCGTGGCGGCGCTGTACATCATTTCCCGCCAAGTCCAAAAGCTGTCCGCAACGTTTCGAGTACGATGCTCAGTCCGTCCGCGAATCACCCGTTGAAACGCATGCGAGTGAGCATTCACCAACCCCGGAAGCAGCGCCCGCTTCGAAAGCCGGACCGAGTTTCCGTCGCTGACTGAGTTATTAATGATCCCGGCTTCATCGCAGCTGAGCGTAGCTTGCGCGTCAAAGTAGCTGTAGGTGTGGACCAACGTGTCCGCCCAGCCGGTATGACGAAAGACTAGATCTGGAAGCCAGGTTGTCATGAGCAGCTTGAGTTACGGGCGAGCACTTCTCGAGCCGCAGTGCGATCGCCGTTGCAGCTTATCCGCCGCGGACCCTCGAGATATTTCAATTTGAATCCGAGTCGCTTGTACAATTTCACAATTCTGTCAGTTGCTTGATTCGAAAGTATCACTGGACCATCGTGGGCCGCGAGCCATTCAGCCGCGCGTTCCTGGTCCTCCCACGAAAAACCACCCGCACTGTAAGTCGTAAACTCCACATCATAGGGAGGGTCTGCATACACAAAATCGCCCGGTCTCAGTGAGATGGATTTCATGTCGCCCGCGCGGAATGTCCACCTTTGCAGCAAACTGCGATACGGCTGAAAGTCGTGCAGGTAATTAATTGTCTTGTGTCTGCCGAAGGGGACATTGAACTCGCCACTGCGATTGAACCTGCAGAGCCCGTTATAGCCCGTTCGATTCAAATAGTAGAAGAGCTGCGCCGCCTCAGCGTCGCCGGCTTTGCCTCCGCTGATGAGTTCGTTGAATCGATCACGATGACGATAAAACATCGTTTCGTCATTCTTTGTTGTAATCGTGATCTTTAGGCCGCGTCGAACGTGATTATAGAAGTTGATGAGATGCGGATTGACGTCGTTGAGCAAACCGGACGCCGGCGCCAGGCCAAGAGCAACCGCAATTCCACCGCAGAAGGGTTCGACGTAGCGACGGTCTCGATATTTATCCCAAAGCGGTTGAAGGTGGGGAAGTAGCCAACGCTTTCCGCCCGCCCATTTCAATGGAGGCCTGAGAGATTCAGAATTCTGTTGGGAAGATTGTGTCTGCAAAATACTGGTGCCGGAGGTCGGACTCCGCTGAAAAAATCTAGTGTCCTGTCTCTAAAGTTCGCAGAATAAATGAGCGCCGTAGGCGCTCCGCTCTTCAGTCCCAGGGGGACGAAATGTCTATAGAACCACGCAAGTATAGAAATCCTTTTCGCTCCGGAGGAGCGAGATATTCGGTTGGCCAGCAGCACATTACGCTCCTAACGGAGCTAAGGAAGTAACTTTTGCGAACGTGAACCATAAACATTTCGTCCCTCCGGGATTGGAAACCGCAGTTCTATTTGTTGCGTGAACTTTAGAGACAGGACTCTAGCCGTCTTTTGAAGGTCATCCGCCGGCCAGTTTACGCGAGCAGGGCCGGCAGTCAATTTCTTTTCCGCATGCTACTCTCAGCGGCGCTTGCGCCGGAGGTGAAAACCACGACGCGGGGTTGGATTCGGCGGTAGTGGTAGAGTTCGGAGGCCGCGCCTTTGCTTCTCCAACTCGTTGGCCCAATGGGGGGCTGAAAGCATTTCTCTGAGGTCCAGACTATTGTTTGCGGCAAGATTGTCGATCGCCTCAGTTATCCACGATGTAAATTCGCGCGTAGCAGCCTCGCGCAGCACTTCGTCGAAAGTTATTTGGGTTTTGAGTGAGCTCCGTACCAATTGTCGGATTATGGTTTTGAAGAGAACATTAGCAAAAACGTCCGGTCGGGAAGATGACGAAGCAAATACCTTCGTCCACGTGTCGACAGTCATACCTGAAAGGTTCGATCCGAGCGACTCCTTCAGACTATCTTCAATCACGAGCTTGAGATCAAACGGCATTTCTTGATCGTCGAAAACGACAGTTCTGCCAACGTATTCGGCCAGTCTCGTCACAGCGTCTAGAGGAGTAGTGGGTTGCTCTTTTTCCATCACCGACCATGTAAAACCAGCACCGAACGAACTGAAATTCGTTCGGACTCTCTCAACGAGAAAGATTGCACTCTGAATATTGGGGTAGGACAAGACGATTTGGAAGTTGCTGCCGCTGCCGATGAATCCCATCGCTTCGGCGCCCGCGCGTTTGGCGAGCCCGGCATCCTTGTATTCAGCAGCCTGCAGATGGCTGGCAATTCGTTGCAACCGGGCCTGAGTAGCCAAGTCAATGTAGTCAGCGAATAGACTGGCAGCCGAACTAGAATGCGGCGGCGTGTAATAAAACCACGTCCGGTCGCTATCCTGAAGTTCCTCCTGTACCTGAGTGAACCACAGAATGAACTCGTTCTCTTTTGGAAAGTGAAGCCATTGCTGGTCTCCAGAAGGAACCGGTGACGAGATCAGAAACACGCAGTAATCCGTGTCGCGCGGAACTATTGCCGCTTGCACCTGCAAACCGGTAATTGTCTCCAGACTTCGCTTGCGTGCTTCCACTTCGGAGGAAGCAGTTTTGGTACCGCTCACGGGATCCGAGATTATGGTCGCGTCCTCTTCGGTTCGAATCCTGTTGAGAATCGCTTTGGCCACTAAGATATAGCGAGTCGGCGCCGTCAAGATGCTCGCTTCCAGGGCGTCAGCTTCGCTCTTACTGATTTGGAGCCTGCCGAACTTCATCGTTTCGGTCTTCGTGCGCAGTTCGCGAATGGCGGTGCGCATTCTGGTGACGTCTTCCGGCATCGCCGCGTTTTTCCAGAGCTCGGCCAATTCAGCTTCCACCGCTTCGAGTTCGGGTTTGTTGTCGTTCCAAAAACGGATCAGCTTGCGTTCGTGAGGTTCTTTCCGCGTGCTCTTCACTATCGAAGAGATGTCGTCGTTCCATTCAAACTTAACGTCTCTTATTTGGGCCGGACCCAAAGTCTTCAGCCTCTCCGCAAAATCAGGCGTTTTCGAGGAGATCGCCTTATGAAGAAGGGCGAGCTCCAGCAGCCGCGCTATTGCCTTGTTGATTGCCCGCACATCACGACCAGTGCAGATCGAAATATCGTCCTCGGAGGCGGGCGAATTCGCTTCGTCAGTGACTTTTGACGTACCCAGACCGTTCGCGCTGAACATTACGTCCGTCACTTTTGCGCTTTTCGCGCTGCCACGCTCGTCAAACACGGCGTAGAGAGATTCCATCAGCAGGGCGTTAAAGTGTTCCCTTGAAGGATGTGTGTCCCTGGAGCCCGCGAAAGCGATTTCGATCAGGCGTTGATAACGAGAAAATAGACGAGTTTCTGGCGCAAACCGCTTGTCTTCAAACGCTATGACGGGCGAGGCGCCCTCGTAGCCCTGCACGTAGTCGTAAACCAACTGATAGAGATCGAAATAATGGTTTCGGGTCTGGAAACAGAGAGCGTGAGCGAGATCGCCCAGCGAAAACGGAATGCCCTTAACGCTTTCGTAGTTCGTTAACGGAGGTTTACTGGCGTCTTCATACCACTTGGTGATTGTTTTCTGCTGCTCCTGATCGGCGAAGTCGTCTTTACAATAGTAGAGCAAAGCCACTGCTTCCGCATTTTTCCAACCTTCCATGCGTTCAAAATCTGCTTCTGTTTCCTTCATTACACTCGGCTCAGCATCGCTGGCCGCCTGGCTGGCCCAGATCTGCGCAAGCGCAAGTGGATCGCGACGTCCTTGCTGTCTCGTGAAGGCGGCTTGGATAGCTTTTCGGATTGGCTCCGCATACTCTGAACGATGTATGTAGAGGTGAGTCAGACTTTCCAGCGGCAGCGAGGGAATCAGGTCTTCGGGTGCTCCCTTATCCAAAAGATGATCGATCAACACCACGTCGCTGGGTAGACTAATGGCGCGTTTCAGCAACCACTCTCGACTCGCGAAGTTGTAAAACGCTTCACGAAACCGCGCGAATTCCGGTTTTCGCAGATAAATCTTTTCCGTGAAGAAAGTATGCTGCCGAGAATAGTGACGGGCCTGTTGGGCCTTCGCCGTTTCTTTGTACAGATGCTCGTAAAACTGCTGATCCGTGAGGAAGACAAACATGGAATTCGAGAGCGTAAAGAAGTTCTTGAAGTGACTGATCACACCATCAAGTTGCTTGTCCGCCTCTTCAAGTTTGTCCAGTTCATCGAAAACAAGCACCGAACGAGTGAAGCACTGGTACGGATGAAACCTCACAATCTCAGGCGGTGTGAGAGTTTGCAGCAGTGACTCCAGATCGCTCTGCATGCGCTCAACGGAGTAGTCATTCTCATACGAGAATTGCGCCTGACGATTTCGATCACTGCCGCTGGAACGCGACCATTTTACGACTACAGTCGAAGTTAGGAAGAGTGCTGCCGCACCAGACACGATTCGAAAAATAACGGTCCAAGTTGGATTGAGACCAATCAATTGACTTACCCACGTTCCCACCCTTGGCCAAAATGAGAGGGCCAAGAGAACTACCGCAACCAGCAGCGAAACTATACGAACGACGTCGATTTTCGTTTCCGAGTCAGCGCTCCATTGCCGCTTGAGAAATTCGTTCTCGCTGTTGGAAATTATTTCTTTGTACGACTTGCTGATTGACTTGTCGTAGGCCTTCTGTAGGTTATCTACAAACAGTTCGCGCTCTTTCTTATTCCATAAGCTCCACTGGAGGATCTTTGCTGCTTGCTGCGAGCTGGTTGGATGGTAAGTCGTATGCAGCTTGCGGATCACGGAACGCAGTAGTTTTTCAGGATCGATGCGCGGCGTCTCCGGCAGTTTTTGATCGGGCTCAGCCAAGGCTCCGGCTATGTCCGACGCACTAAACTTCAAGACGAGCAACTGCCAGCCGGCAGCCGTGTGCATCTTGATGATTCGCGTTCTAACAGGATTAATGCCCTTCAGGTAACGGCGGTTCTGGCGGCGCATGTATTCTTCCGCGCCGCGCTGTAGCTGCTCTCCAGTCAAGCGGCGGCTTTTCGTGTTTGACTGAATGTGTGAAGAAAGCGTGTATTCGCCCAATTTGGCCAAGCTATACCGCACGAGCAGATCGATCGGGTGCCAAAGCCTCGCCCGCCTCTTCAGGAATTCCGCTGCCGCGTCCCAATAGGCATCACGCAATTTCTGCCTGGCATCGAGGAGCGCGCGATCGACGAGCGCGGTCTTGCCGACACCGCGAACGCCACTGATGAGAATCGTTCCGCCTCCCTTGGCCATGAAATGGCTTCTGAGCCGCTCGACCAGATCACCTCGTCCGACAAATCGCGGCTCATCATCGCTTTCAAATCGCGGCCGCGCGTTCCAATCGGGTTCAAAGACCATGCGTTCGACGACCATTTCACGATTCTCGTCTGGGCGACGGTCATCGAGACCAAAAAATAAACGGCTTATTAGATTTTTCCTGAATTGTTCGAAGTTGAAGTCAGGGCGTCGAGCCCAACCCCACGCCGCAAAGAAGGCGACAGGCGCTACCATCAAAGGCGAGGTGATGAGGTATTTTGCTACTAAAACTCCCGCCAAGAACCCTGCCCCCACGCCTGGTACCGGTCGCCATTTGTAGACGTATTGACGCAACACGCCACCAGGCCAAAGTCTCTCCCAGCTCGCCAGCACGCCAAGGGCGGCGCCTATGACACTCCAAAGCGCAAGCCATGGCCAAAGGTGAATCCCGATCAGATGAAACATTTAAGCTCCTGTGAGTGAATTGATGGATCAGAGGTGACGATCGGAAAGTGTTGGCTCATGTAGGGTCCTCCGGAGGTGAAGAGTCAAGGAGCCGAGAGGAGATGCGAGATGCGCGTGAAAAACGAGCGAAGATTAAGACGAGATTTCCGACATGTCAATGCTGAAAACTGAAGAAAGCCCGGCAGTCAAGGGATTCTCGTCGGCCCGAATGTCTCGGCGTTTTGACTCGCGCGGTCGCTGATTGCAGAAAAGCGACTTGAAGAACTGTTCTCGGTATTCAGTGGACGAGATGATTAAGAGAATTGGTAAAGCAAGAATAGAGTCGGCGAAGAACTTGGTGTGACGTATGAGTGACAGGCGTTGGAGGTTGGTTTCTTAACTCTCCTTTACTCTCAACGCTTAGCTTATCCTTGGTGCCGGAGGTCGGACGAAAACGTAAGAAGCGCTAACGGCCTTCGCTCCTTTACTTACTGAAAACAAAGCGCATTCTAGCATCGCCACTCTGAAAGGACTACGCGGATAACGAGGATAATTGCGATGCTCTTGGACTCCGTTTGGACTCGATGCCCAATAGGAAACTACCACTTGAAATCGGGCCAGGGGTGAGGATCGTGTAAATCTTGAACCCTGCAATTATTGTCCTTCGCGCACTGCTCCAGATGCTCCTCGAAAGCTCGGTACTCTTGCGACAACGGGGAGAGCATGTGAAGAATGTCGGGTAGTTTCTTGAATCGAGCTTTGCCACGCTCTTTTCCGGAGACGTACTGCAATGAGCACTGCTCAACAAACTGCAGGAGGTATCCGCCCGATAGCCACGGAAAGAGCGATAGCCACTCAACGCAACGCCTACCGACAAACGGATCATAAGACACCAAAACTCGCTCGGCGCAGGCCTCAATCCTAAAGAGGTTGGCCTGTTGTTCTTTGTTCGTAGGTTGAAATCCAGCGCTCCAGCGCAGAAGTCCCAGCTGCATCAGAAATATTGGCCACAATTGTTTGAAGCCAAAGTAGATGGAGGACTCCGTTTCGAGACTGTTTGCGGGTGGCCTAAGCAGTTCCCGATCTCCTTGATAAGCATGGCGGATCTCGTAGGCAAGCCCCAACATGAAGTCTTCTAGGCCTCCGTCGATAGTGGGGCCGTTGGTGAGGTCTGAAACGGTCTGATGAAGACTAACAAAATCAGAAAAGTCGCCATAGATCGTTAGACCAGCGCCGTACTTTGTAACTTTGCCAAATATCATTCTTAAGTTTCCTTCTCTAGAGAAAGATGAACTTCTTAACTCGGGCGTTTCTTGACCACCAGTCGCACGGTTTTGGCTGCGAATCTAATTCTTGTTTCTAATTCTGAAATCATCTTAGTCTCAAGGTCACCTAAGTGCGCAAGCATGTGAATAAAGTCGTTACCGATCGCAATTAAATCGCTGTCAGCGCGACTGCGTGCGTTGGGTGCTTGTTCAACGGAGAACTTCACAAACCCAGCGTGAGCGGCCTCCAGATTCCGCCGGCGTGTGACAATTCGCATATGCTCCTCTAGGCAGCTATCGATACTGTGGCAAAGTCGGTATCTGTGGGCCAACGATCCGAGTAATGAGGTTCGATGAGGTGGCTTCTTAGCAGCGCGGCACGGCCGGCAGTCTTTAGACAACAACGTGCCGAGCGCAGCCTTTTCATAATCACCTTCATCGAAAGTCGTACAGTAAAGAAGTTGTTTGATGAATGCTTCACAGAGCCGCGCGGTGTACAAAACATTCTCCGCGTATAGTCTTATGCGGCGCGTTTCGATTTCATTCCAATCGACTTCTCCTTCGTCTTTTGCCTTGGTGAACGCAGAGGAATCATTAATGATTTGCGCATAGGCTAAGGACAGGATCGAGCCATCATAAAGATATGGGTTTGTGTAAGTTGGCGACTGTTGTTTGTCCTCGGTCGACAAGAACGAAAGCCCACTGAGGTTGTTTCGCAGCATCCAATTTCGCAAATCGGTTGCGAGAGGAAAGAGGTTAGGTGCAATCGGAGTTGTTCCTTGCCAGACTAATGCCTCGCGACGGAACTCCCAATCCGCGTGATCGTCGAGAGTCTTGGTTCTTGTATTCGCCATCGTCGCGATGATATCACTACGATTTCAGGGGCAAAAACGGTCGTGAGTGGACACTTCAGGCTGTATCAAGAGTGTGATCTCCTTCAACAATTCTGTACGTTGGGGTGACGCTTGTGTCTGGCGAGAGCCAGGTGAGTGGTCCACCGAAGTGGGAGACAATTGAGCGGCGTGGGTTGGGCGTTTGACGCTTTTAGCTTGCTGTCGGTGACTGAGAGCAGTTGCCTGGCTTTCAGAAGCCGATCCCGGCGGAGTTGCAGACACTCCATCATTCTCTTTCGTAGTTCAGTCATGGTTACACCTCCAGAAATGAAAGTTGAACAGCCTGCTTTCTTGGACAGGATCTCAGGCTGTGTACAAAAGTGTAGTCGGAGTGGACTTGCGAGAGAGAATGATCGGGTTACTAAGAGGCGGGTCTTACCTGCGCGCAGCGCTTAGTTCAACCACTCATTCAACCGGCGACAGCCCGACAATGGTGGCTACCAGTTTTGGTATGGAATTCTTAACAGCCAGATCCCGAACAGTAATTATCCCTACATGGTGCGAACCTTTGTTACATCTACCGAACATCGACTGAGATTCGAAACACCATGAGCTGGCCGGCCGAATTCGGATTGGTCAGGACGCGAATTTAAGGACCAGACGGAGAAATTTGACCGCGAATTGATCGGAGGCAAAATGCACCGGGAACTATCGGCACTTGCATTGATATTAACTCTAGGCACCTTGGCCTTGGGACTTGCTCAAGGTAAAGAAACGGCAGGCACAAGGTTGAACCGCGTTATTGACAAAGTGCGCATCAAGGAGCAGAAATGGGAACTCCGTTCGAAAACACCAAATGAAAAGAACGCGATGGCGTACTGGCGATTCGGCAAACAGGAAGCCGTAGTGAAAATTGTCGAGTACGATTCAGAGTCCGAAGCCATCACGGCCTTCCGTAGGAACGAAAGGTTAATGAGCAACGCTGGCATTCCCAGCGCGACAAAGGGCTTCGGAGATGAAGCTTTTTGTGGGACAACCCCGGACGGAAGAGTGCAGCTCTGAGCTTTCGAAAAGGGACGAGGATCGTGCTTGTGAATGCAGATTCTGCTCCAATTGCCCGGAAGTTCGCGAGTTATGTGCTTGAGCAATTGTAGATTTGATTGCTATTAAACTTTCTCCTCAAACGGTCAAGCGAGAAAGCGCCGAAGTTGCCTCACCCCAGCCCAGTAGCCAAGCGTTGTCTCAGCACTTAATTGCTGGAGGTTTGGAACTTCTTGAGATTTGCCTGCGTGGAATCATCGCTTTGTACCTTCGCAATCTATGGTTGATATCGGTGTGTAAGTCAGTAGCATCAATTCTATTGACGCTAGCCTTGGGCACACTCGTCTTTGGACTTGCTCAAAGTAAGGAAACGGCAGGAACCAGGTTGATCCGTGTGATCGATAAGGTTCGCATCAAGGAATCGCAATGGGAGCTCGTTACGAAAATACCTATTGAAAAGAACGCGATGGCGTATTGGCACTCCGGCAAAGAAGATGCGGTGGTGAAAATCCTCGAGTATGGTTCAAAGTCTGAAGCCATTACAGCTTTCCGCTGGAACGAGAGGATGATGAGCAACGCCGGCATTCCAACCGCGGACTGAGGTTCTGCGATTAGTTCGCATCACCCAATGATCAAAAAGTTCTATTCAAATCGTCCACCGACCCGGCTGGAAATATGACGCCCGCCGAAAGCAATACTATTCGTGGGGCTTCGACATTCGGCTGAAGGACGGTCCGCGTAAAACGTGAGCCTGGCTTTCTTGGCCAGAGCGAAGTTGAAGCCGCGCTTGCTCGAATCAGCTTAGCTGAAAAGGGTATGCGTTATCGGAAACGAATCGCTTGGACTCGGTTTGGACACGACCGGAGCGAATGCGCTGATTTACAGTGGAAATTTAAGACGTGGTGGTGCCGGAGGTCGGACTCGAACCGACATGAGTGTGACCTCGCTAGATTTTGAGTCTAGTGCGTATACCAATTTCGCCACTCCGGCAATTGGGAGGAAACATAATAGAGGTCGGGTTTGGGACGCGTCAACTGGGACAAGGGTGAACAGTGCGGCAAGAAAAAGTAGGTAGTCGCTAAAACTGAGGCCACGGCCTGGCGCCGTGGTCACTCACGTTGGTCGCTAACAGAGGCGGGCCGAGATTTTTGGCGATGCCACGGGCTCGTCCCGTGGTCACTCACGTTGGTCGCTAACAGAGGCGGGCCGAGATTTTTGGTGATGCCACGGGCTCGTCCCGTGGTCACTCA
>Ga0134125_10001772_pt1 | contig 26220 bp, 28 predicted proteins | sample KB31751_FD_96464 | JGI IMG/M metagenome (GOLD analysis project Ga0134125, IMG submission 96464) | Terrestrial soil microbial communities with excess Nitrogen fertilizer from Kellogg Biological Station, Michigan, USA - KB3-175-1 | ecosystem: Environmental > Terrestrial > Soil > Unclassified ...
GACTTCCGACTTCCGACTTCCGACTTCGACTTCCGACTTCCGACTTCCGACTCCCGACTTCCGACTTCCGACTTCCGACTTCCGACTTCCGACTTCCGACTTCCGACTTCCGACTTCCGACTTCCGACTTCCGACTTCCGACTCCCGACTTCCGACTCCCGACTTCCGACTCCCGACTTCCGACTCCCGACTTCCTGAAACTGGCATGATTTAAGCTTGTATTCAGCAAACACATCTGCCATGTCAACTCAACCAAAACGCATCGGGCGCCGCCCCTTAAAAAAGCAACCCAATAATATCGAGATCCTGCACGATGCATGGCAGACCATGAAACCATTTGTCCACTTTTCCATAAAAGCGATGAAGGTTATCGGGTACGCCGCGATCTTTATTATAAAAAACATCCCAAAGCCCGACGATCACAACCCGCGGCCAAAGAATGGCAAAGTGATCAAAATTTGACTACCCCTTCCGGTAAATAAGTAATTGCCGTTTGATTATTTATTTCTATTTTGCAGTACAATAAAAATCAAACATCATTATGGCAAACGGCAAAACATGGCATGCGGAACACAAAGATTCATTAACTTTTGGCCAGCGGCTGTCTGACGGCGTAGCAAACGGGATGGGCTCATGGCGTTTCATCATATGGCAAACCCTTATTGTCATATTATGGATGACATTAAATGTGATTGCTTTTAAATACAAATGGGACCTTTATCCCTTTATTTTATTAAACCTTCTTTTTTCAACACAAGCAGCCTATGCGGCGCCTATCATTATGATGGCTCAGAACCGGCAGAACGAACGCGACCGCGCCCACGCCGACGCCGACTTCAGGACCAACGTGGAGGCAAAAAAGGAAATTGAGGAATTGCTGCAAAAACTGAATTCGATCGAAGTCGACAAACTCGATAAAATACTGGCTATCGTACAGAAAATGGATAAAAAAGCATAGTTAGCCGACGCGCCCGGTGTTGTGGTTCTATAACGAATTGATCTAAGGTGATAAAGAAATTAATTTATGCGGTATTTTTTATATTAGCTATCGCAGCAATTATCACAGCCTGCCGAAAGCCGTATTTGCCCGCCGCTATATCTTCGCCGGGGCGTTTCCTGGTTGTTGAAGGGGTGATTAACAGCGGCGCCGATTCTACCATTATTACCTTAAGCCGCACCGTAGCGCTTTCCGGGAAAACCACGTCTTCGCCGGAACTGAATGCACAAGTTGCGGTAGTTGGCTCAAATAATGCCACATATCCGCTAACAGAGATCGGGAATGGTAAATATGTATCCGGCCCGCTGAATCTCGATCAAACCCGGCAATACCGCTTAACGATAAAAACAGCGTCAGGAGATCAGTATGCTTCTGATTTTGCGGCGGTAAAAAATACGCCGCCCATCGATAGCGTGGGCTACACTATTCAAAACAATGGCGTAAATATTTACGCAAACACCCACGACCCGAATAATGCCGCGCACTACTACCGCTACGATTACGATGAAACCTGGCAATTTCACGCAAGGTATGCCTCAACTTATATTACAAACGGTACAGCCATTGTTCTGCGTACCCAGGCGCAGTTACGGTACCAATGCTTCGGATCCGATGCGTCAAGTACCATAGTTTTGGCGTCATCCGCCAAGTTAAAGGAGGACGTGATCTATCAGGCCCTTATTACACAAATCCCGTCGACATCCGAAAAGATCGAGACCAAATACAGTATATTGGTTAAACAGTATGCTTTAACCGCCGAAGCCTATAATTTTTGGCAAAACCTTAAAAAAAATACCGAACAGCTCGGCAGTATTTTCGACGCGCAGCCCTCAAATATAAACGGCAATATTCATTGTATAAATAACCCCGCTTTGCCGGTTTTAGGTTATATAAGTGTTTCAAATGTACAAATGAAAAGAATTTTTATAATCAACCAGGCTTTGCCGTCGTGGGCGCCGGTGTATCCTTATAAATGCGAAGAGGACACCGCATTATATTGTCATTATTTCATATGTCAAAACGACGTCGCGTTATTTTTGATCCCTGTCGGAAGTCCGGAAATACCCACGTCGGCCATAGGCGCCCTCGGCTTTTTCGGATCATCCGCCGAGTGTATCGATTGCACCATCAGGGGCAACCAAACGCAGCCGGCCTTTTGGAAATAGTCTGCTTATCGCGTATCTGCCTTTTTACCTTGCAGCCAAACTAATCTTTCCTTTTTTCTTAGCTTTGCGCGATGACAAAAATCGAGGATGCAATTGTCCACGAAGTGGAGGACGAGGTAAGCCCCAAAAATTGGAAAAACATTTTTTGGACCGTTGTTAAAACATTTTTAAAAATCGCCGTTACCACGGTGCTCCTTTATTTTGTCTTCCGGAAGGTTCATTTTGCCGATGTTAAATACCGGCTTTTCCATGCCAACTACTGGTGGATGCTTGCGGGCCTGCTTAGCTTTTTTGTATCTATCCTGTTGTCCTCCTCGCGGTTGCTTAGCTTTTTTCGGTCGATTGGCCTGAATCTCAACCCGCGCTTTAATTTCAGGTTATACCTGCTCGGATTATTTTACAATTTTTTACTTCCCGGCGGCATCGGCGGCGACGGTTATAAAATTTACCTGCTCAATAAGCGCTATAAGCTTCCGGCCAAAAAAGTGTTTTGGGCCATCATGTTCGACAGGCTGAGCGGACTTTGGGCTATCGGCCTGATCATTGTCGCGCTTATATTTTTAATACCGCAGATTGACATTCACATTACTATCCCGCTTGGGGTATTCGCTGCAGGTTCTGCAATATATTATTTTGTCGCCTATAAATTTTTCAGGGAATACACCAGGTATTTTTTCCAGGCCCACCTGAAAGCGGTTTTAGTGCAGGGATTGCAGGTGTTAACCGTCGTATTTGTATTGATCGGGCAGGATTTTACCGGTAAATTTTCACCTTATCTGTTGTCTTTTCTTATCTCTGCACTGGCTACCATTATCCCTATCAGTGTCGGCGGCGCGGGTATCCGCGAAACTGTCTTCACGCAGCTTACTAACGTGTTCCCCATGGATAAGACCCTGGCTGTCTTTCTGCCCGGCTCATTTTATATCATATCGCTTATCGTCGCCTTGCTGGGCGTTTACTACGTGCTGCGCCCCAGTCGCCTGCAAAAAGGGCTGCCGCCCATTGGCGAGAAATAATCCGTCATCGTATCCATTCATTTCGTAAAAATATTAGCATTCGGCCGTTCGCCTTTCTGCTCATGTAATCTTATTTACTAATTTTACGTTTAGTTATAAACCGTCTAACCGTATGAGTTATTTTAATGATTTTAATAATCCGCAGGTAGCGGCCCTGCCGGCCCATTTAAAACAATTTATCGTCGATCAGCATTACGAACATTATACACCGATCGACCATGCGGTTTGGCGTTACGTGATGCGGCAAAATTATAGTTATCTCAAAGACGTAGCCTACTATCCATATATCCCGGGTTTGCAAAAAGCGGGTTTAACCATCGAAAAGATCCCCAATCTGCAGGAAATGAATGATGCGCTCGGCAAGATCGGCTGGGGCGCTGTAACAGTCGACGGCTTTATTCCGCCGGCAGCTTTTATGGAATACCAGGCTTACCGTGTATTGGTTATTGCAGCAGATATACGCCAGCTAAAGCACATAGAGTATACGCCCGCACCCGATATTATACACGAGTCTGCCGGGCATGCGCCGATAATTGCCGATAAAGATTACCACGAATATCTATCCTATTTCGGCTCCATCGGCGCTAAAGCCATGTTTTCGGCGCAGGATTTTGAGTTGTACGAAGCTATACGGGCGCTATCGATTTTAAAGGAAATGCCCTATGCCGATGAGGAGCAAATAAAAAAAGCTGAGGAATTGGTAGCTTATCGGCAGGAAAACACCGGCGAGCCTTCCGAAATGGCGTTGCTGAGCCGCTTGCATTGGTGGACAGTTGAATACGGGCTCATCGGCACGCTCGAAAATCCCAAAATTTACGGCGCCGGGCTTTTGTCTTCTATCGGCGAAAGCGTGAGCTGTATGCAACCCGACATCAAAAAGATACCATATACGATCAATGCAGTTAACTATGCTTATGATATTACAAAACCGCAGCCGCAGCTATTCGTAACGCCAACTTTCCAAAACCTGATCGATGTGCTCGAAACTTTTGCCGACACCATGGCATTCCGCCGCGGCGGAGCTTACGGGCTCCAAAAAGCGGTCGAAAGCAAAAATACATGTACCGCGGTTTTCAGCTCCGGGCTGCAGGTAACCGGCACGTTTACCGGGTTTCAGCAGGATGAAAACAGCGAACCCTCATTTGTAAAAACCACGGGTCCATCGGCGCTGTCAGTCGACTACCGGCAACTGCCGGGCCACGGTAAAGATCACCACTGCAACGGTTTCAGTTCGCCTGCCGGCAAATTGAAGGACCATGCCGTGCCGCTGGAAAACTTATCCCTCGAAGAGTTAAATTATTTGGGGATCGAAACCGGCAAGGAAACGGTGTTAGCATTTGAAAGCGGCATCACCGTCAGCGGTTCGGTAAAGAATATCCTTTCGTCAAACGGTAAAACCCAGTTGATCACTTTTGAAAACTGCACGGTAAAAGACAAAGACGGGAAATTGTTGTTCGATCCTGCCTGGGGCGTTTACGATATGGCGGTCGGGGCAAAAATTACTTCCATATTTTGCGGCGCTGCCGATAAGGAGGCATTTGTGGAAATACCGTATAAGTCAGGCGCCGGAACACATCATCCGGTGTACGACTGGATTACCCTTGAGCTGCATAAGCTTTACCAGCAGGTGCGCGACCGCAGGCAAAAAGGAGGCGATTTTGGATTTTTGGGCAATGTATGGTGGCGGCTTCAAAAATATCACCAGGACGACTGGCTTTGCGCCCTGGAGATATTGGAGATACTGGAACATGAAAATGCCGAACCCGGAGTTGCCCGCGAGATCAGGGCCTTTCTTGAACAAAAAGCAAATGATCAGCCCGAATTTAAAAAACTCATCAGCGATGGCTTTTACCTGATTGAACATCCTGTTGAGCAAAAATTAGTAGTTTGATGATTTTTCTTAAATTTGGTGTATGACAATATTGAAAATAACAGTTGAGGATGAACAGGCAGACCAATTGCGAAATCTTTTGCAGGCGGTTTCGTTTGTAAAAAATATTGAGGAAGAACACCTCTCGAAAACAAATCCAGTTGAATCGGACCCTCCGTACGAAAAAATTAAGAAATTATTAGAGGAAGCAAAAGGCAAAAACTTATTTAAAGATATTGATCCGTCAGCCTGGCAACGTGCAATAAGAAAGGAATGGGATCGTGATTTTTGATACCAATATTTTAATTTATCTATCAAAATATATCATTAAACCCGAACAAATATTAAAAGACAATGCCGCGATCTCCGTTATTACGAAAATAGAAGCATTAGGCTATTCTTTCAAAAATAACGATGAACATCAATTGCTTGACGCAATTTGCAGCGAGCTGCGAATTATTCCCTTAACCGATTTAATTGCGGAAGAAACAATTAAACTGCGCAAAAACTATAGGATTAAATTACCCGACGCGATAATTTATACTACAGCTTTGGTTGAAAACGTTCCATTATTAACCAATAATATCAGCGATTTTAAATCGCTTTTGGGCGGCGTTGAATTAATCAGTCCATTCGACTTATGAACATCATTATAACGGGTGCGAGCAGCGGAATTGGCTTTGAAGCGGTGCTCGAACTCATACGGGCAGGCAAACACAAGATAATAGCGCTGGCGCGATCGGCGGATAAACTGGAGCATTTATTAAAAATTGCCCACGGCTTAAATCCCGATGCGGGTATATTTGCGCTGACATTCGATATTGTGCATGATGACTACGCCGACCTGCAAAAATTCATTAGCCATAATTTTGACAACCGGGTTGATGTTTTGATCAACAACGCCGGGATGTTGGTTAACAAACCGTTTACCGATTTGCTGGAAATGGATTTTGTGGAAATGCTGCAAACCAATTTTATAGGCCATGTGCGCATGATACAGGGTATATTGCATTTAATGCCACAGGATGCGCATATTGTAAATATCGGGAGCATGGGCGGCTGCCAGGGCAGCGTCAAATTTCCTGGTTTGTCGGCTTATTCGGCAAGCAAAGCGGCTTTACATAATTTAACCGAATGCCTGGCGGTCGAGCTGGCCGAAAAAGGAATAAAGGTCAATTGCCTGGCGCTGGGTTCGGCCCAAACCGAAATGCTCGAAAAAGCATTTCCAGGCTATCAATCGCCGGTCCTCGCTTTCGAAATGGGAAAATATGTCGCTGATTTTGCAGTAACCGGGCACCGGTTTTACAATGGGAAAGTTCTCCCGGTAGCTGTAACCACGCCCTGACATAATTTAATTTGATTATTGCAATAAAATTTTAGTTAATTTTATATTGTCGAAATAGTTAACCGTTTCGATAATATATGGACGTCCGGTTTTACTCCCTGTTAGAGCATTCGAACGATTTTTTTGTTGTACTGGACAGGAATGGAACGGTAGTTCATACCAACGCCGCGCTCAGAAAAGCGCTTGGTTATGCCGAGTCGGATACAAATGGCTTCCATGCTAATTATTTCTCTCATCCTGCCGATAAAAAAAGAAGGGAGGAAGTATTAAAAAACATAGGAGATCAAAAAGAAATTACAGGCTACGAGAGCCGCATAAAAGCAAAAAATGGCCGGTACTACAACATCAGGTGGTCGTTTATGCTAAATGACCAGGCTGATTTGATCTATGTGATCGGCAGCGACCTGACAAGGGAACTGAACAAACCCGACCAGGCTCACATCATCGATAATGTCAGGCATATTATCCAGAGTTTTAACGAGGGATTTGTTATTGTTGATCATAATTGGCGGATCACCACTTTCAACCCGGCGTTCCAGGCTATAACCGGGTTAAAAAGCAACCAGCTAAAAAATGCGAATTTTAAGAAATTGCACACGCTGGCGATGCCTCCGGAGGTGATCGCTAAATTCGAAACAGCCTTCGAAAGCAGCCTTTTTAGTGAAGTGCAATATCTTAACAGCCACTTCAACAGGTGGATGCGTTTGAATATTTATCCATACAACAACGAGCTAACGATTTTTATCAGGGATATCACAGCAATAAAATTACAGCAGCAGGTACTGGCGCTTCAAAAAAGAATATTGGAATTGCATGCTTCGTCGCTATATACGCTGGCCCAAACCACGAAGGAACTTTTATTAGGCATTGAAGAGATTTTTCCGGATATGATATGCTCCGTGCTCGAGGTGGATGAACAACAGGAAAAAGTATATCATCTTTCCGGCCCCAGGCTGGCCCCAGAATATTGCGACTTAATAAACGGAATGGCTATCGGCCCGCAGGCCGGCTCGTGCGGTACGGCGGTTTATCATCGAAGCCAGGTCGTGGTAAGCGATATTGAAACCGATCCCTTATGGCAAAACTATAAGGATTTGGCCCGCCCGTTCGGCTTTAAAGCCTGCTGGTCGACGCCCATACTTAGTTCGCACGGCGCGCAGGTTTTAGCAACGTTTGCGGTGTACTACACCAGCAAACGTGAACCCAGATCCGAAGAATTGCAAATGATCGATCGTACCGCAAACATTTTACGCATACTGATCGAAAATAAAAGAAGCCTCGACCATGTGACCGATCAAAATCAGCGGCTGCAGGAAATAGCATCTATCAGTTCGCACGAGATAAGAAAACCTGTGGCCACCATCCTGGGGCTCGTCAACTTGTACGATCGGGAGCAGCTCGATAACCCATTGAACCGTGAGATCATCAAACACCTCGATACCACCGCCCGCGAACTCGACGAAGTTATTCATACCATTGTAGAAAAAAGTGTTTATTTAAAAAGTGAGGATTTTAACTGACCTATTTTTTCACGAATAAAAGTATAATCGCCATCGTCGCGCCCACTTGCCCCACCCAAAAAATAAACATCCACTTTATGGTATCGGTCTTGATCTTGCCCATTTCATTTCTCAGGTCGATCAGATCATCTTTGGTAGCCAATGTTTGAAGAATATCTCCCACGGGATAATTTATTTTTTTACGAATAAAAGTATAATCGCCATTGTCGCTCCGACTTGACCTATCCAAAAGATAAACATCCATTTGACGGAATCCGCAATTTCCTTACGGACCGTTGAGATATCCTCTTTCGTAGCTAATGTTTTGATACTTGCTTCCACTGATCGTTCAGTTTTGTTGTCGATATATTTAAACATCGCTCGACCGTATCGCTATCTAATGCCGGTTGGTTAGCTGATCTATTTTTTAAGGAACACCAGCAATATCGCCAGCATGGCGCCTACTTGTCCCACCCAAAAAATAAACATCCATTTAATGGTATCGGCTTTGATCTCCCCCATATCTTTTCGAAGATCATATTTTACTTGCGCCAGGTCCTCTTTGGTGGCCAGGGTTTTAACGCTTGCTTCCACAGATCGTTCAGTTTTGTTGTCGATATATTTAAACATCGCCTCGGTGGTGTCGTTACCTAATTTATCGGATAACAATTTATACAGCCGGGCGGTTTCCTTCGCTTCTAAGTACATAACAAATATAATATTAATGGTTTGATTTTTATAAGCCGGCGTAATTGATTGAGTTGTGAAGTTACTCTCCATCAACTCAATCAACCAAACCGATCAACTAATTCTTGCCGCTTAACTTCAAAAGTTCGTTAACCACGATCTCGCAGCTATAGCGCTTTATGCCATCCTTATCGGTATAATTGCGGTTGGCAATTCGCCCTTCAATGGCAACCTCGTCACCTTTTTTAAGGTAATCCTCGGCAAACTTGGCCTGCGTTCCCCAAAGCGTTAGATTATGCCATTGTGTTTCCGTGATCTTTTCTCCCTTGTCATTTTTATAGCTCTCGTTTGTGGCTAATGATAGACGGGTTAGTTTTTTGTTTTTGTCAAAGTTCTTTACTTCGGGATCCATACCCAGGTTTCCTACCAGGCGTACGCTGTTTCTTAATGTGTTCATACTTTTAAAAATTAAATTTTTGTTTTTATTGATAGCACAAAGTTGTATACCACATTAAACCTTAGCCGGTTAATAATCATTTATAGTCGACAGTTTCCGTTTGCAACCGTTTGCAAACGGAAAATTTACTGCCTATCTTTAGCTTATGAATGAAGAAAGAACTTGCCTGGATTGCGGCGCCCCGCTGCATGGACGGGCCGATAAAAAGTTTTGTAACGATCTTTGCCGCAATAATTATAATAACCAGCTGAACAGCAGCAGTTATAACCTGGTGCGAAATATCAACAATATCCTGCGCCGTAACCGGCGCATCCTGGAAGAGTTGAATCCTTCAGGAAAAACAAAAACTACGCGTAAAAAGTTAGCCGCAAAAGGATTTGATTTTGAATATCATACCCGTTCTTATCAAACCCAAAACGGAAAAACTTATCAGTTTTGCTATGAATACGGCTACCTGCCGTTAGACGGGGATGAGGTTTTACTTGTCAAACGAGAAGCCGAATAGTGCTAATAATTCGACCTTAATCCGAAATCGAAATTCCGACATTCGAAATCCTAAACACTATCTTTGCCCCAAATGAAGATCCATCAATTTTACGATAAAGGCCTGGCACATGCATCGTACGCCATCCTCCGCAACGGGAAAATAGTTGTTGTGGATCCTGGCCGCGACCCACAGCCTTACTACGACTTTGCTGCGCTTAACGAAGCAGATATTACCGGTGTGATCGAAACACACCCGCATGCAGATTTCGTGAGTTCGCATCTGGAGATTTATAAAACAACCGGCGCAGTTATCTATGTGAGCAAATTAACCGGCGCCGAATATCCGCACGAAACTTTTGATGATGGGGATACGGTACACCTAAGCGATATCAAACTCAAAGCCATCAACACGCCCGGCCACTCGCCCGATTCCATTTGTATTTTAGTTGAAGATCAGCATGGGAACGAGCGTGCGCTATTTACCGGCGATACGCTGTTTGTGGGTGATGTAGGCCGCCCCGATTTACGCGAAACTGCCGGCAATATCACGGCAAAAAAGGAAGAACTTGCGCGGCAGATGTACCATTCAACCCGCGACAAGCTGATGCAGCTTCCGGATGACGTGATTGTTTACCCCGCGCACGGCCCCGGCTCATTGTGCGGAAAAAACATGAGTCCCGACCTGCAAAGCACCATCGGCCGCGAGCTTCGGGAAAACTATGCGCTGCAGTTGATGGACGAATTGACCTTTGTAAAAACCATCACCGCCGACCAGCCTTTTATCCCCAAATATTTTGGCTTTGATGTCGGTTTAAATAAAAATGGAGCACCTTCTTTCCTCGAAAGCATTGACGCCGTACCCCGGCTCCGAAACAATTTTCAGCCCGAAGCCGGCATACCCATCGTTGATACCCGTTCGAAGGAGGAGTTTGGCAAAGGCTTTGTAAAAGGAGCCATTAACCTGCAGGATGGCGAGAAGTTTGAAACCTGGCTTGGTTCGATCATCGGCCCCGATGAACCATTTTATTTGATGGCAGCAAACGACGACTCGTTAGATATCGTAATAAAAAAGGCCGCCAAGATCGGTTACGAAAAAAATATCGAAGCTGCTGTGTTGGCGGATAATAATGTTTCTGAAAAATTACCTGACCTTAATTTGGCTGATTTTACCGCCCACCCCGAACATTATACGGTTGTTGACGCCCGTAACTGGAACGAAACCGACGATGGCCTCGTATTCGATCATGCGCTTACTATTCCGTTGCCGGGGCTGCGCGAAAGATTAAATGAGATCCCGAAAGATAAGCCGGTCGTTGTTCATTGCGCCGCTGGCTACCGGTCGGCAGCGGCTGCCAGCATCATCAGGGGTGCGATCGCCAATGTTCCGGTATATGATTTAGGAGAAATAGTTAAGGAGATCGGTGTAATCACAAAAATATAATCGGTGTAATCATTCCATAATCGGTGTAATCACAAAAATAATATCGGTGCAATCATCCAATATGCTTGAAATTGTTCAAACCGCCGATGGTTCCAATACGATCTACAACTCCCTGGTTGGCGAAAATTACCATTCCAGACATGGCGCATTACAGGAAAGCCGGCATGTTTTTATCAATTCAGGTCTTTGCTATTATCTGGACGATATGTCGTCAAAAGTCTCTCCGCCGGCTGGCGGAGGAGACCCGATGGCTATCGGGTTAGACGGAGCTTTAGAGGGGGCCCGCGTTTCAATTCTCGAAGTTGGCTTCGGTACCGGCTTAAATTTTTTGCTTAGCGCGGATGAATGTTCCCGAAAAAAAATACACCTGGATTATACAGGCATCGAAGCGTTTCCGCTAACCGGAGAAATGATCAGCCAAACAGGTTATGGTCGGTACACGTCACCAGAATTATGGCAGCATTTCATAGATAAATATGAAAAGCTTTTTGATAAGACAGGCATATTAAACCCCTATTGCCAACTGCAAACCGCCCACAGCAAACTGTTAAATTTCCAATCAGAAAAACAGTTCGATATCATTTACTACGACGCCTTCGCTGCAGCCAGTCAACCCGAAATGTGGGACGAAGCAGCGATCAGGCATACCATCCGGTTCCTGAAACCGGGCGGCGTATTCGTAACCTATGCAATTACCGGGAATTTGAAGCGGATATTAAAAGCGCTCGGCTTAAAAGTAGAAAAATTACCCGGTGCTCCGGGAAAGAGAGAAATGTTGAGGGCGGTTAAGTTGCCTTAATTAATTTGCATACCCACTGGGCGAAGATTGTATAGCAAGGTTTAAGGTTCAATTTTCTTACTAAGCCATCGATCATTCTTTTCCTCTCCTTCATAATAAACCAATTTAGCATCGCCGAATATCAATAATGTACCCATTCCATAACCAATTACCTGGGAAAGAGCCGACTCAACCTCGATTCGTTTGGTATCGATCATTTTGTTCTCCGATATAATATAACAATCCCTTATACTGCCAATTCTTTGTTTCAGGACGGATTCAATTGCAGCATTAAGTTTATCAAACTTTGAAAAGTCCAGAAATTTGAAATGTGCTAATTCAGAAATAAATTTCTTCCTTTTTCCAGCGTTAGCAATCAAATTTAAATACCGCTCCTGCTTGTTTTTTGTAACAAAATGTTTAATAAAGCGGATTTCCAATAAGACGTCCTGACTCATATTACTTTACTTCAAATAAGCATTCGGCACATTCGGCAGAGTATAGTCAATGCCATAAGCATACTTCATTAACAGCGAAACAACCTTCGCCACCGTTTCCGGCTTGCGGTGCATTTGCGGCAGCAGGCCCGTCATCGCGTAGCTAACAGGGTTCACAGCAGGGATGAATGTTTCCCATTCATATCCTTTGCCCCACACCAGGCCTTTTATTGTATAACTAAGATCGGCGCCGTGCTCAAGCAGAAAATGCAGCATGTCCGCCGAGTTATGCATGTTTTGATTCACGGTATGAAAGATTGGCGTATGCCCGCCAAACCCATATTCGTCAAGCCCGGCTTTAGCATTTACATTCGCGCCGTATTTTACCAATACCCCGGCACAGCCTATAGCATTGTATTCAGCGCAAAAATGCAACAGCGTACCGCCGGTTAGCGGCGTATAGGTATTATTGAACAAAGAATAGGTTTTAAATACAATGTTTCCATCGTCTTTAGCAATTTTTTTCAGTTCGGCTGCATCATCCAATAGTACCGACAGCAATGCCTTATCTTCAAATTGCAGCCCATGATCGACAAAAACTTTTACACAGTCTTTAAACCTGGGCGTCCGTGTATACATCTCCACCATCATGGTAAAAAGCGGCATACCATCGTTTAGTATGTCATTCGGGCCACCGCCGTCTTCAAAATACCGGCGTATCCCTTCAACGGAATGCACCTCTATATCGTAAAGTATTTGCTGATAATCAGCCATGCTCCTTATTTTTAGTAAATTTATTCAAAATTCTCTATCCGCCGTAAATTAGCTCCCCACATTTTATTCCGACTTCCGACTTCCGACTTCCGACTTCCGACTTCCGACTTCCGACTTCCTTCATAAATCGTATTTTTACACCCAATTCGTGTAATTCGAATAAATTCGCACAACTAGTGAAAAACATAAATTCGTGCAATTAGTGAAAATTATGTCACTCATACCTCCATCCCCAGCGTCAACGCCGGCCACCGCATTCGAAAGGCTCGTCAAAATTATGGACGACCTGCGTCTAAATTGCCCCTGGGATAAAAAACAAACGCTCGAAAGTTTGCGCCATCTAACCATCGAGGAAACCTACGAGCTTTCGGATGCTATTTTGAGCTCGGACATGCCCGAAATAAAGAAGGAATTGGGCGATATTATGCTGCACCTGGTTTTTTATGCCAGGATAGCTTCCGAAACCAATGACTTTACCATAACCGACGTACTGAACAGCGTTTGCGAGAAACTCATTACGCGCCATCCGCATATTTATGGGGACGTTGATGTTAACGACGAAACCGATGTAAAACGCAACTGGGAAAAGATCAAGCTGAAAGAGGGCAACCGCTCGGTATTAGGCGGTGTGCCTTCCTCATTGCCTGCACTGGTTAAGGCCTCGCGTATACAGGAAAAGGCGCGGGGCGTCGGGTTCGACTGGGAAGAAAAAACCCAGGTATGGGCCAAGGTGGAAGAGGAAATGCAGGAGTTTAGAAATGAATTTAATGCCGAGGATGAAAGTAAGATCGACCATGACCGGGCCGAAAATGAGTTTGGCGACCTGCTGTTTTCTTTGATCAATTATGCCCGCTTTATAAATATTAATCCCGAGGACGCCCTGGAGAAAACAAATCGTAAATTTATAAAACGTTTTCAATACCTTGAAGGCAAAGCGGCCGAAATGGGAAAGCAGCTGCATGATATGAGCCTGGCCGAGATGGACATATTTTGGGATGAGGCTAAAAAATTATAAAATAACCGGCACGGTGTAACGTTGCTTATAACAAATACGTACCTGATTAAAATAAACTGAACATGAAAAAAGCCTTTTACATATTCCCCTTGTTAGTGGCGCTCGGGTGCGGAAAAAGCGACACGCCGGCCCCGGGTAATACCGGCGGGCCGGTAGGCACTTTCGCCGGGTCGTTTATGTATTTACACAAGCATTCAACCAGCGTGGTAGATACCGTTAAAGCAAATATTATCCTCAGCATGCAGCCCGCCGTAGGCTTTAAAGTTACAGGCGATACATCAACCGTACACGCAGGCAGCTACGGGACCTGTATTGTAAATTCAACCTACGGGGTGATTGATTTTATGGATAGCACTTTTCCCGCGACAGGCACCCCGGCCAAAACCCATCTAAACGGGGTTTATCAATATGCGTATGACGGTACAACTTTTCAGCTGGCCGCGCATGGCGCGCTGGATACTACCGCATGGTTGTATAACCTGAAACGAACCGGCAATTAATATCGCGGCGTGTTCCGTTAATTAATTACAGCGATTGTAGCATTGCTGTACGTGGCTGCGTATAGGCAATAAACAGAAATTTGAGCGATAAATACTTTTAATGCATCAACCCCGGCGCATTGATGATGAAGAACTCATCAGCCATTGCAAAACAGGCAGCTTAAAATACCAGGAACTGCTGTATAAGCAGTTCTATGGCTACGCCATGGGTATCGGTTTGCGTTACAGTTTAAACCGCGATGATGCATTGGAAGTGGTAAACGATGCATTTATTAAAGTGTTTAAAGCCATACATAATTTTCAAAGCGACAAACCTTTTAAGGCATGGCTAAGAACCATCATCGTAAATACTGCTATCGACCGGCGGCGTAAAGAATTAAAATTCCAATTGCATGTCGAAGTGGACGACGGTATGCAGGTAAGCGGTGGCGTAACCGCAGTCGAAAGCCTTGGCGCCGGTGATATTTTAAAATTGATGATGCAGCTGCCGGCAATTCAGCATGCCATTTTTAATTTATATGAGATCGATGGCTACAATCACGATGAAATAGCCGGGATGCTAAATATACCGTCCAGTTCATCAAGGGTGTACCTGAGCCGGGCGAAAGAAAAACTAAGAACGCTGTTAAGAACAGAAGATCAAAACGATGGACGAACAGTTCGATAAAAATATAACCGATAGGGTAAAGGAAGTCTTCGAAAACTACGAGGACCCCTTCGCCCATGATAGCTGGCTCAGGCTCAGGGAGAAATTCCCTGAGAAGCGCCGCCGCAGGCCGGTAGCGTGGTGGTGGCTGGGTACTGCTGCTGCTTTGCTGCTTTTTTTCGGTATCGTTTTATTGCTGAATAAGGAGAACGTCCAAACAAAAAAGCTTGCCTTTAAAAAAATCAACACGATAAAGGCTGAACCGCCGCGTAGCCTTAAAGAACATGGTGAAAAAAACAATGATCTTAACGCCGGCGATAACCCTGTTAATGAAGAAAAGGTAGCTGGCACCGGAGCGCATAGCGAGCGCAAGATAACTACCCGCAAGCGCACAATAACTGCCGGTCAAAACAAAGCTTTTGATCAGCAACAGCATGGTCAGTTAGCGAACGCTGTGCAACGGCCGGTACCGGGAAACGGGTTTGGCAAAAACAACCCGTTAACGAAGGAGGTTGCAGATAGTGCTAACCGTCCGGCTATTAAGACCCAGAAAGAACAATTAGCCGAAAATGTCCGACCAAAAATGGCAGCAGCTAACGATTCGGCAAAACATACCACGCTGCAATCTCAAAAGTCTATAAATTCAATGTTTGCGCAGGACCAGCAATTATCCAAATCAAATCATGCCGAAAAACAAAAAAACGACACAAAAAAAGTGCGCTTTGGGGTATATGCGGCTACCTATTTTAATTATGCTAAAGGGAGCGATAACCAGGTGAACATAGGCGCAGGTTTTACCTCGGATATTTCGCTGGCAAAAAATTTAAAACTGGTCACCGGCGTATCTATCGGGCAAAACTCTTTAAATTATTCAAGCCCGGCCTCTTTTAACGCGGCTGTGCCTGCATCCGCGTCATTGTTAACAGCGGCCGCTTCGTCCCATTACTCTTCATTTGGTATCAATGTTAATACAGCCAGCCCTACATTAAAAAATTATAATGCCAGCTTAGTTGGCTTAGATATCCCGGTAAATCTTAAATATGCTTTTGATCCGCAAAAAAGCGACACCTACATTCTCGCAGGCCTAAGCTCGGGTACGTTCATTAACGAAACCTACACCTCGCAGTACAGCTATCCTGCCCAACAAACGCAGGACCAGGTTTCCCATAGCAGTTTTAACGGGTTCTATTTTGCGAAAACGTTAAACCTGGCGCTTGGCACCGGCTTTAACATGGGCAAAAATAGGATCATCGTCGAGCCCTTTTTAAAATACCCGCTTGATGGCCTCGGCGTTCAGCAATTGCGTTTTGGGGCCGGGGGAATAAACTTAAAATTCAACTTTCAGCCGGCAAAAAAATGAAGAAATATTTACTGGTATCGATAATCCTTTTGGTCTTTAATCGTCTGTGCGCGCAAAACATGGAGATAGCCGTGCAGGCAAATTCGGGCCTGTTTCATTATGCCGGCAATGGCGCTGCATCAACGTCGGCCATGATCGCGGGCAATCAGAATTATACCGATATCCTTACGGCAATAAAAACGGCTTTAGTTACGGGGTGGGTGTTCAGGTGCAGCATGTGGGACAAAGCGGTTTTATCCTGGGCCTGCAAGCAGGATATGAAATTTTGAGAAGCAAAGTAACGATAAACAGTTACGATTCTGGTGGTATTTCCTACAGCGTTCAAGGCCAGGGCCTTGGCGCTTTGTTTTCTTCGCCGGTTAACGGAAGCTCTTTTTTGCAGGATCAATCCATTGATCTTAGTCCGTATATCGGCTATCGTTTAAAATTTAAAAAAATCGCCATCGACCTGCTCCCTGGCGCCGATATTGGCCTTAATCTTAGTTCGTATGACAAGGGAGAAGCCACCCTTACAGATTATACTTCTACCCAGGCGTTGCCGGTTTATCGAACCAACTATAAAAGGCCTGATGCGCCAACGGATGTCAGGATTAGGTTCGGCGGCGCCCTAAACTATAAGAAAGTGGCTTTTACGGCGAGTTATGCTCATGGCTTAATCAACTACGACAAAAACATGACGGGCGGCAATTACAACGTTCACAGCGAGTTAATTCGGTTTGGTATTGCTTATAAATTATCCTCCGCGCTTTAATTGTTAATCTTCCTAATCTCTAACCTCTAACCCCAAATGCTATTTTCATTTTTTCGGTCAACCTGTCAATTTTATATTAAATTTGAGGCACGTTAACTAATCACCATCCAATTACTCCGTTGATCCTGAGATGAGAAAATTTTTATTTTTTACAGCCGGCTGCCTGGTATTAGCGTTGGCTGCCTCCGCGCAAATTCCGGCTTTGGAGCGCGTCGAACCCATGTTTTGGTGGGTTGGTATGCATAATCCTAACCTGCAGCTGATCGTTCATGGCGATCACATTTCTTCAAGAAACGTGGAGCTAAACTACCCTGGCGTGAAACTGGAAACTGTGCATAAAGTGGAAAATCCGAATTATTTATTTCTCGATCTGCGCATTTCTTCAGCTGCCAGACCGGGAACGTTCCCGATAAAATTCGTTAAAGCTGGCGAAAAGTCATTAAGCTATACCTATGCGCTAAAACAACGCGACCGCTCGCCCGGCCGCGCTCAGGGGGTTACAGATAAGGACCTGATCTACCTCATCATGCCCGATCGTTTCTCAAACGGCGATCCGTCAAATGATTCGTACCCGAATATGCGCGAAACGGGGATTCACCGCGACTCCATGTATAGCCGGCACGGCGGCGATCTGCAGGGTATAATGAACCACCTGGACTATATAAAAGATCTCGGCGTTACCGCGATATGGCTTACGCCCGAAATTGAGAACGACGAACCGCATGCTTCCTATCACGGTTATGCGGTTACCGACTACTATAAGATCGATCCGCGCTATGGCACCAACGATCTGTACAAAAAATTTGTTGAAAAATGCCACGCCATGGGCTTGAAAGTGATCAAAGACCTGGTGCATAACCACGCGGGCACAGAAGGGTATACCATTATGGACATGCCCATGAAAAGCTGGGTGCACCAATGGCCGAAATATACCCGGTCAAATTTCAGGGATATGGCCGTAATGGATCCTCACGCTTCGGCGATGGACCGTAAGGTAATGCTTGATGGCTGGTTTGACCGCCGCATGGCTGATATGAACGAAAACAATCCTTACGTTCAAAACTTTTTAACGCAGAATCACATATGGTGGGTGGAATACGCTGGTGTCGACGGTTTCAGGCTGGATACGTATCCATATAACGACCCGAAGTATATGGCAAAATGGGCCCAGGATGTAAAAGCGGAATTTCCGCACCTGTCCATATTCGGCGAAACGCTGGTTTGGTCGTCCGCCGACCAGGCGTACTTTACCCAGGGGAACACCGTAAACCAGGGATTTGATACCCATTTGCCGGGCGTAACGGACGGCGTGGTTAAAGACGCTATCTATGATGCGCTAAACGGCAAAGAGGGCTGGACCGATGGCGTCAACCGCTTATATGCGGTTTTGGCACAGGACTTTTTATACCAGGACCCAACCCGCAACGTGGTATTTTTGGATAACCACGATATGAGCCGCCTGCTATCCATGGTAGGCGAAAATATACCAAAATATAAGTCGGCAATGGCCATGCTGATGACCTTGCGGGGCATACCCCAAATGTACTACGGCGACGAAATATTGATGAAAAACTTTTCAAACCCCGACGGTTTGGTTCGCGAAGACTTCCCGGGCGGATGGGCGGGCGATAAGTCGGATAAGTTCACCGCTGCGGGGCGCACCGAAAAAGAGAACGATGCTTTTAACTATGTTCGCAAACTGGCCAATTACCGCAAAAATACCACCGCATTGCAAACCGGTAAGATGACGCAATACATACCCGAAAAAGGTATTTACGTTTATTTCAGGTATGATAATAAAAAAACGGTTATGATTGCTTATAATAGCAGGGAGAACGAGCAAACTACCCCGACACGCAGGTATTTTGAGCAGATCAAAAATGCGGCAAAAGCAAAGAATGTGATCACCGGTGAAACGATGGATTTATCGAAATTAACCATTCCGGGTAAGTCAACTTTAGTTCTGGAATTAATTAAGTAAACCGGTGTAATCACCAAACAATAATCGGTGAAATCAAAAAAAAATAAAAATATTAAAGCTTGTATTTTTGACCTGGACGGAGTGATTGTCGACACGGCGGTTTATCACTACAAGGCCTGGAAAAGATTGGCAAACGACTTGGGCTTCGACTTTACAGAAGAGGATAACGAGAAGCTAAAAGGCGTTAGCAGGGTGCGTTCGCTGGAATTGATATTACAATGGGGCGGCGTTACAAAAACCGAAGCGGAGAAGGAAGTGCTGGCCAGGCGTAAAAATGATTGGTATGTAGACATGATCAGTCATACGACGCCGGCCGAGATCTTGCCCGGGGCTAAAGAGTTTTTGAAAGCTTGCAGGGCTGCCGGAATAAAAACGGCCCTGGGTTCGGCGAGTAAAAACTCTATGACTATATTAGACAAGATCAATTTAGCATATTTATTTGATGCCGTTATTGATGGGAATAAGGTGAGCAGGGCCAAACCCGATCCGGAAGTGTTTTTAAAAGGCGCTGAAGAGCTTAGGGTATCCCCTGCAGATTGTGTTGTTTTTGAAGACGCTATTGCCGGGGTACAAGCCGCCATAAACGGGGGAATGAAAGTAGTAGGCATTGGCTTGCCGGGCGTATTAATCGGGGCTAATTTGGTGATAAGCGGCTTAAACAAGATGAGCTTAGAAAAGCTGGAAGAATTATAAAATATATATTTAAAGAACATATCACAAGTCTCCCGGCCCGGGGGGAGACCTGCCTGCCGGACAGGCAGGTTTAGAGGGAGCTACAACGAATGAAGGACTATATTGAAGTTGATGAGTGGAAAATTATAGAACAAGGGTTTAACCCGCGCCACAACAAAATATCCGAAAGTATATTTAGCCTGGGAAACGGCCGTATGGGCCAGCGCGCCAATTTTGAAGAAGCTTATAGCGGCGATACTTTGCAGGGCAATTATATAGCAGGCGTTTACTACCCCGATAAAACCCGCGTTGGCTGGTGGAAAAACGGCTATCCGGAATATTTTGCGAAAGTACTCAACGCTGCCAATTGGATCGGGATCGACATTGAGATTGACGGCGAGCAGCTCGACCTTGCTAAATGCGAGGTGATCGATTTCAGGCGCGAGCTGAACATGAAGGAGGGTTATCTGAAGCGAAATTTCCGCGCTAAAACCGATGAGGGCAAAACTGTGGAAGTGGAAGCCATTCGCTTTTGCAGTATGGCTGATGATGAGGCCGGCGCAATTAGCTACACCATCACCCCGGTAAATTTCAGCGGGATATTAGCGGTTACCCCTTTTATTGATGGCGATGTGATCAATAAAGACTCTAATTACGATGAAAAATTTTGGGATGAGGTAAAAAAAGAAACCTGGGAAACCGGCGGCTATCTGCAAATGCGTACCAAAAAGACCGGCTTTGAAGTAGCGACCGGGATGGAATTCCGGGTTTTACAAAACGGGCAGCAAATTGCACCGGTAGCCCGCATAGTTGAAAAAGAAAAATATATCGCTGTTAAACTGGATATACAGGTGCATGAAGGCGAAAGCGTTACATTGATAAAATATGCGGCTAATCTTTCTTCGCAAAACTACGATCCCGCTTCGCTTGCAGTTAGCCTGAAACAAACCCTGTCGCGCATAAGCGATAAAGGGTTCGAAACCATGCTCGAAGAACAGGCAGCCGCCTGGGCAAAAAAATGGGAGCATAACGATATTGTCATCGAAGGCGATGCATCGGCCCAACAGGCTATCCGGTTCAATATTTTCCAGCTTAATCAAACCTATACCGGCGAGGATGACCGTTTAAACATCGGTCCGAAAGGTTTTACAGGCGAAAAATATGGCGGTTCTACCTATTGGGATACAGAAGCCTATTGCGTTCCCTTTTACTTGTCGACAGCGGAGCAAAACGTTACCCGCAACCTGCTTTTATACCGTTATAAGCAGTTGGGCAAGGCCATAGACAACGCTAAACTATTGGGGTTTAAAAATGGCGCGGCCCTGTATCCGATGGTTACGATGGATGGCGCCGAATGCCATAACGAATGGGAGATCACCTTCGAGGAGATCCACCGCAACGGCGCTATCGCTTATGCTATTTTCAATTACGTTCGCTACACCGGCGACGAAGCTTACCTGGCCGATTATGGACTGGAAGTGCTGCTCGCGATCGCCCGTTTTTGGTCGCAGCGGGTCAACTGGTCCAACGATAAGCAGCAATATGTTATGCTGGGCGTAACCGGCCCGAATGAGTACGAGAACAACGTCAACAACAACTGGTACACAAGCAAGCTGGCCACCTGGTGCATGAAATATACCATGGAAGTCGCCGGAAAGGTAAAGGCTGCCGATCCGGGCAAATATAACGCGCTGGTAAATAAGATAAATTTCAACGAGGCCGAAGAAACCGCGCGTTTTAAAGATATCATCGAAAAAATGTACCTGCCTTACGATCAAAAGCTGCAGGTATTTTTACAGCAGGACGGCTACCTGGATAAGGAACAAATCCTGGTAAAAGATTTACCGGTAAGCGAACGGCCCATCAACCAAAAATGGAGCTGGGACAGGATATTGCGTTCATGTTATATCAAGCAGGCCGATGTTTTACAGGGCATTTATTTTTTTGAAGATCAGTACGACCTGGATACCATACGCCGCAACTACGACTTTTACGAGCCCCGCACCGTGCACGAATCGTCCCTTTCACCTTGCGTACACGCTATTTTAGCAGCCAAATTGGGCGACGAAGCCCGCGCCTACGAATTTTATTTGCGTACGGCGCGCCTCGACCTGGACGATTATAACAACGACACGGAGGATGGCTGTCATATCACGTCTATGGCGGGTACCTGGATGGCGGTAGTTGAAGGTTTTGCCGGTATGCGGGTGCGCGATGGCAAGCTTTTCTTTCAGCCGTTCCTGCCGGGCAGGTGGAGGTCATTTTCTTTTAATATCGGGTTCAGGGGCGCCTTGCTCAACATTAAGGTAAGCCGCGAGGGCGTGCAGATCAAAAATCTTTCGGGCAACGAGACAACGGTTTTAATTCATGATAAAGAGCAATTGGTAAAAGCCAACGATGAGTTATTGGTTGAAGCGTAGCAATGGGATGCATTATTCTGCAGGATGGGCTAAAACTTATACCAGCGTACTACTGTTGTCATGCATAACTTTTTTCTCATGTGCACAAGCAACACAATCACCACAAACGCCAAAAATGGAACAAGCGTCAACGGGTAATAAACTTATTATCTATCAACTACTGCCGCGCCTGTTCGGTAATACAAAAACGTTAAATAAAACCAACGGCTCTATTGAAGAAAATGGCGTTGGTAAATTTAACGACATCAATGACAAAGCCCTGCGCGAAATAAAAAAGATGGGCTTCACCTACGTTTGGTTTACCGGCGTTATAGAGCATGCCACCATGACCGATTATTCGCGGTTTGGTATTAAACCGGATGACCCCGATGTGGTAAAGGGCCGGGCCGGCTCGCCTTATGCCATTAAAGATTATTACGACGTTGATCCCGACCTTGCCGTGAATGTAAAGAACAGGATGGCCGAATATGAGGCGTTAATTAAGAGGACCCATAAGAACGGTTTGAAGGTGATCATGGACCTGGTGCCCAACCACGTGGCGCGCACTTATGCGTCGAACGTTAAACCGGCCGGTGTTCGCGACTTTGGCCAGGATGACGATAACACCAAAGCATTCGACCCTAAAAACGATTTTTATTATATTCCCGGCCAGCCCTTTACAGTGCCACCGGGCTATAACCCCGGCGGCGATGATTTTCACAGCCCGCTTAAGGATGGCCGGTTTCACGAAGACCCTGCAAAGGCGACAGGGAACAACGTATTCAGCGCTGCGCCGGGTATAAACGATTGGTTTGAAACCATGAAGCTCAACTATGGCATTGACTACCAGCATGGCGATAAAACCTATTTTACTCCTGCCCCGCCGCTCTGGAATAAAATGTATGATATTTTACATTATTGGGCTGCGAAAGGTGTCGACGCGTTTCGGTGCGACATGGTTGAATTTGTACCGCTTGAATTTTGGGGGTGGGTAATTCCCAAACTGAAAGCCGAACATCCCAACCTTATATTTATCGGCGAAGCGTACACCACCGGTTTATACAGCAAATACATTTTTACCGGCAAGTTTGATTACCTGTACGATAAAGTGGGCCTTTACGATGCCATCAAACGCCTCACTCGCGATGAGCCGGCCGCGACCACCTGGGACATCAACCGGGTATGGAACCAGGATACGAACGGTATCGATGAACATATGCTTCGCTTTATGGAAAACCATGATGAGCAGCGCATCGCTTCAAGGGATTTTGCCGGTGACCCCTGGCTGGCCGTACCGGGGATGATCGTTACTGCCACACTCTCTACCGGCCCGGTAATGATATATTCGGGACAGGAAGTGGGCGAACCGGCCATTGGCGTAGAAGGTTTTGGCGGCGACGACGGCCGCACCAGCATCTTTGATTATTGGGGCGTACCAGAGCATCAAAAATGGTTGAATGACGGCGCCTTCGATGGCAGCCGGTTATCGGCAGATCAAAAACGACTGCGCGCATTTTATAGTACATTGTTAAACGCCGTACATAAAAACGAGGGGCTGTTTTCAGGAAAATTTTATGAATTGATGCTGGCTAACCAACATCAGCCCGGTTTCGACCAGCGATTATATATCTATCTGCGATATACCGCTAAACAACGTATATTAGTGATAACCAATTTTAACCGCGGCCCGCGCAGCATACAAGTTAAATTTCCGGATGAACTGTTAAAACAATTGAATTTAATAGGCGGCCGCCAATTTACAGACCTGTTAAGCGGGACCACGTTTACTACTGGTAATATCGCAGAAGGGATTGTCCTTAATTTGGCTCCGTCCAGCGGTATGCTGCTTGAATTTTGATTAGGGTTCATTGGTTCACCGGTTCATTGGTTCATTGGTGTCAAAATATGAGGAATTGAATACAATAAAAACAGACAGGTACATTTTAAATGATTTTTTATGAGTTATTATAATCTAGAAGACTTAGAAGTATATCAATTGGCTGAAAGTTTTAGCGATGAAATATGGTTCATCGTTCATGGATGGGATTACTTTTTGAAGGATACTGTTGGCAAACAAATGGTTAGATCGGCTGATTCAATTGGCGCCAATATCGCCGAGGGATACGGACGATATCATTATAAGGAAAATAAAAACTTCTGCTACTTTAGCCGAGGATCGATTATTGAGACAAAAGGCTGGTTGAAAAAATGCAGGAGGCGAAACTTATTAAGTGAAGAAGCATTCGATGTATTATTTGAAAAGCTGCAAACGGTTCATTTAAAATTAAATGCTTATCTAAAATTCATTGGAAAATCTGCTGTCGCTAAACCTGCGATAGAAAAAACCAATGAACCAATGAACTAATGAACTATTGAACCAATAAACCATGACGACCTTAACCATCAAACAAAAACCCCGGTTAACCAACGCCCAGATATGGAATATGAGCATTGGTTTTCTCGGCATTCAATTCGGCTTTGCCCTGCAAACCGGTAATGCCAGCCGGATATTGCAAACCTTTGGCGCTGACGTCGGCAATTTATCGTGGTTTTGGCTCGCCGCCCCGCTTACCGGGATGATCATCCAGCCGCTCATCGGTCATTACAGCGACCGTACCTGGAACCGGCTGGGCCGTAGAAAACCATATTTTTTAACGGGGGCGATATTGTCGGGATTGTCCTTGTTTTTTATGCCGAACTCATCCCTTCTGGCTGCCGTCATACCGCCTATTATTGTGGGCGCGGGCATGCTCATGATCATGGACGCCTCGTTTAACGTAGCCATGGAGCCTTTTCGCGCGCTGGTGGCTGATAACCTGCCCGACAGCCAGGTAAACGCAGGATTTTCGGTACAAACATGCCTGATCGGCATTGGCGCGGTCGTTGGCTCGTGGCTGCCGTATGTTTTCGCAGAGTTTTTTCATATCGCCAAAACAGCGCCGCCGGGACAGGTACCTGATAACCTGAAATTCTCCTTTTACATTGGAGGGTTAGTATTGATAGGTTCTATACTATGGACGATAATTCGCACAAAAGAGTATTCGCCGGCCGAATATGCAAGCTTCCACCCGGAAGAAAAGACTACCGAGAAAAAGAAAAGCGGCGTTGGCCATATTATTACCGACCTGGCAAATATGCCAACAACCATGAAGCAGCTCGGCCTGGTGCAGTTTTTTTCGTGGTTCGCGCTGTTTTCCATGTGGGTATTTGCCACCCCTGCAATAGTTGATCATGTATATCACATTAAAACGGGCGATACCTCGTCTGTCGCCTACAACGATGCCGCCAACTGGGTAAGCGTAATGTTTGGCGTTTACAACCTTGTTTCGGCCGTCTATGCATTGCTTCTCCCCAAAATAGCCAGGGCCACCAGCCGCAAAAAAGCACACGCCTTCTCTTTAACCATGGGTGGCATCGGCTTAATTTCTATATTTTTTATTCAAAACCATTATCTGCTTATCCTGTCAATGGTGGGTATCGGCCTGGCATGGGGAAGTATCCTGGCCATGCCGTATGCCATATTATCGAGCGCCATCCCTGCAAAAAAGATGGGGGTTTACATGGGCATATTCAACTTTTTTATCACTTTCCCTCAAATAGTTAATAGCGTATCCGGCAGTCTTATCGTAAAATATATCTTTCATAACCATGCCATCGATGTGATCGTAATGGCCGGCGTTTTTATGTTCCTTGCCGCCCTATCTGTATTGTATGTTCAGGATGGTGATAAGGAAAAGGCCAAATACCAAATAAAAAGTGAGCTTTAGGCGCAACATAGTGGATTGGTTATTGTTATAGTTGTTCACAAACTTTAAAGCAATTGATATATTGCGTAAATTATACACAATGTACATATTTGCGGAGACGAACTTTTAATGGAAGAAAATATACTAAACCAGGAGCTGCTTGCTAATAAATTGATCGAGGAGGAAGAGGAGTTTCA
>Ga0134125_10001773_pt1 | contig 26218 bp, 22 predicted proteins | sample KB31751_FD_96464 | JGI IMG/M metagenome (GOLD analysis project Ga0134125, IMG submission 96464) | Terrestrial soil microbial communities with excess Nitrogen fertilizer from Kellogg Biological Station, Michigan, USA - KB3-175-1 | ecosystem: Environmental > Terrestrial > Soil > Unclassified ...
CGTCGATGCGGCCATGAACGATCTGATCCGGCCGGCGTTCTACGATTCGTACCACGCGATCTGGCCGGTCAAGAAGGCGGCGGCGCCGGCGAGCTACGTCGCCGACGTGGTGGGGCCGATCTGTGAGACCGGCGATTTTCTCGCGCGCGATCGCGCGCTGGCGCAGAAGCCGGCGGAGGGCGATCTGCTGGCGCTGATGTCGGCGGGCGCCTACGGCTTCACGATGTCGTCGAACTACAACACGCGTCCGCGCGCGGCCGAGGTCATGGTCAAGGGCAACGAGTACGCCGTGGTGCGGCGGCGCGAAGAGCTCGAAGAGATGGTGCGCAACGAAGCCGTGCCGTCGTTCGTCGGCTAGCGTCGCGCGCTTTCGCTACCAAGATCCCTTCGCGAGCGTGATCGTGAAGCGCGGGACGAAGGAGCCCGGCGCCGTCTGCGCCTGCTCGACGCTGAACGCGGGCAGGCCGAAGGCCCAGCGGCCGCCGCCCTCGCCGTCGGGCTCGCGATGCAGCAGCGCCTCGACGGGCGGCACATCGCCCTTGTACTTGCGCGTGAGCACCGCGCCGGCGAGCAGCCCGAGCGCGAGCCCGCCGAGGGCATAGCGCGCGCCGGTCTGGATGTTGTCCTCGCTCTGCCCGGCGTTGACGCCGATGACGTAGCCGAGCGCGAAGCCGAGCCCGGTGCCGGCGAGGCCGCCGACGTCGATGAGCCCGACGTGGCCGCGGCTGAGCTCGAGCTTCCAGGCGAGCAGCCCACCGGTCATCACGCCGAGCGTGGTGCCGCCGAGCATGAACCAGCCGAGCTGCGAGCCGCTCGGATTGCGGAAGATCGCCTGCGACAAGAGCGCGCCGGTCGCGGTGCCCCAGGTGCCGCCCGAGTTCACGAGCGCGGCATCGCCGGCGGAGATCTCGGTCTTGCGCGCGATCAGATAGCCCGCCGTCATGCCGATGGCGCTGCCGGCGATGGCGATGCCGTAGATGAAGCGCGCCGGCACGTCGAGGCCGAGCGATAGCGACGTGGCGATCGAGGTGCCCCACACGCCGCCGCCGATCATGAGCGAGCTGTACCCGACCTTGATGCCGTCGCGCGTGGCGAGGAACGAGCCGAGAAAGCCGGCGCCGATGCCGGCGCCCGACGACAACAGGTACACCGCGAGGCCGAGCCCCGAGTTGCCGAAGCTCGAGTTGCCGAGCACGGACGCGACGAGCAGCGGCCCGGCGGCACCGCCGAAGACCATGGCGCCGATGACGAGCTCGGTGCGCCCCGAGCGGATCGGGCGCGTCAGCGTGATCTCGCGCTGGATGGGCTTGCCCTCCTTCACGTCGAGATCTTCGCGATGCCAGGGGTAGTCCTTGTGCTCGAGCAGGAGCTTGTGGTGACCGACGTCGAGGTTGCTGGCGAACGGCGTCTCGCCGACGAGCCGCTCGTCGATGAACACGCGCGCGCCGCGCGGACGCGTGAAGATCGAGACCTGCGTGGTCGAGCGCTTGAGGCGATATTGATAGAAGTAGGGCTGCCCGATCTCGGCGGCGACGTCGTGCGACTCCGACTCCCAGCCCGGCTGCGACAGCTCGATGGTGTACGGACCGGCGGGGAGCTTGAATACCGTCGGCGTATCCGCTTCGCGCCGCTTGCCCGCGACGTCGACGACGGCGGCGTGCACGTGCTCGGGGATCGTGGTCACCGACACGCGCGCCGGCAGGTTGCGCAGGATGCGCAGGCGGTTCTCGACGATGGGCCGCTCGACCGCGTCCTTGGGCGCCTCGGCGAGATAGCGCTCGAACCAGACGACCGACTGCGCGTAGTCGAGGAGGCGCTCGTAGGCCTGCGCGATGTTGTAGAGCACGTTGGGGTGCGGCTTGAGCCGGTAGGCCTCTCCGTATTCGGCGATCGCCTCGTCGTAGTTGCCGGTGGCGTAGAGCTGTTGCGCCTTTTCGTAGTGCGCCTTCGCGGTGTCGGCGTTCGCCGTCGGAGGCGCGGGCGTCGCGGACGGCGCGGGCGTGGCGGACGGCGCGGGCGTCGCCGGCGTGTCGTCCGCGCGCGCGGGCAATTCCGCGGCGATCAGCGCGACGACCACGGCGAGGGCGACGCGCGCGCGCAGCATCAGTAGGGATTGGGCAGCGTCTCGCCCGTCGGCGGCTGCTCCGTCGGCTGCTTGCCCGGCGTCGCCGCCTTCGTCTCGGCGCTGCGCGCGTGATGCGACTTCGCATGCGCCGTGAGCTTGACGCGCAGCGTGTCGTCGGTGGTCGGCACCACCTGCGTCGTGCCGTCTTCGTAGCCGTCGAGGCGGAAGGTCAGCGTCGCCGGCACTTCCGATCGCGGCAACAGGATGTCGCGCGGCGCCGCGCCGAACACGCGCGAGCCCTGCCGGATCTCGGCGCCCGGCGGCGTGGTCTCGACGTGGAGCACCACCGTCTTCGGCGCCGGCGGCGGCGCGGGCGTCTTCGGCTGCGACGTCACGCTGTCGGCGGCCGTCTTCATCTGCGTCGGTTGAGGCGCCTCGGGCGCGCGCGTGAAGCGATCGATGGCGAGCAGGCCCGCCGTCCCCGCGAGCACGCCCACCGCCGCCAGCCACAGCGTCGTGCGCGGCCGCTCCGCCGTCGACGGCGTCACCCGCGGCGGCTCGACGTCGCCGCCCGACGCCACGCGATCGAGATCGTCGACGAGCGCCGCCATCGTCGGATAGCGATCGTCGCGCGACTTGGCCATCGCCTTCTGCACCACGCGCTCCATCGGCTCGGAGATGCGCATCTCCGGCCGCAGCTTGCGCGGCGGCGTCACGTCCTGGTTGAGCACCTGCGCGATCACGCCGAGGTAGTTGGTCGCGCGAAACGGCACCTCCGCCGTCAGGCACTCGTACAAGATCACGCCGAGCGCCCAGATGTCGATGCGATGATCGAGATCCTCGTCGCCGCGAGCCTGCTCCGGCGACATGTACAGCGGCGTCCCCAGCACCATGCCCGTGTGCGTGAGCTTGAGCGACTCCTCGTCCATCGTGCCCGGCTTGATGGTCTTGGAGATGCCGAAGTCGAGCACTTTGACGAAGTCGCGCCCGCCACGCCCGCTATCACGATCGATGAGAAAGATGTTCTCCGGCTTGACGTCGCGATGCACGATGCCGCACTCGTGCGCGGCACCGAGCGCCGACGCCGCCTGGCGCGCGATCTCGATGATCCGCGCCTCGGGCAGCGCGCCCTCGCGCTTGAGCAGCTCCGCCAGGCTGAGCCCTTCGAGGTGCTCCATCACCACGAAGGTGCGCCCGTCCTCGGTCGCCCCCGAGTCGGTGATGTCGACGATGTTCTCGTGCCGGATCGACGACGCCAGCCGCGCCTCCTGCACCAGGCGCCGCGCCACCTCCGGCCGATCGAGGTACTTGTCGCGCAGCACCTTCACCGCCACCGGCTTGGACAAGAGCACGTGCATCGCTTCGTAGACGGCGCCCATGCCGCCTTCGCCGATCTTGCGCGTCAGACGATAACGATCAACGAGCGTGTGGCCCACGAGCGCGTCGGACGGAGGCGGCTGTGGGCTCCCGTCGTTCATCGATGCTTCAGCGTAAAGAAGATGACGCCGCCCGCCAGGATCAACATCACGATCGCGATCCACGCCCAGCCGCGGCTCGTGCGCGCCGGCTCGAGCTCCTCGTCGGCGGGCGTGGGCGCCGGCGCCGGCTTCTTGTTCGGCGACAGATCGATCTGCACCACCGGCGTCGACACCTCGCCGGTCACGCGCCGCATGCGCGAGTGCGCGTACCGCACCGGCTCCGACCCCTCCGCCTCTGTTTCCGGCTGCTGCTGCTGCTTCTCCGCCGACGGGGCCGGCTGACGTCGGATGGCGGCCGGCAGCCTGTCCGGCTGTCTGCGCTCGCCGGTTTCGCGTGGCGGCGTGTCCGGCACCGCCTTGCGAGGATCGACGTACTTCGATTTGCACTCCTGCGAGCAGAAGTAATGGGTGACCCCGCCGAAGATGCCGACGGCGCGCGCGCGCAAGGTGTCGACGTCCTTGCCGCAGATGGGATCCTTCACGATTCTCGAATTGTCGCCGCTCATGTCAACCCAAAGAAGCTCCGAATACGATGCAACAGCGCCTGGTGGTCGGCGATCTTTCGCGCCGCCTCCGCCGAAAGCCCCTCGCGCTCGATCTTGTTCTTCATTTCCCGTTCACTCAAGAGCTTGCCGATCTCGTCAGCCAACTTCGCGTTGTTGCGAAGGATCTGCTGAAACAGCGCGCGATCGATGACGTAGCACTCGACGTCGGTCTTGGCCACCACCGTGGCCCGCCGCGGCTCGCCGGTCATGAGCGACATCTCGCCGAAGAAGTCGCCCTCGCCGAGGACCGCCACCTCCTTCTCGAGACCGTCGACACCGAGCCGCACCGAGACCTGGCCCGAGCGCAGCACGTAGAGCGAGTCGCCCGGCTCGCCCGTACGCATGATGACCTCGCCCACGCCGTACACCGTGTGGTGCAGCCCGTCGGCGACGGCGAGGCGCGCCTCGTCGCCGAGCGGCGCCAGGATGCCGACCATCTGCAACAGCTCGAGCCGCCGCGCGCGCTCGCGATCGTGCTTGGTTGCCGCGCGCGCCGCCGACATCTCGGTCATGAAGACGTTGAAGCCGGGGTACGGCATCTCGATGTTCTCGCGGTGCAGCGCGTACCAGATGCGCTTGCGCACCTCCGAGTCGGTCGAGTCGTCGGGCAGGAAGTCGACGAGGCGATAGCGCACCGCGTACTCGAGCCAGCTCTCGTGATAACGCCAGGTGATGCAGTCGGCCGGCGTCTTCGTCGAGACGTTGGGCGTGCCGGCGAGCGCCTCCTTCACGATCCGCTGCACCGTGTTCGGCGCATGGCGCAAGTGCACGTTGAAGTAGACCCAGCGACGGTTCTCGAGCCCGTCTTTACCGAACACCGTGATCGCGCCCTTGGCGAACAGACCGTTGGGGATGATCACGAGGTCGTCGTTCTTGGTGCGAATCACCGTCGAGCGCCAGCGCAGCTCGAGCACCTTGCCGATGGGCCGCTCGTCGACGCGGATCCAGTCGCCGATGTCGATCGACGACTCGAGCTGCATGGCCACGCCCGACAAGAGGTTGCCGAGCGTGTCCTGGAGCGCGAGACCGATCACCGCGGTCAGCACCGCCGACGTCGTGATGATGGAGAGGAAGTTCACGCCCGAGCGCGACAGCAAGATCACCATCGCCACGACGCTGGCGACGGTCACCGACAGGTCGCGCAGGATCTTGGGAATCTTGAAGCGGTGCCCGACGAGATCGAACAGCACCATCCCGACGGTGCCGGTGATCGCCCACGCCAGCGCCACCAGCGCGCCGAGGTGCGCCGTCGCGTAGGCCGCTTCCATGCCGACATTGAGCAGGCCCGCCTTGACGAAGAGCAGCGCCAGATAAGAGAACACGAAGAAGATGGCGAGGCGCACGCGCACGCGGTCGTTGACCGGCAGAAGCGCGCGCCCGAGCACCAGCAGGGCCAGACACACGCACGCCGAGGCGAGGCCGACCTGCCGCCCTTGCACCTCGAGCTGAAAATCGTGCCAGAAATGATGAGCTTCCCAGCCGATGGGCGGGGCGATCATCGCCACGGGTGAGCTCACGCGGTTGACAATATCACGATATGCGGCTACTTAGATGGGGTCTGGCATTCATCAACGTATCCGTATGAGGAGATGACTCCAATGGCGAACTTCAAGGTGGCCGACCTCAAGCTGGCCGACAAAGGCAAGCTCCGCATCGAGTGGGCCGAGTCGCGCATGCCCGTGCTCATGGCGCTCCGCGAGAAGTACAAGGATTCGAAGCCGCTCAAGGGGCACCGCATCGCCGGCTGCCTCCACGTCACCAAGGAGACCGCCGTCCTCATCCGCACGCTGCGCGCGGCCGGCGCCGAGATCTCGTGGTCGGGCTGCAACCCGCTCTCGACCCAGGACGACGTCGCCGCGGCGCTCGCCGCCGAGGGCACCTCGATCTATGCGTGGCACGGCCTCAACAAGGACGAGTTCTACTGGTGCATCGACCAGACGATCCAGTTCAAGCCGACGCTGACGCTCGATGACGGCGCCGACCTCATCTTCACCGTGCACGCCAAGCATCCCGAGCTCGCCAAGTCGATCGTCGGCGGCACCGAAGAGACCACCACAGGCGTCCACCGCCTGCGCGCGATGGCCAAGGACGGCAAGCTCCAGTACCCGGTCATCGCCATCAACGACTCCGAGACCAAGTGGGACTTCGACAACGTCTACGGCACCGGGCAGTCGTCGCTCGACGGCATCCTGCGCGCCTCGTCGGTGCTGCTCGCCGGCAAGACCTTCGTCGTCGCCGGCTACGGCCACTGCGGCCGCGGCGTCGCGCAGCGCGCCAAGGGCATGGGCGCCAACGTCGTGGTCACCGAGATCAAGCCGACGGCCGCGCTCAAGGCGACGCTCGAGGGCTTCCGCGTGATGACGATGGACGAGGCCGCCAAGGTCGGCGACATCTTCATCACCGCGACGGGCATGAAGGACGTCATCGTCGGGCGCCACTTCGACTCGATGAAGGACGGCGCGCTCGTGTGCAACACCGGCCACTACGACTGCGAGATCAACCTCGTCGATCTCGAGGCGCGCGCCAAGGGCAAGCGCGAGATCCGCGACAGCAACGAGGAGTACGTGACCAAGGACGGGCGCCGCATCTACGTGCTCGGCCAGGGTCGCCTCATCAACCTCGCGGCGGCCGAAGGGCATCCGTCGGAGGTCATGGACATGTCCTTCGCCAACCAGTTCCAGGGCATGCTCAAGCTCGCGCGCGAAGGCAAGTCGCTCGACAAGAAGGTGTACGAGCTGCCGCCGGAGCTCGATCAGGAGATCGCGTCGACGAAGCTGACGACGATGGGCCTGTCGATCGACAAGCTCACCGCCGAGCAGGCGTCGTACGCCGACGACTACAGCGCCGGAACGTAGATCACGCAGGCGCCGCGACCCGGCGCACACGCCTCCGCAGTATACTTCCCCATCCCTCCGAAACTCCGAAGCGTAGCCGGCTAACTCAGTAGCCGTGGCCAGCTGCGTCACGATGTAACGCATAGATTTTCAATGTGACTACATGTGGCACAACGTGTGCTCATGGCGCACCACATGAAAACGAAACTTAATGCACTTGGGGCGCTCTCGTTGCTGCTGATGGTCGGTTGTGGCGCGGGGCAGGTGGACAACGGAGACATCACCGCGGACCAGGACGCCGACAGCGCCAAGGAAGATTCGGCGCGCCGCGCGTCGCATCCCGAATTCTACAAGTGCGACACCGACAGCGACTGCGTCGCGGTGGAGAAGGCGAGCTGCTGCCCGAACGGCTATCTCGCCGCGGTGAACAGCAACGAAGTGAAGGCGTACGACGCGAAGTTCGCGTGCGTCGAGCCGCCGCGCGTGTGTCCGCACTTCGTGGTGCACGACACGCGCGTCGCGCAGTGCGACATCGAGAAGCACCAGTGCCAGATGATCGATCCGACGCAGATCCGTTGCGAGGGCTTCATCGCGCCGGCGCTGCAGCACCACTGCCCGACCGGCTTCAGCTGCAAGTTCTCGACGGTGCCGGATGTGCCGGGCACGTGCGTCGCCGACGACGATTCCAACCAGTAACTCTCTCTTACGAAAGATACGGAGGACATGATCATGTACCGGAAGCTGGGAATGCTGTTGGCGGTGAGCGCGCTCGCAACGGCGTGCCGTCCGATGGTGAAGGCGCCGGTCCACGACACCTTCACGAAGGTGGGAGGCGCGGAGCAGATTGCCGCGCTGTCGTTCGGGGCGACGTCGAAGGTCGTGAAGACGCGCGGGGACTACGGCTGGTTCAAGGTCGACGGGCATGCCGGCGATCAGATCGTCGTCGACGTGAAGTCGCCGAACGGAGACGCGGTGGTGTTCCTGCTCGACTCGTTCGACGACGTGGTCGGCGTCAACGATGACGCCGATGCGCTGACGTCGGATGCGCGCCTGACGATGGCACTGCCCGCGACGGGCACGTTCTACATCGCCTTCCGCGAATATTCGTTCGCGCCGGCGAGCTTCACCGTCAGCCTCGATGGCACGCCGGCGCCGCTTCCGGCCGGCGACGTCAACGCCCGCTAGCTTCAGCCCTCGCTGATCTTCTGTTTCGCCCAATCCTCGAACAAGCGCACCACGCCCGAGAGATCGCCGTCGCCGTAGCCGGCGGCGATCGCTTGCGCGAGCACGTCGCGGATCGCCGCCAGCGTCGGCATCTCGTAGCCGAGCGATGCGGCGGTGGCGAGCACCAGCTCCTGATCCTTGTGCATGAGCTTGAGCGTGAAGTCGGGCTCGAAGTCGCGCGCGATCATGCGCGGGCCCTTGGCCGTGTAGAGCGGCGACGAGAAGGCGCCGCCGCCGATGACGTCGAGCATGGCGCGCAGGTCGAGGCCGAGCTTGGCGGCGAGCACGAGCATCGCCGAGAAGCCGGTCATCATGTGGGCGCCGAGGCCGTTGAGCACGAGCTTGGTCGCCATGCCCTGACCGACGGCGCCGACGGGGACCACGCGGCCCATGGTCTCGAGCAGCGGGCGCGCGCGGGCGACGTCGGCGGGATCGCCGGCGGCCATGATCACGAGCTTGCCCTCGACGGCGGGCTTGCGCGTGCCCGACACGGGCGCGTCGACGAAGCGGCCGCCGCGCGCGCGCACCTTGGCGTCGGTGACGCGCGCGGTGTCGACGTCGACGGTCGACATGTCGATGACGAGCGCGTTGGGCGCGAGGCCCTCGAGGAGGCCGTAGGGGCCATCGACGACGGCGTGCACGGCGATCGGATCGGCGAGCATGAGGATGACGGCGTCGGCGCCGCCAGCGGCGTCGGCGGGGGTGGCGGCGACGCGCGCACCGGCCTCCACGAGCGGCTGTGCGCGCGCGGGCGAGCGGTTCCACACCGCGAGCGTGTGACCGTGGCGGGCGACGTTCGCGGCCATCGGCGCGCCCATGGTGCCGAGACCGAGGAAGGCGACGTTCATGGCTCGCACCGTACCACGCGGCGGGATTATCGCTTGCCGACGGTGCCGACGGCGCGCCAGCCGTAGCCGGGCAGGATGGCCACGTCGCCGAGCCCGGCGCGCGCGAGCCAACCGGCGACCTCGTCCTTGCGATAGCGGTTCTCGATCGGCGCCGAGAAGCGATCGAACTGATCGTTCACGATCACGCGCACCGGATAGTCGGCGTAGGCGCGCAACGGAAACTTCGCGGCGAGCGCACGCGTCGGGCCAAAGCGTGACAGCACCTTGTAGGGCGTGACGATGCCGGCGTAGAGCACCCAGCCGAGCGCGGTGGTCGCCGGCAGAAGCGCGCGATGCGGCATGCGCACGGTGACGCGACGAACGGCATCGACCGCGCGCAGGATCGCCTGCTTGAGCGGCTCGCCCTCGAGCGCGTGATAGAGGTACACGAGCACGCGCCCGCCAGGTCGGACGAGCGCCACGAGCCGGGCAAAGCCCGCCTCCGGCTCCGGCAGGTGGTGCAGGACGCCGAAGCTGAAGGCGAGATCGAACGTGGCGGGCGGAAACGGCAGCGCCATCAGATCGGCCTGCACGAACAGACGCTCGCCGGGGAGGTCGCGGCAGTTGCGCTCGGCGACGTCGATGGCGCGCGAGAAGTCGACGACGACCATCCGCGCGCCGGCCTTGAGCGCGTGATAGGTGTGGCGCCCCTTGCCGCAGCCGCCCTCGAGCACCAGCTTGCCGCCGAGCGCACCGTCCCCGAGCGGCTCGAAATAGAAGCGCGAGTTCCGCTCCCACTCCGGCAACATCTCCGAGTAATGGGTCCACTCGAAGCCGAACGACTCGCGCGTCGCCAGCTTGGCCCGCGTCTCCTGGCTGGCCGCGCCGTTGCCGCCGCCGTCGAGGCCGTGGCGCGCCAGAAAGTCGGGGAAGTCGACGCGGTAGATGGAGCGCAGCTCGCCGACGAAGATGCGCGGGATGCCGCGCACCACGGGGAACCACAAGCCGCACGACGAGCGCAACAGCCCGTCGTCGCCGTCGAGCGTCTCGAGCTCGAGCGGCGACTGACAGGCGGGACAGCGGAGAAGGGAGAAGAGCGGGTTCGCCACGATCTGCTCGCGGCGAGAGGTTAGTTCGCGGGGGTCGACGAGCCGAACGACTTGCGCGCCGGCTTCTTGCCGGCCGGCTTGGTCGTGCCGCCGTTGCCGTTCGCGTGGCCGTTGCCGTTCGCCGACGAGCGCACCGGCTGAATCGAGCGCGCCTCCGAGGCCAGGGCCGCCGCCTTGTTCGGCTGCTCCCAGGTGAACTCCTTCTCGCTGCGGCCGAAGTGACCGTACGCCGCCGTCTGCTTGTAGATCGGGCGGAGCAGGTCGAGCTCGCGGATGAGCGCGCCCGGACGGCAATCGAAGTGCTCGCGGATGAGGCGCTCGATCGCGCTCTCCGAGATCGTCCCCGTGCCGAAGGTCTGCACGTTGATCGAGACCGGCTGCGCCACGCCGATGGCGTAGGCGAGCTGCACTTCGCAACGGCGCGCCAGCTTGGCCGCGACGATGTTCTTGGCGATGTAGCGCGCGTAGTAGCAGGCCGAGCGATCGACCTTCGACGGATCCTTGCCCGAGAAGGCGCCGCCGCCGTGACGGCCCCAGCCGCCGTAGGTGTCGACGATGATCTTGCGGCCGGTGAGGCCCGAGTCGCCCATCGGCCCGCCGACGACGAAGCGCCCGGTCGGGTTGATGAAGTACTTGGCCTTGGCGAGCAGCTCCTTGGGGAGCTCCTTCTTGATGACTTCCTCGATGATGGCTTCGCGCAGCGTCTTGTACTTCACGTCCTCGCTGTGCTGCGTCGACACGACGACGGCGTCGATGCCGACGGGACGATCGTCCTCGTAGCGCACCGAGACCTGTGTCTTGCCGTCGGGGCGGGCCCACGGCAGCGCGCCCTTCTTGCGCGCGGCCGCCAGGCGCTTGGCCAGGCGGTGCGCGTAGGCGATCGGCGCCGGCATCAGCTCCTTGGTGTCGTCGCAGGCGTAGCCGAACATCATGCCCTGGTCGCCGGCGCCCTGCTCGTCCTTGGTGTAGACGCCCTTGCCGTCGACGCCCTGGGCGATGTCGGGCGACTGCTGCTCGATGGCCGAGAGCACGCCGCAGGTCTTGTAGTCGAAGCCCATGTCGGAGTGCGAGTAGCCGATGTCCTTGATCGTCTCGCGCACGATGGAGGGCATGTCGACCCACGCCGACGTCGTGATCTCGCCGGCGATCATCACGTAGCCGGTCTTGGTCAGCGTCTCACAGGCGACGCGCGCGCCCGGATCCTTGGCGAGGATGGCGTCAAGGATGGCGTCCGAGACCTGATCACAAATCTTGTCGGGGTGGCCCTCGGTGACCGATTCCGAGGTGAACAGAAAATCGCCCATGTGCACGTCGCTCCTTCGAAAATTTCCGGGTAAATTGAAACAGGGACTATACCGTTAGATGCCCGGAAGTCAACGGGCGTTCAGTGCTTCGGCGCACTGTGTTAGAACGTCGGAATGTTGCGGATCATCGGGCCTTCGGACCCCGGGCGGGGCGAGGCCGAGAAGGCGCTCCTCGACCGGATGTCGCTCGTGCCGGCGGAGGTCGAGCGTGACGTGCGCGCGATCGTCGAGGCGGTGCGCGCGCGCGGCGACGCGGCGGTGCGCGAGTACAGCGAGCGGTTCGAGAAGCGCACGCTCGCGGCGTTCGAGCTGTCGCGCGAGGAGTGGGACCGGCAGGCGTCGAGCGTCACCGCCGAGGTCCGGCGGGCGATCGAGCGCGCCGCCGATCGCATCGCGCGCTTTCATGCGCCGCAGCGCGTGGAGGGCTATCGCTTCGAGGAGGGCGGCGCGCGGCTCGAGCTGCGCGTGCAGCCGCTCGAGCGCGTCGGGCTCTACGTGCCGGGCGGAAGCGCGCGCTATCCGTCGTCGGTGTTGATGACGGCGGTACCGGCGCGCATCGCCGGCGTGCACGAGATCGTGATGGTGACGCCCGGCCCGTCGGCGGAGACGCTCTACGCGGCGAAGGTGGCGGGCGTGCATCGCGTGTTCGTGATCGGCGGCGCGCAGGCGGTGGCGGCGCTGGCCTTCGGTACGGAATCCGTACCGCGCGTCGACAAGATCGTCGGGCCGGGCAACGCGTGGGTGGCGGAGGCCAAGCGGCAATTGTTCGGACAGGTCGACATCGACGCGGTGGCGGGCCCGTCGGAGATCCTGGTGATCGCCGACGACGCGGCCGATCCGGCGCTGGTGGCGGCGGATCTTTTGTCGCAGGCCGAGCACGACGTGGAGGCCTACGCCGTGCTCCTGGCGACGTCGGGCAAGCTGGCCGAGGCGACGGCGCGCGCGGTCGACGAGCAGCTGGCGACGCTGCCGCGCAAGGAGATCGCGGCCGAATCGATCCGGCGTCACGGCGTGGCGCTGGTGATGCGGACGCTCGACGACGCGTTGAAGTTCGCCGAGCGTTACGCGCCCGAGCACCTCGAGCTCATGGTGCGCGACGCCGACGACGTCGCGCATCGCGTGATGAACGCGGGGGCGATCTTCGTCGGCACGCACACGCCGGAGGCTGCGGGCGACTACCTGGCGGGGCCGAACCACGTGCTGCCGACGGGCGGGACGGCGCGCTACGCGTCGCCGCTCGGGGTCTACGACTTCGTCAAGCGCACGTCGGTGCTGCGCTGGGACGACGCGGCGCTCGAAGCGCACGCGGACGACATCGTGGCGCTCGCCGAGGTCGAGGGCTTGCACGCCCACGGGCGCGCCGTATCCAAGAGGCGCAAATGAGCGAACGCTGGAAGGAGCTGGTGCGGCAGCCGCTGCGTGGGGCGCCGCCATACGTGGTGCCCGCGCATCCCAACGCGATCAAGCTCGACGCCAACGAGTCGCCGTATCCATTGTCGCGCGCGGCGATGGAGGCGATGGCGAAGGAGCTGATGTCCGTCGAGCTCAACCGCTATCCCGACGCGTCGGCGATCGAGCTGCGGCGGGCGCTGGCGGCGCGGGCCGGCGTCGCCGTCGAGGAGCTCATGCTCGGCAACGGCTCGGACGAGCTGATCGCGCTTCTGTGCGCGACCTTCGCCGAGCCGCGCGCGGGGCAGGCGCGCGCCAAGATCGCGTACGCGGTGCCGGGGTTCGTGGTGTTTCGCACGGCCGCGCTCGCGCATGGGCTCGAGCCGCTCGAGGTGCCGTTCGGGCCGCGCTTCGAGCCCGACGAGGCGGCGCTGTTCGCGGCCGTCGCGGAGCACAAGCCGAACCTGATCTTCCTGGCGACGCCGAACAATCCGACCGGCACGCAGTGGCCGCGCTCGACGGTGGAGAAGCTGATCGCGGAGCACCCCGACGTCATCACCGTCGTCGACGAGGCCTATCTGTCGTATTGCGACGCCAAGAGCTGCACCGACCTGGCGCTGGCGCACGACAACTGCGTGGTGCTGCAGACGCTGTCGAAGATCGGGCTGGCGGCGCTGCGCGTGGGCCTCTTGATCGGGCGGCGCGAGCTGCTCGCCGCCGTCGAGAAGGTGCGGCCGCCCTACAACCTGTCGACGCTGGCGCAGCGCGCGGCCCTCAAGCTCGTGGTCGACTTCAAGAAGGAGCTCGAGTCGCACTTCGAGGAGGTCAAGCGGCAGCGCCGCGCGCTCTACGACGCGCTCGGCCAGATCGCGGGCATCGAGGTCTTCCCGTCGGGCGGCAACTTCCTGCTCGTGCGCGCCAAGGAGGCGCGCGCGCTGCACGATGCGCTCGTCGAGCGCGGCGTGCTGGTGCGCCTCTTCGACGCCGGCCTGCTCGCCGGCTGCATGCGCATCACCGTCGGCACGCCGGAAGAAAACTCGTGGCTCTTGGACGCCATCAAGGCCGCCCTCGTGTAAGAGCTCACAGGGAGATCAAGAGATCAGGAGATCAGGAGATCAGGAGAGTTGATCCTCGGGTCCGAGTGTCAGAATTCCTGATCTCCTGATCTCTTGATCTCCCTGTGAGCTTTTTTCGGCGCTAGACCTTCAGCTTCTTCGCAACACTCGACACGGCGTCGCTGTTCTGCACGTGCACGAGCTGGCTGAGCAGGAAGTCCTTCACGCTCGCATCGAGCGTATCGAGCGCGGTCTGGTCGATTCCGAGCGCCTTGGCGAACTCGCCCACCGCCTTCTTCTCCGCCGGCGACACGCTGCCATCCGCCCACGTCAGCAGGATCGCCGTCTTGATGAACAGCTGGCGCTCGACGTCGCTGTGCAGCGCCGCCGCCATGTCGGCCGGCTTGATCGCCTCGGCGCGCTCGAGGTCGCTGAGCGGCCCGCCGCCGCCGGCGTCGATCCAGAAGCTCGCGATCAATCCCGCCTCGCGCTCGTGCACGCCGTCGACACGCGCAATCGCAAACAGCCCGCGCGCGATCGCTTCCGCCGCGCCGTGGCTCAGATGCACCTCGGGAAAGAATTCCATGTCCCCTCTCCTTTTACCGTCGAGACCCGCACTGCGCCTTCAACAGCTGCAAGCGCGCCTGCAGCTCGTCGAGTGACACGTCCGCATACTTCTTCGGCAGCATACGCCGATTCGAAGCTTCGAACACCGCCAGCAGCTCCATGTATTCCAACATCTGCACGTCGCGCGACGGCAGATAGTCCTTCATCGCGCGCGCCAGATCGTCGTGCCGCACCGGATTGTCGCCGCTGTAATCGTTGGCCATCATCACGATGGCTTCGATGTCGGCGTTCGAATATCCAACAATCGATTCGGCCAGTTTCGTTTCCGAATCGAAATCGATTTCAGCTTTTACTTTGTTTTTCTTGAATTGCGCGCGCAGTACGTTGATCACCTCGTCGCCCGTTTGCGGATACAGAAACGGGATCTTGCGATCGAGACGCCCGGCACGTTTGATGTCGATATCCAATTTGTCCGGCCGATTGGTCATGAGAATGAACAACACGCGCCCGCGATTCTCGGTGTCGCTCATGAACTCTTTGATGCGCCCGATGACGCGCGAGCTGGTGCCGCCGTCGCCATCCCCGTCGCCGCCGCCGAACGCGCGATCACCTTCGTCGATGATCACGATGATCTGCCCGATGGCCTGAATCACCGACAAGATGCGCTCGAGGTTGCCCTCGGTCGCGCCCACCCACTTGCTGCGGAAGTTCTTGAGCTTGATGGTGGTGAGCCCGCACTCCTTGGCGAACGCCTCGGCCACGAAGGTCTTGCCGGTGCCCATCGGCCCGGTGAACAGGATGCCCATCGGCACGCGATTCCGCTTTCCTTCGCGGATATTCTTCGCGACCAGCAATAAATCCTTTTTCACCTCGTCCATGCCGCCGACGACGTCGAAGCCGTGCTGCGGATTGACGAACTCGATGAGCCCGAAGCACTCGCGCTCGATGATCTCGCGCTTGCGCGCCGCCACCAGCTTGTCGATCTCGGCGAGCGTGTCCGGCGACGGCGGCGGCGCCTTGCCGTCGGGCGCGATGAGCTTGCGGATCGCCTCGCGCGTCATGCCCTGCGTCATCTGCGCCAGCTTGTCGGCGCGCTCCTGCACGTCTTTCGTCGCCGGCTTTCCGCCCGCGAGCAGCTCGACCAGATATTGCTTCCGATCGGCGACGTCGTCGGTGTTCGCGTCCTCCGGCGACAAGATCCCCTTGATGTGGATCGACTTCAGACCGGCCGTGACCTCGGCCAGCCGATCGGTCTCCTCATCGCCGAGCGCGGGATCGAGGAAGCGCACCAGCGCCGCGCGCTCCTCCTTCGACGGCATGGGCACGCGCACCGTCGCCACGCGCGGGTTCGATACGATCTTCGGATGCAGCTCCGACAGGTTCTCGAGCGTCAAGATCACGATCGAGTCCGCCTGCTCGAGCGCGCGCAACAACGACCAGCGATGCAGCGTCACCGACGCCGCGCGGTCGTCGATCGTCGAGAACGACGTATCCCCCGCCGGCGCGATGGTGTCCGAGTACTCGAGGATCACCGCCAGCTTGTCCTCGGTGGTGAGCGCACGCTCGAGGAGCGGCAGCACCTTGGCCGGCTCCTTCGACAACATCAGCTCCTCGAGCCCGTCGAGCTTGAGCTTGCGCTTGGCGAAGCGCACGCCCGTCGACACGTTGTAGAGCGCGATGGTGTCCTTGCTGCGCTCGAGCAGCACCTGCGATAGGAACTCCGACAGCGTGTAGAGCTTGCCGTCGTACAAAAAAACGTCGTGCACGTTGCCGTGCAGCACGAACTGCGACGACTCGCCGCGCAGGTAGCGCCGCCGCAGCTCGTCGGCCCACGCCGGCAACGGCGCCCCAGCCTCGGTCGACGCGAGAGTGGCCATCGGCCGAGCTTAGCAGGTAAGGTGCGCGCCATGTCTTATGAAGTACTGCTGCTGCTCGAGCGCGCCGATCCCTCCGCCGATGCGCTCGGCGAGGTCGTGCCGCCGCCGTCGAAGAAGGAGCTCGCGACCGCGCTCGGCCAGACGCGCGACTGGCCCGACGCCGCCGCCGCGATCGCGCGCGCCCGCGCCGCGGTCCGCCTGCGCGAAGAGCTGCCGTCGGAAGAGCGGCTCGCCGACTTCGTCGCGCGCGTCGCCACCGCCGCCGGCAAGCTGCCGTGCGTCGCCGTCTGGTGGATCCCGGCCGAGCGCCTCCTGCCGCCGGCCGCCGTCGCCGAGGCCGCGCGCGACGAGGATCCGGTGCGCGTCGCCGTCAACGTGCGGCTGTTTCACGTCGAGGAGGGTCGCGCCGACGAGCGCGTGATGGACACCGTCGGCCTCGCCGCGCTCGAGCTGCCCGACGTGCAGTGCCACTTCTTCGCGCTCGACGTCGCCGCCGTGGCCGCGCTCCTCGACGAGACCGCGCGCTACCTGTGGGCCGAGGGCGACGTCATCGGCGAGGGCGACACCGTGCCCGGCGTCGACGGAGAGCCGTGGGCCTGCCACCGCGAGGACGCGCTCGTCGATCCGCCGCGCGACGTCGTCGACGTCACGCCGCCGGCGCCGCACGCCGCGCGACGATCCTGAAGGGGAAGCGTTAGCGGCAGGCGTTCTGCGAAGCGATCTTGTCGCCGCAGGCCGGGATGCCCGCGTCGTCGAACGTCATCGGCAGCGACTGGCAGTAGCCCTGCGGGCAGCCGAACATGATCTGGAAGTGCAGGTGCGGCCCCGTCGAGCAGCCGGTGGTGCCCGAGTAGCCGAGGAGATCGCCCGCGGCCACCTTCTGCCCGACCGACACCACGAGCTCGTCGAGGTGCGAGTACGACGAGATCACGCCGTCGGCGTGCTGCACGTTCACCTTGTTGGCGCTGTAGAGGCACTTCGAGCAGCAGGCCTGCTGCTCGAGGTCGGCGCCGCCCTGCCCCGGGCAGCCCTGGTAGCACTCGGAGCCCGGAGGCGACGGCGTATCGGCGAGCGTCACAACGCCGGCGCGCGCCGCCACCACGCGCGTGCGCATCGGCAGGCCGAAGTCCCAGGCGAACTCCTCCACGCCGAGGTGATTGCCGAGCCGCCCGCAGAGGTCCCCGTTGTTGCCCTGGTTGACGTAGTACGACTGGCCGCAGCTCCACGGCAGCCGGTACGCCGTCGGCGGGGCCGGCGGCAGCGAGGGCGGTAGGCTCTGCCCCTCGTCACCAGCCGAGGCGGCCGTCGAGGACTGGGACTGGTGATCGGGGTCTCCGGCGCCCACGCAGCCGACGAGTCCGAAGAGCATCACTGGGGTCAGCACATAGCGGGTGTAGATGGGCACGGCCAGAAAACAGTATCATGGCCCATACCAAAAATTCAATGTGTAATCAAACACTTACGTGTATTACGATGGTCGCTAATCGCAGGCGTTATCCGACTTTTCCACATTCCCGCACGCCGGTTTCTCGTTTCCGGCAAACGCGATTGCCACGGATTGGCAGTAACCGGTCGGACAATTTCCCATGACCTGAAAGTGCAAATGCGGTCCGGAGGAGCAGCCGCTGGTGCCCGAGTAACCGATGACGTCGCCCGCGTTGATGGTCGCGCCCTCGGTGGCGGTGGCGACGTCGAGGTGCCAGTACGTGGCGACGGTCCCGTCGGCGTGCTCGACGTTGACGTGGTTCGACGTGTTGATGCAGGCGTTGCAGCACTGCTCGAACGCCGTCGAGCCGAAGGGCTGCGGGCAGCCGTCGTAGCAGTCGTGGCCCGCGCTCGTCACGTTGGCGACGAGAGTGACGGTGCCGCCGCGCGCGGCGCGCACGACGGTGTGGCGCGGCAGCCCGAAGTCCCACGCGTACTGTTGCACGCCGGTGTGATCGCCGGTGCCGCCGCCGCAGATGTCGCCGCCGTTGCCTTGCGTGCACTCGTAGGAGGCGCCGCAGCTCCAGGGGTAGTGATAGAGGCCGCCGTCGTCGCAGTAGTCGGGCGTGCCGGGCGGCGCCACTTGGCAGCCCATGGCGCAGTGCTCGCTCGAGGCGGTCTGGCCGCCGGCGCAGTGGTAGAGCGTCGACGGGTCGCCGCCGCCGAGCTCGCTGCCGCAATAGGAGCCGTCGCCGAGCGAGGCGCCGGCGCAGGGATCGGGGGCCGGCGTGGTGCCGCCGCCATCGGTGACGCCGGCATCGCTGCCGCCGGTGCCGCTGCCGTCGTCACCAGCGTCGGGCGCATCGACGGCGCCGTTGCCGCCGGTGCCGCTGCCGCCCGACCCGCCGCCGCCGTTGCCGCCGCCCGTGCCGCCCACGCCGAAGCGGCAGCCGGCGGCCACGATCAATAATAGGAGGGCGCCTTCACGCATGCGGACGACCGTCGCAATCCGACGGCCAGCCGCAATCGACCGGAATCATTGGCGCCGGCTGGGACGCCGCCCCCCGTTTCGCCAACCGGCGTGTGCAGCGGCAAAAGGCTGGCATTCATGGAAAAACTGAGTATATTGCGCCCTCCAAACCGAAGGAACAGGCAATGGCGGACGTCAAGATTGAAAAAGTTCGAAACATCGGCATCTCGGCTCATATCGACTCGGGCAAGACCACGCTGACCGAGCGCATCCTCTATTACACCGGTCGTATCCACGCGATTCACGAAGTCCGCGGCAAGGACGGCGTCGGCGCGAAGATGGACTCGATGGATCTGGAGCGTGAGAAGGGCATCACGATCCAGTCGGCCGCCACGTACTGCGAGTGGGGCGAGAACAACATCAACATCATCGACACCCCCGGCCACGTCGACTTCACGATCGAGGTCGAGCGCGCGCTGCGCGTCCTCGACGGCGCGATCCTCGTGCTCGACTCGGTCGCCGGCGTCCAGTCGCAGTCGATCACCGTCGACCGCCAGATGCGCCGCTACAAGGTTCCGCGCCTCGCGTTCATCAACAAGATGGACCGCTCGGGCGGCAACAACTGGCGCGTGTCGCAGATGCTGAAGGACAAGCTCGCGCACAACCCGCTCAACGTGCAGATGCCGATCGGCGCCGAGGACAAGTTCGAGGGCATCATCGACCTCGTGCGCATGCGCGCCTACTTCTTCGACGGCGACAACGGCGAGAACCTGCGCGAAGAGGACATTCCGGCCAACCTCCTCGACGAGGCCAAGCAGCACCGCCACGATCTCGTGGAGCGCCTCGCCGACTTCGACGACCACGTCGCCGAGCTCTTCCTCGACGGCAAGGACATGGACGTCACCGCCGAGATGATGAAGCCGATCATCCGCAAGGTCACGATCGAGCTCAAGGCGACGCCGGTGTTCATCGGCTCGGCGCTCAAGAACAAGGGCGTGCAGCTGCTCCTCGACGGCGTCATCGACTACCTGCCGAACCCGACGCAGGTTACGAACGAAGGCCGCGATCAGGACAAGAACGAAGAGATCGTCAAGCTCGAGAGCACGCCCAATAAGCCCTTCGTCGGCCTGGCGTTCAAGCTCGAGGACGGCCGCTTCGGTCAGCTGACGTACATGCGCATCTACCAGGGCAAGATCGCCAAGGGTGACTTCATCGTCAACTGCTCGGCGAACCAGAAGAAGGTCAAGGTCCCGCGCCTGGTCCGCATGCACTCGAACGAGATGAACGACATCACCGAGTCGCAGGCGGGCGACATCGTCGCGCTGTTCGGCGTCGACTGCTCGTCGGGCGACACGTTCACCGACGGCAAGATCAACGTCACCATGACGTCGATGCACGTCCCCGACGCGGTCATCTCGCTCGCGGTGGCGCCGAAGGAGAAGGACGGTCAGGTCAACTTCTCGAAGGCGCTCAATCGCTTCACCAAGGAAGACCCGACGCTGCGCGTGCACCGCGACGAGGAGTCGGCGCAGACGATCATGTCGGGCATGGGCGAGCTGCACCTCGACATCTACATCGAGCGCATGAAGCGCGAGTACAAGTGCGAGGTCGTCACCGGCAAGCCGCAGGTCGCGTATCGCGAGACGATCACGCGCAAGGCGGAGTTCGCCTACACGCACAAGAAGCAGACGGGCGGCAAGGGTCAGTTCGCCCGCGTCATCGGCTACATCGAGCCGCTGCCGGCCGACGCGGTCGAGCAATACGAGTTCGTCGACGACACCAGCGGCGGTACGATTCCGCGCGAGTTCATCCCGGCCTGCGACAAGGGCTTCAAGGAGGCCGTGTCGAAGGGCTCGCTGATCGGCTTCCCCGTCGTCGGCGTGCGCGTGGTCGTGAACGACGGTCAGTTCCACGCCGTCGACTCGTCGGAGCAGGCGTTCAAGACCGCCTCGATCATGGCGTTCCGCGAGGGCTATGCCCAGGCGAAGGCGACCATCCTCGAGCCGATCATGAAGGTCGAGGTCCAGGCGCCCGAGGAGTTCCAGGGCGCGGTCATGGGCCAGATCAACCAGCGCCGCGGCGTCATCATCGGCTCGGAGAACACCGAGGGCTACGTGATCGCGACCGCCGAGGTTCCGCTGAACGAGATGTTCGGCTACTCGACGGACCTTCGCTCGGGCACGCAGGGCAAGGGCGAGTTCACGATGGAGTTCCTGAAGTACGCGCCGGTGCCGAAGCAGGAGCAGGAAGTGCTGATGAAGGAGTACCGCGAGAAGGAAGCGAAGGATAAGCGCTAAGCTCCTTCGATGCCGATCGCTGGCGTCGTTCAGATCTTCGGCACCAAGAAGTGCTCCGAGACGCGTAAAGCCGAGCGCTGGTTCAAAGAGCGCAATCTCAAGATCCAACTGGTAGACCTGAAGGAGAAGGGGCTCTCCGCCGGAGAGCTCCGCTCCGTCGCCGCGCGCGTCGGGCTCGACAAGCTCGTCGATCGCGAGTCGCAGCGTTTTCGCGACAAGGGGCTGCGGGTCGCGTCGTTCTCGGGGCCGCTGCTCGAGAAGACGCTGCTCGAGGATCCGTTGCTCTTGAAGACGCCGATCGTGCGCAACGGCAAGGAAGCGACCGTCGGCTACGCGCCCGAAGTCTGGGCTGCGTGGATCGCCTAAGTTTCATCCGCGAGAACGCGTAAGCGGGCTCGCACCATGGCGCGCTCTCAAAGAACTTTGTCCTGATTTCGACGGAAATCGGTCGAACCGCTGACTGCAAACAGCTGTATGCTGCGCGCCATGAAGCTGGACGCGAAGGGGGCCGCGTTCGCGGCGGTTGCTTTGGGTTTGTCGGCGATCGGCTGTGCGTCGGCGGACAAGCCGTCACACTGCGGAGGTGGCGCGTGTGATCTCGGCACGGGCACCGGCACCGGCGGAAACGCCGACGACGCCGACATGGCGACGGCGCCGCAGTCGACGCCGGATCTCGGGCCGATGCTCGGCTTCGGCGACGGCTGCACCGACAACTCGCAGTGCAAGACCGGCATCTGCCTGCAGACCAATACGGGCGGCGTGTGCACCGACTACTGCTCGGGCAACAACTGCCCGCCCGGCTATGGCTGCATCGGCGTCACCGGCACGGTCGATCCCGGCGTGACCTATTTGTGCGTGCCCAACTCGACGGAGCTGTGCACGCCGTGTCAGCAAAACGGCGAGTGCTCGACGGGCGGACACGACTGGTGCTTGCCCTCGCCCGTCGGTGGGCACTTCTGCGGGCGCGACTGCAGCAAGATCGGCTGCCCGAACGGCTTCAGCTGTCAGAGCGTCACCGACGGTACGGGCGCGAGCAGCATGCAGTGCGTACCGACCTCGGGCTCGTGCGACTGCGACGCGTCGAAGACGGGCATGACGGTGGCGTGCGACATCCAGACGCCGACCGGCGTCTGCAAGGGAACGCGCACCTGCCAGGGCGCGGGCGGCTGGACGACGACGTGCGCGCCGCCGTCGACGACCGACACGCCCGACGACAACTACAGCGACGACAACTGCGACGGCATCGACGGCGACGTGGCGCGCGGCGTGTTCGTGGCGCAAGCGTCGGCGGCCGCCGTCGACGACGCAACGTGCGGGACGATGGCCAAGCCGTGCAAGACGATCAACTGGGGCATCTCGCAGGCGGCCAACGGCGCCCAGCGCTACGTCTACGTGCAGGCCGGCACGTACAACGAGGAGGTCATCCTCTTCAACGGCATCGACGTCGTCGGCGGATACGACAGCAATTGGCAGCGCGCGTCGCGCGGCACCGGCGGACACGACGTCATCATCAACGGCAAGTTCGATTCGACCGAGGGGCAGTTCATCGCCGTGCTGGCTCACTCGTTGGCGGCGCAGACGACGCTGTGGGATCTCGACATCTACGGACCCAACGCCAACGACGGGGCGCATCCCGGCTACAGCTCGTACGCGGTGCACGCGCTCAACGCAAAAGTGCGGCTGCATCGCGTCGGCATCTTCGGCGGCAACGGCGGCGACGGACGCGGCGGCAACACCGGCACCAGCGCCGGCTCGACGACGGCGTCGGGCTCGATGAATGGCAGCCAGGGCGGGCCGGCGAACGAGTACTCGTCGTCGTGCGATACGACCTCGCGCGGCGGCGCGGGCGGCGCGGGCAGCAACAGCTGTCCGGATGATCTGAATCCCAACGGCGGCGTTGGCGGCGCCGGCGGCACGATGGACACGTCGTGCACGTGCGTGTTCGGCGCGTGCGTGTGCAACAACTGCAGCGCGACGGCGGGCTTCGCGGGCAGCGCGGCAGCGAGCGCGCCGGCGGGCTTCGGTTATGGCGGCGGCGGCGGCCCCGGCGGCGACGGAACATCCAGCAGCGGCGGCTCGGGCGGCGCGGGCCGCGTGGTCAACGGCGGCGCCGGCTCGAGCGACACGCGGCGCGCGGGATCGATCATCAACAACTATTGGTATGCGTTCGCCGGCGGCACCGGCGGGCTCGGCAGCAACGGCAGCGGCGCGGGCGGCGGCGGCGGCTCGGGCGGCGACGACGCGGGCATCGACTCGTACGGCGCAGGCGGCGGCGGCGGCGGCGCGGGCGGCTGTCGCGCGCGCGCGGGCGGCACCGGCGGCGGCGGCGGCGGCGGCAGCTTCGGTGTGCTCGCCGTGTCGTCGACGATCACGACGGAGATGTGCTCGTTCCAGATGGGCAACGGCGGCTCGGGCGGCGGCGGCGGGCGCGGCGGCACCGGACAGAACGGCGGCGGCGGCGGCGCCGGCGGGCTCGCCAACGGAGACTCGAAGGCGGGCGGCGTCGGCGGCGGCGGCGCGCACGGCGGGCACTCGGGCGGCGGCGGCGGCGGCAACGGCGGCGTCGCCTACGGCATCTTCTCGCTGTCGTCGACGGTGAACGACACGTCGACGTTCACGGGCGGCTCGGCGGGCGCCAAGGGCTCGGGCGGAGCCGCGGCTTCGCCGGCGCCGGGCGGCGCGAACGACGGCGCTGCGGGGAACGACGGCTACCCCGGCCTCTACGGCGGCACCGGCATCTGCACGGCGGCGGGCGGCTGCTGAGCGGCCGCTCGCTCGACGACGCGAGCTACTGCAGCTTGACCCACGTCGCGCGCACGCCGCGCGCGATCATCGGCTCCTGAAACGCGACGATGTAATCGGCACGCCGGTTGGCGGCGTTGTCGGTCTCGTCGGGCGTCTTGACGCGCAAGACGTCCTCGCCGAAGCCGGCGTACTCGATCGGCAGCGGCAGGCCGCGATCGCGGAACCAGATCGCGATCGCCCTGGCGCGCTCGAGCGAGAGCTTGCGGTTGTCGGCGGGCGTGCCGACGGTGTCGGTGTAGCCGGCGATGAACAGCTTGACCGGGACGTTGGGCTCGATCTTGCGCGCCTTGCCGACTTCATCGGCGATCTTCTGGTAGACGGCGTCGAGCTTCGGCTCCTCTGTCGGGCGGATGTCCCACTTGCCGGTCTCGAAGACGATCTCTTTGTGCGGCACGTTGATGCTGTACGGCAGCAAATGGGCTTCGCCGCGGCCGCCGTCGGTGGAGGTGGCGCGCAGGATGAGCTTGGCCGCGGCGCCCGGGCGCGTCGGCGTGTAGACGATCGAGAGCGGCGTGCCCGGGCGCTCGCCCTTGTAGTCGGCGGAGGCGCTGCCGATCTCGGTGCCGTCGTCGCCGAGGACCTTGAGCTCGACGTGGCGCGCCGGACGCGAGAGCGTGAAGTCGAGGCGGTGCGCGGCGGCGTCGAACGACTCGTTGGTGTAGCCGATCTTGAGCGCCGGGCCGGCGACGACGGCGTCGAACTTGATGGTGCTCGTCGAGCGGTTGCCGTCCTTGAAGGTGACGACGATCTGGCCGTCGTAGTGGCCCTCGCCGGGGAGGCGGAGCTGCACCTTCTCGCCGGCGCGCGCCGGACCGTGCGACACCTGCACCGGCTTGCCGTCGTGATCGAGCGACGCGTCGAAGCGCACCGCCGGCACCGGCGAGGTGACGGTGAGGACGATCGGCTCGCTCGGTTTAAACTGCGGCTTGACGAAGAGCTGCGGCTCCTGGGCGGCAGCGACGGTCGACAGGAACGAGAGCGCGAGGACGGCGCAGCGTCGGAGCATGGCTCATGTTACCTTGTGCCGCGATGAATGACTTCCAACGTTTTCGTGGGACCGACCGCTACCTGACCTCGAGCGGGCTCGAGTCGGCGGTCAACTGCGCGCTGTCGCTGGAGCGGCCGCTCCTGGTGCGCGGCGAGCCCGGGACGGGCAAGACGATGCTCGCGGAGTCGATCGCGGCGGGTCTGGGGCTGAAGCTGATCCACTGGCCGGTGAAGTCGACGACGCGCGCGCAGGACGGCCTGTACGTGTACGACACGGTCGCGCGCTTGTACGACTCCCGCTTCGGCGACGGCGACGTCAAGGACATCAAGCGCTACATCCGGCTCGGGCCGCTCGGCGAGGCGTTCGCGGCGCCGTCGCGGGTGATCCTGTTGATCGACGAGATCGACAAGGCGGATTTGGAGTTCCCGAACGATCTGTTGCACGAGCTCGATCGCATGCGCTTCTTCGTGAGCGAAACGAAGGAGGAGATCGTGGCGCGTGAGCGGCCGGTCGTGGTGATCACGTCGAACGCGGAGAAGGAGCTGCCCGACGCGTTTCTGCGGCGCTGCGTGTTTCACTTCATCGAGTTCCCGGATCGCGAGCTGATGGCGAGGATCGTGCGCGTGCACCATCCGACGCTGGAGACGAAGCTCTTGGAGAAGGCGCTGTCGTCGTTCTATGCGCTGCGGGAGACGCATGGGCTGCGCAAGAAGCCGTCGACGTCGGAGCTGATCGATTGGATCGCGGCGCTGCGGCGCGCGGGTTTGTCGACGAAGGAGCTCGAGGAGGGCATGCCGTTCCTCGGCGTGCTGCTCAAGCGCGAGCAGGACCTGCTGCTGGTGGCCGAGCGGCAGGCGGGCGGGCGCGGGCTCGGTTGAGCGACGACGACGACAAACGCAGGTTGACGTCGCGGCGTTTCGTGCAAATATTCATGGCTGTTGTCCGTTTCGGGGGCGAAACGGTTTCGACGGAGGTGTACTGAGGAGAAGGTCGCGTGCCGAGGGGCTCGATAACCTCGTAAATCCTATCGGGACGTATAAACGCGAACGATAACGCGTACGCTCTCGCCGCTTAATAACCGGTAGAGAGCCGTCTCCCCCGGAAGCGACCGCGAGCCGGGAAGGGGCGCAAAACTAGCGGCCTAGCGCCCCACGAGCGTCTGTCGCGTGGGGGGCGAAAACACAGGACGGGCTGGCGTTCGGTAGGGCCTATCGGTGGGCATGGCCGAGCGCGAGAACAAGTACACCGGACACGCACGTAGGGGCCGCTCTGCAGCACTTTCGGACCCGGGTTCGACTCCCGGCGCCTCCACCTGTCTTACTCTTTGAATCCAGCAGCTTGCGATCGGCGGTAGGAAACCGCCGTCGCAAGCGCCTGATTCTCCTCAGACGCACTCTCGGCGGCGCCGCCTGCAAGCGCGCGCAGTGGCACGACGTCACTATGGTCGCTTCGCCGCTGA
>Ga0134125_10001774_pt1 | contig 26217 bp, 23 predicted proteins | sample KB31751_FD_96464 | JGI IMG/M metagenome (GOLD analysis project Ga0134125, IMG submission 96464) | Terrestrial soil microbial communities with excess Nitrogen fertilizer from Kellogg Biological Station, Michigan, USA - KB3-175-1 | ecosystem: Environmental > Terrestrial > Soil > Unclassified ...
CATGGACGGCATTCAGGGTGAGAACACGGCCTGCGAACAATAGCTACCACCAGATCGCCTGGCCGGAGACCGCGTACGTCGCGCCCGACCTCCACCACTTCCGCGACCGACTCGTGTCCAAGGATCAGGTGATCCGATCCGGGAGGCGGACTGCCGTGTTCGAATGCAACAATCTCCCTGTCAGTACCGCAAAGACCTACCTCCCGCACTCGGAGCAGCACGTCGGTTGAGCGTTGCAGCTTGGGTTGAGGGATATCGACAAGTTGGAGATCCTTCTTCGAAGGAAATACGGCGAGTGCCTGCATGAAATAACTCCGAAAACTAAGGGCTGTCGATTGGCGACGATGCCCGGTTCGTGCGTTGTCTAAGCAGCGATGCCGATTGGCATGGTGACTTTGTTTACGGGAGAGAGAGGCGTCTCTCCTTTCAGCACTCGTACCGCTTCCTCGGACGCGAACCGTCGAACGATCTGAATTGATTGTTCTGAATAATAGGCGGCATGAGGAGTAACAATGACGTTGTCCAGTTTGAAGAGCGGGTTCACAGGTTTCCAGTTTGCCTGCTTCGCAGGTTCTTCTTCGATGTCATCCAGGCCAGCGCCAGCGAGCCAGCCATCTTTCAGGACTCGATATAAGTCCCCGTCTTTTACAATCGGTCCACGTGCCGTGTTAACAAGGATGGCGCCCTTTTTCATGCGCCGCAATTCTGCCTCTCCGAACTTGCCGCGTGTTTCGTTTGTTAGTGGAGCTTGAATGACCAGGTAGTCGGATTTAGCAAGCAGTTCTTCGAATGTTACGAGCGCGACGCCTTCCGCGGCTGCATCTTTCTTGTCTGCGTAGGGATCACAGGCGATTACGGCTTTTACACCGAATCCTTTCATGCGGCGTGCAACTTCTCTGGCGATTGCGCCGAAGGAGAACAGACCGACTGTGCCCTCCTGTAATTTCTGGATCGGGCGCCCCGTCTGCCATTCCCATTCCCCGGCGTGAGTGGCGCGGTTATAGTGTGGGAGCTTCCGAACCAGCGCCAGCAGAAGTGCAACGGCGTGATCCGCGACTTCGTTCATACACCAGTCGTTGGGAACATTGGTCACAACGATATTCCGGCGCGTCGCTTCGTCAACATCTACGATGTCGACGCCAATTCCATAACGAGCAATGATCTTGCATCTTTTGAAGCTGTCTATCGCGCGCTTGCCAATCTCCGCGTACTGAGTCAGCACTGCATCGGCATCCGATGAGACAGCAATGACTTCATCTTCACTCTTCGATTGTGCCGCCACCAGTTCAAAGCCGGCCCGAGTAACGATGGACCGTTCGATGTCGGCGTCACCATAATCGTAATCGGCAATAACCACTTTGGGTGTGCGAACCGCGCTCATCTTGTACCTCCCGAGATTTACGCGCGCTTTCTGACCTCAAGTTCGACAAGTTCGAGGTGGGCGTTTTCGTTGTGGCTTACGGGTTCAGCTGCGGCCGGAATCGCATCCTGTCTGGTTCCGTTGTGCGGTGTCATGAGCGCCCCTTGCGAAGAACCTGTGGCTACTCGCGAGTAGAGAGACAAAATTCCCCGAGTGTGGCGGAAAGGAGGAGGACTCCAGCGTCCGCGGCGTTCCGCCAGCGCTCGCTCCACTGCTGCGGGTTCCATTGCTTTCTTCCTGATACCCACAATCCCACAACGACGCTCTGGGATATTGATTTCGATGAGGTCATTTTCTTCCACCAGAGCGATAGGACCGCCGTCGATTGCCTCTGGTGTAACGTGTCCGATACACGGGCCTTTCATGGCGCCGGAATAACGGCCGTCTGTGATGAGAGCGGTCGTGTGATTGAGAGCCGGGTCCGCTGCAAGAATTGCGGATGCAAAGTACATCTCGGGCATTCCGTTGGCGCGTGGTCCCTCATAGCGGATCACCACAACCTCGCCCGGAGCGACTTTCCTGGCTCCGCGACGTCCTATGAGCGAATCCAGAGCGTCATCTTCGGTGTCAAACACGCGGGCTGGGCCGGTGTGAACGTGCATCTCCTTTGGAACGGTAAAGGCTTTGATAATCGCTCCACCAGGAGCGATGTTTCCCCGAAGAATCGCAATGCCTCCGTCTGTGCCGAATGGCCTGGAACGGGGCCGAATGATTTCGTCGCGATCGATTTTATAATTGTGCAGGTAGCCGATTCGTTCATTGAAAAACCCGCTCTTCTCAATTTCAGCGAGATTCTCGCCCAGTGTTTTGCCCGTCACGGTGAGGCAATCGAGATGGAGAACGTCTCGTAGCTCAAGCATCAGCCGCGGAACCCCACCGGCGTACCAGAAGTATTCCACTGGATAGCGGCCCGTCGTCTTCACATTTGCAAGTACCGGAACAAGACGATGGATGCGGTCAAAATCGTCAATTGTGATGTCGACACCCGCCTCATAGGCGATTGCCGGCAAATGAATCAGCGCATTGGTGGACCCGCCGGTTGCGGCGTGGATGATAATCGAGTTTTCAAAAGCCTCACGCGTCAGGATATCGCGCGGACGGATGTTCTTATTGATAAGCTGCACGATCTGTTTGCCGGTTGCTCGTGCGTATCGCAGATGCCTGGTTAGAAAAGAAGGGGTGAGCGCTGACCCCGGTAAGGCAAGACCAAGGGCCTCAGCCATAACCTGTCCTGTGCTTGCGCTACCCATGAATTGACATGCGCCACAGGTGGGACATGCCGTTTGCTGGCGTGATTCCAGTTCTGCCCGGGGAATATCGCCGCGCTCAACTGACATCCCGATTTCCCATGTCTGGTCCGAAGTAACGTAATCGGGTGCATTGAGCTGCGTACCGCCGGGAAGCAGAATCGAAGGGATATTGCAGCGGGCGATGGCAAGCAGGTGCGCGGGGACCGATTTGTCATTGCCTGAGATCAGGACCATGCCATCGTGAGGATGCCCGAGTGCATGAATCTCAACCATTGCGGCAATTACATCTCGCGAAACGAGCGAATAACTCATACCCGCCGTTGCCTGTATGACGCCATCGCATATGTCACTCACGGTGAAGACACCAGGCTTGCCGCCTGCTTCAAAGACTCCGTTGTTTACTTCAGTAATGAGGGGTTCAAAATGGAATGTGCCGGGATGTCCCATGCCCCAGGCGCTTTCGACAAGGACTTGTGGCTTGGAGAGATCTTCTTCAGTCCAGTTCATTCCCAGCCGAAGAGCATCTCCCTGGTGGTTGTGCGTTCGGAGTTCCTGGCTGCGAAGTTGCTGCTGATGGCGTGCCATGGACCTTTCTCCTGCAGCGCCCGTTACGCTGTGTCTTTAGTTGTCTCCCGTTATGCTGGCTTTATTGTCTAAGGATGCATCCCTCCCCCTTGGTGATGGCTAGTGATATGCGAATCATCTCGCTGACAGATAGGTTCGTGGGTTCTATTGTGCAACGCTCGGAATGAGCAATGGCATTCCACCCGTAAATTTTCGGTGTTCCACTAACCTGCTGCAGTTCTGTAGAATGATCGCGCACAGCTCCATTGAAAACTGCAAGAGGTGAGAGATGATGAAATATGCAGCAGAGTTATTCGGGACCTTTGTGCTGGTGTTAGCTGGTCTTGGGACTGCCGTTCTGGCCGGTTCACAAGTAGGAAACGTCGGCGTGGCGCTGGCTTTTGGATTAGCTCTGCTGGCGATGGCTTTCTCGGTGGGACCGATTTCCGGCTGTCACATTAACCCCGCTGTAACACTCGGGTTCCTGCTAAGCAAAAGGATGAAAGCTTCCGATGCGCTGGGCTACTGGATTTCCCAACTCATCGGCGCCACCATCGCTTCCGGAATCGTTCTCTTCATCGCCACTGGCGCACCAGGCGGCTCGATTGCGTCTCTTGCTGGAGCAGCTAATGGATATGGCGCACACTCTCCCGGCCACTACGGCATGGCCGCCTGCTTTGTTGCCGAAGCCTTCCTGACCATGCTGCTCGTCTTCACCGTTCTCGCCTCCACTGATGATCGAGCTCCCGCGGGCTTCGCCGGAATTCCTATCGGCCTGATCCTGAGCGTCATCATTCTTTGCGGAATTCCGGTAACCAACGGCTCATTCAACCCGGCACGCAGTTTCGGTCCGGCAGTTTTCGTTGGGGGCTGGGCAATCGAGCAACTATGGCTCTTCTTTATTGCGCCTCTTCTCGGCGGAGCGATGGCTGCATCCGTCTATCTTGGCATCCGTGAGCCTGCGCCAATGATCAGCGCCCGACAGGCAGAGCGTGCTCTGCCCAGCGAACAGGCGGAGAGAAGAACTGCGCGTTAGCTTGAGCGCTGAACTGTCGGGTCTCGATATAATTCTGGGTTAACCGATTTCTGTCCAGGGAGAAAGTATGCCCGCCGGCACCGTTCTGCGCGAAAAAGTCACGTTAAAAGTCAACGATGGCTCCAGCATGGACGCCTTCACGGCTCGTCCGAACGATTCGTCGGCGCACGCTGGAATCCTCGTTCTTCAAGAAGCCTTCGGCGTGAATTCCCACATCCGCAGCATGACCGAGCGCTTTGCCGAACAAGGCTACGTTGCCATCGCCCCCGAACTTTATCACCGCACTGCCCCTGGTTTCGAAGGCAGCTACACGGATTTTGAATCGTTGCGTCCTCACATGCAGGCCGTAACCCCCCACAGCGCGGAAGCAGATGTGCGGGCCGCTTTCGATTGGCTGCGCAGCCAGAAAAGTGTTCAAGCCGACAACATCTGTTCGGTCGGCTACTGTATGGGTGGTCGAATTTCATTCCTCGCCAATGCCAGCCTCCCGCTTCGCGCCGCAGCGTCCTACTATGGCGGTGGCATCGCTCCAGCCCTGCTCGACCGCGCTGCGAATCTGCACGCTCCCATGTTGTTCTTCTGGGGCGGCCTCGACAAACACATTCCTGCGGAGCAGCGCAATGCGGTGATTGATGCTGTGCGCAGTGCCGGCAAGAGCTATGCGAACGTGGAATTTTCAGATGCGGACCACGGCTTCAATTGTGATGAGCGTGCCTCGTATCAGCCGCGCGCCGCTCGCCAGGCTTGGGCCCTGCTCCTGGAATTTCTGAAAGTCTGATTTTCGCAATCAAAGATTTGGAAAGCAAAGACTTGTAAATCAAGAATCTGCGCCACGAGCCTGAGCATCTCAGCACTAGCAGTCCTCTCTTCGCGGATGGCCGATGTCAATTCCAATTTGAGCTCTTCACAGCAGACGGAAGGCCTACGCTTTCTGGTGCGCGCGCTGCGCCACCGCAACTACCGTCTGTTCTTTGGTGGCCAGAGCGTGTCGCTGATCGGCACCTGGATGACCCGCATTGCCACCAGTTGGCTGGTATATCGGCTCACCGGATCGGCGATGTTGCTGGGCCTGGTGGGCTTCGCCGGACAACTGCCAACGTTTTTGCTCGGCCCCATCGCCGGCGTCTGGGTGGACCGACTGGATCGGCACAAGGTACTGGTCCTCACCCAGGTGCTCGCCATGCTTCAGTCGTTTGCCTTGGCAGTGTTGGCGCTGATGGGCCGCATCACCGTCTGGGACATTCTATGGCTCAACGCTTTTCAGGGAGTGATCAACGCCTTTGACATGCCTGCGCGTCAGGCCTTTGTCGTTGAGATGGTTACTGACCGCAACGACCTGAGTAACGCCATCGCGCTTAACTCGTCGATGGTGAATATGGCGCGTCTTGTGGGGCCATCCATTGCCGGGATCATCATCGCCGCTGTTGGCGAAGGCTACTGCTTTCTGATTGACGGATTCAGCTACCTCGCCGTGATCGCTTCCCTGCTGCTGATGCATCTTGCCGCGGTCGCTCCTGTTCGCCGCGGGAAAAATGTTTTCGCCGACCTAAAAGAAGGTTGGCGATATGTCACCGATTTCGCTCCTGTCCGTGATGTGATGCTCCTTCTCTGTGTTGCCAGCCTCATGGGCATGCCCTACATGGTCCTGATGCCTATCTTCGCCGGCACCATCCTGCATGGCGGCCCGCATACTCTCGGCTTTCTCATGGGCGCCACCGGAGTAGGAGCTCTGACAGGCGCGGTTCTGCTTGCCGCGCGCAAAAGCGTGCTCGGCCTCGGCCGGGTTGTTCCTCTTGCTGCCGCTGCCTTTGGCGCAGGCCTCATAGCATTCGCATTTTCGCGATGGCTCTGGCTCTCCTTTATCTTGATGTTTGTGGTGGGACTGGGAATGATGCAGCAGATGGCCGGAAGCAACACCATCCTGCAGACCATTTCTCCCGACGACAAACGCGGACGTGTGATGAGCTACTACACGGTTTCCATCGTCGGCATGGCGCCATTTGGAAGCCTGCTCTCCGGGTGGTTGGCGGCACGCATCGGCGCGCCATTCGCGTTGGCGATAGGCGGCGCTTGTTGTCTGGTTGGCTCCGGACTCTTTGCCCTGCGATTGCGTCGCATTCGCGAACTGGTCCACCCCATCTACGTGCAGCTTGGCATCATTCCGGAAATTGCCGAAGGCCTGAACTCCGCAGCGATTCTGACTTCCGTGACCGAGGAATAAAAAACGCTGCGGCAGAGAATGAAATCAGATGGCCCAACGTACTCTGCTTAAACGTGCTACCAGCGTTATAGTGAATCGGAAGGGCTGACCACTTAAAATGGCTTTTATCCTGTTCCTTATATTGCTCGCTGCTGGACAGCAGCCCACTCCAACCAAACCCGATAGCCCTTCCACCACAGAAATCCTGATGGTGCATGGAACCGTAAAGGATCCGGTTGGGGCTGTGCTTTCTGCACGGATACAAATAAACGTCGTCGATCAGGAGAGTACCCCGAACAAGGGCGGTCAAGAAATCGCGAAACCACGCCTAATCAGCCTTGATACGGACCGAAACGGTCTGTACGCGATTCGACTGCCTGCAGCAACGTACGAAATCTGCGCGGCTCAAAAAGGATTCATAACGACCTGCCGGAGAGTAAGTCGGCAAATTGGCGACATTGCTGTTAATTTTTCTCTGGAGTGGAATCCCGAGTCGCTAAAGGCTCTTCAACCGGCTGAATCTGAAATAATGGACCGTCGTCTGGTAGTGCTGGCCGGCAACAACGCGATCGATTGTGGTGCCGTACCTGTAAAAGGAGATACAAAAAAGGCAAACGATTGCGCTCGGAAAGCACTCCGGCAACACAAAGCTTTTCACGTTCGATACCAATTTCAAGGAATTGATTCACAGATATTCGATGGGCTCGCGTTCGATGCTTCCAGAGTCGGCTATGGAGTAGTCTTCGACAGCATGGGAATCTCGTCAGATTCGGAAGACGGGATTTCGATGCCGGATGGCTCCCATACGATCGTTAAGCGCTGTCCCGAGCCAGTGAAACTGAGAAAAACGCGGACTGGCACACTCAGCTGCTTCAAACAATCCAAACCGTTCCTGATAGGCGATTCAATGCAGTAATTGAATGCGAGAGAAATCAGCGGTAATATCCCTGTCTCGCCTCGACTACCAGCTCATGATGCGCCTGCTTCACCTCCGGCGACACCTTCACCTGAATCGCGCAAAACTTGCCTTTGGGCTTCTGCCCTGTCGGATGGTATCCGATGCTGTAGCGCATGCGAATATCGTCAATCAGCAGCGCCAGCCGCTCATCGATGTGTTTCCGGCTCGACTCAACCACTTGTCCTCCCGTGGCCCGCGCGTACTTGTGGACCTCGCCGGGAGGATAAAGATTGTTGTTGATCATGGTCTCGCCCGCCTTCGACATGCGTGCTGAGAATTCGCTGTCAGAAATTTCGCTAGTCTCGAGCAGCGTGCAGACCACCGTCCCGGTGCGCCACAACTCTTCCAACGCTTCCTTTTCGGAGTGCAGCTTGTTCTTGCCCAGGCTGCGTCCATAGCGCTGCTTTATGTCATCGGAAGGAAAATTCGGGATATCATCCGTCAGCCAGATGATCACTCGCCGGCTCATCCGGTTCTTTGCTTTTTGGAGTCGGGCCGCGGCCTGATAAATGCCTTCATTGAAGAACGCTGCTTCATCACTTTTCATTCCGCTAGCTCTATCAATGGCTGCCGCTGCCAGCGCGCGGTCCGTCGTGAAGTCCTGGATCAGCTGCGCGGTAGAGGAGTATGTCATTACGGCAACCTCGTCTTCCGGTTTGAGATGCTGCAATGCCTGCAGCGCGCCCTCCGCCAGTGGCTTCAGCACCGGTCGAACGCTGTCCGTCAGATCAAACAACAGGACAACCGAGATCGGCAGCTCATCCTGGCTGAACATGCTGATCTGCTGCGGCACCTTATCTTCATAGACCCGAAAATCGTCGGCCGTTAGCGCCGGAATGGCGTGCCCGCTTTTCTTATCGAGTACCTGCGCGTCCACCGTAACCATGCGGACATTCACCCGGTACACGCCTTCATTGTCAATCTGGTTAATTTGGTTTTGTGCAAAAACGCAGCCGCAGAACAGCGGCAAGAAGGAAATCAGCTTCGCCACAGAGGATTGCCGGTTCATCGCCTTCTCCAGGACGCTTGGCAGTTCCGCAGTCCACCAAACCCGCGTTAATGTAAAACAATAAGCCTTTGCATGCGGCGCGTCCACGGGTAAATCCTAAGAGTGAAGATTAACCACGTCCTGACTGGATCATCCGTGCTTCTCTTCCGGCGGCTTTACGTGGCGAAAAGCTCGCCATAGCAGCACGTCATAAAAAATCTTGAGACCACCGCCCAGCAGGAGCGGCGCTGAAAACGCGATTCTCTGCATAAAAACGCCTGCGACTGATGATGCCGCGGCCCATGAAACATTTCGGGTAAGGTTGGTTACACCGCTGGCATAGGTTCGCTCTTGCGGGGCCACCACGGCCGCAACGTACGATTGACGCGTGGGTACGTCCATTTCCACCAGAGATTCGCGCAGGAGGAACAGTATCACGGCCCATAGCGGCGACGGCACTAGTGGCACAGCAATCAGGAAGATGCTGGAGGGCAGATGGGTAAACACCATGGTCCGTACCAGGCCGATGCGTTTGGCCAGCCATGCCGCTCCCAGATGAGACAGCGCATTGAGCACATGGACCACGAAAAACAACACCGCCAGCTTATTTTCCGCGATTCCAAAGCGCTTGAAAAACCAGTAGGCGACGAGCGCATCAATCAGAAAACCGCCGCCGAATGCGTCGATGGCAAAAAGGCTGGAAAGCCGCCGCACGGTACTTTTGGTTTCGGGAGTAATGCCTACCGGCTCCGGGTCCCTTGCCGATTGGGCCGCACCGTGACGTTGCGATAACGACAGCTTCGCCACCTCAACTTCATCTGAGAGAAAGAGATAAATCAGCGCTGCTATCAGGTTCATGCCTGCAAATCCGATAAACAGCACCCGGTACGCCGGCTGCAGCTGCATCGCGAAATATCGCTGGGCCCAAAATGGCCAGCCCGCCGCCAAAGCCCCGAGAGCTCCGCTGATGTCGAGGACAAGACTGTACCACGCCAGGGTCCAGGTGCGGTTCTCGTGGGTCACCAAACCTGGAAGCATAGCCTGCTCCAGCGCATAAGCCGCGCTGCGGTCGGTGCCCATGCCGTTCAGCATGGAGAAAAACGCAACCAAAACCAGCAGCAACAGGGGGAGATCCCAAATCAGGGCCGCAGCGCCGAAAGTAGTCAAGATCGCCAGCACAAACAATGTCCGCCGGCGCCCAAGGCTGTCACCTCTAAAAGTGACGAAAAGAGTACCGGTCGCCGAACCCGCCAGGCCGGCGGCCAAAACCAAGCCAATACTCGTTGCAGAAAGTCCTCTTCGAGAAAGGAACACGCCAAGGACCACGCCCAGCATGCCGATTCCGAATGAGCGTAGCCAGGCAGCCGTGTAAATGAGCACCAGGTTGCGCCGCGAGTCTCCTTGATTTGGTTCAGCGTTTGGAATTGCCGCCCCTCCGCCGCCTGGTGCGCGAGATTTTTCGAGCCAACTCAGCTTGGGCGAGTCCCAGCGGACATGTCAAATGCTCGGTAACCAAAGAGATAGGGTTCAAAAGCTCCCGCAGATGCAGAATTAGCTTCTAGGTATATTTATTTAGTCGACCTGAACAAAAATAGGTTATTCTTAGCCCCACCTAAGTTTTTTACCCTAATTGAGCCGCTTCTGACATTGCGCCTATAAAGGTTGCGGCTGCTTGCGTACGACGCCAAGCAGTTGTAACAAGGGCTGCCGGTCTACCCGCAAGACGGCAGCCCTTTGCTTTTGAGTCACGCTTCTTTTCGCGGTGAAAACCGACTGGTTATCTCGTTAAGAGATAGAGTCTTTTCATCTGCTCACGGACGCCACTTTGCGCATCCAACCGGAATGGCAGTCCAGAAAACGCTTCTTCCCGATGCCAGCTCTGGCCTGCTCCATGCATTCGTCACGATTCAGGACGATTGTGACTTCAGGTCATTCGAAAGTGTCGTTTATGCCTGCTCAGTTGCCCGATAAAGAGAGCAGACCACGGTTCGTCAAAAGGCTTGAGGCATAACTCCTCGAGACATAAACGCAGGGAAACATCGCCACTGGAGTACAGCATGTGCCTGGCCATACCAGGAAAAATAGTTGACGTCGTGAAAGGCACCCCCACCCTTGGGACTGTCGAGGTCGGCGGCGTCCGCCGCAAGGTTGATCTGGGACTGCTCCAGGACAATATGCCCGCACCCGGCGATTGGGTGCTTATTCACGTCGGCTTTGCCATGTCGAAAATCAGCGAAGAAGACGCGCTTGATCAGATGCGCACGCTTGCCATGCTGGGGGAGGCCGAGCAGGCCATGCAGGAAGTTCGCGGCTACGGTCTGGACGAAAGTCCGCCTCAGAAAACCTGAGTCTTTCGCGATCGAACGTAAACAGGTGTCGAGCGGTTCGAGTTCCAAATGCGATTTGTAGACGAATTTCGCGATCCTGAAATCATTCAAAAAACGGCGGAAGAGATTCGCCGCCTGGTTGATCCCGCGCGCCATTACCGCTTCATGGAAGTCTGCGGCGGCCACACGCATGCGATCTATCGGTTCGGCCTCAAAGATGTACTGCCATCGAACATCGAACTGATTCACGGTCCGGGATGCCCCGTCTGCGTTCTCCCCATGGGCCGCATTGATGACGGCCTTTCCATCTCTAAAGATCCGAACGTCATGTTCACAGCATTCGGCGATATGATGCGCGTTCCTGGAACGCAAGGTAGTCCGCTGGAGCACAAGGCCGGAGGAGCCGACGTCCGCATTGTGTACTCGCCTTCTGACGCTCTAAAGCTGGCGCGCTCTCACCCGGAAAAGCATGTGATGTTTTTCGCCATCGGCTTTGAAACCACGGCGCCCTCCACTGCGCTGACGCTGATGCGCGCGAAAGCTGAAGGCATCCGCAACTTCTCGGTTTTTTGCAACCACGTAACCATCATTCCCGCTATCCGCGCCATCCTGGATTCTCCGGACATGCGCCTGGATGCATTTATCGGCCCAGGACACGTTTCCACTGTGATTGGCTGCCGCCCGTATGAATGGATCGCCGTTAACGAGCACAAGCCGATTGTCGTTTCCGGATTCGAGCCACTGGACCTGCTGCAATCCATCGTCATGATTTTGCTTCAGCTGCGGGCCGGCGAAGCGAGGGTCGAGAACCAGTACAAGCGTGTGGTTCCGTGGGAGGGCAACAAAGCCGCTCTGCGGGCAATGGCGGAAGTGTTTGAATTGCGTCCTTATTTTGAATGGCGTGGTCTCGGATTCATTTCGCAGTCCGCGCTGCGTTTGCGCGATGCATATGCGGAATGGGATGCGGAGCGCCGTTTTGCCGTGCCCGGCGTGCGCGTGACAGATCCCCGCGCCGCCCAGTGTGGCGAAGTGCTGAAGGGCGTGCTCAAGCCGGCGCAGTGCAAGTTGTTCGGTCACGAATGCACGCCGGAGCATCCGATTGGCGCGCTGATGGTTTCCACAGAGGGTTCATGCGCAGCGTATCACAATTACGAACACCGCAAGGAACTGGTGAAGAGCATCCAATCGGCGGCGTAGAAAGCACCAACCAACCGCCTTCGCAGACCACCACTCCCGCAATTCGCTTTCGCGACCCGCAGATTGAAATGGCCCATGGCGCCGGCGGCAAGGCCAGCCGCAAGCTTGTCGAAGGTCTCATTGTTCCTATTCTATCGGGCCAGGCGCCGCCATCGCTTGGCGATGCGGCGCACGTCCAATTCAACGGCGCATCTCTCGCCATCACCACGGATGGCTTTGTTGTTAAGCCATTGCAGTTTCCCGGTGGTTCCATCGGAGAACTGGCTGTCAACGGCACCATGAACGATCTTGCTGTCTCAGGCGCGCGCGGACAGGCTCTGGTTGTGACGTTCGTACTCGAAGAAGGGCTGCCCACACCTGTCCTGGAGGCAGAAGTCCGCGCGATGGCTGAGGCAGCAGGCCGCGCGGGAGTTTCAATTGTCGGCGGTGATACTAAAGTTGTAGAGCATGGTAAAGCCGATAAGATGTACATCACCACCACTGGGATTGGCGCGCCCTTGCCAGGCATCACAGTCGATCCTGCCTCTGTGCTTCCCGGCGACAAGGTCATCGTCTCCGGCCCCATCGGCGATCACGGAATCACCATCCTTCTGGCGCGCGGCGATCTGGACTTTGAGGCCGACCTCACTTCTGACACTCGCTGCGTTCTGCCGCTCGTCGAAATGCTGGCCGCAACGGCTGGTCCAGGCATTCGCTGGATGCGTGACCCCACACGAGGCGGTGTCGCCACCTCATTAAACGAGCTGGCACGCGACTGCGGGCTCAGCATCGCTCTTGAAGAAGAGCTGATTCCCACGCGTGATACTGTTCGCGGCGCCTGCGAGTTATTGGGTCTCGACCCGCTGCACATCGCCAACGAAGGCCAGTTTCTTGCTGTCGTTGCACCGGAGTACGCGCAAACTGCATTGAGTGCGCTTCATGCAGTTCCCGGCGGCGAAGGTGCGCGGCTGATAGGCGAAGTGCGCGAGCAACCGGCGGCCGCCGTGCTGGTCACCACGCGCTATGGCGGCAGCCGCATCATTGACATGCTGGTAGGCGATCCTTTGCCCAGGATTTGTTAGGCCCTGCTTATGATCACAGCGTCCAGACTGGCCACGCGGATACAGCAACGGCTGCTCAGCCGAAACCAGTTGCTTGATGATTTTTTCGAGCGCGAAGCATTGCGCCTGGCTTCTGCCTGCCGTGCGATGTCAGAACGTTTCCTACGCGGCGGACGTCTTCTCGCCTTCGGCCGTGGTCCCTATGCCACGGACGCCCAACACGTCTCCGTAGAATTCGTTCACCCGGTGATCGTAGGCAAGCGCGCGCTTCCGGCGCTCGATTTATCCCTTGTCTTTCGCCCGTGGCTGGAAACCATTCTCCAAGAGGATGACATAGTCATGGGCTTTGGACCGCCGCAGGGTGATCCGCAGGTACTGGCTGCGCTGGCCTACGCGCAGCAGCAAAATGCCATGACCTTCGCGCTTCCGGAGCCGCAGGCGGCATTTACTCTGCATTCGCCGAGCTTTGCACTGCAGTCGCCAACCGGAGATCCGTTCATGCATCAGGAACTGATCGAGATCCTGTATCACACGCTCTGGGAAACGGTGCACGTCTACTTCGAGCATCGTGAGCTAGGCCATGACGTCGGTGACTCGGGATTCCTGTATCCCTTTCTCGGCCAGCAGAAACAGGAGACAAAAGACCTCGCAACCGAGGTGGCGTCTTCCATCCGAATGAAGGTCAGTGACGACGCCAAGCTGCGCGAACGGGTCGCCAGTGAGGAATCCGAGCAGATCGGCAATGCTGCACAAGCTATTCATGAACGGCTTGCGCGAGGCGGTAAGCTCATGATCTTTGGCAACGGCGGCTCGGCCACCGATGCCAATGACTGGGCCATTGATTGTGTCATGCCGCCTGCAGGCTACCGGCCTGTTCCCGCTATTTCGCTTGCTATGGAGCCGGCCAACATTACGGCCGTCGCCAATGACGTCGGCACCGAGGTTATCTTCCTGCGCCAACTCGTGGCCCAGGCGCGCGCCGAAGACGTAGCCATCGGCATCTCTACCAGCGGTGGCTCACGCAACATCATTATGGCGCTTGAGGAGGCGCGCAAACGCGGCCTGCTTACCGTCGCCCTGCTCGGCTACGATGGCGGCGAAGTTCTACGCCGCGGGCTGGCTGACTTCCCTGTTGTTGTTCACTCTGATTACATCCCACGAATTCAGGAAGTGCAGGCATCGATCTATCACGTCATGCGGGAAATCTTTGAGGTACTGCAACGTGGCGAAGCTTGAGCTCTTTGGCGCGGCACGCTGCCCTTACACGCTCGAGATGCGCGAGTGGCTGGAGTTTGGTCGGCGCGATTTTGTCGAATATGACGTGGAAGCCGATCCCGCCGCGCGTGCCCGAATGCGTACCCTCGCCGGCGACGTACACACAATTCCAGTGCTGGTCGAGGACGGCAAAGTGATCGAGATTGGTTTTCGCGGGCGCGGCTGTATGGTGGAGGCAGCATAGCCGTGGCCAGCGCCTGCTGCATTCGCGTTCGCGGGGTTGTGCAGGGCGTTGGCTTTCGTCCTTTTGTCTATCGTCTTGCGCAGGACAACACGCTTGCCGGATGGGTGCTCAACGGCGAGCAGGGCGTGGAGATCTTCCTGGAAGGTGCGGAACAGAGTCTTGCCGCCTTCCTGCGCGACTTGAAACTGAAGCCGCCGCCGGCAGCCAGCATCGCCGAAATTGAGGTTGCACCCGCACTGCCTCAGGGCCTCGGAAGTTTCACGATTCGTGAGAGCCAGCGCCTCGACCACCCCACGGTCCGCATCTCGCCTGACCTGCCGGTCTGTGACGATTGCCTCCAAGAGCTGTTTGATTCGGCGAATCAGCGCGCCTTTTATCCATATATCAACTGCACCAACTGCGGTCCGCGCTACACGGTCATTGAGAAGCTGCCATATGACCGTCCTAACACCACAATGAAGATTTGGCCCCTGGATGATTACTGCGAGCGTGAATATCTCGATCCCGAAAATCGACGTTTCCATGCCCAGCCCGTCGCCTGCCCCAGGTGTGGCCCGCAATACTACTTGCGCCAGGATGGCACTCTCCTGCAGGGCCAGAATGCGGTCATAAAAGGAGCGGTTGAGCTGCTGAAAGCCGGAAGGATTCTGGCGATAAAAGGGCTCGGTGGATATCATCTGGCCTGCGATGCGAGCAACGTTCAATCCGTGGCAGAGATGCGGGAACGCAAATATCGCAAGGAAAAGCCGTTCGCTGTAATGGCGAAGGATCTGGCTGCCGCGCGGGAGTTGGTCGAACTTTCACCCGAGTCCGAGTCGCTGCTTACGTCCGCAGCGCGGCCCATCGTGCTCGCGCCCGCACGCGTTCTTCTCCCCGAAGTGGCGCCGGACACGAATGAGCTCGGCGTCATGCTGCCTTACACGCCGCTGCATCATCTACTCTTCGCGGCCGGCGCTCCGGACGTGCAGGTGATGACCAGTGCGAACCGATCCAGCGAACCAATCGCTTACGACGACGATGATGCACTCAAACGCCTTTCCGGCATCGCCGATGCTTTCCTGATTGGCGCACGGCCCATTGCCCGACGCGTGGATGACTCGGTAGCTCGCGTTGGGGCTTTGGGTCCCGTGATATTGCGCCGGGCCCGCGGCTATGCGCCAAGCGCGGTCGTCAAGCTGCCAACTACGCGTCCTATTCTCGCTCTCGGCGCCGATCTCAAGAATACAATTACCCTTGTCGTCGAGGGCCAGGCTTTTGTCAGCCAGCACATCGGCGATCTGGAGCACTACGAGGCGTTCCAGGCATTTGAGCAAACCATTCGCGATCTGGTTTCAATGTACGAAATCAACTGGAACGATCTGTTGATTGTTCATGATCAGCACCCTCAATATGCGTCCACCACGCATGCTGCAACATTGCAAGACAACGGCCAAAAGCTACTCGCGATCCAGCATCATCGCGCGCATATCGGCTCTGTGCTTGCCGAGCGAGGTGCATGGGACCAGATGGTACTGGGCGTCGCATGTGATGGCACCGGTTTTGGCGATGACGGCACGATCTGGGGCTGCGAAATGTTTACGGGCAGCTTAAAAGCCGGCTTCGATCGCGTGGCCCATCTACGTCCCGCTGTGTTGCCTGGCGGAGACGCAGCCGCCGAAAATCCGGTCCAGGCTGCCGCCGGATTCCTCACGCAAATCGACGACCTGCCCGATCTCACAGCTCCACCCTTCCTCTTCGGCGCGCGCTACAACGATGCGTTGCAGCTCGTTCAGAAAAACGTGCGCTGCTTCAAGACCACGTCCATGGGCCGCCTGTTTGATACTGCCGCTGCCCTCATTGGCTTTACCCGGTCAACCAGCTATGAAGGGCAGGCCGCGATCTGGCTGGAGCAGATGGCTCGCGGATCAGATTCGAGCGAGGTCTACGCATTCCCGCGCATGAACAATGAGCTCGATTTCAGACCGCTCCTACAGTCAACAATTGATGACCGTCTCCACCGCCGGAAACCGCGCGACATGGCTCGCGCCTTTCAGCGCGGGATCGCCACAGGCTTGCGCGATGCAATCACCAGTATCTGCCGCAACCAGAAACTCGATACGGTCGTTTTGTCTGGGGGCGTCTTTCAGAACGAGTTGCTGGTGGAAGACTTGAAATCACTGCTCGCGGCCGAACCGCTCACCATCTGGACCAACCACGCCGTTCCTCCCAACGATGGCGGTATCAGCCTGGGGCAGGCGGCTCTCGCGGCATTCGCGGGGAGCGGAGACTAACGTGCACGAACTTTCCATCGCCATGAGCATTGTCGATATGGCGCAGGAAGAAGCTTTTCAGCGCAACGTGAAGGTCACTGCCGTGCACCTGCGTCTTGGTCTGCTTTCCGGCGTTGTCAAGGATTCCCTGCTCTCGTGCTATGACATGGCCTGTGCGGGCACACCTCTGGAGGGTTCGGAGCTCTTGATTGAGGAAGTGCCGGTTGAGATCTTCTGCTCTGAGTGCCAGGGGCCGCGTCCTCTGAGCTCAATGCAATGGTTTGCCTGCCCGCAATGTGGCAGGCCGTCCGCCGAAGTCGTGCGAGGAAAAGAATTGGAAGTCACCGCCCTGGAGGTCCGGGAATGAGCACACCGCGTCTTCTCGAGGTTCGCAAAAATGTTCTTAAACAAAATGATGTCGTTGCCCGCGCTTTGCGGGACCGCTTCCATAGTGAGGGAATCTTTGTCGTAAGCCTGGTATCGAGTCCCGGAGCAGGCAAAACAATGTTCCTCGAAAAGATGCTGACCACAACGCGGCGCCACAACCGCGTGGCCGCCCTGGTCGGCGATCTGGCGACGGACAACGACGCACAGCGGCTCGCTCGCAGCCGCGCTCCGGTAAGGCAGATCACCACCGGCTCATTGTGCCACCTTGAAGCCGCCATGGTGCGGGCCGCCATGGAAGGGTGGGACACCGGCCCACTCGACTTTCTCTTCATCGAGAACGTCGGCAATCTGGTTTGCCCCTCATCGTACGATCTGGGCGAAGACATGCGGCTGGTACTGATGTCCGTAACCGAGGGTGAAGATAAGCCGCTCAAATATCCCACTATTTTCAACAGCGCTGACGTAGCCATCCTGACAAAAATAGATCTTGCGGCTGCGGTTGAATTCGATGAGCGCACTGCCATCGCCAACATACAGGCTGTCCGTCCCGGCATGAGGATCTTCAAAGTATCAGCAAAATCGGGCGAGGGGATGGAAGAGTATTTACAATACTTGTCCGAGCGGCGCGCGGAGTCCACATCTGCTGCGCACGTCGAAATCAAACCATGATCAACTTTCTTTCTATTGTCGCGATGGGCTTTTTTCTGGGCATGCGTCACGCCACCGATCCCGACCACGTGATTGCCGTCAGCACCATCGTGAGCCACCAGCGAAAAGTGGGCCGCGCCGCATGGACGGGAATTTTCTGGGGCATCGGGCACACCCTGACGATCTTTCTTGTGGGTGCCCTGATCATTCTATTCGGCGCCGTGATTCCGATCCGCATCGGGCTCAGCATGGAATTTTCTGTGGGGCTCATGCTGGTGATCCTGGGGATTATGAACATCTCCAGCTTTTTCCGCGCGATTCCTGTTACTCAGGCTGCCCACGCTGAATCCGCCGTGGTCCATTCTCATGCGCACGGCCATGGCGATTACGTGCACACGCATCCGCATGGCCACTCGCCGGACTCTCACCCGCACAACCCGGACCGGACGCCTGTCACCTTCCTTGACCATCTCTTCGGCAAGATTGGGCTCTATCAACAGGTCCGGCCGCTCGTGATTGGGATTGTTCACGGACTGGCGGGCTCAGCGGCGGTTGCACTGCTGGTGCTGACCACTATCCGCAATCCGCGCTGGGCCGTGGCTTACCTGCTGGTCTTTGGAGCAGGCACAGTGGCCGGCATGATGCTGATCACTATGAGCCTTGCTTCGGCACTCAACATTATGGGCCGCGGCAGCCAGACCTTCTCGCGGCGGCTGGGCCTGGCTTCAGGACTCCTTAGTCTGGTCTTCGGACTTGTAGTTGCCTGGCAAATCGGATTTGACGCCGGACTGTTCTCGGCTCATCCCCACTGGACGCCTGAATAGAAGAACGTCTCTCGCGCGTTGAAGTTGAAAGATGCGGCCCGGCTGTTGGCCGGGCCATCTTTATGCTCACGTTTCGTCAGATAGGTGTTGAAGCGTTTCACCGTTGCCGGCTGACCCTATCCAGCTCAGGGAACAGAACACACGCTTTAATATAGTGACGGACGCATAATGGAACGGTTCGCTCTGATCCGTCAACGGCCCGGACACTCACGATCCGATAGGCCGCCTGTCCACAGTCCCGGCACAGAGTTAGTTCGGATTCCTGTTCCGCCGGAACCAGACATTCCCTGATCGTTTCGCCATCCTGCGGTTTAAACAGTGGGTTCATGGGCCCTCTCAGGATGGTGAGTAAGAACAGCCGGCCGTTCGACTGTGTGGCTCGTCGGCTTTTGGGCGGGAACGGCTGACGCGTGGTGACCGTGATGATGGACACCAAGATACAGCGCGTAGACCACCATGGTGACGAACAGACAAATCGCTATGCCGATAAAAACGCGGTCCTTCGGCTGCAGATAGAGCTTGCCACTACGAGTGCGATGCTTCAACATCTCAGACCTCCGTGCAGTAAATGGTTTCTGCGGCGAGCTCGCATTCCGCACATCAATGCGTGAAACTGCGTTTAGCTCGAATGAGGTGCGATGAGTTGAATTTCTAACAGCGAAGAGGCGTGCTGGGGACAGGAAGGAGCAAAACCGAATCCAGTTTCGAGGCTGTCGATATTTGGCGCAACGGCTGGTCAATGCTTAAACGCCGATCCGTGGATTGAAGGGCAATTCCGTGTTCAGCAGCAGAGCACTTTTGCTGAGGTTCGGTAACCTTGCCGCCATGCCCGGCGCATTTGTGCTCGATATGCACAACCGGGTTGTTGGCGTTGTGTTTTATGGTGATCACCGAAGTCGCAATGAAATCAGCCGTGGCCGCAAAAAAGAACAGCGAAATGCTGAGAGCACATCGGATCCAGTATTGAAAGCAGCGGTTCATCGAATGGGCTGAAACTTCTGCTCCTTTTATGCTCTCAGGACGAGGGCCAAGTCAAGCCCATTATTCAAGTTTTCTCTCGCAATGCGATAAGACGCCTGGCATTAGAAAACAGAATACGAGTACGCAGAGTAGTCTTGAACTTCTAAGTAATCGATACACTTTTGTCGCGTTGTAAGACAAAACGCCGCGAAGCATTTGTCTGCTTCGCGGCGCTTCTCTCGGTCTTCCCTACCTCGCGTTCAGAGTTACCGTGAACGTGTTGTTGGGGTTATTGGTGTCGGTTCCGTCGAACGACACCTGTCCTGTGGAACTGAAGGTGCCCGCCGCGGGCACGCTGAAGCTCACCGTCACAATCAAAGTCTGCGAGGCAGCCAGAGTTGGCACGCTGCAGGTAATGGTCCCTCCACTGCCGGCCGCCGGCGACGTGCAGGTGCCAGCTGAAGTAGTGAGAGAGTTGAAGGGCAGGCCAGCCGGCAACGTCGCCGTGAACACCACAAGGTTTGCCACATTGTTTTGCGCGTTCTTGATCTGCCAGGTAATGGTGTCTGTGGTTGCCGGTCCGGACGTTGGTCCGCCATTCTGCGGAGATCCGGTGACCTGCAGGTCAGTCGTGGTTGGCGGCGGAATAAGCGTTGTGTTCAGGCTGAACGTGTTGTTCACCGGCGAAGGATCCACCACCGGATTGCCTGCCGCATCATTGGCATTTACCGTTGCTGTGTTCGTGATAGCTGTGCTCACGTTGAGTACTACCGTCACGGTCGCACTGCCATTCACAACCACGCTGCCAAGATTGCACTGGAACTGCGAACCAAGCAGAGAGCACGCGCCCTGGCTTGGCGAACCTGAAACAAACGTCGCGCCAACAGGAATGAAATCATTCACGGTTACCTGCGGAGCGAAGCTTGGTCCCAGATTGTTGATGGTCAATACATAGGTGTCATTGCTGCCGAACGTGACAGCGGATGGACCAGAGATGGAAATCGCCATGTCAGTCTGGCCCAGCGGTCGCGTGGGTATCACGGGGTTGGAAGGCGCGGATTCTGGCCCCGCTCCTTTGATGTTGTTCGCGTGAACCGTGAACGTATAGGTTGTTCCATTGGTCAAACCGGTAACGACTGCCTGAGTAATATTTCCGTTCGCGGTCGTGGCTGTATTACCGGAAGGAACGCCGTTGATGCGCGCCGTCACTGTGTAACTGGTGATGGTGGCATTACCGTTGCTCGCGGGAGCCGCCCAGCTCACGGTAGCCTGCGAATCCGCCGCCAGTGCGGTCGTGCCGGTTGGAGCTCCGGGAACCGTAATGGCAATCGGGGTTACCGCATTGCTCGGCGCCGAGAACGCACTGGTGCCCTGGGCATTGCTTGCCGATACAATGAAGGTGTAGGACACGCCATTGACGAGCCCATTCACTTGAATCGTCGGAGTCAGCGTCGACCCATTGACTGCAATCGTTACGTCAGGAACAAGAATGCCGTTCGACGCAGTTGCATTGCGTACTGTATAGCTTGTGGCAGGGGTGCCTCCGCCACTGATGAAGGAGACAAAAGCCTGACTGTCGCCCGCAGAAGCAGTGACGCCAAGCGGCGTTCCCGGGACGGTAGGAGCAGAGGGCGTAGTAGAAACAGCATAGTAACGGCCTCCACCGGCTACGCCACCTTCCGCTCCCGGATCGTCACCCACGTAAAGCACCGGGTTCGCCGGGTCAGACGTGTCAATCGCAATGCTGATGAGAAACAAGAATCCATTGGCGTAATTATTGTCGAGGTTGATGGCGCCGTTTGGACTTGAAAGGCCGGAGAGTTTGAAAATGTTGTTTCCTGCCTCCGACATATAGAGACTGTCGCCATTCGTAGCCGGATAGACCTGATCGCTAATGAGCGCGATCTGGTTGGTGAGCAGCGTCTTCAGCATGGTTGTGGCATGGCATGGAGTATTACCGTTGGCGGGAGTAAAACATTGGTCGGCGTTTCCGATTCGCCACACGCCTCGAATATCGGAGCCCCATAGATCGTGTCCGACCCACGCAATCGACAAGCCTCGGCGCGCATCGGCAGTGCTGCCCATCACCTGCACATTTGAGCATGGAATGACCGCGCTGGTTGGAGAAACAACCCGCGCGATGTTCCCATTCAGCTTAAAGTCGATATACAGATTTCCATCCGGTCCAAGCGACAGCGCCCAGGGAAAATTACCACCGAGACCGCAACCGCCGGTATCGCCAAGAAATTCAGCGGTTGTGCTCACCAGGCCCTGGCCGTTGTCCCCGTCTGGAAGAAAGTGATAGCGGGCGACATTGGCTTTCGTAAGGTTGCTCACAGAGTAGATAGTGTTGGTGGTTGAGTCATAGGCAAGGCGGCCTGGACCAAACGCTACGCCGGCCACCGTGGTAATACAGGTCGCCGTGTTCACTGAGAAGGGGCCGCCGGCATCAAGATCAGGATCCAGGCGGCACAGGCCGCCGCTGTCCCCAGTCCACAAATGGCGGAACGCTTTTCCTGTCGCAGGATTGATGGCGCTTCCTGTCAAGACCTGTGCGCCGTCAGGCAGGGTAAATCCAGTAGCTAAAAGAGTGTTACTCGCGGTGGAGGGACCATTGGTCTGTGCGTTTGAGTTGGTGCTGAGTAGAAGCAAAACAACAATTGTGAGTATCCAGAGCAGGTTCCACGTATTTGTCTGCCTCTGAGGACAGGCAATAGCGACGAAATTCTGACTTCTCATGGGCGTGCCTTGGCATGCCTTTCCCCCGGAAGTGTTACAAGTTGTGCCGTGTGACGGACTTCGGCATGGGTATCCCCTCGCGTCAGCGAGAACGGCTTTTCTCAGTCAATTCTTCTTGTGCGCTATCAATGCGCAGATTGATCTGACAATCACACGACCAGGAAGCGCGAGAACTCACGCTCGCAAAACTAATATTGGTATTTGCTCCTGATTTATGATCGGGCCGCCTTGGAAATCGCTTATTGAGGATGGCGTCAGGAAAACTCCTGAAGCCTATAAGCGCGTCTGGTCCCGAAGCATCCGCGGGTTGAGGCTGTTTGAATCTTTGGACGCCTCAACGTGCGGGCATCCACTGCACGATTTTTCGAACCGAAATAATACTAAGAATCCTATAAAAAATACACATTAAATTTCTTAATTCTTCTGCACACTCAGAAAGCGTCACTTGCCATTTTGATAATGTCCAAGCGGCCATCTCAAGGGAATGAACTTGTAGACTCAAAAACCGGGTAGACTTTCACACGGGATTGATAAAGCTTAGTGGCAGAAAAGCAAAACTCACATATTCCTGATTTTTTGTACGGCACAGCCTGGAAAGAGGACCGCACGGCTGAACTGGTAGACGCGGCGCTTCGCGCAGGCTATCGCGGCATCGACACCGCCAACCAGCGACGCCACTACTTTGAAGCCGGAGTAGGCGAAGCCCTGACAGCGGCTTATCGCGACGGCATCGTGAGGCGCGGTGAACTGTTTCTTCAGACGAAATTCACCGATCGCGAAGGCCAGGACCACAGGCTTCCATACGATCCTGATGCTTCCTTATCAGATCAAGTCAAGCAATCAATGTCCAGTTCCCTCGAACACCTCCGAACGGATTATGTGGACAGCTATGTTCTGCATGGACCTGCATCCGGCCGCTTCTGGACTGATGACGACACTGAAGTCTGGCACGCCATGATCCGCGAGCGCGACGCCGGGCGCACACGTCTGCTGGGCGTGAGCAATGTCAGCTTGCGCCATCTGGAACAAATGGAAGCGGCCGGGCTTGAACTTCCCAGGTTCGTCCAGAACCGCTGTTACGCCCGCCGGGGATGGAACCGCGATGTGCGCTCCTTCTGCCTGCAACGCAACATTGTTTATCAGGGCTTCTCGCTACTCACCGCCAATATGGAGGTTTTGCGGCATCCCCTGGTCATCAGTCTTGCGGCCCAATTCAATGCTACGGCTGCGCAGATCATCTTCAGCTTCGCGCGATCAATCCGAATGCTGCCCCTCACAGGCACATCCAATGTGGAGCATATGAAACAGGACTTGGCGAGCCTGGAACTCACGCTTTCAGCCGACGCTGTGCAATCCATTGAGGGCCTGGTAGGCTAACGTTGATCGCAAAGTTCAGTTTCCGCCGCCCTGCGCTTTTTGGACCTCGTTCGAGTTGGAGCGCTTTTCGCTGATCGCCGGCGGATTATGGCTTGGCGGAGGCGCGCCGCGTAGAGCGAGCTGTCCCAGGCGACACTCATTGATTGCGTTACCCAGAATGCGCATTGCCTCCTGCGGCGCATGGAACCCCATGGAATTCTCTGACATGATGAAGTCAATCATGAATTGTCCCTGCCGCTGATAGTCCCGCGCCTTGGCCAGCTGATCGGGCGTGGCTTTGTCTTTGTTTGCCTTGATGTCATTGATCAGATCCATCAGCGAATCAAGCGCAGTATTGCGCAGAGTGAAAAAGCGATCCTGGATATCTTCGGCACGCGCTTTCAATTCTTCTTCAGAGAAATGGTGGCAGGTCTGGCACGAGCGATTGACTTTGAGAAGGGGGCTATTGATCTGGTGATCACTGATCTTCAGTCCGCCCATACGCATATATGGCATGTGGCAGTCGGCACAAGCAACGCCTGAGCGCGCGTGCACCCCCATGTTCCAGACTTCAAACTCAGGATGACGCGCCTTGATCAGCGGAGCACCGGTCTCCGGATGATCCCATTCCTTGACCTTGCCCTCATCTAAGTGGGCGATGATGTCTTCGACCCGCAGGCCTTTGGTCCATGGAAACGTCAGAGTTTTCTCCGGGCCTTTGAAGTAGTAGGTCACATGACACTGGCCGCACACGAAGCTGCGCATCTCCTGGCGGGTCGCCATCTTGTTCACATCGTAATTCTGGATTCCCTGCGAAGCCTTAAGAGCCCTCATCCCTTCTATGAACGCAGGACGAGTGACCCGCAGGGCCATGGTTTGTGGATCGTGACAATCAATACACGCTATGGGATATTTTGCGTGCTTGCGCGCATCCGCATAGCTCATGTGATTCACTGTTTCAAAGCCTTTGGTGGCATCGCCATTCCCCAGTTCGTTGTAAACCGTGACCATTGAGGCGTGACAGTTCAGGCAGGCGCCTGGGGGCTTCGCCTGCATGCGCTCGGTAAAAGTCTGGTCATCGAGCATGTAGGCGTGGCCGCGGCGCTCGCGATAATCCTTGGAAAAGGCATAGCCGGCCCACATCACTTTAAGCCGCGGATCTTCTTCCAGCCTGGAGCGGGCAACTGCCGACCGCGGATCAGCCTGCGTCGGAGTGCGCGGCATGGCCTCGCTGCCGCCGTATTTGGTGCGCTCCTGGTCCACGGTACGGAGATATAGGTCGTACTGCATGGGAAAATTCTTGCCCCACACCGAGGGATCAGCGATGGTGTCATTCAACTCGACAACCCGGAAAAATGGATTGCGCGCCTCCTGCTTCCGCTCGAAGATATTGATGAGCAGGGCGATGACCGCAAATACCGCCACAGCCGCGAGCACCACAATGGCCACCAGGTGGCGGCGAGAACCTGTTCCTCTGGAATTGCCGTTCGTCATTTGTCCCTCCACAGGAAATGGGGCCACGCCAGTGACGCCGCACCCTCAGAGTGGCCCACAGAAATATGGCAGCGCGTGCATTGAACGCCTTCGGCATTGCCATGCACGTTGGTAGCGTCAATGGCCTGCGTGATCGCCGCATGACAGTGGCGGCACGCTCTCTCCACCACGCCGTGATCAAACCTGGTGATCTGAATATTGTCTGGATATTTGCCCGTGGTGAAATAAAAGGAATGGAAGAAGCCGTTGCTGGCCTTCACAGCATATTTCCCGATGAAGTTATGCGGAGTGTGACAATCGTTACATGTGGCGGCCGAATGGTGACTGGATTTTACCCAGCCGCTGTATTGATCGTTCATCACATGGCAGTTGGCGCAAGCGCTGGGGTCGTTCAGCAGGTAGGAATAGCCTTTGGCGTAAATAAACGCGTAACTGCCGGCGCCCACAGCCGCGCCGATCAGGCAGAGCAACGTGATGTGCAGTGCTGAAACGCGCATAGCCCTGCAAATTTTATGTCGCAGCCCGCTCTGCTATCTCGTTTTCCGGGTTATTTTCTCAACAATTTTCAATGCAGTACAAGGGGGAGGAAGTCGTGCACCATGAGGAAAACGCGTCATTGAGTTTGGGCGGAGTGCCACGCCACTTGTGATGGCTCTTCCAACGGAAAACCCTGATCCTTCCATCCCTGAAAACCGCCTTGCAAAGGCCGCACTCGTTTGATTCCCAGTTTTTGCAGCTTCTGTGCCACACGGGCACTGGTGGCTTCGTTTGGTCAAGTGCAGTACAAGACAATCTCCTGATCGCGCGGCAGAGTATTGGCTCTCTCGGCTACATCTTCGGGAAGCATGCGAATGGCGCCGGGCAGCACATGCGGGTCTCCGATGGAATCGAGCGCGTGCCGCAGATCCACAATCACAACCTTCTCCCCTGAATCGAGCATGTCATGCAACTGTTCCGGCGTAATACGTGATTTGTACAGCTCTTTCAGGAAACGCCGTCTTTGCACATACTTAATGCCGACATTGCCCGCCACCAGCACTAAAGCGCACTCAAAGATCAGTGTCCCGACCGCCGGCACCACATGCAGGTGCTCCACCGGCAGATAACCCATGAGCATCAGG